>WNFW01003036.1_pt1 | contig 12576 bp, 9 predicted proteins | sample 5400131 | NCBI WGS metagenome assembly WNFW01 (sample SAMN13153362, study PRJNA577476) | soil metagenome | isolation source: 20 cm soil or saprolite under grassland replicate 1 | place: USA:California | collected 2016-06-15 | reverse complement strand
GCGGATAAGACGGTGGGCCCTGCTCAAAGCCGTGCCGCCGCTGAACACCAGACGAAACGGCTTCACATCAGCGGTGTTGATCGCCGCAAGCGCCGTTACGACATACCAGTCCTTTTCGACGAGGACCGGGCTTGGCAGTTCAAATTGCCTCTGAACTTCGAGCAGATCCTGGAGAGACGGTTTATCGCGCAACGACCAGCTCCTGATTGCCGTCCCGGAGTCGGCGCGAAAATCTCCCCTTTACTCGCACAACCGGATTGAGTGGGATCTGTGTTGAACGTCCCTCGTTGTAGTCTCGTTCGGTTTCGGAAGGCTCCCATGTCACGCCAAGCTTGGTAAGAGCCTGCCGTGCCGCGCCTAGAAATCCGTTCTGGCTGTAAAGGATTGCGTCGCCGGAAAGACGCGAGACAACTGCGCGGCCATAGACTCCGTAGCCGAGGCGAACAAGGCGTTTTTCACGCACGAGAGTGCGTAGTGCGCGCAGAACCTGATCCTCACCGCCGAGATCCCGAAACTCCCGCGTCAAGAACACGTCTTCGCCGCGCTTCCGGGCGATCCGACTCTCGATCCTCTCCCGCAATGTCTTCGGCCTAAGCATAAAAAGCTCCTTACAAAAACCCGACACTTAGTATATACACAAACCCGACACCAATCAAGCCTTAAATCATTGCCTATCAAACGCTTAATAGGACTGAAATAATTGACTGCATTGCTCGTTTCTGCGACTGGTCCGAGCACGTTGCCGGGCGAATCGAAAAGGCTCTTCTGACAAAACCAGGTCAACCCGGGCGCTTTGCCGCACCTGGGACCATAATCGGCGCCATGCTAGAACTTCTTCTAGCAGGCGTTCCAATTGAGCGGGTTTCCATCCTGCTTGGACATGAAAGCGTGCGGACCACGGAGAGGAACTACGCGCCCTGGGTACGCTCGCGGCAGGAACAACTCGAAGCGAACTTCCCAAACACGGGGTACACAGCGGGTACACGAGAAAAAGCAGCGGTCTAATTCACACATTCTAAAGCGTGAAATTGGAGGCGCGGGTGGGATTCGAACCCACGAATGGAGGTTTTGCAGACCTCTCCCTTGGGCCGCTTGGGTACCGCGCCGAACGCTAAAGTATAACAAAACTTTTTAAACGCGCCTCCGTTCCCGCTCGACCCTGCTCTTTCACGCAAATAAGCGCACGTTTTGCTATCATTGCCCCTTCTCGAAAACAGACGTTAAGGTACGTGGGATGCTTGGTAAGACCCGTTTCCTGTTGCCGCTTCTTTCTTTGCTTCTGGCCTCCGGCCCAGCAATTTCCACGCCACCCGCGCTCGCAGCCGAGCCGCCGGCAACTCGGCCGGTCATCGTTATTGGTTTCGTGGGCGGCTTCGTCAAACACGACAACGCGGTACACAGCGAAGTTCAGCTGGCTACACGTCTCCGCCAGGATTATCCCCTGGGCGTTCAGGTGGAAGTTTTCGAAAATCACCGCAGGGAAAAAGCTCACAAGCAAATCCTGCAGCTTCTAGACACTAACGACGATGGATCTCTATCACCCGAAGAAAAACAGGAAGCTCGCGTCATCATATTCGGGCATAGTTGGGGCGGCTCCGAGACCGTCACTTTGGCGCGAGAGCTTGAAAATGATGGAATCCCTGTGCTTCTCACCATCCAAGTAGACAGCATCTCTAAGTCCAACCAAAATGACATGCTCATCCCTGCTAACGTCACACAGGCTGCCAATTTCTATCAGAGGGATGGACTTCTTCGTGGGCGGCCTGAAATTCGTGCGGCCGATGCGGCCCACACGCAAATTATCGGGAATTTTCGTTTGGATTATAAGGCCCATCCCATCAGTTGCCCGCTCTATCCTTGGTTTAACCGCTTCTTCATGAAGTCGCATATCGAGATCGAGTGTGATCCCAGCGTTTGGAATCACGTGGAATCCCTGATCCGCTCGAAACTGCCTGCACCAACTCGAACTGCATCTGCCAAATGAGCAATCTTGTTTTGAACTGATGGCCCCTTAAAGTCGCCAAGCTAGGAAGCGCCCGCGTCGCCGGCTTAGCTGGTATTAGGTGTTCATCCCACCAAAGGCATCAGCCCAAACGATTCAAATACTTGAAGCGATCCTGTAGAAATCTATAATCACTTCAGTCGTCGTTGCCTGCGGAAGCATCCCCGCGAAGGTTACCTTCGTCTGTCATGCGACCTCTTGCGAGTATCATTGCGTTCTCCATACGCGCCTGCTGCAGAAGCTCCCAATGCTCCTCAAATTCTGGCATCGTCTCGCGGCCGTGTTTCGGGCTTTTCAAAACGCCATTCGTGCGCCAGAGAAGCAGCGAATACGCCAATTGCGTATCCGAACCCTGCCCAAGAATATTGTTCGCGCTCAATCCCACGTGTAAGGGTTGACCCTTGCCCGGAATCTCCATCCACAACGCGCCGTCGATGTCCATGCGTGGCGTGCCCACCTTGTTCACATATTTGAAGAAGCGCTTGAGGTCCACTTGCTCCCCGGTATTTTCCGCTGTATCTCGTTCTTCCAGGAGGGAGTTCAGTTCCTGCCGGTATCTTTTCCATTCCGCGGAACTGCCGACAACCGCTGCCTGCCCCTTCTGAGCCTTCACGGGTCCCCTCTTTTCGCGACCATTCTCGTCTTCGGCGGGATGCTTTTCGAACTCGCGCTGAGGGCTGAATCGGCCTGTTAAAAGGTACGACGCGGCTACCGCCGGCACTCCGTAATCTGCAAAAATCAGCATGGGAATCAGCAGTTTCTTGGAACGGTACAACTGCTCGGTTCCGGATCGAACGTCCCTGCTTCGTTTGATCGTGCCCGGCACCTGTGCGAAGTGCAGCACTCGAAAATTGGATTCCGGGTTCCGGACTCCATAGCGAGCGAACGACCGCGCAATCGCTTTCGGACTGGTCATCCCAAAGTCGTTAATGTAATCAGTATTGGCCGCGTGCGGGAAATAGGTGTTAATCACGCGCTTCGTGAAATCGGCGCAATTCCGTGTAATTCCATTAAAATGATTCTCATTCGGCGACCAGTTAAACTGAGTGATCAGTTCCCTGTCCTGCTCCACCGTCGTATCGATCACAAAAAAGTAAATACTGCGAACCAGCGTGGCCGCAACCATTTCCCGCCATTCCGCTTTGTTACTTGTCGAGCAGGGCGGGCCATCACAATATCCGGACAGATAGTTCGTCCTGTATCTCTCCTCCAATAGACTCTTGATCTTGAAAGACCCAAAGAGTGGGCGAAACCGTGGATCCTCCACCCCATAAAGATAAATATTGAGCGGCACAATGTTCCACTCGAAGCGCAGCTCCTCTCCGATGTTGATGTAATTGCTCATCACTGAGCCATTTTCGTCCTCACGGCACAGCCGCAGCCGTACCGGCGACTCCGGGCAGATCCCTGAAAAATACACAGCGCTATGCCCCGTGCCCGAAATCCTGTCCAAACTCGTATCCATCGACTCGTTGAGCACAATGCCCACATCGCCCCAGGCGCGCGGACACGTCAGGCAGGCAAGCACCAACGTAAGTGCAAGCGAGAACAGGCCCTTAGCGAGTGCCCGTTGCAGCAAGTCGCTTCCGTTCGCAAATTTGCGAGCTACGGCGCCAGCTCCTGGTCCCCTGAATTCCATATGGTCATAAACACATTTGGGCTCTTTTTGTTGTTGCCAAATACGATCGCGGAGAAATGAGGCGCAGGAAGGTTTCCAAATGACAGATCAACGTAAGTCGTTGACAATTCAAGAGATACGTTCCCGTGTCTCCAATAAAAAAGGCAAAAAAAATCACATGTAGTAGAGACTTTGGGCCGTACTAGCTGTTGCAGGGGTTCACGTCAGCGCAAGTCAGAAGCCACCTATTTTTTCTCTGTAAGCGACGGAATCTTTGCTTCCCGCAGAAATCTCGCCGACTCTTCCGGCGGCGTGGGGTTGATATAAAACCCTGTTCCCCATTCGAATCCCGCTACTTTCGTCAGCTTCGGAATAATCTCGATGTGCCAGTGATAGTGATCGTTAATCTCTTCTCCAATCGGCGACGTGTGGATCATGAAGTTATACGCTGGACGGTCCAGCACTTCATCCAGCCGCATCAGCGTGTCCTTCAACATCCGCCCCAGGCTGGCGTAAATCGAGCTCTGGTTGTTTTCGTAGGACGAGCTGTGCACCTTCGGTAGCAGCCACATTTCAAACGGAAACCGCGACGCATACGGCGCAATCGTGATGAATTGCTCGTTTTCGCCGATCGCTCGCTCGCCGGTGTCACGCTCCTGCCGGATGATGTCGCAGAAAATGCACCGCTCTTTCTCGTCGTAATAATGCCAGCAATTGTCCACTTCCTCGCGCACGCGCCGCGGCACGATGGGCAGGGCGATCAATTGCGAATGCGGATGCTCCACGGTCGCTCCCGCCGCTTCCCCATGATTCTTGAAAATCAGAATGTACCGGAAACGCTTGTCGTTTTTCAGGTCCAGCATGCGGTCCCGGTATCCCCACAACACGTCTTCCACTGCGCGCTCCGGGAGCGTGGCCAGTGTTGGTGTGTGATCCGGCGATTCGATCACCACCTCGTGGGCGCCGATTCCGTTCATCTTGTCGAACAGCCCTTCGCCTTCGCGGTCAAGATCCCCTTCGATTCCCAGCGCAGGAAATTTGTTCGGCACCACGCGCAGCTTCCAACCCGACGTGTTCGCGCCGCCGCCGTTCCTCCCGTACACCAGCACTTCCGGCGGCGTCTTGGACTCATTCCCTGCGCAGAAAGGACAATTCTTCGGCTCCCTCGCGATCACACTTTCGCGCAGAAAATCATTCGGCCGCTTTCCGCGTTCCGTCGAAATAATCACCCATCGACCCGTAATCGGGTCTTTGCGCAACTCCGGCAACTAGTCCTCCTCGACTCGGCCCTACTGTGAATCAATCGTACGTTGGAAAGGCTCCCCAACTCCTTGGAATTGTACAGCTTCTCGTTCTTCGGCGAAAAATTTAGAATCGGCCGATCTTCAGGCATATCCGGAAACGACTCGATCTCACTGTCGGGTAAAGGAGTATTCGCCGGATGGCGTCCGCTCCTTCAGGCTCTTGACCTGCCCGTTCTCCAGCACGAATTCATAAATGTCATCGGCGAACAGCGGCGTGCGGAACTGCATTCCCTTGACGTGGATCAGCTTTTGCGGCGGCGCCCCCGGAAACGCAATCATGAGTCCCGTCCCTGGCTGATAACGCACTTCAAACTTCACTTTGCTCGGCGTCAGGTACACCCCCGCGAGCTTCTCCAAAACGCTCGCCTCGAGACTCTCAGGCTTCCGCGTAAACACCACTTCCGCCTGGTCCAGGGAAATCACGGCGTTATCTATATCTCCTTGCGGGTTCGTCCGGAAGTTGACCGAAAACTTCCCGTACTGTTCGTCATCCGGCGTATCGAACCGGTCGTAATGAAAATGGTTCAGCGGAAAGTGGAATTCGTGAAAACTAAACTGTAGTTGGTCGCCTTGAAGGCCGATCTTGAGAATCCCGTAGGCAGGATTTTCATACTCCGCTAGGTAGTCTCCCAACGCATGCGAAGGCTTGGTGTTTGGAACACGGTCCCCACCCGCCTTCGACCTTGCTTCGGTTCCCGCTTTCTTGTTCGCAAGGCGTTGCGCCAGCTGGCGCTGGCTCCACGGCGTCTGGTCTAGTCCCAGCAGCCTTTCATATATGTTATAACTAATGATGTTATATAATGGGGCGCTGTGATCGCTGATCACCAGCACGATCACGCCAATCTTGTCGTTGGGCATAAACGAAACTTGCGAGTGGAATCCCGGCAGGTCGCCGCCGTGGAACGTCAGCAGTTTCCCTCGATAGGAAGCGGTTTGCCGTCCCATTCCATACGCGGGATTCAATATCTCCCAGTATCCCAGGGCCTCGCCTGCGGTATTTGGCAATCCAATCGCTGGTTGCAGCGTGGCTTTCACCACGCTTGCCGGTAATACCTGTTTCCCGTTGTATTTCCCCTCATTCATCAGCGCGCCCAGCCAGTGCGACAGTTCATCAATATTGGAAATGACCGCGCCCGCCGGTGCCACGCCTTCCGTGTCTTCATAGTACGGAATCTTATACAGCTCGAAAGAATCGCGCTTCTCGCGAAAAGGCACGCCGTAATCCGGCTGCTTCAGCATGTCGGCGATCGTGTAATTCGTCGCGCTCATGTCCAGAGGCGTGAAAATTCTCTCGCGCACGAAATCTTCCCACTTCTTCCCCGACTTGAGTTCGATGATCTGTCCCACGGCCGCGAACATCAGGTTGTTGTACAGAAAGGTCGTGCGCAACGGTTCCTGCGGTTCCAGGTACTTCAGCCTTTCGAACAGCTCCTTGCGCGTGAATGGCGACTTGAACCAAATCAAATCGTGGCGCGTCACGCCCGTCCGGTGCGACAGCATATCGCGCAGCGTCACGTTGCTGTTGAGCTGATCGTTGTAAAACTGGATGTTCGGCACGGACTCGCGTATCGGCTTGTCCCAAGTCAGCTTCCCTTCTTCCACAAGCATCCCCGCCGCCACCGCCGTGAAGAGTTTCGAATTGGATGCAATTGGCTGCATCGTTTTCGGCGTGAACGGCAGCTTCTTCTCATAATCTCGATACCCGTAGCCCTTGGCAAAAACCAGCTTGTCGTTGACGACAATTCCCACGCCCACGCCCGGCGTATTCCAATCCTTCAGCGTCTGCTCCATGTACGCGTCAAAACCCTGCAGCTTCTTCGCAACATCCACCTCTTGCCCCCGCGCCGCAACCCCGCACGCCATCAGCGCAAAGACACCCAGCGTGGTACACAAATAATTAGCGACGGACTTAAAACGAGACTTGCTGTCAAAATCCATGAGGACACAACCTCCTCTTCAAACTTTGGAAGGGATTTCGCTCCTGCATTCTATAGCCTCGTCCCAAATTGGCAAGGAAATCTAATAGCGACGGCGTCATAAGGGCTCGCGCGACGACCGCTTTGCCTGGTCGAAAGCTATCGCCGGCGCAACAACTCCAATACCGCTTTTTGCGCCACTGCCGAAGAGCTCGACGGCGCTCTTAGTGCCATCTGGGCGACGGTAGCTTGCATAAAGTAGGAATCGTTTTCATATCGCGCCAGTGCCTGCACTCTAGGGGGACTTTCTTGCCAAACGACGCGGTCTTCCTTGTCCATCTCGACAACCCAGGAACGCCAGCCGTCGCTGTCAAAATCATCCCGCGAAGCAATCGCCGCGGCCACATTAGCGAACCGGTCTTGTTCTCCGTAGCTAAAGATTTCACTCGCGCTTGCCAGCCGCTGCGTGATCGCTTTCAGAACCCGCTCTTGATCCTGCTTCGTAAAGAATTTGTTTTCCGCAAGTGCCGCAAGCAAATCTGCCGTGTGCGCCGTCGCGTGGATCCAGCCCTTCTTTGCGTCAAAACCGCGCAAATCATGCTCGTCTCCCAGATACGTCAGAGCCCCGTTCAGCAGCGTGCGGAAACGATTCTCTCCCAGAAATGTTTCCTTCAAGTCCCGTTCCGCCAGCGCCGCCAGGCAAAGCGCGGAGAACGCACGCTTAAAAATGCTGTCGGTTCCGGTCTCCCCAATTCCAATCCGGAGGTTTGCTTGCCACTCATCGAGCAGCGTCACAAGCTGTTCCACTGAAAGCTTTTTCTGCCTGACAATCCATGTCGCCAGCATCGAATACGCCAGGTCATCCCGCAGCTCCGGATCGGGCGAACCTAAATAGCCGCTCAGTTCTCGCGCCAAAGAAAATGCGTCTTGCCCGGGCGGGACTGCGTAATGGTTTTTTGCGATCTGCCTCCAGTATTCGCGATCGTGCCCACTTTGCCCTGTGGTTGTTCCCTGCCCTCTGGCCTCGGATACGCATACTATTCCGACGCAGCACAAAATAGCCAGGAGTCTTCCCGAACCGGTTCTTCCCATCTGAGGCTCTCCTTCGTGCGCCGATCTTTCTTGTGGACACACCTGCTATGACGCTATTAGACGTTCCAGCTTTAGTTTCGAATCGGTTCCGAACCGAACGACAGCGGATAAAGAGGAACGGGACTCAGTCTCGCCTTCCAAGGTCTGGGCTGAAGGCGTCTTTGTGGAGGCGGACGACGGGGGGCTGGCCGGGGCGGTTATCAATCGCCAGGACGTCGAAGCGGAGGGGACATTCATCCACGTGACGTTCCGCAAGGAAGCGCTGCGCGGTGCGCACCACCACGCGCTGCTTTTCCCTAGTCACGCTGAGTTCCGGCAATGCGGCCGCGTCTTCTTTCACTGTACGCATTCGAACCTCGACAAACGCCAGCGTCTTGCCGTCGTAGCCGACCAGATCCAGTTCGCCTTTGATTCCGCGCGGCATGTAGTTCTTGGCGACGAACACGTACCCTTGGCGCCGCAGATACCAATACGCGTAAGTCTCTCCGCGAACGCCGGTGCTGCGCGCTTCCAGCTTCTTCGCTTCACTCGAAAAATTCGCTTGTTCGCGCAGGCGTCCCCAACTGGGGCCGCAGGATCCAATTATTCTTTCTCTGTGTGCTCTGCGATCTCTGCGTTAAACGGCTTTTTCTACTTCGCGAAGGCACTCTTCAAACGTGCGAATGGCGAAGTCCGCTTGCTCATCGTCAATCAGTAGCGGGGGCGACATGCGAATCGCATTTTCGCCGGCGCTGAGCGTCAACAGTCCTCTGTGAAACGCTTTGCTGATGACCGCGTCCCGCAAGTCCGCCGCTTTTTCCTTGGTTTTTTGATCGCGGACGATTTCGATGCCGATCATCAATCCTTTGCCGCGCACATCGCCGACAATCTTGAAGCGCCGCGGCCAGTCGTGGATGCGCCCGAAAATGAATTCGCCCATCTTGCGCGCGTTTTCCATGTAGCCGTTTTCAATTAAGTCGAGCGTAGCCAGCGCGGATGCGATGCACACGGGGTTGCCCCCGTATGTCGTGCCGTGGGACCCTTTTTTCCAGGTCATCACGCTTTCCTTGGCGACAAACGCGCTCAGCGGCATTCCGCTGGCAATGCCTTTCGCGAGGCAGACGATGTCCGGCTCGATTCCGGCATGTTCGTAGGCCCACCACTTCCCGGTGCGGCCGACTCCGGATTGCACTTCATCCACAATCAGCATGATGCCGTGCCGGTTGCAGATGCGCTGCAATTCCTGGAGGAAAAATGCCGGTGCGGGAATGAAACCGCCTTCTCCCTGAATCGGCTCGATGATGATGGCGGCGATTTCCTCTGGCGCGAACAGGCGCTTGAACATTTGCTGTTCGAGCAGTTCCAAGATTTCCGTGCCACAGGTTTCCGCGGTGTGGCCGTGGGCGCAGCGATACGCGTACGGAAACGGAATATGCTCGACGCCAGCAAGCAACGCTCCGAAATTCTTCCGTTGTGTATTTTTCGAAGCGGTCAGCGAAAGCGAACCAAGCGTTCGCCCGTGGAAGCAGCCATAAAACGCAATCAGCTTGTCGCGCTTGGTCGCGTAGCGCGCCAGCTTGATCGCGCCTTCGACGGCTTCCGTGCCGGAATTTCCGAAGAATACTTTCTTGGCTTCTTTTCCGGGCAACGTGCCCACTAGGCGCTCCGCGAGTTGCGGCATGTGGTGGTGATAAAAGTCCGTGCCGGAAATGTGAATCAGTTCCGCTGCTTGTTTCTGGATGGCCTCCACTACTTTCGGATGGCAGTGCCCGGTCGAGCAAACCGCGATGCCTGCGGCAAAATCCAGAAAGGAGTTTCCGTCCACGTCTTCGACGATTGCACCGTGGCCTTTCTTGGCCACCAGCGCGTATTCACGGGTGAGCGACGGCGACATGTACTTGGCGTCGGCGGCAATGACTTGCTGCGCTTTCGGACCAGGCAGCGCCGTGATGAGACGGGGTGTTTTCATTTCTAAAGTCGTTGGCATTTCTTCCTCCAAGAAGAAAATCAGGTTGGAGTGAATCAAAACTGCGAGAGAAAAAAGCAGGCGCGAAAAAAAACTGTTTCGTTTCGGAGGATTCCGAAACCAGCCTGCGAAAAACTTTATGCTAAGTCAACGCCGAAGAGGTTTGGCCGCAGGGCGGCCGGCGGGAAATAACTCGGGAGGTACGGGGCGCGAGTTTTGAAATTCAAGGTCACTTGCGTTTCCAGCGGACGCTGCCATCTTTCGCGTCTTCTAGGATTATACCACGATCCGCGAGTTCTTTGCGGATGCGATCGGCCGTAGCGAAGTCGCGCCTTTTCTTGGCAGCATTGCGTTCGGCGACGAGTTTTTCGATTTCCGCATCGCTCAGGCCGGCTTGCGCGCTGGCGTAACCGAGTGCTTGGAGTTTCTGCGCATCGTTATCTTCGAGCACGGCAAAAACTTTGTCGAATGTGGCGAGAAAGCTGTGCACGGCGGCGACATCGCCCTGGCGAAATTCGCCTTTATCCATGGCGATATTCGCATCACGGACGAGGTCGAACACGGCGGCGAGGGCGCGCGCCGCGTTGAGATCATCGGAAAGGCCGGCGTCGAATTCTTCGGCGGCTTTGGCAATGCGCGCGGCCATGCCTTCCTGCTTCCCTGCTGCGAATTTTCCCTTCCGCAAGCGGTCGGCGAAATTGCGCAGACGCTCGACGGAATTGGTCGCCTGCGTCAAGCCATCGAAGGTGAAATTGAGCTGCTTGCGATAGGGCACGCTGGCGAGCGCAAAACGCAGCGCCGAAGGCTTGTAGCCTTTGGCGAAGAGGTCGCGCAGCGTAAAGAAGTTGCCGAGCGATTTGGACATCTTCTCGCCTTCGACCAGTAAATGCTCGGCGTGCATCCAATAGCGCGCGAAAGGCTTTCCCGTGGCAGCTTCGCTCTGGGCAATTTCGTTTTCGTGATGCGGAAACGCAAGGTCGATGCCGCCGGTGTGAATGTCGAGCGTTTCGCCGAGATATTTCATGGCCATGGCGGAGCATTCGATATGCCAGCCGGGGCGGCCGGGGCCGATGGCGGTTTCCCAGAAATGCTCGCCGGGCTTCGGCGCTTTCCAAAGGGCGAAATCGCGCGCGCTTTCTTTTTCGTAGCGGTCGTTGTCCACGCGCGCGCCTGCCTGGATGCCGGTGAGATCGATCTTGGAGAGCTTCCCGTAATCGGGAAATTTCGTGATGCGGTAATAGATGGAACGTTCGCTGGAATAAGTGAAGGTTTTCTGCTGGAGGCGCTGGATGAGCTGGACCATGTCGTCGATATGATCGGTGGCGCGAATCCAGTGCTCGGGGGCTTCGATGCTCAGAGTTTTGCAATCGTCGAAGAAGGCTTGGACGAATTGTTCAGTGTAGTCGCGAATATGTTTGCTCGCGGCGGCGGCGTTGGCGATGATGCGGTCGTCCACGTCGGTCAGATTCATGACGTGCTGGAGCTTGAAGCCGCGGAGCTTGAGGAAACGGCGCAAAATGGCTTGAAAGACGAAAGTGCGGTAGTTGCCGATGTGCGCGTAGTCGTAGACCGTGGGGCCGCAGGTGTACATGCGCACTTCGCCGGGCGTTTGGGGGACAAAGGGTTCGATTTTTCCGGTGAGGGTGTTGTGGAGGTGGATTTCGGCCATCGGCGCTCGGTTTTCTTTCCTGGCGATAAAACAAGCCTTGGATTGTATCCGAGGGGTTTGACGTGGAGCAATGGTAGCGTGGGTGACCTGTGTTCCGTGTCCCGTGTCCCGTGTTCCGTGTTCCGTGCAAGAGAGGGAGCGGCGGCACTTGTGGAATTGTGCGCCAGCGGGAAGCGCGTGAAGGCAGGAGCGGGTGTTCTCAGCACAGAAGGTAGAGAGTCCCGAGAAGTTCCGTTTTGGGAAGAAAGAGGGTGCACCCCGGCAGTGTTCGTAAGAGTGGCAAACACAGGACTTAGGGTATACGGAACTGGGAAGAATATACGGAGAATGGAAAGTTGAAATGTTGGGGCCGGGGAGTACACCCAACCCCGGGCATTTCGTATCGTTTTCAAAACAAGAGGGTTACTAAATTTGATTAGTGTAAGTGGTTGAAAGGAAAGAAGGGGCTAAGTGCTTGACAAGCGGGTAACTTTTGTAAACGGACCCCTCGAGGCTCTGGGCAAGCGTGTACTGAAAGCTCTTTGAGGGACCGCGCGGGGAGCGGACATGGTGAGCCGGGCACAAAGGATCGTGCTAGAAGATCAACAAATATTATAGCATAGTTTCATAACTTATCAATAATTATTTTAGCGGCTTAGTTTGTGCGACGTAGCGGACACGCTTTGAGATTAGGACGCGGAAAAGCCAAAAACTTGCACTCCTACCTACGGAGCGACCAAGGGCGATTCGCCACGAAACCCAGGCACTTCCAATCTCTATTAGTAAGTTCCGAGTAGCTGACGTCCGGAAAATCACTCTTCGCGCAAAGCGTGCACAGGATTTGCCCTGGTTGCTCGCAGTGCGGGAATGAGCATCGCGACGATCGACGACAAAATCAGCAACAGGGAGACGCCGAAATAAGCAAATGGATCGTGTGTATCCAAAACGAACGGCGCATTCTTCATCAGCTTCGCAAGCGCGTGAGAGGCACCCAGCGCCAAACAGAGGCCGGCAAGTAGTCCACCGGCAATCGGTTTCGCGCCAGTCCGCA
>WNFW01004926.1_pt1 | contig 12577 bp, 15 predicted proteins | sample 5400131 | NCBI WGS metagenome assembly WNFW01 (sample SAMN13153362, study PRJNA577476) | soil metagenome | isolation source: 20 cm soil or saprolite under grassland replicate 1 | place: USA:California | collected 2016-06-15 | reverse complement strand
CCACGAAGAGGCCTAGCGGCCGATCCACTGGTAAACCCAGTTTCCGACGACACTCCGCTTGGTCCCGCGGAAAGAAATGCGCAATATCCAATTGAAGCCAGACCGTGGTGCCGTTAAGCCCGAAATAGCGAGCAACTTCGTCACGGGTCTGATCGGAGTTGCATAGTACGAGCTTGCCGCGGCCGCTAAAACGCTCGAGCACCATGGAAGACCACCATTTCAAGTATAAGTAGCCTGCATGGGTAATGAAATCGCGAATCGCCTCTGCCTGCCCTCGGTACGTTCCATGGAAGAAATGAATTTGCTTGACAGCCGGCGAAAGAGACCTTAAGGGATAGTAGCCGACATCACTGTTGGAAATCACTGCAGCTACATCCTCCCCTAGGCGTCGTTGCGCCGACTGGCCAACGAAATATCCCACAAGGTTGGCCCCAACTTTGCTTTTGAAGGGGCTTGACCGCGAATTGAGCCATGCCGGGAGCGTGTTTTCCCGGTGAAAAACTTCAACGGAATAACCTTTTGACTCCAATCCGGTCGTGAGTTCGCGAACGAAATGCTCCTGCCCACCGGGTCGGGCGGGCGTTTCGGTTGTAAGTATGAAAACCCGACGATTCATTCTTCGCGCTGGACGACGACCATGGAGTGAACCTCTTCTACAATCTTCCAGCCCGAAAATCGAGCGTCGCGAAATAGGCTATTCACGACCTTGACGGGTCCGTCGGCCGGTGCCGGCCACCCACCCGGAAACACGCGCGCATCATGGAAAATGGCCGTGCCACCGGGGATTACAAAGCGTTCCCATTTTACTCTTTGATCCACACCACAGTACCGTTCTGGCATGTAGACACCGCGGATACTGCAGCATGTCTCGTTGCATTGATCCATTGAATGCGACTCAAATGAAAGGGGTCGATAAGATAGAGAACGGCATCTGAAGACATCGCCTCGCGGAGCGCAAGTGCCGACGCACCTTCGGCAACCCCGATCTCTACCAATCTTCGCCGTCCGCAAGCCCACCGCTTAAGAGTTTCGTGCTCCGCACTGGTATGTTGGGCAAAAATCGGACGCAGTCCCAACCAGGCGAAAACAGGGTGACGCGTCCGGCGATAGATCCATGGCACGCTACATGGTTCTGGGCTTTCCATAAAGGGCCGATAAAATAATCGCCGCCGGTGCTGCGCCAGGTCAGTCACTCAGTTGCTCCCTGTGTGGGGCCGGGCAAGAATCCAGCCGTGCTTATCGAGTATCTCGTCAAAACTGGCCTGCACGATTGAATACCCCAGCTCCGCTAGCAGCTCTTTCAGTTGCCCCAACGTTTCATGTACCTCTATGAACAATGCCGGACGAAACTGCTCGAGCGTGGCAACAGCGCCTTTCAAGGCTTCGACTTCTCCGCCTTCGATGTCCATCTTAATCCAATCAACGTGCTCCAAATTCCATTGGGCAACAAGGTCGTCTACCCTGGCAGCCTCGATGACCTCGGGCCCTTCTTGCTCGTCTATTTTGTGCCATACAGGTTCTTGGCCTGGGCGCCAGCGTACTCGACCGGGCCGCGACCAGGCGGCAAGCGGCACTACTTCGCAGTTCCTCACCTGGTTCAGTGAAAGGTTTTTTTCCAATTGATGTCTGTTAACGGGGTCAGGCTCGAGGGCGATAACGAGCCCCGTGGGGCCAACTGCACGGGCTGCCCGAAGCGTGTACCAGCCGACATGCGCTCCAATGTCTATAAAAATATGGCCAGGTTGTGGGGAAACCCAAACAACGGGCTCGTACGAGGGCAGATGCAGCATACATTCGATGGCGGACTCATCTTCTGGCCAAAACCAACCCTGCAGGGATGGGCTCCACAAGAGATGATTGCGTAGGGAAAAAGGAAAACGATACCAATGCCAGGGACTGTGGAGCCAGCCATTCGGGGGTGCGTTTGCGAGCGTGCGAACGAGGAGGTAAGTGGCCTTGTTGATGACTGTTCTCCCCATGGCAGCGAGCTTGAGAGTATGAGTCCTACGTGCAGCGTCTCTCAGCCACTTGGTCATGTGGTGTGCCTCCGAAGAACGCACAGGGTTTACTCGCAAAGTCAGGAACGACCCGCTACTCCATCGTCATGCGTTCTCCTCATCATCAAGATAAGGCCCCTCGAATTTTCCTCCATCGCAGCAAGGAGGCTACAGGGAGTGCGAAGTGTTTCCAATGCGGGATTAACCCGAGGCGAAGCAGCTTGGGAGGAAGCGCAGAGGCCTTAAGCGCAGTCTTGAGGGGCTGCTCATTGATCGCCATTGCAGCCTGTACATCCTCCTGAAGTGCCAAAGCCTCCAAGAGGCTTCTCTCGTATGCTCCTTCCACTCCCGGGAGCTGCGCAGCCCATCTGAATAGACGACGTTGAAATTCCAGACTATTTGGGTCTCGGACGAAGTGGTTACGCTCGTGGTGGCGGTAGGCAGAGAGTTTTTTGGGCAAGTAAATGAGTCCGTTCCGAGCACCGCCCAACAAGAGCGCACCGTCTACAGCAAGCCCAAGAGCTTCCGGAAGTGGGAAGAAATCGGCAACGGTCTGCCTCCTGACGCAGAGGGTGTTCACCACGCCAAGTGTTCCTTGGGCCGCGTTGCGTGGCCGATAGGTAAAGCACATGAGCAAGGCATCCCGAAAGGATAAATGGCGTGTCGGATGTTCGATGTTGTCTCCTGGTTTGCTCTCGTACAGTAAATTCCCGTTGCCGTCGACATAAATGGCGTCATGGGTCAAGCAGCCCGCATCGCTTTGCGACAGGACGTCGATGGTCTGTGCGAGCTTCTGTGGGGTCCAGTAGTCGTCAGCGTCCAAATGACAAACCAGATCCCCTTCCGAGGCAGCGAAGCCTCGGTTAAACGCAGCCGCTTTACCCTTATGATCCTGGCGAATGTAGTTGACCCTCGGAAAAGAGGCGACGACCTTTGGCGTTTCATCCGTCGAACCGTCATCAACCACAATGATTTCGTTGGCTGGCCGGGTCTGCGCCATCACGCTTTCCAAGCAGCACCGAAGAAAACCATCATAGTTATATGTACAGATAATGACCGATGCTCTTGTGCTCATGCTGCCGAATAGACCTTTTCTGTTTCCGCCGCTACCCAATCCCAGTCCATCACACCGAATTTGCGAGATGCTTCCTTGCTCAATGTAGATCGCAAATCGCCCGATTCGATAAGCAGAGACATCATTTGGCTCATAGAATGAACCAACCTGGTACCGCGCCTCCGAGGCAGGATTAAAGCATCTACTCGGTCAGTACAGTAGTTAGCATTACCGGTGTTCTGGCCCACTACTACCGGAAGACCGTTTGCTAATGCCTCGTGAACGGCCAACGAATAAGCCTCATAATGACTCGGATGAATCAACGCGTCCACAGAATGATACAGTTGATTCATTTTCTGCGGCGCCAACTCGACACTAATTATTCCCGGAGTTGATTTCAAGTCCTGCTTCGGAGCTAGGATGAGATAAGTGTTGGGAAACTGATCTTTCGTTTGCTGAAACGCCGCGAGAGCAGCAGGGAAATTTTTGACGGGGTCCGCTCGACCTACAAAGAGAAACAAGAATCCAGACTCCGGAAGGCCCAACATGCGCCGCAGGAATCCCTTTGACGTATCGTCCGTACACCGAGAGTAGCCGCCCGGGATCACAAAGATTTTGCTCCTTCGAATTCGATAGTACCTTCTGATCTCCGTCCGAACTTTTGGACTGTTGGCAATCACAGCGTCAGACGCCAATCCCCCCAAGGCCTCTCTAATGATATAACGCGGGACATATAAGCCATTCCAACCAACAAGGTTTTGAAACCAGCGCAGAGCGATTTGTATGCCGAGGATAGTGCCGTAATACGTGTGCACGACCTTCGGCCGCTTCGCCTCTGACCGAATTTTCCAATTCCTAAAACCCGCGCACCCATGCGAATGAACGATATCGAAATCAAGAACCCTCTTCAGATCCCAAGCATGCACCGGAAGGTTCGTGAAGAACTGACCCCGTGAAGGGGCCCAGGGCGGTTGCATTAGGTGCACAGCAAAACCTCGTCTCGCCTGTGCTTCGGCGAGGTTACAGATCCAATTTTGCAAACCTCCGAGCCCCGCAACGTCTCCTATATGAATAATCTTCAAAGCCTTCTCCTTGAAGCGCTGCGACTAAATCCAATGCTCGTAGGCAAGTCACCATGCAGGAATGGATGCTCGAAGTAACCTGAGATACTCTTGCGGTCAGGTATGCATGGCTCGCTGCGATCGTCATCGGACGGCAAAACTGAAATCAGTCTGGCACAGGAATGTGCACAAGGGCCTATTTCACCCGCCTTCCTTAGGAAGAGCCAGTATCCACCCGAATCCTTCGCCGTGGACGGGGTCGTTTCTTTGACGAAGCACCTTGTAGCCCTCTCGCGGAAGCCACTCAAACAATTTAGGGAGGGTGCCATGGCATTCCACAAACAAACATGGTCGAAAGGCGCGGAGCATTTTCCGACCGCCTTCCAAGACATCCAGCTCTGCTCCCTCCACGTCGATTTTCACCTGGTCTACTCGTCGAAGGGCTAACTCCTCAACCAAATCATCTAAAGGCAATCCGATCAAATCCCCATTCTTCTCAGCGGTCTTCGAGACTCGAGAGACATCTAACGTATTGCCGCGTGACAATTGAAGCAATTCGCGGCAGGACCAGCAAGCAGCCCGAATAGCTTTGACGTTGTTAATCCCGTTGAGCTTAAGGTTCCGACTGAGTAGTTCCAAGTTTCTGGGTTCGGGCTCAACGGCTACCACAAGCCCCGCCTTACCGACACGCCGAGAGAATTGGATGGCATAGCGACCCTGATGTGCTCCGACGTCAATGACAGTCATCCCTCCTGAGAGAGCGTCCATGAGCCATTCCTCGGGTTCCTCCCGTGACCTTGTCATTGCTGCGTCAGTGCCGTAGTCTTCGAGGACGTACCAAGCGCTAGAGGCGGGACTCCATTTGACCAATCCTCTCAAACGGAAGGGGGAATCCAGCCAGCCGCTTGATGCCCCTAACCGGAGAATTCCAAACCTGCGTAGTGCCAGTCGGGTTGCGAATACGCTTCTGTTGGTCAAGACCTTCGCCGAATCAGCGAGCGAGCTTGCACGACAGTCAGCTATAAAGCGCAGCCAATATGCGATCGAGCTAATCTTCGGTAACAGGCGGCTCACTTTCGCAGTTCCTCTAGCTAGAGAGCGTTGGCAGATGATGCATAAACTCAAAGGTGCCGGGCTCCGGTGCAGAAAATTCACAATTCCCATGCCAGATTATCCGTCCACCGTTATCGAAAAGCAGGATTGCATAGTTTCCATTCCGAATTGTTTCTGGGAGGTGCCGAAAATTCTGTCTTGCACATCGCCCACATCGATTCGCTCTGTGAAAGATCCCTCGTATGCGGAGACAACGTCGAAGGTTGGCCCATCTTTCTTGATGGCTCCGCGGTCCACCCAAATCACTCGTTCACACAGCCGGATCTGGTTCATCTGGTGGCTTATGAAGACGATGGTGCGGCCTCCCTTGGACACTTCACTCATTTTCCCGAGGCACTTCTTTTGAAACTCCAGATCGCCGACCTCATCGACGAGGAGAATTTCTGGCTCAAGGTCAGCCGCGACGGCAAAGGCGAGGCGTACGTACATTCCCGTAGAATGGTGTTTTAGGGGCGTGTCAATGCCGTGACCGCCAGTTCCTTTACTCGCTCCTCTGGGACGGCAATCAGATCGGTGGAATATGAGGAGGATTTCGTCAGTACCATCGGACTCCCGTCTGCGTTCAGGCTATACCACTGGAAACCCTGAGTTTCCAAGAACTTAATCACGTCCTCACCGCGATGTTCCCATCCGTATGCAGCGATGACTGGGTCATTGACCTCACAGAGAATGAGGGGACGCCGCGAGCGCGACAGCAGACCAACTGCCCCACTGAGTATTTTGAGCTCTGCGCCTTCCGCATCCAGTTTAATGAGATCAACCTCCTGAATATCTATTTTCGAAAGGTACTCGTCAAGGGTTACAACAGGGACAGCGACCGATTGGACGCAGTTAACATGTGGCCGGCGCAGGCTGTTCCCTGTGGTTCCCGGAGCGCCTGTGAGAAACAACTCCATGCTTCCACTACAGTCTGCCAGCGCCGCATTTTCAAGTCGAACATTTGCGCGCCCGTTGATCCGGATGTGCGTTCTCAGGTGACGGAACTCACGTGGTGAAGGTTCAAAGGCCAGCACGCGCCCCTGGGTTCCGACCCTTGAACTCATCAGCAGCGTATAGAATCCGAGATGTGCGCCGATGTCGACGACGGTCGTTGCCTCTCTGAGGAATCGCTCCAAGAATTTGACATCCGACCCATCACAGATCCGCGCGAAAACGGCGTCACTGAGCAGATCATTCCTGGCCAACCACCAGCCTCCATGCGGCAGGCGCGTAGGAAATGGTATCTGCGGGCAAAAGTGGTTCCACAGGCCCGTCTTGAAGTGATAGCGCAAGGCCCGAAGCTTGTCGGCCGTGGGTTTTCGCCAGAACTGAGTCATGTGCGAAATGATTTCCTGATTCATCGGGACACTTGCAACTTGAACTCATACGGTACATTGAGACAACCTCTGTACTGATCTTGCGGATGCATAAAACTGGGTGTTTCAACCCGCAACTCAGGAGAGCACTGGCCGTAGTCGATCCATTGATGCCCATCATACAGCCCAAAACTCCAAAAATAGGTACCGGGAAGAACAGGAAAGAAAGGTACTGCGATGGAGCAAGAGTGCTCACCCGGACGTAAGTTCAAGCTGGTTTGAATCGTCGCCCACACAATCGTCCCCTCAGAATTCCGGAGCACAATCCCTATCGCTCCCTTCTGAACGTCGCCACGCACCAGCCACGAGAACCGGAACTCTACGTCACCGAACGTTTTCAGAACGTTTCCACGGGCTCCACCGTTTTCGGGCGCGATGATTTCCCAGCGAGCCACGTTCGGCACTCGACCTTCCGAACAGGCAGGATCGCCGGAAGCCATCGCCATCTCATATGCGTTAATCGCCTCGACCGTTCTGGTATCGGCGCGCACAGCCCCATGATCAACCCAAATCACTCGCTCGCACAATCGCCGGATCTGGCCCATTTGGTGGCTTACGAAGACGATGGTGCGGCCACCCTTGGACACTTCATTCATTTTTCCAAGGCACTTCTTTTGGAACTCCAGATCGCCGACAGCTAAGACTTCATCGACGAGCAAAATCTCCGGCTCGAGGTGGGCAGCCACGGCAAAGGCCAGGCGGACATACATACCTGAGGAGTAGTACTTGACCGGAGTGTCGATGAACTTTTCAAGCTCGGCGAAGGCGACGATTTCGTCGAATTTGCAGGTGATCTCACGCTTGCTCATTCCCAAGATGGCGCCGGAAAGGAAGGTGTTTTCGCGACCGGTCAGTTCGGGATGAAAGCCAGTGCCGACTTCAAGAAGGGATCCAACGCGGCCGCGGATTTCCGCCCATCCACTCGTCGGGCGCGTAATCCGGGAGAGGATTTTCAGTAGGGTGGTCTTGCCGGCGCCGTTGCGCCCGATGACGCCAAGGACTTCGCCCTCGCGGACGTCGAGCGAGACTTCTTTAAGAGCCCAAAACATTTCAGGTTGTGAGCGCCGAAGAAAGCTCATGGGTGATCGAAGCGCACGTGTGAGGACGTCACGGAGAGCATGGTAGCGCTCATGCTCGCCGATCCGGTAACGCTTGGAGAGTTTTTCGGCTTGAATGACCGTGGTCATGACACACGAGCAACCTGTTTGAGGGGCTGTGGCAGATAAAAGACAGCCCAATTCTTAGAAAACTTGTCGAGGGCAAGGCGACCGTTGAGCCAGCTGGCGCACGCGCCGGGGAGTGAAGAAAGATCTCCAAGCGTAGAGACCGAGGGTAGGGCTCTCTTGCGGCTACGAATGAACATTGTATTGCTAGACGCGGTCGGCAATGGTGCTCTCCATGCGATTGAAGAAGAACAGCCCGCCGAGGAGAACGAGCGCGACGGCGAAGGCGGAAGCGAGAAGAAGCAAGTCTGGAGGGTGGCCGCGGCCCGTGATGGCCCAGCGGAAGCCGTCAATGACGCCGGCCATAGGGTTAAGGCCGTAAAGCCAGCGCCAACGCGCGGGCACGAGCGACGAAGGGTACGCAACGGGAGACGCGAACATCCAGAACTGGACGAGAAACGTCATGACATAGCGGACGTCGCGATAAAGGGCATTGAGCGCGGAGAGCCAAAGGCCGACGCCTAGAGCGGTGAAGAGCGCGAGGAGGAGAAGAACGGGCAGCCAGAGAGCAGCAAGCGTGGGGAGGATGTTGTAGGCAAAGCAGAAAATGGACAGGACCGCGAAGCCGATGGCGAAATCAACGAGGCCGGAGAGCGCGGTGGAGATCGGAAGAATAAGGCGCGGGAAATACACTTTGGTGATGAGGCGCTGGTTTTCGACGACCACGTTGGTGGTGGACGAGAGAGAGTAGGAGAAGTAGGTCCACGGAACGAGGGCGGCGAAGTAAAAGACGGGATAGGGGAGACCGTCAGAAGGAAGCTTGGCGAGGCGGCCGAAGAACAGAGTGAAGACGAGCATGCTGAGGACGGGTTGCAAGATGACCCAGAGGACGCCGATGGCGGTCTGTTTGTAGCGTATCTTGACGTCCCGCCAGACGAAGAAGTAGAGGAGCTCGCGGTAGGCCCAGGCTTCGCGGAGGCGAAGCTCGAAGAGACTACGGGGAGGCTCGATGCGAAGAGTGACGGAGGCGCCGGAGTGGAGCCGAAGAGCAGCGGATTCTGGCGATGCAGTGAACGAAGCCATGCGCGATTCGATAAAACTCTCGAAAAAGTGAAAGAGCCTCCACATAAGGGTAACAGAGAAGAGGAAGGACGGAGCAAGCCAGGGAACGAAAGAATCAGGGAGGGGACGAGTTCTTTTTGAGTTGCTGGATGTCGCGCTGTTCGATTTGTTGCATGAGGTCCTTACGCTTGAAGAAGTAACGACGAAAATCGGCGGAAAGCTGCCGTGGCACTACGAAAACCTGATTGTGTGCGACTTCCGAAAACGAAACCGGACCGCGCGGGGGAATCAGGTGCGCGCCCCATTGGAAGATCAGCCCTACGTTCCACAGAACAAAGAGAAGCAGCAGCGCCGCGGCTGAAACAAATGCCCAGCGCACCGAGCGGAAGAGTCCCGCGAAGCGCTGAAGGAAGAGCGCCAGGCCGAAGACGAGGATGGGCGTAAGCGAGATAAAGAAGCGATTCCCGAAGGAAGCTATCCCGTGCCAGTCGGGATAGCTCGAGATCAGGTAATAAAACGTGGCGGCGCCCAAGCTCAGATAGGCAGTGACGCGCTTGGCGGAGCGTGGCGGGAGGGCAAGGCCAACGAGGGAAAGAACGAGAATTGGGGTCCAACTCAGGAGTCCGTGTTCCGAAGAAAGGAGCACGGAGCGCCAGTTCGGCGCAGTCCAGTCCCAGGGAATCCCGGAGTAGGAACCGAAGCGGAAAAACCCACCGAAAACGATCGCGCGCGTGATCAAGGTGGGCACAAACGCAAGCCCTGTTGCAGCGAGCAACAAAAGGTTAGCCGCGAAAAGGCGACGCACTGCGTGAAAATCTTTCGCTCGGGCCACGCTCCAATAGTCGTATAAGAATTCGATGAGGACCAGAGTCAGAAGAACTGCGTTCGGAAAATAGACATCCATCATCAGGCCCGCCACGAAACCTAGAAGGGTCCACTCGAAGAGCGTGCGCCACCCCCACGTGCGATCCCAGTACCAGAGAAAAAGGGCCACGGCAAAGGCGGAGTGCGCGTGGGACCACGCTGGATTGAAGTACATGTACACGGGGAGCGAGCTCGCGCCCCAAATTCCAAGTGTGGCGAGGAAGGCCCAGTGTGCCGCAACATATTTTCGCGCGAGAGAATACGGAGAAGCACAAAACCGTGGGCCGCGACCAGGAATGGCGCCCAGAGGAGCGCCGGACCGACCGTAAACTGGTTGCTGATGTATCCGGTTTCCGTGTATTGGCTCGGAAGCAGCTGGCCGCTGGGCATGGTGCGGGATTGCGAAAAATTGAGATTGGCGTGACGCCAGTCTTCTTCGAAACGCAGATTGTGCTGAATGAGCGGAGCGCGGACGTACGCGTAGTAACCGACGCCGTCGCCGTGGACGATGGGATTTACCAGCGGAAGCGTGCACAGGAAAAGGATCAGCAGAATTCGTGGGTAGCGACGAGAACGATCCACCGGGGGAGATAAGCCGGGAGATGCATTGAAGAGCACGGCCGGCGTCTCCGCCATCTCTTGATATCCTTTCCCTGAAGGGAGAGAATTCCTACGGGTCTCACGCTTCAAGCCTGATTTCTGCTTGACGTTCTTGCCGTGGTTTTCCTGGCTGCCCCTCCCTGACTTCGACATATTCCTGATGGACAAGTCTCGACGAACACGACGGCTGGTTTTTGCTAAGGTCGTTCGACGACTTGTGTACAAAATCCTTTCTGATGTTGGCAATTTTGTTGTACAACTTCGAGACTTAACCTTGGCCTACTTCCAGTGATGCGCGGGCGATGTGCTGAAGTCCTGCAAGCGCACAGGTAAAGCCGGCTTGCAACTCTCCTCCGTCCGAAAGGCCGGGCGAGATGCCACGCCCGGGGCCAAGAGTTGCAGCGTCTGGCCGATACTGTAGATGAATTTCAGCTGAATTGTAAATCTAATTAGACGCTTTCTCGTGCGCAGGAGGTCTCCGGTTCAAATCCTGGCGCCCGACCACAAAGCACAGTGGCCCTCGAACCCAATAGTTCGGCGACCGCATCCATGCTCATGCAGCGTTCGAAGGGTGTCGTAATCCCTAACCTAACGGCAAAAGCGTGACGAGTTGGCGGAGCACACAGATGAGCGAGAAGCTGGTTGGTTGACGTCGCCGTACGACTATTTCCGTTGCTCGCCGCTGGCCGGAGCGGCGATACCCAAGAAGACTAAAACCGCACGATTCAAGCGCACCATATCCTCGTCGGTGACGCGGCCGACACGTGCGCCGATTTTCGTTTTTGGAACGGTCGTGATCTTATCCACCATCAATCGGCAGACGGCGCGCAGACCGTTGGCTTGACTCGGCTCGATCGGCAGTCGAAACAGAGAAGCAACGGTTGGGTCAGTCGTGAATGCACACACCGTGACGGAATTCGTCATGTCGAAACGGTCGTCTTGGAGGATCACAGCGGGACGGGGCCTTCCCGCGTAGTCTTTGCCACCTGCAACCGTCCAAATTTCCCCGCGCTTCAACTCGTGCCCCGGTCAGAGACAGCGTCGATAAAGTCCTGATCCTCCTCCGCGTGGGGGCTCTTAGAGACGGCGAGGGACTGGCGGTGCGCTTCTGCCGCAAAAGCCGGTGATCGCATGTCAGGTACCCAAATCTGAATGGGCCGCAATCCCTGTTGGCGCAGTCTCTTGCGATGCGCCCTGACCTTATCCCCAGAGGACTTGGATCGAGTGCGTGTTCCCACTTTCCGCCTCCGCGACTGGTTACATGTAACCTATCACAACTTCCTGCCAACACCAGTCCCAAGTGACCCGGGCGAAAATTCCTCTCGACGCTGTCCCTCGGTTCGCCCCGGGTGCGCGAACCGGGATGCCCCTAAATCTCTAAACACTCGAAGAAGCGCTGCTCGGGCGATGTGCTGAAGTCCTGTAAGGGCACAGGTAGAGCCAGCTTGCGGTTCTCCTCCATCCGAAAGGCCGGTTGTGATGCCACGCTCGGGCCAAGAGTACAGCGTCTGGCAGATACTGTAGATGAATTTCAACTGGATTCTGAATCTAACCAGACGAGTCGTGGTTTTTATCTTGTTGGTTCGAGGCGAAGTAGCGGGCCACAAAAGGCGGCGTTCGACAAGAAGAGCATCTTCGTGACAGCGTTTTGTTGCGATAGAGCATCAAAAAGGGGCACGAAAGTATTGTGCCCCCCACTATTTGCGCGGACTTGTGAGCGCGCCGCTACATGCCGAAGAACTCGACGTGAACAGAGCGGCCGAGGCGCGAATTGAAGAGCACGTACCAGCCGGGATGGTCGTAGTCGTTATAGACGTAGACGCGGTCACGGTCCCATTCCCAGTCGCGGCAACGAGGAACGTCGTACGGCGCGACGACCCAATTTGACTGGTCGTAGAGAATGATATGCCGCGAGCGCGGATCGAAGCCGCGGACGACAATGACGTGACGAACGTGCGGGTAACGGCCGAATGGATAGTGGGAGCCGGGGCGAATGCGCTCGCCATCGTAATCCCAATCGTCGTAATCACGGTCGTGATGCTTGTACCAGCCCTTGTGCTTGCCGTTGTCGTGGCGGTAGCCGTCGTCATCATCGTCGTCGCCGTGCTTGTACCGGCCCTTGTGTTTGCCGTGGTCGTCGTCTTGGGGGCGGGCCGAGACAGCAGGCGGGAAGGCAAATACGGACGCAGCAAGAGCCAAAAATGGCAGGAGCTTTTTCATGATCTTCTCTCCCAAAGATCGCTAGTTCAAGAATGGGCGTATTCCCGGTGCCCACTTTGCGCGTCGGAGTTGGCTGGGGGTGGTATTA
>WNFW01009896.1_pt1 | contig 12579 bp, 16 predicted proteins | sample 5400131 | NCBI WGS metagenome assembly WNFW01 (sample SAMN13153362, study PRJNA577476) | soil metagenome | isolation source: 20 cm soil or saprolite under grassland replicate 1 | place: USA:California | collected 2016-06-15 | reverse complement strand
GCAGAACCTTCAAATCAAATATCAAATTAAATCCATATATAAAAAATTTTAAATATCAAACAGCATTTTCTTTATTTTTAATATTTCAGCATTAATCCATCCCAATTCTAATTCTTCTAATTCTTCTTTTTAAAAACTTGCTGCTTCTTGAAATTTCTCTTTTAAATTCTTACCACTTTCTAACCCTATGAAAAAAGATCATTCAATTATTGTGTGATTATTGTCCAAGTCCATACAGAAATCATACAATTATTGCAGTATTATGGATAAAAAATTTTATACCGTTTTATAATATATACTGAAATCGTGCAAGATTTGTACAATTAAAATTTTTAGGATATAAAACATCCGATATTTGTACAATTTGAATAAATCAAAAATTTTTAGGATACGAAAAGTGTTCAATTTCTGTACAATAAATAATTGAAATTTTTAGGGATACAAAAAATATCTAATATTTGTACAAGAAATTCTAATTATAGTACATGGTCATGAAAATTAACAATGATTTATAACCTTACAGTAACTAAGTGTATAACCAATCTGACAATCTCATGTAATGATTATTACTACGATCAATTGATGCATGTGAAAGAACTAATTTTTTTGTATAACTTTTTGCAATAATTTTTATTATTTATCAAAAACATTATAAACAATAAAAAATACAATTGTTAATGAAAACTTTTATTTAATCATTATCATTCCATTCTTCCATACATTCCTTATCAATAATATATGTTTTACGTCCTAATTTCATAAAACCTACACACCTATCGATTGCAGTAACATCAATAAATTGTGTAGAACCATCACCCACAAAGAAAGTTGTACCCAATGCATCTTCACTAACTTCATTTGACCATTTAACATTTGCTAGCATTATTTCCTGATTTATAAACTTATATACAAGAAAATAGTTTACTTGAGCATAAAATATTTTTTGGATAAATTCTGGTATGGCACTTGGTATATGAGCCCATCTATCAACTTCTAAGCGTGTCTAAAAACAAAAAATAAAATAAAAAATATTTAAAATCATGAAATTTCAACAAATAATTGATTATATTGAATAAAATACTAACTAAAACAGTATAATTAACTCTAGACCAGTCCTTATTTCTACGTATCCATTCTGATCCAATTAAACGTCCATCTGAAGTCAACAAACGACCAAATTTCATTCCATTAGTTTCAAAGTCCTAAACAATATAAATATTAGTCAATTATCTATATTTAAAAAGATAAAAATAAAAAATACATACATTTAATCGCATTGTTACAGCTACATCATCTACAACAGATAGATGATTTTTTATTTTTTTAATTTCTGAAATGTTAAGAACATATGGCATAGAAGGCCATTGGAATTCTTCTCTATAATTCTCATTTGTATAAACCAAGTGCTTTTTATATTCTTTACAAGGTATAGGTGGAAATATCTGTTCATGAATTCTTCTGTAATAATATAAATTATTAAATAATTCTAACAAATATACATTGTTTGTTAAATTCTTATATGGGTGGAGTCTTGATTTTGCTAGTGGTTGCAACATTCCACAAGTGCGCTCCATTGGAAACTGCCATGTTGACCAACAGGGACCAGTATCTTGAATACTATCAGCAACATGTAAAATATAATGAAAGCACGATTTCATTGCACTTAATCGGGTTGCCAAAAACTGATAATAATTACTAAAAATTAAATATCAATAATTTTAATAAAAAATTAAAAGATTTCAAATAAAATAAATATTGTAACATATATACCATTCATAATGCTTATAAAATTGTAATAACAAACTTCTTATCTCATATTGATTATGTGAAGATAATCTTTGCTTTTGACAAAGCTGAACAGCCTTAACAAAGAAGAACCAACCTTTAAGATATCTCGCTGATAAATGATCTTTTAGCAATGGTAAAGAATATAAGGTTATCCAGGCAGACCATTCCTCTGCCTTATATCCATTGTGATGAAGAAATATATTTCGTGGAGGATGGCCAAAATCAGTTGGAATAGATTTTTTTGCAGCTTCCATTTCAACTCCAATCTCGTTCCATTGTATATTAGAAAGTACATATGGCTGATCATTAAGAGTAGGGTCTTTAACAAAAAAAGAACCCATCCAATGTTTTAACATGTATGGTGCAATATTTTCGTAAAATAAATGCATAATGTCTACCGGAAAACATGTAGGAAATTGAGTTGTCCTTATGTCTAATAGTGCACTACGTCCTGTAACACCTATTTTAAGAATAATTATTTAAGAATAATTATTATTTATCTTGCAGTGCAGTGATTAACTTAGTATTATTCATGAATTTACCTAAATCTGAAGCCAACGCATTATGATGTGTTTTTGATCGTGGTATTGTTACTATTTGTTCAATTCTTGTCATATAATCTTCATGAGTTCTTTTTGGTAAATTAGATGGATCATAATAAGTTTCATTTATCCTATTTGATGGAGGTGTAGTTGGATAATACATGTGATTATTATATATTCCCCGAAGATTACAATAACGGCATCCCATATAGGAATTATGACCTGTCAGTAAAGCAAGTTTTGATATTCCAGGAATATCTCCTGACCAGGAGAGCACAGTAACTTTTAGTAAGAATTTCTCATTAGTGGCACCATCATAGCAGTCGACACCATCTATTATATAAATTTATTATTATAGTTGGTTAATGTGTATATAAATAAAATAATTTTTTTAAATTATAAACTTTATAATTCTTTATTATAATATAAAATACCTTCTAATAAACATAACTCTTCAACTATTGGTTTTATGAAAGAATTGAAATCTCTTGGAGCCTTAGGACCAGGAATAATTGAAGTGATAAGTAAATTTTCCTTTTTAACACGTTGTTCAGGTGGTAAATTAGCATTAATAAATAAAACTATCCAACAGTCATCACATTTTTGTCTGAATAGTTGATAACCATCAACAGAACCTAAAAGTGCAATGTCATGATCATCTTGAAAATAACCTTTTTGTGATAGATATTTGTATTGAGCACTATCAAATATGTCACCAATAATACCATCAATATCATATCCTTCTCTAGAAATATAATTAGAACGATAGCGTAATTGCTTTGCACGTGTTGGATCTTGATATTGAATGGTAAATCGTTCCTGAATGGAAAAGTATGCTACTTGAGCTCTTGATTGTCTTCCCTCTTGATAACGTGTAGTACTGCAATAGGGACATTTGTCCAGTGTCTTGAAATTACCAGTAAAGGCGCAACATGATTTTATACACATGTCAACCCAAATTGGTTTAAGAGAAACCATGTCTTTAAGCGATTTTATTAATATATATGTACTTATAGAAGTACCATTGGATGCAGTAATAATTTCTTTAAAAGCAGCATCAGTAATATTTTGTCGAACTTTTATCTCAAGAAGACGCAATCCTCTAGCAAACTCGTCAGTAATATTTAGATCTGCAGAAATAATAGGATTGTATTATTAACTATTATTATAAATTAAGCAACTTTAAATAAAATATTTAATATATTATATATTACCTTTTGATAAATTTACATCATCAAAATCAGATAAAAATTCATCATCACTATATAGTCCTTCTTGTAATATATCGACAGCATTATTATCATTGGAAGAATCCAATAAACTTAATAAACTCTCATTTTCTGATTCTGAGAAATTATTATCTTTTGATAAATTCTCATTTTCTGATAAATTGTTATCGAATAGATCATATACATTATCAATCATCATTTCTGCAGCATTTATAGCAGTTGATGCTTCTCCACTAAAAATAAAACAAAAATATTTAATAACATTTTATTATTATTAGATAAATCAGCTCTTAACTCTTAATAACAACCTATTACTAGATATTATTCTATCATCATCATTTAGCCCGTCATCATCATCTAGTCCGTCATCATCATCTAGCCCACCGTCATCATCTAGCCTGTCATCATCATTTAGCCCGTCATCATCATCTAGTCCGTCATCATCATTTAGCCCGTCATCATCATCTAGTCCGTCATCATTATTTAGCCTGTCATCATCATCTAGCCCATCATTATTATCTAGCCTGTCATCATCATTTAGCCCGTCATCATCATCTAGCCCGTCATCATTATCTAGCCCATCGTCATCATTCAAACCAAGATTATATTTCTTCTTTACATGTCTCCATTTAGTAGTAGGATGAACATATTTTCCTGTTCCATTTTTTTTACATTTGAAGCATGTACATAATACTTTATTATTCATTTTCCTTAATACACAGCAAATTGTAAACGATAAAATTTTTTTTTTTTTTTTGTATTACAAATTTATGATTAAATTTTTAGATTTTTGTATTACAAATTTATGAAAATCAAATTACATTATGATAGATCGTATTGTTCGTGACAAAATTTTATGGGGTGAATTTACCCCATTCGGAATTAAAATGTGTGGAATCGGAATAATTTATATTTTAATGTCAAAATGCATGGTAAATACCGTGAATATACTGCGACATGTGGCCTTTTTTAGTAATAATTTATCGCGACTGTACTGCGACAGTATCGCGACTTGCATCTTAGTATTACTGTATGATGCAATGATGCACTGTGATAATTTTAAGGGGGTTAATATCCGTTTTATATTAATATTTCCTTTTATATACATAATTATAGCTGTCAAATTACCGTCAATTTTTAAATTGTCCATTTTATTTTCTTTTTAAAGAAAAATGTTGACATTTTTTATTTTTAGCAACGTATTAATATTTTTAATTTTTAATAATTGCCATTCAACATCTTACTGTAAATATGTATGATCTCGAGTTTTTTGCATATCCCTTTATCCATATATATTTGAGTAAATTTTTTTCAATGAGGACTCACGTTTGAAAACGAAAAACACCTGAAAACAAAGAAAGTTCACAATAATGTATGAAAGCAAAGAAGAATCACAATTAATGTCCGAAGATGAAGAAGGATCACAATTAATGTCCGAAGATGAAGAAGGATTACAATTAATGTCCGAAGATGACAAAAATAAAGAACAACAGTTAAATTTGGGTATGTTGTCACGCTATATAATAATAAATTATTCTTTAACTAAATATCACTAGCTAAAGTTAACAAATATTATTATAAATATTTATTAATACTATTATTAGAATTACTTCAAAGAGAAATTACGAAGTTAAAGCGGCAGCTTAATTACGCTAGTGTAAGTAAAAATGTGTGTTTTGAATATATAATTTTCACTACACTAATACGATCTATTTTTACATACTAGTCTTCAAAAAATACTAATCAATTGAAAATAGTAACAAAAAGACGACAATCCGTCCAAAAAAAGGTATATATTTAGTGATTTTAGCATCAAATGCATCAAACGCTGCTGCTCTACTGCAGCATTAGAATCAGTAAAATCAATATTTTTTGAAAATAATATTTTATCGTGATAAAAAAATCTCATCTAATTATTCTTAATCGTGATTATGTAGAAAAATCCTGAAATGAATTCTACTCATTTGACAGAAAGAATGCCAATAGCTAAACAAGGACCAACTACAACTAGACATGGATTATTTACAGCTAAACAAGGATCATCTACGATTAAACAAGGACCATTCACAGATAAAAAAGAGTCATCCGCAATTAAACAAGGATCATCTACGGAAAAGGTAATTATGTCATTTTGCCGCAGTATCAGCAGCATTGCTTAAATTTGATTAGAAACACTGTTAATGATTCTTATCAATTTATAATTGTATAGGAGGAAGCAGAATTATCGATTGAATCATCAACTAGTGCTGGTGGTGAAATAACAAAACCATCCGGATCCTATATAGATATTCAGAAACGCTTAAAATTAACAAGCGAAGTCTACAATGCATACAAGGTTATAATCTTTAATAACGATGCAATTTCATGCATTTTGATTTTGAAATTTGAAAAAAATTACTAACGAATTTATGTATTGTTAAATTTTTTAGTCAAGCATACGTGACTTAGTTGAAGCATACATTAATATAGAAATACCATGGAACAGACAAGAAAAACGAACCATCCTAAAGGTTATTGAAAGAGTAAGTACATTATTAAGCTCATAAATGAACCATATTTTAAATAAATAAATAAAAATAAATTTAACATAAATCTATTTTAGTTTAAAGCAAGTAACGCGAAATTTCCGAAATCAGTAGGTGATTGGACGATCAAATTAATGATCAAACGTTGCATCAATAATAAGCGTAAATAATGATTTTAATTTCATTTTGAGTTAGAGTTGTTTTATTATAAATAAGTATACTAAAATTTTCGGATTTTATAAAAAGGTGCGCATCAAAATAGAAAAAAATCGGGAAAACTTAGCAAAAAATCAGTAAAACGTAAAAAAATTATTGTAGGATCACAAGATTCATCTGATAATAAGGTATGCAATATATATAGGTATTTTTGAAAGAAATAATTTTTAAGTAATAATTTTATAAATATGTTACTTTTATTAAATACGCTTTAAAGCCCAATGATCAACATAACAATGATTATAATGTTGCGGACTCTACAAATGTAACAAACAAGCTGGAGCTAACAATAAGGGAAAGGGAAAAGAGACCGTTAATTATATTATCGAAGATGGAAATGAGGATCAGTTAGTTGAAGTAATTCTCTCCGACAGTGAAGATGGAAATGAGGATCAGTTAGTTGAAGTAATTCTCTCCGACAGTGAAGGCCCTTTTCATTTACTAGCTGATAAATCAATTGCTACAACAAGCAAAGTGAAAAAAATTAAAAATCATATATCAGGTGTGAATTTACTTTATATATTTATTAATAAGATTACGCTTCGTTTTACAAAAATTCAATTATTTTATAGGCGACCAACAAAAAAACAAAAAACAAAAAATTGACACTCAATCTCTAACCAATGAAAGAAAATCCAACAGGATTGCAGGGCAATCACGAAAAGGTAATAATTATTTAGTTTAGCAATTATTTAGTTTAGCCGTTTTTATTTATTTTTTAATTAATTACTGTAAATTCCTAAATTTCTAGATTATAGAAATTAATTAGAATCATGGTACAGAATCAGGGCGTGGAGTAGTATTTTTGTTGATTTTATGTAGAAATTTTTTTTTGATTTTAACGATCTCTTTAAATGAGATTTTACTTCATCTGCAAATAAAAAATAAATAGTTCTGCTAAAAAAAATTTAGAAAAAGTACAATGAACTTATAAGCCATTTCATATATAGTAATCTAAGGGATAAGAATCTGTTTAGGATAAATTTACTCTGGTCCCATTGCGTCTATTAAAAAAAATTTATCTTGTAACATGAATTAGAGGATTCCGCGCGAAATCAAATTCTGCACGGAATCAAATTCTGCACATCAAATTCTGCACGGAATCAAATTCTGCACGACATCAAATTCTGCATGGAATCAATTTCTGCACGGGATCAAATTCTGCACGGAATTGAAAAAAACTAAGATTGTACAAGTTATTTATCTTGTAACACGAATCTGTATATATAAATTATCACGAGTTTAAAATTCTTTTATACGTTCACAAATCATGTCAAATTGCTATATGTTCGATATTGTCATAATATCGAAATGCAACACGAATTTTATGTATAAATTTTTTAATTTTTGTATTAGAGACAAACATTGTTATAAAACAAAAATTTGGCGGTTCTTTTTTACAATTAATCAGTCAAAATTTATTTTATTTGATCACATTTATAATGAGGTCGCAATGTTCAACCCATTAAGATTGTCAGCAGACGAAAATGTAGAATACCTCCGTTGCATACAATAAAAAAAATTATTATATAACAATTTCCTTTAATATTATCAAAATAATAATAAATCCTGAAATTAAAAATAACAGTAACCCAAATCTCCATGTCCGATAAATTGTGTGATTGTTACTTCCATCTAAATGTTCATACAACATCGTTCTCCAACGCAGCTCTTGTTCTCTTGCAAACTTTTCTCTCTCTTCTGCCCGTTGTAAACATCGCATCAGGTAATTATCTGGAGGTGGTGCGATATGGACAGGTGGTGCGATATGGACAGCATTTAGCATACGAGCTAAAGCTTCATCTAGTTCAAGGTGTTGCTGTTGTTGCTGATTTTGTTGCTGACGTCGATAGGGATCTTGACGTCTAAAGTACGTATTACGTGTTCTCTTACGTGAGGGACAAGTCATTTTAATAATTGTGATTTTATGAATTAATTAAAAAGAAAAAGTCGTGCAAAAGAAAAATTTGATTTTTAAACTATCCCATAATTTTTAATTCTTTCATATATGTGCAAGCATTGCCATTTTGTTCTGCACGGTTGTGGATGATTACCATTCTAGATTTTGTGCAACTGGTAGAATTGAGAACTGGAAGCACTTCGTGGCCATAGTTTATACTGTGAACGTCCTTCTCAATTTTACCACCTGGATTGGACTTGTACAACTGGTAGTTATTTGCAATCAAATCTTTTAGCGGGTGGTGGTGTAGCTGAAAAAAAAAGCAATTATCATGTATTCCATACGAATTTAAACAATAAAATTTCAATATATTATGTACATTTGTAATAAACATCAAAAGTTATAGCCCAAAGAAATTAATTTAACTGAGCAAATGAGTTGCGAAAAGAGTAGTAGTTCTTACACTACTCAAATACAGTTACAAGATCCAAATATTAAAATTTACAAAGACGTTATAACATTGAATTAATGACCTAACTACAGGTGTGACACAATTGAAAATTTTTATATGTATAAGTTATAACACGAGTTAGAGGATTCCGCGTGGAATCGAATTCTGCACGGAATCAAAAAAAAAACTAAATTGCTTTATTTTTTTTTTGGTAAATTATATATATAATAATGTGAAAAAGAAAAATATAATGCAAAAGAAAAATAATAATAATATATTTCTATAATTTGTTTAAAACATTAATTGTATTTTCTATCATTACTTCGAGTCTTGAAAGAATTTCTTTTCTCTCTTCAATAATATTGTTAAATTCTTCTTTTTCTTCTTCATTAAGGTTCAAAGATAAAGATTCACACTTATCTTCATCCTCAGCTATGTCGTATTCAAAACCATTAAATACTTTCTGAAGTTGTTCTAAAACTTCCTCCAGCTCATTTATTCCTTTTTTTTTTGATGCATCAACTTGTGTGGATATTTCATTTAAATTTAATTGTTTAATTTCGTCTAAATGAATTTTTGCTCCTTGAATTAACTCGCTAATCTCGTTAGCCATATCCCTTTTTAAAAATTTTGGGGCGTATTCTTTATTTATTTCATTAATTAACGTTTTCAAGTTCTCCTCTTGGACCGTATTCGTTAAAAAATTGACCGTAAGTTCCTCCACACAATCAACTATACGCCAATTCAACTGGCAACGCGCGACTATTTTATTTAATCTCTTTCCCACCATTTTTTTTTAGAAAGGTACACCCTGTCCTTGTTGTCCGGATTTTCTGAAAAAAAAGTTTTCATAATATCCGCTGAGTTCTCGGGATCGCTTCGTCTGTATATTTCAACAGCTTCATCCAAATAGGAACAGTAACGAAGTTCAGATCTTCTATTTACTTCGTTACTATATTGGATAAGTTTCAGTCCTTCCGATAAATATTCAATATAATCGGAAAGAAAGGAATCATTACTATCTTGATCCAATTTTGGAACTTTTGGTGGGTTGCGACAATATGCAATCCTTGCGTTCTTTCCTTTCTTCCAGTTACGGACAACTGTGATGACATCCGGAGGATCGTCGAAAATGGATCCCGAGAAGGATCCGGATTGATCCTCCTCCTGCTGATATTCTACCTCATTAATGGCGACACTTTTTTGACGTTCCCAAAAGACATATTTCTCAACACGCCAATCGGCGGGAGAAATATCCGTTTGGCGTAATGGAATTTTTGCTGGCATTACGCGTTTGTAATATTTAGCCTGACATAAAAACTTTCCTACTTTTCTTATCTTTTCAAGTCCTCCTCTTGGGACTGATTTTTCGTTAAGTCTAATCGAGTATTCAATACTACCATCTGATATTGAATGGTCTCGATTGACGTAATTAATATTAACATTTTGAAATTCCTCCCTTACGTTTCTTACTTCGTTTTCATCGGTATGAAGCTTTATGGTTCCTTCGGAACCATTAACGGTTTTAAATTTTATTTGATGCTTTTGTACTTCAATTGATTTGAAATTTGTAGGAAACGTGGCCGCAGAGGTCATTGTTGCCAGCGCAAAGACCCCATTTTCAGCGAGAACATTTTCAGTTTCTCTGAGCTCTCGATTGCCAGAATCAGAGTCATTATTATTTATTGAAGCATTTGATGTCGTAGCATTCTGATTGTCGTCATCATTTGGATTTAGCATGCGTTTTTTATTTCGATTTTTAATTCTATAAGAAGGACATGACCGAGTTTTATGGTCCCCGCTTTTACAAATGTTACAAGGTTCTTTACAATTCTGGTAATTGTGGGTGGGATTTTCGACAAAACAATTAGAGCATTTAGGGACTCTTTTTCTTTTAGTAGAGGAAGTAGAGGAACTCATTTTAGATAATATATATTTTAAAAAAATAAGAGATTGATTTGTTATGAAGGCTATATTATCAGAAAAATAAATGGATGACTTGTTATGAAGGTGAGAACTGAGGAAACCTTCCTTTTATAAATGATATCTTGCGTTTACGTGATTATTGAATTTACGAGTCAAAATTTTGCATGAAAAAAATTAATTTTTAACCAATGCATGTAATTAATATTCTATTTTTACATTTTATAAATTGGAGTACCTTATTTTATTTTTAAACTCTTAGACATTTGGTTAGAACTACGCATTAGAAGCGAAGAATATAATTAGATACGCGATTTTTGAACAAATTGAAAAATATTTGATTGGATCATTTTCAGCTGTAGGTTTGGGCTTAATAATGTTTAAGTTTAGATTACCCGCATTAAATAACCCCTGCTAAAAAATTGCTATTAATAAATTCTATTTATAGTCCGTATCAAAATTTAGATCAATAATGTCTTATTAGATGCATAATGTATTATATGATTTTTATTTATCTAAAAAAAACCTACAGTTTTTATTTTATTTAGGGACAGCTTCTTGGACCTGAATTTCAGTTCTAGATTTCTTTTTTTTTTGAATCTAAAATATATGGCGTCGTTGTCTATTCAATTTATTTGCCGATCAACCAATGAGATTAAGTAATTAGACAATAGAAATAAAATTTGGTGGAACACTGGATATCATTGGCTTACCTTAATGTTCTGATGATTCTTTAATAATAAAGTAAGCTATCTTAACCTGCGGTTCAGGTTAAAAAATTATCCAATTAAAATTATAAAATTGTACTCATAATCACGTGATCTGATTGTGTGATGGCCTAAAAATAGCTAGACACGAGGTTACCTGTTATTTAAAAACAAATATAAAATACAAACAAATATTCTTTTTCGATTCTTTTTTGTGGGAACGCTAGCTTCCTTGGACATTTTGAAGGTATAAACTTTTGAAATTTTTTTTTTTTTAACTTTAACGAAACATTAGAAATACTACTTTCTCTGACTTTTACTTTTATATTTAATACTGCTAACTTTCTTTTTTTACTTTTATTTTTTTTTACGCTATTAACTACTAACATACTTTATTTCACTATTTAATAATTCTACTACTAATGCTTTTACTTTTTTAACATTAACTACTAATACTTTTTTTTCTTTTTTTTTATATTTCGCACTAATAATGTTTTATTTTATTATATTTTGACATATTACTAACTTTAATTTTTTATTAACATTTCTTTTATTTATAAGTTTGTATAGCTAGTATATATTTGTCATTTATAAAAAAATCTTATATTTTGAATAATAAAATGTATGTATATCTTTATACGATATTTCGAACAATAAAAGACTTTGTTATCACTATAATTCCATAGATTTGGCCTGAATTAGCTTATATAAAACTGGCCTGAATTTTTTAAGTCTGTTTGTTGATTTGGCCTGAATTAGTTTATAGATCTGCTTTAAATCTGGCCTAAATTACAATTAGTTTATTGAATAAATTTTGAACAATAACCATATAAAATTAGAATAAAAATTGGATTAACAAATATAGTATTTTTGTCTTAAAAATGGATTATTAATATACAATTTTACCTATACGATTATTGTGTGATTTATTGCAATTTTTAGCACATTTATCGTATAGTAAAATATATTGAAAATGTACAGAATTTAATTGTATATTTTTTGGACAAATATTGTATGAACTTTTTTCATAGGGGCAACTAGCCCAGAGTCTCTTACATTGGTCAAACATAGAGACAAGTGGTTGTAAATGTCAGATATGCATTAATGTCAACTGTGAGAGACATGTGTCACTAATAAAACTATTATGACATAAAGGATAAAAAAAAAAAAATTCTGTTACTAACCTCATAATTATTAATAGTTTAATTATCCTCTACCCTTCACGAAGTCAGATCTTCCACCGCTTCATAGATTCCAGCAAGGTACATACTTCAGGCTCCTTCTTTTCGAATGATACT
>WNFW01007100.1_pt1 | contig 12585 bp, 10 predicted proteins | sample 5400131 | NCBI WGS metagenome assembly WNFW01 (sample SAMN13153362, study PRJNA577476) | soil metagenome | isolation source: 20 cm soil or saprolite under grassland replicate 1 | place: USA:California | collected 2016-06-15 | reverse complement strand
CTGCTCGAGGTGCACGGTGAGCTGCAGCGGCAGGACGGCGTCACGCATCTCATCGCGCGGCGGCTCATCGATCGCTCGGCGCTGCTGGGCGAGCTGCTGACGCGCTCGCGGGACTTTCACTGACGCGGCTTGCGGCGGCCCCGGCGCGGCGTATCGCCGTCGTCGCCGATCTCGTAATCCTCGAAATCGCTGGTGAGCTCGGCGGTGTGCTTGTCCTCGAGCAGCCGCTCGAGCCGGCGCCAGGCCGGGTCACCGACCTTCTGGCCGCGGCGCTTGGCGAGATCGAGATCCTTGATGACCTGATCAAGATCGACGTCGCCGTCCTCCGCAACAGGCTCGTCGGCTTCCTCGTCTTCGAATTCCTCTGATTCCGGCTTCTCGCTCATGCGGGACGGCCTGCGGGAATTGGACGGCGCGAACTTAAAACAGATCACCCGACAACTGCAACGCTGCCCGTGCAGTCTGTGAACCGGTGCCGCGTTTGGGCCGCGAACGGCCGCCCCACCTTCAGTGGATCAGCTGGTTCATCTGGAAGATGGGCAGCAGCATTGCAAAAACGATGCCCATGACGAACAGGCCCATGACGATGATCAGCAGCGGACCCAGCAGCCCCACCAGGGCGGACAGCAGCCCGTCGAGCTCACGTTCCTGGCTGATCGCGGCCCGCTCGAGCATGTTCTCCAGCTGCCCGCTCGACTCGCCGCTGGAAATGAGGTGAATGGTCATGGGCGGGAACATGCGGCTGAGCCCGAGCGAGCGCCCGATCGGGGCGCCCTCGCGCACCCGCGCGGCCGCGTCCGCCACCGCATCGCGCATCGGCAGGTTGGTGACCACTTCGCCTGCGATGCGCAACGCCTCGAGCACCGGCACGGAGCTGGCCGAGAGGATGCTGAAGGTGCGCGTGAAGCGCGCGGTGTTGAAGCCGCGCGTCAGCTTACCGAGCAGCGGCAGGCGCAGCTGCAAGCGATGATAGCGACGTCGCGCCGCCGGGTTGCGCTGCCAGCGCCGGAACAGCACGAAGGCGATGACGGCCGCGGCGGCCAGGTACAGCCCATAGGCGCGGAAGAAGCCGCTGGTTGCGATCAGGACGCGGGTGATCAGCGGCAGCTTGGCCTTGCTGGTCTCGAACACCGCCACCACCTTGGGCACCACGAACACCAGCAGCAGCGACACGATGCCGAAGCACATCACCGTCAGCACGATGGGATAGAGCATCGCCGCCAGCACCTTCTGGCGGATCTGCTCGCGGCTCTCGGTGTAGTCGGCCAGCCGCTCGAGCACGTCGTCCAGGTGCCCGGCCTGCTCGCCCGCCGCCACGGTGGCGCGATAGATCTCCGGAAAGACGCGCGGGAATTCCGCGAAGCCGTCGGCGAGGGTGTGGCCCTCCATGACGCGCGCGCGCACGCCGAGCACGATGCTCTGCACGCGCGGCTTCTCGGTCTGCTGCGAAACCGCGAGCAGCGTGAACAGCGACAGGTCCGCAGGCGAGACGCGCCGGGCGAAGCTGAAGGAGCGCTGGCGCCGGGCTTCCTTTTGCGCGACCTCGGTGACCGAGACCGGCAGCAGCTGCTGCTCGCGCAGCTGCTGGCGGATCTGGCGCGGCGTGTCGCCTTCGAGGATGCCCTTGCGCTCGCGGCCGCCGGCATCGAGGGCGGTGTATTCGAACGCGCCCATCAAGTCGCGGGCACGGCGGTTTCAATCTTCGCGCGTGACACGCAACACTTCCTCGATGGTGGTCTCGCCGCGCAGCACCTTGGCGCGGCCGTCGTCGCGGATCGAGGGTGTGCTGAGGCGTGCGTGGCGCTCGACCTCCTGCTCGGAGACGCCGTCGTGAATCATGGTGCGCATGGGGTCATCGACCACGATCAGCTCGTAGATGCCCGAGCGGCCGCGATAGCCGCCGGTGGCGTCCCGCCCCGGCCGGTACAGCGTGGGCAAGGGCTCATCCGCACGCAGGTTGAGGAGCCGGCGCTCGTACTCACCCGCCTGGAAGGGCTGCTTGCTGTCGGGGCTCAGCACGCGCACCAGGCGCTGTGCCAACACCCCTATCAGGCTCGAGGACAGCAGGAACGGCTCGATCCCCATGTCGCGCAGACGCGTGATGGCGCCCGCGGCGGTGTTGGTGTGCAGCGTCGAGAGCACCAGGTGGCCGGTGAGGCTCGCCTGTACCGCGATCTGCGCGGTCTCGAGGTCGCGGATTTCGCCGATCATGACCACATCGGGGTCCTGGCGCAGGATGGCGCGCAGGCCGCGGGCGAAGGTCATCTCCACCTTGGTGTTCACCTGGGTCTGCCCGATGCCGTCGATGTAGTACTCGATCGGGTCCTCGACCGTCATGATGTTGCGCGTGTTGTCGTTGAGGCGCTCGAGCCCGGCGTACAGCGTGGTGGTCTTGCCCGAGCCGGTGGGTCCGGTGACCAGCAGGATCCCGTGCGGTTTGTGGATCAGCTCGTCGATGAGCTGCTGGGTGCGCGTATCCATGCCGAGGGAGTCGAGGTCGAGCTTGCCGGCCTGCTTGTCGAGGATACGCAGCACCACGCGCTCGCCGTGTCCCGAGGGGATGGTGGACACGCGTACGTCGACCGCTCGGCCGGCGATCTTCAGGCTGATGCGTCCGTCCTGCGGCAGGCGCTTCTCGGCGATGTCGAGCCGCGACATCACCTTGATGCGCGACACCACCAGCGGCGCCACCGCGCGCCGCGACTGCAGCACCTCGCGCAGCACGCCGTCGACGCGAAAGCGCACCACCAGGCGGTTCTCGAACGGCTCGACGTGGATATCGGAGGCGTTCTCCTTGACCGCCTGGGTGAGCACCGCGTTGATCAGGCGGATGATCGGGGCGTCGTCCTCGCTGTCCAGCAGGTCCGCCTGCTCGGGCAGCTCCTGCGCGAGGTGCGCAAGATCGGTGGTGTCATCGAGCCCCTCGACCGCCTGCATCGCATCCGAGCCGGCCTCGTAGGCGTGGCGCAGCAGCTCATCGAACTGCGCATCCGGCACGCGCTCGAGCTTGAGCGAGCGGCGCAGGTAGCGGCGCACTTCGGCGAGCGCCTGCGGGGAGGCGGTATCGCGGTAGGTGCATTCGGCCACGCCGTCGACCACGCGGTTGACGAGCACGCCATGGCGCTTGGCGAACGCAAAGGACAGGCGCCGCTCGGGTGCGCCCTCGACATCGCTCATGGCTTGCCCTGTGGCGGGGGTGCCGGTGGAGGGGACGACTGCGGGGCGGGGGCCGCGCCCTCAGGTGCCGCGCCGCTCTCGGGTGCGGGCGTCGGGTTGCCGGGCTTCGGCGGCGGCGGCGGCGGCTCGAGCTTGCCGCGCGACACGCCCGGCAGCAGGGGCAGGGCCTCGCGCCGGCTGAGGTCCTTCTGCTGATCCATCATGTAGTTGTACTTGAGGTCCGTCTCGAACGCCGCCTGCGCCGGATCGCGCAGGATCTTCGGGCGGATGAACAGGATGAGGTTGTTCTTGGTCGAGGTGGCGTTGCGCGTCTTGAACAGCAGCCCGATGAGCGGAATGTTGCCGAGGTAGGGCACGCGCTGCTCACCCTTGACGCTGTTGTCCTCGATCAGCCCGCCGAGCACCACCACGCCGCCGTCCTCGATGAGCACCGTGGTGGTGATGGTGCGCTTGTTGGTGACCAGGTCGACCGCGCCGGCGGGCTTCTGACCGATGCTCGAGCTCTCGATCGAGATCTTGAGCATCACCGACGTCCCTTCAGCAGAGATGGTGGGCGTCACCTTGAGGATGGTGCCGACTTCCTGGCGCTGAATCGTCTGGAACGGATTGACGCTGCCACCGGTGACCGCCGTGGTGTTGGTGAACTGGCCGGTGACGAACGGGACTTCCTGCGCCACCTTCAGCTCCGCTTCCTGGTTGTCCATGGTCACCGCCGAGGGTGTGGCGACGACATTGGTGTTGGTGTCGCCGCGGATGGCGCGCACCATGGCGGCGAAGTTCACCCCGGTGCCGGCGATGCGGCCGATGCCGATGGTGGTGCCCTGCAGCAGCGCGGTGGAGACATTGGCGGGGTTCTGGATCGCGCCCGCCAGATCCACGATGCTGGTGCCGCCGACCGGACTCACGAAGCTGCCGGCGGGGACGTTGTCCCCCTTGGAGAACGCCGCCCAGTTGATACCCAGCTCGGCACTCTTGTCGACGTCGACCTCGGCGATGATCGCCTCGACCAGCACCTGCGGGCGGCGGATGTCGAGCTTGTCGACGATGTCCATCACCGCGCGCATGATCTTCGGCGGCGCGGTGATCACCAGCGCGTTGTTGGTCGGATCCGCCCACACCATGGCGTTCTTCTCCGCCTGCGCCAGCGGCGAGGCCTGCGCGCCCGTCCCGGTCGCGCCCGGGGCCGCCTGGGTGATGCCGGTGATCTGCTCCTTGAGTTTCGGGGCGATCTTCTCCGCGTTCGCATAGTGCAGGTAACGTACGCGGGTGTCGCCGCCCGCCTCGAGCGGGGTGTCCAGGTGCGCGATGAGCGCGCGTATCCGCAGCCGCTGCGCCTGATCGCCGCCGATCAGCACGCTGTTGGAGCGCTCGTCCGCGACCACCTTCACGGCGACGCCTTCGATGGCCGCCGCCCCCTGGTAGAAGGAGTTCACCACGCGCACGATCTCGGACGCCGAGGCATTCTGCAGCGGCACGATTTCCGGGTCCTGGTTCGCGACCTGGTCGATGCGGCGGATGATGCGCATCATGCGATTCACGTTACCGGCGCGGTCGGAGATGATCAGGATATTGGACGAGGGGTAGGCGGCGAGATGACCATACTGCGGGATCATCGGCCGCAGGATCGGCACCAGCTGCGCCGCGCTCACGTTCTTCACGTCGATCACCTGGGTCACGATCTCGTCCGAGGTGGCGCTCACGTGGTCGGGCAGGTCGATGGAGGGAATCTGGCGCGCATTGGCATCGGGGAGGATCTTGACCACGTCCCCGGCCGGCACGGCGATGAAGCCGTACACCTGCAGGATGGACAGGAACGCCTCGTAGAACGCCGCCGGCGACAGTGCGGTCGAGGACAGCATGGTCACCTGCGCGCGCACGCGCGGATCGATGATGAAGTTCTTGCCGGTCGCGGCGCTGACCGCCTCGGCGATCTGCGTGATGTCGGCGTCCTTGAAGTTGGGGGTGATGCGCTGCGCCTGCTGCGCGGAGGCGAGCGACGCCGCCGTCAGCACCGCCAGCGCGCACACGGCAAATGAACGAAAGCCTGTCACTGCATCTACCCCCGAAAAAGCGCGCCGGTGCGGCTACTGGCTGCTGTCGCCGCCGGGCACCTCGGCGGGCGGCGGCATCGGCGGCATGGGCATCGGCGGCTGGTCGGCCGCCGGGGGCACCGCCCCGATCGCCCCGGCCGGCGGCGGTGGCGCCGCCGCCAGGCCTTCCGCTTCCTGCGCAACCTGGGCGATATTCAAAGTGAGATCCTGCTGCTGGCCGCCGCGAATGAGCGTGACGCGCGCCTCGCTCGAGCTGCCCAGGGTGCGCAGGATCTGCTCGCCGCGCTCGCGATCATCCAGCGGCGTGCCGTTGATCGCCGTCACCTGGTCCCCGGGGCGCAGCCCTAAGCGCATGAACGCGGCGCGGTTGCGCCCCGGGTACACCCGGAAACCGTTCATGCGGTGGCTGGCAGGGTCGAGCACCGCCTGCGGCCGCAGCACATCCGCGAGCAGCCCCGGTTGCTCGCTGATCATGCGGCGCATGCGCTCGATCGCCGGGTTCTCGCTCGGCAGCGCGGCGCTCGAGGGCGGCGGGGCGTTACCCGCGTTCATCTGGCGCGGCAGGGACAGGGACTCGAGCCGCCCGTCGCGATCGATCACCACCCGATCGTTGTAGACCGAGTGCAGCTTCGCCCCCCCGGGAACGCCGTCTCCGACCGCATACACTTTCGCGGTTTGTGCGTTCTGTCCGAGGATCGCGAGGCCGTTTTGCGGATCATTGCCGGCGATGATTCCGGTCAGCACCAGTGGCATGCTCGTCTGCGGGGCGTCGGCCCCCTCCTGCTTCAGGGCCGGCGCCGCGCCGAACAGGTGGGCATTGGTGATGGCCGCCAGGTCGAGCAGTCGGGAGCGCAGCGGCGCGTGGCGCACGCCGGCACCGGCGCCGCTGCGGCCGGCGGCGGCCAGATCGGTCAGGATCAGCGCGGCCTGCACGGCGAGCGCGATCACGAGGATCCAGGTGGCAATGCGTGGCCCATCGCGCAGCAGCCGCGCGCGCCAGCGATCGCCCGCCGGCAGAGCGTCGAGCCAGGAAGCGGCGTTCATGGGCTGACCGGCATGAGCTTAATGGTAGTCCTCCGGGCTCCTCACCCGCGGGCCCCGATGCGCACGCGCCGGCGCGCCGGGGGAGGATGCGGCGGCGCAATCATACGGGTGTGGTGCTTGCGCTCTCAAGCGATTGTTTCTGCAGGAGTAACTATCACCCATTCCGACAGGCTTGTGTTGCCGTTTCGCGACCCCTATAAAGCAGTCATGCCCGATCCGCATCCGCTCCGCCCCGACACCGGCGTCGTCGTCGAGGAGGCGCAGCCGAAGGTCAAACAGCCGCCGCTGTACCGGGTTGTGCTCCTGAACGATGACTACACCCCCATGGAGTTTGTGGTCGATGTGCTGGAAAAGTTCTTCGCGCTGAACCGCCCGACGGCAACGCGCATCATGCTCGAGGTCCACACCCGGGGTAAGGGGGTCTGTGGGGTCTTCACATACGAGATCGCTGAAACTAAGGTGGCGCAGGTGACGACGTATGCGCGGGACCACCAGCACCCGCTCATGTGCACGCTGGAAGAGGCCTGAGGCCGCTGTGCTCACACGGGGAACGGTTTGCCCTGAACGCTCAACCTGAAAGGTCCGTCTAAAGTGCTGTCCAACGAGCTCGAGTACTGTCTCAACGACGCGTTCCACCAGGCGCGCGAGGCGCGTCACGAGTACCTGACGGTCGAGCACCTGCTGCTCGCGATCCTCGACACCCCCAAGGTGCGCGAAGTGCTGCGCGCCTGCGGCGCGGACACCATCAAGCTCAAACAGGAGCTGAAGGAGCACATCGACTCCTCGACCCCGCGGCTCGAGGAGGGCGAGGAACGTGAAGTGCAGCCGACGCTCGGGTTCCAGCGGGTGCTGCAACGCGCGGTCTTTCACGTGCAGTCGAGCGGCAAGAAGGAGGTGGGCGTGAGCAACGTGCTGGTTGCGATCTTCAGCGAAAAGCAGAGCCACGCGGTGTTCCTGCTCAACCGCCAGCACGTCACGCGCCTGGATGCCGTCAACTACATCTCCCACGGCCTCTCCAAGATCGCCGAGGAGAAGACCGACAAGGAGGAGACTGCCGGGGACGGCGAACGCGACGGCGAGGGCGGCAGCGCGCTCGAGAAGTACACCACCCATCTCAATCGCCTGGCCCAGGACGGGCGCATCGACCCGCTCATCGGCCGCAAGCTGGAGGTCGAGCGCACCATCGAGATCCTGTGCCGCCGCCGGAAGAACAATCCGCTCTACGTCGGTGAGGCCGGCGTCGGCAAGACCGCGATCGCCGAAGGGCTGGCGCGCCTGATCGTCGAGGGCAAGGTGCCCGAGGTGCTGTCCGACTGCACCATTTTCGCGCTCGACATGGGCGCGCTGATCGCCGGCACCAAGTACCGCGGCGATTTCGAGAAGCGCTTGAAGGGCGTGATCACCGAGCTGAAGAAGCTCCCCGGCGCGATCCTGTTCATCGATGAGATCCACACCGTCATCGGCGCCGGCGCCGCCTCCGGCGGCGTGATGGACGCCTCCAATCTCATCAAGCCGGTGCTCACCAACGGCGAGATCCGCTGCATCGGCTCCACCACCTATAACGAGTACCGCGGCATCTTCGAGAAGGACCACGCCCTGGCGCGGCGTTTCCAGAAGATCGACGTGGTGGAACCGTCGGTGGCGGAAACGATCGACATTCTGTTCGGACTCAAGCCGCGCTTCGAGGAGCATCACGGCATCACCTATGCGGACGATGCGCTGCGCGCGGCGGCCGAGCTGGCCGCGCGGCACATCAACGAGCGGCATCTGCCCGACAAGGCCATCGACGTGGTCGATGAGGCCGGCGCGCGCGCGCGGCTGAAGCCCGTCGCCGAGCGCGAGGCGACCGTGGAGGTGCGCCACATCGAGGACGTCGTGGCGCGCATGGCGCGCATTCCTGCCAAGAACGTCTCGACCTCCGACCGCGAGATCCTCAAGAACCTCGAGCGCAACCTGAAACTGGTGATCTTCGGGCAGGACAAGGCGATCGAGGCGCTCTCCGCCGCCATCAAGATGGCGCGCTCGGGCCTGGGCGAGGCGCGCAAGCCGGTCGGCAGTTTCCTGTTTGCCGGGCCCACCGGTGTCGGCAAGACCGAGGTCACGCGGCAGCTGGCGATCTCCATGGGCGTGGAGTTCCTGCGCTTCGACATGTCCGAGTACATGGAGCGCCACACCGTCTCGCGCCTGATCGGCGCGCCGCCCGGCTACGTGGGCTTCGATCAGGGCGGCCTGCTCACCGAGGCGATCACCAAGCACCCGCACTGCGTGTTGCTGCTCGATGAGGTCGAGAAGGCGCACCCCGATGTGTTCAACCTGCTGCTGCAGGTGATGGATCACGGCACCCTGACCGACAACAACGGCCGCAAGGCGGACTTCCGCCACGTGATCATCGTGATGACGACCAACGCCGGCGCGCTCGAGATGGCGCGCCCGTCCATCGGCTTCACGCACGCCGATAACGCGAGCGACGGCCTGGAGGCGATCCGGCGCATTTTCAGCCCCGAGTTCCGCAACCGCCTCGATGCCGTCATCCAGTTCGCCTCGCTCGACCCGCCCACCATCGAGCGCGTGGTCGACAAGCTGATCGTCGAAGTGGAGATGCAGCTCGAGCAGAAGGGGGTCACCATCACGCTCGACGATGCCGCGCGGCGCTGGATCGCCAAGGAAGGCTACGACCCGAAGATGGGTGCCCGGCCCATGGCGCGCACCATCCAGGAGCACATCAAGCGCCCGCTGGCCGAGGAGCTGCTGTTTGGCCGGCTCGCCGGCGGCGGGCACGTGCGCGTGTCGGTTTCAGAGGATGGCACGCGGCTGGCGCTGCAGTACGAGCCGGCGCAGCTGCCGGCCGTGCCGGCCTGAGAGCGGATCCTGTGCCGGTGCGCCTGCGCGCCGGTTCCCGAGCGGGGTGGTTTTTCAGCGGCCGGATGTAGTTTTTGCGCATCTTGCCGGAGATGTGCGCGGTCACCACGTGGCCATTCTTCAGTTTCACCCGGAAAGTCGTATTGGGCAGGGTCTCGACGACCTCGCCTTCCATCTGGATCGCGTCTTCTTTGGACATACCACCCTTACCGGCTCGGGGGCGCGAATTGGAGCACAAAGCGCGCTCCCCTGGCAATTTGCGGCCGTGCGCCTCACGGGGGTGCGAGCGCCGCTGACGGCATGCGCACGTGCTCGCGCAGCAGGGCCTGGAACTGGCTGCGTGGAATGGTGCGGCTGCCGAGACTCGTGAGGTGGCGCGAGGGCAGCTGGCAATCGATCACCGCGAGTGTGTTGCGCCGGCACACCGCGACCAGGTGCGCGAGTGCGGCCTTGGAGGCATCCCGTGCGCGGCTGAACATCGACTCGCCGAAGAACACCCCTCCCAGGCGCACGCCGTACAGACCGCCCAGCAGCTCCGCGCCCCGCCAGATCTCGATGCTGTGGGCGTGCCCGAGGCGGTGCAGCTCGAGGTAGGCGGCACGCATGTCGCAGGTGATCCAGGTGCCGGGGCTTGCCGCGCGCGGTGCGGCGCAGCCGTCGATGACGGCGGCGAAGTCCCGATCCATCGAGTAACCGAAGCCGCCGTTGCGCAGCGTCTTGGCGAGGCTGCGGGTGCAGTGAAATTCCTCGGGGAACAGCACCGCGCGCGGATCGGGCGACCACCACAGCACCGGCTGACCCGGCGAGTACCACGGAAAGATCCCACGCCGGTAGGCGGCGATGAGGCGCTCGGGCGACAGGTCGCCACCGGCCGCCAGCAACCCGCTCGGCTCTTCCAGCGCCTGCTCGAGCGGCGGGAACCACTCCGGCGCGTCCTGCGCCGACAGCCAGGTGATGGTCTTCACAGCCGCCCGGTGGTGCGCCGGCCGCGATAGGGAACGTGCCCCTGCACCTGCAGCGCGTAGGCCTGCACCGCCGCGGCTTCGCGCGCCAGGTACTCGGCAATGGCGGCGCGGAACTGCCGATCGGCGATGTAGTGCGCGGACCAGGTGATGGCGGGCTCGAATCCGCGGCTCACCTTGTGCTCGCCCTGGGTGCCGGGCTCGAAACGCGCGATGCGCCGCTCGATGCAGAACTCGATTCCCTGGTGATAGCACGCCTCGAAATGCAGGCTGTGGTAATCGGCGGCCGCCCCCCAGTAGCGACCGAAAAGCGCCTCCTCGCAGCAGAAGAAGATCGCGGCCGCCACCACCGCGCGTCCGTGCACGGCGAGCTTCACCATCAGGGATTCCGGCAGCGCGCGCGCCACCGCGCTGAAGAACGCGCGCGTCAGATACGGCTCGTGCCCGTGGCGCACGAAAGTGTCGCGGTGCAGGTCATAGATACGGTCGAGGAGCGGCTCGTCGAGCTCGCCGCCGAAGCGCGTCTCGAAGCGCACGCCCGCATCCGCGACGCGGCGGCGCTCGCGACGCGCCTTCTTGCGCTTCTCGGCGGTGAAGGTGCCCAGGTAGTCATCGAAGCTCGCGTAACCGCGATTGCACCAGTGAAACTGGCAGTCGCGGCGCAACAGCCAGCCGCGCTGTGCGCAGGCCGCACGCGCCGGCTCATCCAGAAACAGCGCATGCACCCCGGACAATCCGTGACTCGCGGCGTGCTCTTCCAGATGCTCGAGCAGGCGCGCGGCGAGCGCGTTGCGATCCAGGTCGGCGCGCACCAGCAGGCGCGGTCCGGTCGCGGGCGTGAACGGCGCGGCGAGCGTGAGCTTCGGATAGTAACGGCGGCCCACGCGCTCGTAGGCGCGCGCCCAGGCAAAGTCGAACACGAACTCACCGAACGAGTGGGTCTTGACGAACGCCGCCGCCGCCGCCGCGAGCCCCCGGTCATCGTGCAGGGCGAGGTAGCGCGGTTCCCAGCCGCTGCCCGCACCCACGCAGTGCGTGCGCTCGAGCGCCGCCAGGAACTCGTGGCGTGTGAAGGGATTGTGCTGCGCGCCCAGCGCATTCCACTGCTGCGGCTCGAGCTGGTGGATGCTGCGCAGGAATTCGGCCGTGTCGGTGGGCATGGCAGTCGCTGATCTAGCCGTGCGCCGGCGCCTCGAGGCTCTCGAGATAGCGGTCCGCATCGAGCGCCGCCATGCAGCCGGCGCCCGCCGAGGTGACGGCCTGGCGGTACACGTGGTCGGCGACGTCCCCGGCCGCAAACACTCCCGCCACGCTGGTGGCGGTGGCCTCGCCATCGAGCCCGCTGCGCACGGTGAGGTAGCCGGCGCGCATGGCGAGCTGTCCTGCGAACAGGGCCGTGTTGGGGGTGTGGCCGATGGCGACGAACAGGCCGCTCACGGCGAGCGCCTGTGCTGCGCCAGCGGGGAGCGGGCGCAGACGCACGCCGCTCACGCCATGCTCGTCGCCCAGCACCTCATCGACCGTGTGGTTCCAGATCACCGACACCTTGCCGGCGGTCACTTCGCGAAACAACCGCTGCTGCAGGATCTTCTCCGCGCGCAGCTTGTCGCGCCGGTGCACGAGCGTGACGTGCTGCGCGATGTGCGACAGGTACAGCGCCTCCTCGACCGCGGTGTTGCCGCCGCCCACCACCGCGACGCGCTGGTCGCGAAAGAAGAAGCCGTCGCAGGTGGCGCACGCCGAGACGCCACGGCCGCGGAAGCGCTCCTCCGAGGGCAGCCCCAGGTAGCGGGCCGTCGCGCCGGTGGCGATGATCAGCGCATCGCAGCTGTAACTGCCGGCGTCGCCGCGCAGCCTGAAGGGCCGCACGCCGAGGTCCACGGCCTGCACGTGGTCGTTCACGATCTCGGTGGCGAAGCGCTCGGCGTGGCGCCGCATGCGCTCCATGAGCGCCGGGCCCTGCAGACCCTCGACATCGCCCGGCCAGTTGTCGACGTCGGTGGTCGTCATGAGCTGTCCGCCCTGCTCCACGCCGCTGATCAGCAGCGGCGCGCGATTGGCGCGCGCGGCATAGACTGCGGCGCTGTAGCCCGCAGGTCCCGAGCCCAGGATGATCAGGCGAGCGTGCCGGGTGGTCGTCATGGGGCTCCCGATTTGATTCACTGCATGGTACCAAGCCCTATAATGGCAGCCGTCTATCTTAAGACGGAGAATCATGGGATTGGCTGAAACCTCTGCGTCGGCACGCGCGGCTGCGCGCTACACGTCGGCCGTGACCCGCGGCCTGCGCGAGAGCGCCATCATCGCGCTGGGCATCGTGGCGCTGGTGCTGCTCATCGCGCTGCTCACCTACAGCCCCGATGACCCCGGATTTTCCTTCACCGGCAATTCCGCCCCGGTGCGCAACCGTATCGGCGTGATCGGCGCGTGGCTCGCCGACGTGCTGTTTTTTCTCTTCGGGCGCCCGGCGTTCCTGTTCCCGCTGGTGCTGG
>WNFW01002942.1_pt1 | contig 12587 bp, 9 predicted proteins | sample 5400131 | NCBI WGS metagenome assembly WNFW01 (sample SAMN13153362, study PRJNA577476) | soil metagenome | isolation source: 20 cm soil or saprolite under grassland replicate 1 | place: USA:California | collected 2016-06-15 | reverse complement strand
ACGAGTCTTGACGGCTTATCCTAAACAGGTCGCGGAATACCGTGGAGGCAATGAGAAAGTATTTGGTTTTCTCGTCGGCCAGATTATGAAAGCAACCCAGGGAAAGGTAAACCCGCAAATGGCCACTGAGATCTTAAAGCAAAAATTGACGGAGATCCCTTAGGGCGAATCTTCTTGCCGATGTTACTCCGCCCATCAATCGCTGCTCGCGCACACCAAAGTTGCCAATTCGCACCCTCAGTGATTCCCCGCCGCCCGCTTCAGTCACCGAGACGGCATAGCCGCGCCGCTGCAGCGTTTCCGCCCAGCGCTGCGCTGATTTCCTTTCGCTGAACGCAAGCTGAATGATATAGCCTTCCAGCGCCTTTGGAACCGGCTTCACCAAGTCTTTTTTATCAGGAACGCTGTCACCCGGCTTATCCTTGAGAAGAGTAACCCGGTCCCCGGTGGATTTTTCAGCAACTTTATCTTGCTGAGATTGGGCCGGCATCACGGGCGTGGACTTCGCTTCCGGAATCTTGACCTCTGACTTTGCCTCCGTTGATGCGGGTTCAGTTTGCTTTTTCTCAACCGTTGGAAGCCGTTCGCGCGGCTCGGGCGCTTTCTGTACCGCGGCAACTTGCTCAGAGGACTTCTTTTCAAAGGTTTTGGCCTCGGGCTTAGGCGCGGCAGGTGGCGTTTCAACTTTTTTGCCTTCAGCAGGTCGAGCTGGAGCTTTAGCCGTCTCAGATTTAGAGACGGCTAAATCCTGGGGCTTTAACTCACCAATCTTTTCGGCTTTTACCGGCTCGATCGCACGAGGCGTAGGCGATGTGACGGGTTTAGCTTCAACCGGAGCCACCGACGTGGCCTTTGCTTCCGGAATTTTGACCTCTGTCTTCACCGGTGTCGATGCGGGTTCGGCTTTCTTTTTCTCAACGGGCAGGGATGGTTCGCGAGACTCGGGTGCTTTCTGTATCATAGCAACTTGCTCGGGAGACTTGGTCTCTTCGCGTTTGACCTCGGACTTAGGCGCGGCGGGTGGCGGTTCAACTTTTTTGACTTCGGCAGGTCGAGATGGAGCTTTAACGCCCTCTGTCTTAGAGACGACAGTTTCTTGAGGCCTTATTACGCTAGCGGTTTCGGATTTGGAAGACTCGGTAACACGAGGTTTAGCCGACGTAACCAACGGAGGATTGGCATCTGGTCTAGGCGCCACGGTTGCCGCTTCCGTCTTCGACACTTCAACAACCGATTTCTGTGTCATCTGGGAAGGCGCTACTTTTCCTACTGGCTGGGATGTCGGGTCGTGCTCCACTGGTTTCTCTGGTTGTTTCACCTCAGAGCTCTTCTTAGCCACCGGTTCGACCTCCGCCGTTTTCGGATTCGCAGCGGATTCGCTAGGGGTTGCGGTAACTTTGGGCTCCAAAGCCCTCTGCGATGGCTCTACCGGCTCGCTCATCTTCTCTACCGGTTTCTGCGCAATCTCGGATGTCTTCGATGAAGCAAGCTGCTCCGGAGCTACGCCGGCGACTTTAGCCGGTGCCGCTTTTCGCTGATCCGATTTCGTTGGAACCTGATCCGGCCCCGAATTCATGTCGCGGCGATCTGCCGAGATGTCAATGGTAGAAGATTCAGACTTCTGCGAGGTCGATTTGTTTTTATCCTGCGCTTTCGCCGTCACCGCCGGAGCGACCGGTGTGACTTCAGGCTTCTTTTCGGAATGTTTCGGCGACTCAGTTTTCGTATCGGTGCTTTTATCTAGCTTCACTTGTTCGGCGACTTTCTGTTCGGAAGACTTATCTTGCTGCGCCGGTACAATAGCTGGCGCGGGGCTACTCACGCTCGGATTTGTTTTGTCAGCACCGGGAGCCGAAGCAGTGACTTCTGCTTTTTTCTCCACCGGCTGAGATTGGCTGGCACTCGGCAACACTTTGTCCTTTCGCGCCCCTTGTTCCGCAGAGTTGTCAACGGTTTTGTCGCTCTTTGAAGATTGCTTAACTTCCGGCGCTACAGGTTTCGACAAGGAAGGCTCTGGTTTAGGGTTCGCCTCCGGCTTAGCGACCGCAAGGTTTTCTTCGCGAATCGGCGGACGAACATCCGGCTTTCCTTCCTGCGGTCGATAGGAAACCAAGTTCATCGGCCCGTTCTCTTCAACAGCGAATATTACGGCTTCGCCAAGAAGTCTATTCTGGTCAATCTCGTGCTTTAAGAAGGCTCTGACTCTATCCTTGGCAAAATAGGCAACCGCACGCTCCAAAACAACGTGGCTGCCTGACGACTGGGGGGCGATATTTCTCCAAGAGAAGTTCAAGCCGTAGCCATTGACCTCTTTCTCTTGAGCAATGTCAGAGTCGCTCGATAAGATCGACAAGAGTTCCGTCCCATAAATGAAAAAAAGCCGATAAACCTTGGCGCTATAGTCGCCTTTTGTCTCGAAAGTTTCGGGTGCGCCGAGCACAACTTCCAAGTAACGCTCATCGGAAGTCTTCGTTGTAGAGTGAGTAAAGAACCCAATCCCTCCCACCGATGCTATGTTGTTGGCAAATTGGAGATTGGCAGTTTTCGGATTACGGACGATTCGATCGACCAGTCGGTCTAAATTTTCCTTATATCTTCCGCCTAGGTACCTCGCCTTTTGAGTGCTGTAGTATGATGCCGGCGTGGCGATCAAACCTAAAGGCGCAGTTTTCTTAGGCGACTCTTCCATTAACGAGCAGCCCATCGCGACTGACAGCAAAATAACCCATCCTTTGAGCAGCCGATTCGCGGTCATCCTACCTCCCTTTTTGCACAGCACCATCGTCAACTTTTCTTGACAGCAGCCGATTATAACCTATAATGAAACAGTTTTTTGCTAATTATACCGAGAATATAATCGTTGCGCGCAGGAAACACAATCTTTTTTTGACGTGAACACCTCATTCATATGGCGATAGGCGAACTTCTACTAGCAAAGAATGTCATCGACAAGGAGCAACTCCAAAAAGTTCTCCAGCAGCAGAAAATCGCGGGAGGCCGACTCGGCGATAATCTGGTTGCGCTTGGCTACATCACACGGGGGGACCTCGAATCTATTCTCCAAGAACCGCCTCCGCTAGCCAAGACCGTTGAACAAACCGGCTTGGACGACAACTTCCTGCTTAACTGTCTCCTGCGGACAATGTACATATCCGCGCTGCAAACGATTCCAGAGCTCTCCCAACAGATCAAATTGACCCGAGGAGTTATTGAAGAGCTTCTCACTTTTGCCAAGAAAGAAGCGCTGGTCGAGATCCGCGGGCCATCCGAAAAAAACTACAACATCATGCGCTACGCCCTCACCAAGGCGGGGAAAGAAAGAGCAAGTGAAGCTTTGCGACGTTGTGAATACATCGGTCCGGTACCCGTGCAGCTCGAAACCTATCAAGTACAGGTACAAAAACAGACGATCACTAACGAAGTAGTCAGCATCGAAAAACTCAAAAATTCCCTTTCTCATCTGGTGCTCTCGGAAGATGTCGTCAGACGACTCGGACCGGCATCGAACTCGGGAAGAGCTGTGCTCATTTACGGGGCCGCGGGAAACGGAAAAACCTCCATCGCCGAGGCTCTCGTGAGCGCGTTCGAGCAGCCCGTTTATATCCCTTATGCCATCGAAGCGGACGGACAAATCATCAAGATTTTCGATCTCTCGACTCATGTGCCTTTTCCTTCTACAACCAATACGAATGGATCCAATGGGGATTCGCATCCCATGTTTCTGCCGCAGCTGGAATACGATCCACGCTGGGTCCGCTGCAGGCGGCCTTATATCATTACTGGCGGCGAGCTGACGTTGGAAATGCTGGATCTCGATTTTGATCCGCATTCCAAGTACTACGAGGCCCCGCTGCAAATGAAGGCCATCGGCGGAATATTCGTTATCGATGACTTCGGCCGCCAGCGGGTACGCCCCCATGATCTCTTGAACCGGTGGATTTTTCCTCTCGAGCGCAAGTTGGACTATCTTACCCTTCACACCGGCAAGAAGTTCGCGCTCCTGTTCGATCAGCTGGTTATATTCGCGACCAACTTTCCGCCCGAAGAAATCATGGATCCCGCGCAACTGCGCCGCGTCCACTACAAGCTGAAGATTAATCCGCCAACGGCTGAAGAATACAAAGAGATCTTCCGTCGGATCTGTGATTCCTATGGCTTGGAATTTTCCGAAGAAATTATGGCCGACCTAGTCAATAATTACTATATAAAGCACAAAGTGCCATTTGCGGGTTTTCACCCCAAGTTCATCGCCGAACACGTGATCGCGGCCTGTAACTACCTCGGTACGCCGCCGCGCATCACTCGGCAATTATTGACGGATTCCCTGGAAAATATGGTCATTCTTCCGGCGGCGCTGTCAGGAGAATAATCGTCAATGCCCAAACCGCTTGCACTGCTTATTCATTCCGTCGATGCATCCCTTTCTTCCGTATCCAAACTTTTGGAGGCGAGAGATTTTTCCGTGCACGTAAGCCGCAGCCTCGAGGAAGCGGAGCGGGTCTTTTCAGCCTTTCCCATGGATCAGTTCAAGTATGTCTTTGCCGACGTAACGGTCTGTCAGGGCGGCACCTGGAACAATTTGTTGGCACGGGCAAGGGCCAATACGGCGGAGCTCGCTCTGGTCTGCTATCACCCGCAGCATACGCAACATCTTTACGGTTTGCTCGGCCACCCGTTGAGTTCGGCAGAAGAGATCAAACCGGGCAGCACGAACCGATTGCCCCTCATGATCGGTGAAACACCGCAGTTTTACGAATGTCTTAAATTGGCGAATCGCTATGGCATGCACGACATCACTGTTCTCATCACCGGAGAGACAGGAACAGGCAAGGAAGTCATGGCCCAATACATTCACTCCCAGGGTCCTCGAGCCAAAAAGCCGTTCGTCGGTTGTAACATGACGGCCATTCCCGAGACCCTCGTCGAAAGCGAACTCTTCGGCTATGTCCGAGGCGCCTTCACCGGCGCCGATCGCAACAAGAAGGGACTGATCGAGGCCGCCGAAGGAGGGACACTGTTTCTCGACGAAATCGGCGATCTCGCCCCCGTGATACAGCTGAAGCTATTGCGCTTTCTCGAGACCCGGGAGTTTTACAAGGTTGGCGAGTCCTCGCCGCGAACCAGCGACGTTCGCATCATCGCCGCCACCAACAAAGAACTCGAAGGCGCCATTGACGATCAGGGCTTCAGAAAAGATCTCTATTTTCGCCTCAACAGCGCAAGGGTTATTCTCCCTCCCCTGAGGAAACGAAGAGAAGATATCATACTGCTCGTCGCCAACTTCGTCTATCAAGCCTGCCAACAATTTCAAAAGCCGCTGAAGAAAATTAGCAGCTCGGCAAAGGCGTTGTTTTTAGATTATCCCTGGCCGGGCAACATTCGGGAGCTGAAGGGCGTCATCGAAAGCGCGGTGATGGTCTCGGACGGAGACTACGTTACGATTAGCGACTTGCCAATGAATTTGCAGCATTACGCTACGGGACATCGCGAAGAAATCGGACCGAAAGCAATACGCAACATTGAAGAAGGTGAAAGGCGTCTGATCGAAGACGCGCTCAGACAAACCAACGGTAACAAAGCAAAAGCAGCCGAAGCCCTTGGTATTTCGACTCGAACGCTTTACCGAAAAATCGAGAAGTTTGCCTTAACAATGACAGCCGAGAGTTGATCGATCCGGCTTTTTCAGGCCGGTGACGAGACCGACTTTGTTTACCCTCCTGAGCCGCACCACGATAGGTATCGCTTGGTTGCTCGCGGTTAGCCAACCCATTCACGCCCAAGTCGAAGATCCGCGGCGAACATCTCGCGAAACTGCAGAAATATTATTGTTCACTGCCCCGGATGAATCGTCTGCGCTTGCCGGCACCGTTCCGCGTGAAGAAACTTTGTCGCCAATGGCAGAAAGCCTGGGCACCGGAGGCGTCAAATGGCATCTGGTCAAGACCAAGAGCGGCCTCATTGGTTGGATCAAAGCGAATGATACGGATGAGTCAAAAAAGCTAGAGAGTTTTTTCAAATCACTACCGGCAGAATCCTTTTCTATCCCGACTGATATACCAGAGACATCTTCGACCACCGCACCTCGTAACGCGATCGTGGTCCCGGTTTACATGAATGGGGCAATGGTCCTTGTACCGGTAACACTGAATCGTACCGTGCAAACGTATATGGTATTGGACACCGGCGCTTCGTATACAGTAGTCTCCCGGCAAATCGCTTCCAACCTAGGACTGCACGCGGTATCACAGGGTTCATTCATGACGGGGAATGGAGTCATCTCCATGCCTTTGGCACAGCTCAATTCAATCGGGGTAGGGAAAGCCGAAGCGCTGAATCTGACGGTGGCGATTCAAGATATTCACCCTAAGCTAGGCGGGTTGTTGGGATTGAATTTTCTGAGTCGTTACCACGCATCGATTGACTCCCGACGACAACTTCTTGTTCTTGCGCCGCGCTAAGCGCGACCATTTCTACCTTATACTGGACAACCAAGGAAGATCGGTTACAAATCCTGCAATGCTTACGTACAATTTTGTTCTAATTGAACAGAATTGGGGGAATAATCTAGGATTTTTGGGCCAACCCGGTCTTTACGTTACTGAAAATATGAACCTTTTGCCCATTCAATTCATGGCAACCAATTTGCTTTAAGAAAACACGTGCTCGCTATAATAGCGTCAATCCAGGGCCAGAGATCATAAACTCTCATGTTATCCGCGCCGAAAGAGGAAAAGAGACTAAAAGTGGTCTCCTCCACATCCAACACTTCAAATCTAGCAGGCTTCGGAAAGGTCCTAAACTCCATTCAAGGTCTTCAGCAACGGCTAGACGACTTTTCTGTGGACGACATCAGCGAAGCCACCGAAAAGACCAGAACTCTTGCCGTTCGTCTGTCTGAGTTGCAACGCCAACTCGCCACTCTAACGGAAATAAACCAGTCCATCGCCACGGTTCGAACAGCGGTCGACCACGCCGCAAACGAAACTCGTGAACTAACGAAGCTAGAAGGGCTCGATAGGCCTTTGCAGCTTCAGGCCATCGCTCAAGCGAGCAACCTGATCCGATTCCCTCGCGTAATGAAAGCCGCGAAAGACGGTCCGCGGGTTTCGTCGGTCAATGTCATAGCAACAGATTCTCGGATCAACACCTCGAAAACAGAGGCCTCTACACCTACTGCAAATCCTGCAGAGTCTGACAAAAATCCGAGCGAGAGTTTACAAACGATTCAAATAGAAACCACATCCGCATCTCCCGACGAAACAGCCGTTGTAGGTCTCGATGCGACGGCATCGCCAACAAACACGGCTTCGGCGCAGGTCCCGGAAACACAACCTTGGCGAGAGGAACCCCCGGCGCGTTCCGGGCAAGCATCACAAATTGATACGGTGAAAGTTCACAACCCGACGTTGCAGACAGAGGCCAAGGCGACCCCGGTGCCGCAGCCGGTGTTCGAAAGCTTGGAGACGGCCATCGAAAAGCAAACCGAGGCGGCAGTTTCGACAAGCGCCGATTTCGATCAGCGCCTTTTAGATGACCTCATCAAAAATTATGGAGAGTTCGCGGCGGCGCCTAACCTTCCGGCGTCAAATTCGGCAGCAAAAAGCAAAAGAGAGGCAGAGCACACTGAATCGAAAGCTCGAGTCGGAGAGTTCACCAAAAAAAATCTCCCCGCCGTGAAGAAGGAAGGCGAGCTGGATCGCCAACTAAAAGAGTTAATCAAAGATTATGGGGAATATGACCTGTATCCACGGCAAAGCCCGGTTAATCTAAAAACCGGGGTGATCGCGGCGTTTTTGCTGTTGGCGCTCGTCTTTTCGGGCTTCTACTTCTTTTCCGCCCCCAAGGCGCCTCCGCACAAAGCAACCGCGAATCAGACGACCTCGGACTCATCCAATGGAACCGCGTCGTCAGTGAAGGCCGATAGCAGTGGAGGCAAGTCGTTGTCGAATGAAGACAAGAGGCCGGCCGAATTGCGTCGGGCGGGTGAGGCAGGTGAATCACGAGATGTCCCGGATAGCTCATCGGTAAAACGAAAAAAATAAGAAAAGGATGGCAATGATGAAGAATGAACTACAAAACCTGACGGAAGACATATCCCGGCTCTACGAGGATATTACCCAGAAGACCGAATCGCTCGGGCAGATCGACAGCATCACGCGGCTCTACGATGAACTGCAAACCCAACTGCAGACCATTTCGGTCGAAGAGGTCGAATTGTTGCAGAGCCAAATCAAGTCGACCTTGGAGCAGATGGTCGGGATCAGCAAAAGTCTGGCGGTGATCAAGACCTTGAAAGTCACGCTCAATGGCCACGACGAATTGAGCGAACAACTCAAAAAAGCTCAAGGGTCGAATAATCCCAAGCGCGCGTCGGAGGACCGCTAGTCTATTTAGAGTGATAACAGGCCAAGGCTATGCAAGGGAATCTTTCGCAAATCAGCCTGAACGATATTCTCCTTCTTGCCACCGGCGCAAAAAAGTCGGGCGTATTAAAGTTTTCGCGCGGGAAGGAAAACGTGGAGGTTTATTTCGACGAAGGCAACATTGTCCACGCGACCTGTCCCATCGGTGACGGCGAGAAGGCCATTCTCTATCCGGTAACGTGGGGAGAAGGAACGTTTACCCTGCTGCCAAACGGGACTCCGCCCGCTCCCACGATCAAGAAAACGTCAGAGGAAATCCTCGAGGAAGTTAAGGTGATGAGCCGAGAATGGGAAACCATCGTCGACGTCATCCCCTCCGGAAAAACGGTTTTTTGCATCGCCGATCTGGGCGAAGAGCACAGTGGTCCGGTAACGGTGCCGCACGTTGGCTGGCGGGTTCTAAGCAAGATTGACGGCGTGCGCAGCGTTCAAGAGATCGCCGAGATCTTGCGCATTCCGTACGCGTATACGGCTAAGGTTATTTTTAATCTCCACAAGTCCAATCTTGTGGAAATCGTCCCGCCATCATCTAAACCCGCCGCCGACATCGTTCCGGCGACCCTTTTGGATCGGATCACGGCTATTTTAACGGAGGTCATAGGTCCTATGGCCGCTCTGGTGCTCCGCGATCAAATCAAAAGCCTCGGTGAGTCGCTGGATAGTTTCCCTGAAGCCAAGCTCGATGAGCTCGTCACCTTGGTCGCCCGGGAGATTTCCGACGGAAAACTGAGAAACAAGTTCGAAGAATCGACCCTGCAAGAGATCGCGAATTTTAAGCGATTCTAGGCAGTCCATTCAATCATTTCTTAGGAGGAAAAATGCCTCAGGAATCCATGTCCATTGAAGGTTCTAAGATCGCGAAACCCATAGCTTTAGGCTCGCAAGGCGGCAGCTTGAAATGGAAGATCACTGCTAGCTTTAGCGGGCTTATTTTGCTGCTCGGTGTGTTGGTGATAGCAATCGTCTACTACTTCACGAGCAATGCACTGCAGAAACAGGTCGACTTACGCTCGGTTGCAATTGCCACGAACCTCAGCGATGCGTCCGCTGGATACGTCTCGAGAAAAAGCAGCCTCGAACTCGATGCGCTGATTGCTAAATACGGCAGACTGGACGGAGTTGCTTACGCCTATATTCAAGACCGCAAGGGCGCAATCCTCGCCACCAGCCTCCAGCCCTTTCCAACGGAGCTAAAAGATTCAAGTGGAGCCGACAGACAGCAATCCGCAAACTCCCGAGTAACGGAGCTGCGTGGCAGGACCGTTTACGAGACTCAGGCTCTCCTGCTCGACGGGCAACTGGGTACCGTTCACGTCGGCGTCTGGGCTGACACCGTCCAGCAAGACCTTCGCGCCACAGTTCTGCCCATTGTCGGTCTAATCGCCCTTTGCCTCTTCATTGGAATCGGTTTATCAACTTGGCTCGGCAGCAAGGCGATTCGCCCTATCCTTGAGCTGAAATCCATAGCGGACGATATCAGCCGGGGGCATTTGGATGCCTCCGTCTCGATCCAATCCAATGATGAAGTCGGCGAATTGGCTCGATCTCTCGAACGTATGAGAGCAAGCTTGAAAGCGGCGATGATCCGGCTCAATCGTGAATAATAGAATAATATTGTTCGCAACCAGGAGAACCAATATGAATATCGGAATTCAAGGAATTTCAAGAAAACTTATCAGTATCATTTTCTTGTTGTGGGCTTTTGCGGTTACCGCGCCTGGCCCGGCAATCGCTGCTGAGGGAGGAGCGCCGCAGTCCCTCAAGAAGATCACCATCGGCTATAGCTCGATCTCTCCTGCAAGCTCGTCTGCGTGGTTCGCCTATGAAGGTGGATTCTTCCGCAAGTACGGACTCGATGCGCAGCTTATATTTATTGAAAGTGGAAGCCGGATGGTTCAAACCCTGATATCGGGAGACGTGGTGGCGGCTCAGGTAGCTGGGGCTCCCGTGATTCAGAGCAACCTCCAGGGGTCGGGGGTCGTGATCATTGCTGGACTTCTCAATACCATGGACTACAAGTTTGTCGTGGCGCGCGATATCACCCGTCCAGATCAACTCAAAGGAAAGACGGTCGCCGTCAGCCGCGTCGGATCTTCTTCCGATTTTGCCACGCGCTACACCCTGGAAAAATACGGATTGGTTCCGGACAAGGACGTAGCCATCCTTCAGATTGGCAGCCAACCAGCCCGCTTTAGCGCTCTCGAAAGCGGACGCATCCACGGTGTCATGATCGCGATTCCGCTAACCGCCAGAGCAGCAAAACTGGGACTAAACATCCTAGCGGACTTACAGATGTTGGGATTGGAATACCAACATACCAGCCTTGCTGTGAGTCAGAACATGATCAAAACGCAGCCTGATTTGGTCCGCAATGTGCTGAAATCCTTCGTCGAAGGCATTCATTATGCAAAGACGCACCGCAAAGAAGCCTTGGCGATTCTGGCAAAATATCTTAAGACCGACGATGCCGACGCGCTTCAGGAAGCTTACGAATCCGAATTGCAGGCTTTGATTCCCGAGAAGCCCTACCCTACCCTAAAGGGCATTCAAACCATATTGCGCGAGATGGGCGCTAAGGACGCGAATGCGCGTTCAGCCCGCCCCGAGCAATTTGTCGATAACAGTTTCATGAAAGAGCTAGACAGCTCAGGATTCATTGATCGGCTGTATAAGACAACGGCTGTTGCCAAAGTAGCGCCGCGCACGGAACCGGCTCCCGCTCCTGTGGCAGCGAAAGAGAAAACACCCGTAGTGGAAGCCAAAGCCAAGGCGGTTGCAACTGATGAAAAAGCCAAGCCCGTGGCAAAACAGCTGACCGCGTCCGTAGAGAAACCGCAACCGACTGAGGCTCTCGCCAAAATAGCCAAAGTGCCGGCGCTGGCGGCACAACAATACACGGTCAAATCAGGTGATACTCTGAGCAAGCTGGCCGAGCGGTTCTACAGCGCGCCAGGCAAATGGGAAAAAATCTACGACGCAAACAAGGATATTCTGAAAAATCCGAACTACATTTACATCGGCATGAAACTTACCATCCCTGCAGACGACCAGGCGAGCTAAAATCTTCGGGCATTTCGAGCATAAGGACAGCCAAAAGAAAAAGCCGGGCGTTGAAAAAACGCCCGGCTTTTTTTGCGCTCGCGAACTGGCAACCTCTACCCTATGAGGCTTTTTAGGTCCTGAAAATTTTCAATCACTCGAAAGTCCTGGTGAAACTTCTCCCCGTGCTCGCCAATCTGTTCGAACGCGAGCGTCGCCAAAACGGTGCTCCACGAGGAAGCTTTTGCATTGTCATTCAAGCTCACTTTGCTCGTCCCAATTCCTCATCGATCATTGCGCCAAATATGTCAAGCGGCTGATTTCCGGAAACTTCCCGCCCATTGATAAAGAATGTGGGCGTGCCAGTGAGGCCCAGCTGAGTTCCCTCTGAAAGGTCTTTTTGTACGATGGCTTGATACTTCCGGGTCGTAAGGCAGTGCTCAAAAGAATCGACGTTGAGTCCGACTTCTTTGGCGTAGCTTTTCAGCTCTTCAGGGCTCAATTTAGGCGAACCCGCGTATAGCTTATCGTGATAACTCCAGAATTTGCCTTGTTCATCTGCGCAGCGTGCGGCCTCTGCCGCCTGGCGTGCTTGGGGATGAATAGCCTCCAAAGGCAGGTCTTTGTGCACGAGCCTCAGTTTGCCGTCGTAACGCTTGAGAAGGTCGACGAAAGTCGGTTGAACCTGCTTGCAAAACGGACACTGAAAATCCTCGAACTTGACGATTGTAACCGGCGCCTTTTCCGCGCCTTTGAATGGTTCACTCGTTACGGATATGTCCGCGCGAAACACCGCAGGCGGCTTTAAATATGATACGATCCTTGCATTCTCCCTTAGAGATTTAATGAATAATTTTTTTTGCGCAGTGAGCCTTTGATCGCGAAGAAGATTTCGGATCTGTTCTCGAACCTTGTCCAGCTCGACAGGAATCCGCTCTTTATTCGCATTGTACAAAGCTGAAATCTCGTCGTCGGTGACCGGCAGGATTTTGGCATTCACCTCTTGCTCGGTCAGGGTTTCCACCGAAACCCCGCGCTTCTTGGCCTCCTCACTTAGGAGCCTTTCGTCGATCAGTTCCTCAAGCTTCTTTCGTTGAAGAGTGTAGATTTGATGATGCAGTTGTG
>WNFW01018488.1_pt1 | contig 12588 bp, 14 predicted proteins | sample 5400131 | NCBI WGS metagenome assembly WNFW01 (sample SAMN13153362, study PRJNA577476) | soil metagenome | isolation source: 20 cm soil or saprolite under grassland replicate 1 | place: USA:California | collected 2016-06-15 | reverse complement strand
GATCCGACGATGGACGTCGAGGCGGCTCGCGAGTTGGTCGCTACGCGGCTCGCTGCGGAGCTGGGGCTCGATCCGACGGCGCTGACGTAGAGGCCGCACCGTTGGTGTCGGAAAGCAGACGCAGCGCCTCGTCGGGAAGGTGGACGAGAACCGGGTCCCTCTCACGCGGTCGCCGTCGACGCCCTCCAAGGCTCCGGCGAGGACCTCTACCTCGAGGTCAAGCTCTGGGACCGCCAGCTCCGGAGGTGGCCGCCGAGAGCCTCTACGAGGAGCCGGAGCCGGAGGGCGACGGCGCCGTTGCCGACGAGGACGAGGGCTGAGCGTCGGCGGCGCGGTCGGCTCCGGAGGTCCGGAGCCGAGCACGCCCCCTCACGCCGCCTCGCCCAGGAAGCTTGCGAGGACCCCGAGGTAGCGGTCGACGTCAGCCTCGGTGGTCTGGATGCCGCACGCCGGCCCCGCCGAGTCGATCGCCTCCCAGATGCCCCGGTTTGCCATGTAGAGGCGCTGCGCGTTGTAGAGCTCGGAGTCGAACGTCGCGCGGGCCTCGGTGGCGTTCGACGGAAGCTCGGGAGCGTGGGTGTATCCGGAGCGGTTGAAGAGCCGGTGCGCGCGCCAGTCGAGGCCGGCATCGGCGGTGACGGCCTCGATGCCGTCCGCGAGCCGCCCGCCCAGCGCGGAAGCATGCTCGGAGCCCGAGATCCTCGTCTTCGGCAAGTGTTGGGGGAGGGATCCCGCTCGGCTGCTATGGGATGAGGAGCACGATCGCGGCGGCGCTCGACAATCCAACGGCCGGTTGGGGTGAGACGGTTGCGACCGGGATGCTCATGTCGGCGAGGTTGAAGTCGGCGTAGGTGTTCCCGTCGATGTCGGCGAAGGTCCCGCCGCTTTGGCTCTCGACGACGATCGGCGGGTGCTCGTGGAGGATCGACATCCACGTCATCGGCACGCCGTTCGGCATGCTCGACCTCGCCCGCTCGAGCCACCGCGTCCCGCGGGGCCTGAGCTCGGCAAAGCGCCGAAGCTCGCGCTCGCGCAGGCTCTGGAGCCCCGTCCGTGGGATCTCGCTTACCTCCACCTCGCCCGGCGCCCTACCGACGAGGCCCAGCGTCGTGGTCTCGGGGACTAGGCCGAAAGCCCGGCCGCGGCGAGCGCCTCGTCGCGCTCGGCGAAGGCTTCGAGGCGAATCATCTTCCCGCCCCGCAGCTCGATCAGCCTAGGAAGAAATCGAGCGCCGGCGCGCGACCTAGAGCAGGAGTCCTACATGCCCGCGCTCGGCAAGGCGCCGCGCTGAGCTCAGCCGGCGGCGACAGTCTCCGGATCCGGCTCCTCACCCTTGGGGGAAGGCGCATCGCCGATGCCCGAAGGGAGGACGCGCAGCGCGTCCACGGGTAGGTGGAGCTGCACCGGGGTGCCCTGCTCGTAGGGGATTCCGCCGCCGGTGTTCTGAACGAGCGCCTGGAGCGCTTCCCCGGTGGCGCCCCGGACGATCACCTGGATCGCCGAGCCCACGTAGACGACGCGCTCCACCATGCCTGGGATGCGGTTCGGCCCCGACGGAGACCCGTGCTCTTCGAGCTCGATGCGCTCCGGTCGGATGACGATCTTCGCCTCCCCCGTGACGTCGCGGTCCGTTCCGCGCGTCTTGAGCTCGTAGCCATCCAGCGCGACGCTGCAGGCGCTCGCGCCGGCACTGACGATGGTGGCCTGCATGAGGTTCGACACGCCGAGGAAGTCGGCGACGTAGAGCGTCTCGGGATCCTCGTAGACGTCCTGAGGCGCCCCAACCTGCTCGATGTGCCCGCTGTTCATGACCGCGAGGCGGTCGCTCATCGTGAGCGCCTCCTCCTGGTCGTGGGTGACATAGAGGAACGTGATGCCGACCTCCTGCTGGAGCGACTTGAGCTCGATCTGGAGGGCCTTGCGGAGCTTCGCATCGAGGGCGCCGAGCGGCTCGTCCAGAAGGAGCACGGCCGGGTTGAGGACGAGAGCGCGCGCTAAGGCAACGCGCTGCTGCTGCCCGCCCGAGAGCTGGGACGACCGGCGCCCCTCGTAGCCTGGAAGCTGGACGAGCTCAAGCGCCTTGCCGACGCGCTCGCGGATCTCGGCTTTCCGCCGCTTCGCCCGCTTCAGCCCGTAGGCGATGTTGTCGTACACGTTCAGGTGCGGGAAGAGCGCGTAGTTCTGGAACACGGTGTTGACGTTGCGCTGGTGAGGCGGTGTGTAGGCAACGTCTGTGCCATCCAGGAGGATCTCACCGGAAGTCGGTTGCTCGAAGCCGGCGATCATTCGCAAAGTTGTCGTCTTCCCGCAGCCGGAAGGCCCGAGGAGCGAGAAGAACTCACCACCCGGGATGTGGAGATCGATGCCGTCCACCGCGGTCACCTCGACGAACTGCTTGGTCAGCTTGCTCAAGACGATTTCGCCGCGTGCCATTGGTCTCCCGAAACTAGGTGATGTTGAAGGCGCCGCCGAAGTCCTCCGCCGCTTTGCCCGTCTGACGCTCTCCGCGAGTGAAGAAGCGCCAGGCGAGGAAGCCGGCCGTGACAATGAGGAGGGTCGACACCATCATGATCGTTGCGATCGCGTTCACAGACGGTAACGGCGCGGCGCGCGTCGCTGCGTAGATCTGAATCGGGACGGTGTCCGTGGGTCCGCCGCTTGACAGCCACGAGCTGATGACGAAGTCGTCGGCCGAGATGGCGAACACCACGGCGGCCGAGGCGACGATCGCCGGGGTGAGCAAGGGCAGGAGGACGCTCCTCAACGCGACGAACGGCGAGGCCCCGAGGTCGGCGGCGGCCTCCTCGTACTGCCTGCCGATCGAGAACAGCCGACCGCGCACGATCACGACCACGAAGGAGATCGAGAAGGTCACGTGGCCGAGGATCTGGGCGACCGTTCCCGTGTGAACGAATGTGAAGATCTGGGTGAATACGAGGAGGAGCGACACGCCCATGACGATCTCGGGCGTGACCAACGGAAAAAGCATGATGAAGTTGGAGGTGCCGGAGCCGCGACCGCGCCAGCGGGCGAGACCGAGGGCGAGCAAAACCCCGAGCGGGACAGCGATGAGAACGTCCGCTCCCGCCAGCTTGAAGCTCTGAACAAGAGCATGCCGAAGGGTCGGGTCGTGCCAGACCGAGTCCACTGGATCCCCCCAGTACCAGCGTGTCGAGAAGGAGTCCCAGACCGTGCGCGAGCGGGTCGCATTGAAGGAGAACTGCACCGCGATCAGCACCGGCACGATCGACCACAGGATGTAGGCCCAGGTGACGCCCACCAGGAAGCGGGGCTTTCCCCATGGGTTGCGGAACCAGCCGCGCAAGCGGGTCGAGGTCGAGGGCTGCGGCCTCGCTCGCGCCTCGGCAACGGCCGTCACAGCGCCCCCACCGTCCCGGCCTCGCGTTGGGCGCGATGGATGCTCCACATGTAGTAGAGCATGAGGATCGTCAGGAAGGCGGCAAGCACGATCGTGAGCGCGGCGCCGATCGTCGGCTGCGGGCCGCCGTGGAAGTAGAGGTCGATCTGGTTGCCGATCATCGACGTGCTCGGCGCGCCCGAGACGATGTTCGGCGTGTAGTAGTCGCCAAACATCGGTAGCGTGATGAGGACGGCGCCCCCCAGGATGCCGGTTTTCGAGAGCGGGAGGGTGACCGTGCGAAACGCGGACCAAGGGCTCGCACCGAGGTCACGTGCCGCTTCCAGGTGGCTGCGGTCGATGCGATCGAGCGAGGCGAAGAGTGGCAGGATCAGGTATGGGATGTAGCCGTAGACGAGGGCGAAGATAACCGTCGAGGCGCTCCCGCCGAGCCAGTCCCGCGGCTGGCTGAGCACGTGGGTGAACATCAGGAATTTGTTCACGTAGCCGTTCAGCTGCAGGAGATTCACCCAGGCGAGCATTCGCATCATGTAGCTGATCCAGAGGGGAAGGATGATCAGGATGAGAACGACGCCTTTCCACCGCCCCGCGTGCCGGGCCGTGTAGTAGGCGACCGGATACCCGATTAGAAGGCAGAGGGCCAGGGAGATGAGGACGTAAACGATCGTCCTGACCCCGACGTCGAACCAGATTCCTGACGGCGCGAGCCGACTGAGGACCTCGTTGAGCCAACCCACGTTCCATGCGAGCGGGTTCCAGATGGGAACCGGTTGGAAGAGGACCGGGTCGACCTTTCCCAGCGCGACCCCAAGGACCGCATAGAACGGAACGACGAAGAGGAGAACTAGCCAGAGAACGCCCGGGAACGCAAGAGCGGGCCACAACCAGCGCCGGTACACGACGCCCTAACGCTCGCGCCCCGGACCCGTCAACTCCCTCCTCCGGCGAGGAAGTTCGAGTAGCCGTCCTCCCACAGCTGCTGTCCCTTAGACGTGAGCGTCCCGTACTGCAGCGAGTCGGGCCCGAGATCATCGTTCGTCAGAACGCTGTTCTCCAGGTTCTTGGGCACGACTCCCTTCTGCACCAGGGTGCTCGGGTCGATCTCGTTGAGCGGGGGCTGATACCCGTTGAAGTCGACGAAGTTCTTATACGCGACGCCGTTGTCGAGGAGGTAGTTGAGGAAGAGATGCGAGAGCACCGGCTTCTTCGTGGTCGAGCAAATCGCGAAGCAGTCGTTCTGGATCGGCGCCTTGCCTTGGGGTGCCTTCCAGAAGGCGAGGGCGCTCGCTGGCGTTCCCTTCGGCAGGTAGTAGATGTAGCCCGCGATCATGTCCCCCGACCACGCTTGGTGGAGCCAACTCGACCCCTCTGAGACTCCCAGAAGATGTCCCACGGCTGGTTCATGCCAGCGATGTCCTTTTTGATCTTGTCCGTCCGCCATGCGATGCCGGTGGCGTAGACGGTGTAGGGAACGGTGTAGCGCGACTCGCCGTCGTAGAACGGGTCGACGAGCTGCGGCCAGACGTTCTTCTGGAGGTTCGGGATGTAGTCGAGGTTGAGCGGCTTGATCAGCTTGCCGGCAACGCCGATATCGAGCGTGTCCGGCGTGATCTCCATCACGTCGGGCGTGATCGCTCCGGAGGCAAGCCGCTGGAGTCCGGAGTTGATGTTGTCGAACGGCGTGTACTCGACTCCGACGCCGTACTTGGCCCCGAAATCCGTGAGGACCTTCTTATACAAGTAGGCGGGATAGTTGAAGACGGTGAACGTCCCGCCTGTCTCCGGCTTGAGCCCGGACTTGATGGGATCCTCCCAACGCGGCAGGGTCACGCGCCTGTCGGGCCTCGCGAGTGGCAGGCCTCCCGGCCCGGTGAGTTCCCCGCCCGCGCCGGTTTTCTCGGGGACGCTCGTCGTGTTGCCGCAGGCGGCCAGCAGGCCGGGACCACCGTAAACGGCCGCGGCGGCACCGGCGCTCCGTAGCAGGAAAGCGCGCCTGCTCAGGGAGTTCGGCCGTTCCTTCGGGTGGTGCGTCATTCGAGTTCCTTCCTGAGTTCGGTATCCGCGAGGTGGGGCACGGTCTCACGGACAGCGTGTGTTGCTGCCCCCGATCCATCCCCCGCCGCGATCTCGTAGGCCGCCGCCTCCAACTCACAGTCGAGGAGCGATTCGGCCATCTCGAGCGTACGGCGAAGCATCCGCTCGCGAGCTACATCGGGGTCTCGCAGCGTCGCCTGGACGGCGAGTCCGTCGAGTAGCGAGCTGAGCAGCAGAGCCACCTCGTCGGCATCGGCGTCACCAAACTCACTGGCCCCCTGCCCGGCTCGGATCACGGCGGGGATCTCCTCGCGCCAGCGGTTGTCCAGTCGCTGACGAGCTTGTCGCGACGCGGGATCACGAAGAGGGCGGGCCCAAAGCTCGATCCACAGGGTCCGGCCGTACTCTCGGACTCCTCGGCTGAAGCCTCGATCAGGAACCGCAACTGGTCGCGCGGGCGCTCCAACACTCGGCTCGGCGCTCACTCTCCTCACACGTGCCTAGTGGCCGATTGACTTTGTAGTCATGGACGCTAACAGAAGACTATGATCGGGCGCCCGCGGAGATGAAAGGAGGTCGGGCGCCAGATCGTGACGGTCGCATCGACCTCGGAGCAACGCACGGAGGAGGAATCGTGGCGGAGAACGTGATCCTGAGCGTCGCACAGGACATCGTCGAGGCGGCGCGCGCGAAAGCCGAGGAGATCGGCGTGCCGATGAACATCGCCGTCGTCGACGAGGGAAACAACCTGACGGCATTTGCGCGGATGGATGGCGCCTGGCTGGGCTCGATCGACATCGCGCAGAACAAGGCCTACACGGCGCGCTCGTTCGACATGTCGACGAAGGACCTCGCGCCGCTTTGCCAGCCGAACCAGCCTCTGTTCGGCATCAATGCTTCGAATCAGGGCCGCCTGATCATCTTCGCGGGCGGCATCCCGCTGCAGTCAGGTGATCGGGTCGTGGGGGCCATCGGTGTGAGCGGCGGCAGCGTCGAGCAGGACCACGAGGTAGCCGAAGCCGGCGTCGCGGCCTTCTAGCCGAGGAGGAGAGATGGCTGAGAACCAAGGCGTCGCATACATCGAGCCGGGCAAGGTCGAGGTTCAGGACATCGACTTTCCGGGCTTCGAGCTCAAGGACGGGCCGGGGGTCAACCCGGCCAATGTCGGGCGAAAGACCCCGCACGGCGCGATCCTGCGGGTCGTCTCGACGAACATCTGCGGCTCCGACCAACACATGGTCCGCGGCCGCACCACGGCACCAGCCGGGCTGATCCTGGGTCATGAGATCACCGGCGAGGTGATCGAGGCAGGTCCCGATGTCGAGTTCATCAAGGTCGGGGATCTGTGCTCCGTGCCATTCAACATCGCCTGCGGGCGGTGTCGCAACTGCAAGGAGGGCAACACCGGGGTTTGCCTCAACGTCAATCCGGACCGCCCTGGTTCCGCCTACGGATACGTGGACATGGGCGGCTGGGTCGGCGGTCAGGCGAAGTACGTCCTTGTCCCCTACGCGGACTGGAATCTCCTGAAGTTCCCGGACAGGGATCAGGCGATGGAGAAGATCCTCGACCTGACGATGCTCTCCGACATCTTCCCGACCGGATTCCACGGCGTCTACACCGCCGGGGTCGGCCCGGGCTCGACCGTGTACATCGCCGGCGCGGGGCCGGTGGGGCTCGCTGCCGCATACTCGGCCCAGTTGCTCGGTGCCGCGGTCGTCATCGTTAGCGACCGCATCCCCGAACGCCTCGAGCAGGCGCGCTCGTTCGGTTGCGAGACCGTCGACATCGCGAAGGGAGCTCCCAAGGATCAGATCGAACAGATCCTCGGCGTTCCCGAGGTGGACGCCGCCGTTGACGCCGTCGGCTTCGAGGCTCGCGGGCACGGATCCGAGGCCGAGCGCGAGGTTCCCGCGACGGTGCTGAACAGCGTCATGGACGTCACCAGGGCGGCGGGCAAGCTCGGCATCCCCGGCCTCTACGTCACCGGCGATCCGGGCGCCGCCGACGAGGCGGCCAAGCAGGGCTCGCTCTCGATCCGCATCGGGCTCGGCTGGGCCAAGTCGCACTCGTTCACCACCGGGCAGTGCCCGGTGATGCGCTCGGTGATGCGCTATCACCGCGGCCTGATGCAGATGATCCTGAACGACAGGGCGCACATCGCGGATGCGGTCAACGCGACGGTGATCACGCTCGAGGAGGCGCCGGAGGGCTACAAGGACTTCGACGCTGGCGCCGCCAAGAAGTACGTGCTCAACCCGAACGAGTTGATGCCCGTCTGACGAGAGGCCCTGTCGGTGCGCCGCCTCAGGGACTCTCGACTACGCGGTAGACGCCCCCGGAGATCGTGACGACGTAGGGCCGGCCCAGGGCGTCTTCTCCAAACGAGACGAGGCTCGTCGTCGGCAGACTGATGCCTGTCGCCACGTCGTCGGTAACGCTGGGCGTGGCGAGCGAGGCCGATCGGACCTCGCCACTGCAAAAGTCGCCATACAGGTAGCGCCCGTTGAGCGAGGGGAGGTCCGCGTTCCGGACGACGTAGCCGCCGGTGATGCTGTAGCTGCACCAACCGTCGACGGCGGTCGCCGGATGCTGCTTCTCGAGCACGGGTGGGACGGGATTCACCGGTGGGCTCGAGGTGCAGCTCGCCGGTGCGGCGTCGTACGGCTGCGAGCCCTCGAAGCAATTCCAGCCGAAGTTCGCGCCCTTACCGCGGCCGCTCGAGTTGGGCGCGTAATCAACCTCGTCGACCTTGTTTTCCCCCACGTCACCGATGACCAGGTCGCCGGTCTGGCGGTCGAACGAGAAGCGCCAAGGATTCCGCAATCCGTAGGCCCAGATCTCTGGCTTCGCGCCCGGCGTGCCCACGAACGGGTTGTCGGGTGGTATCTGATACGGAGAGCGCTTCGACGCAGCCGGATTGATGCGCAGGACCTTGCCCCACCAACTTCCCAGGTTCTGGGCGTTGCCGCCGCCGTCGCGTCCGTCCCCGATCGCGATGTACAGGAGGTTGTCGGGGCCGAACTGAAGCTGCCCGCCGTAGTGGTCCCCGACCGCCGAGTGCGGTTGGGTGAGCAGGATGCGACGGCTCGCGGCCTTGGCTCGGTCGGCGTTCGAGGCGCGAAATTCGGCCACGCGGATCCCGACCGAGTCGGTGTAATAGGCGTAGAAGCGGCCGTTCCGCGAATAGTCCGGCGAGAACGCGATCGACAGCAGCCCTCCTCCTCCATAGCTGGCGTCGACGATGCTCGAGATGTCGAGGAAAGGCGTCGGCAGGACGACTCCGTCCTTGACCTCTTCGATGCGCCCTGCCCGCTCGACCACGAACACCCGATGTGAGTCTCCGGGCGGCGCCGCGACGAAGACGGGCGAGGTAAAGCTTCCGACGGTCTGGAGCGAGAGGCTGGCGCTGGCACGCGCCGGCAGCAGGATGAGGGCGGCCAACGAGGCGGCGCCCACCGCAACCGCTCCCCGCGCCCTCAGGGACATCCGGTCGACCTGACGTCGAGTCGGACAGTGGCGGCGATTGAGCCGCGTGGTGCGTTCACGAGATCCTCCCTTAAGAGCCTCCCGACCGTACACCTACCGAGGCGTCGAGTCAACGAAACCGGCGTCACGGGGGGCGTCCAGCTACAGGCATGCGAGACGCCCGCCGTGGATGAGTCCTGCCATGGCGAGCGGTGGCCTTCGGCCTGACGCCGCTCTGAAGGCAGGCATCGCCGCCGTGCAGCTCGAGGGCCGCTCGAGCGGCGCCCGCCCGGAGCGTAGGCTCGGGACCGTGGACCTGCCGCCTGGCCCGCGCGCCCCTGCCGCGTGGCAGACCGTCGCGTGGATGGCGCGGCCCGCGGGGTTCATGCGGCGCGTGTACGACCGCTTCGGCGACCCGGTCACCATCCGCACCTATTGGACCGACGAGCCGATGGTTCTCTTCTCGCACCCTGACGCGGTCCGCGAGGTCTTCGGTCTCGATCCGGCGATCGCGCCCGCCGGGCAGAGCTGGGAGTTTCTGCGGCCCTTCGCCGGGCCGCACTCGATCCTGTTGCTCGACGGGGACGAGCACCTGCGCGAGCGGCGGCTGCTGCAGGCGCCGTTCCACGGCGAGCCCATGCGCGCCCTCGAGCCGACCGTCGCCGAGCTCGCCCGCCGGGAGCTAGCCACGTGGAGGGGCCGCGTGAGCACGCTGCAGCGGATGCGGCACCTGACCCTGGAGGTCATCCTGCGAGTCGTCTTCGGCGCGCGCGACGAGCGGGAGGCGGCGCCGATGCGCGACGCCGTCGAGGACACGCTCGACAGCGTTCGCTCGATGCCGCGGATGCTCGCCATGGCGCTCGTGCAGCGCGACCTCGGGCGGCGCAGCCCGTGGGGGCGCTTTCGCCTCGCGGTCGAGCGCTTCGATGCGCTGCTGCTCGACGTCGTCGCGCGCCAACGGGACGAGCCAGGTGGCGATTCGGTGCTCGGACTGCTGCTCGAGCAGCGCGACCAGGAAGGCAACCCGCCGACGGACCGCCACCTGCGCGACCAGCTCGTCGCGCTGCTCGTGGGCGGCCACGACAGCTCCGCGGCCTCGCTGGCATGGGCGTTCGAGCGGCTCGCGCGCCACCCCGCCGTGCACGCTCGCCTGGGCGAGGGCGATCCGGCCTACCTCGATGCGGTCGTCAAGGAGGTGTTGCGTGTGCGCCCCGCCCTCACTATCGCCCCGCGCAGGCTCGTGGAGCCGGTGCGGATCGCGGGGCGGACGCTGCCCGCCGGCATCCACGTCGCCGCTTGCCTGTGGCTGGCGCTGCGCCGGGAAGATCTCTGGCCCGAGGCCGGCGCGTTCCGGCCCGAGCGCTGGCTCGAGGGCCCGTCGCCAAATCCGATGTCGTGGATCCCGTTCGGCGGAGGCGTCCGACGCTGCGCTGGAGCGCCGTTCGCCGAGATGGAGATGCGCGAGGTGCTGCGCGCCGCGGCGGACCTGACCATCCGGCCCGTCCGGCCCGAATCCGAGCGAGCGCGGCGCAGCATGCTCGTCGTCACGCCACACCGCGGCGGCGAGGTGCTCGTCGAATGACCGTGCCTAGTTCGACGTGGGACCGGCGCGCTGGGCGGAGCTGGCCGATCTCCACGTCGCCGACGTCGGCGAGCGGCGGATCGCGATGCGGCCCCGCGCGCACGGGCTGGTCTTCCTCGCGCCGCCGATGCGCGCGGGAGGTTTCGAACCACCGACCTCCCGGGTGTGAAGCGGCGGGGCCAGTGTGTTGCTGGGAGGCCAGAAACCGCATCACCAAGCGGTATGGGCCGCTATGGGCAGCGGCGGGCATCCGGAGCCCGAAACAGGACTGGGAGCCAGCGAACTCGGTTATGCCGGTTCGGCCTGGGTGGTAGTGTGGCTTAGCGATCTCAGGAGGTGCCATGGCCACGATTTCTGTGCTTCACCGCGTCCGCGATTACGACGCCTGGCGGGAGGTGTACGACGGGTTTGCGGACTTCCAGCGGTCGAATGGTGTGATCGAGGAGAGCGTCCACCGGGCGAAGGACGATCCCAACAACCTCCTCGTGCTGCACCGGTTCAACACGATGGACGAAGCCGAGGCGTTCGTCGCCAGCTCCGAGCTTCGTGAAGCCATGCAGGCGGCTGGCGTGGAGGGCGAGCCCCAGATCGAGTTCTACGAGGACGCGTAGGGAGGTCATGTTCGGGCCGGCTGCGCCGTGAGCCCGCAGCGGCCGACACTACAGGTGATCGGGCGTCGCCTGGATCCCGAGGATCATCGTCTGCGCGATTTCCTCACCCGGCCCATTCGGATAGCGGCCCGGTGCGGGGGTGAATATCGCGGGGAGATCGGTGCCTCGGCTCCCAGGCGTTCGCCAATAACGCTCAAATGCTCCCACCCATGCTCGTGGCCGTTGGACCGCGAGCCGGTCGTGGTAGGCGCGCGATCTGCTCGACGCCTACCTAGCGCGGGCGGATCGAGAGCCCGATCAGGACCTTGACGCGGCGGATCCGCGGTGAGATCGTAGACCCGCCTTATACGAAGTGGCGTCGGCCGGGGGGCCGGCGCCAGATCCTCATTTGGAGGGGGTGTCCATGCCGTCCAAGTTCCTCTCCTGCGTTCGTCACGACGTGGTGGGCCACCTCGCCAGGTTCTTTGTCCTAACCGGCGTTGCGTACGCCGCCGGACCATTAAGGGCGGGGGACCCGGCGGGTGGCGATCTGACCGGAACCTACCCGGACCCGTCGATCGCAAGCGGCGCAGTCGGGACCGCGGACCTGAGCCGCACGATCCCGGCGGCTCGGGTAGCGGGAGCCGGTAGCCAGGCCGTTGCCCGTCGCGTTCTTGCGTCCGTCAACTTCCCCATCGAGGACTACGACACTGCAGACCTACACAGCACGTCCGCAAATACGTCTCGGCTTACGGCCCCGGTCGCGGGCATCTACCGGGTGTCGGCCAACCTGGTTTGGGAGTCCGATCCGACCGGGCAGCGCGAGCTTATTTTCGAACTGAACCCAACGAGCCCCCTATCACACCACGTCCCGGCGTACATCAGCGCGCCCGCTACGGCGGGGGACATGCAGCAGTTGTCGACCGAGATCAAACTGGCGGCGGGCGATTTCGTGGAAGTCCGTGTTCTTCAAAGCAGTGGCGGCAGCCTGAACGTCACTGCAAACTTCTTCACGATGTCCTGGGTCGCCCCAGGGTAGAACCCGGTCCGTTCCAAATGGGTGCGTCGTTGTCCGAACGTCCCGGTCGCCGTAGCGGCGGACGGCAAGCGCCGCGAGGAAGGGAGCGTACGCCCGCTATACGCTCGACGCGTGGCGGAGCACACCTTCCTGTTCGCCGATCTGGCGGGCTTCAGCGCCCTGACGGAAGCGCATGGCGATGAAGATGCCGCGGACCTGGTGGCGGACTTCTGCGACTGCGTCCGCGACCTACTCGGCGAATACGACGCCAACGAGATCAAGACGATCGGTGACGCGATAATGCTGCGCTGCTCGGACCGTGCACAGGCGGTCCAGCTAGGGGTGCGGATCGTCGAGGAGGTCGGCGGGAGGCCAGGATTCCCGGTGGTTCGCGTCGGTATGCACAGCGGTGTGGCCACGGAGCGGCAGGGGGATTGGTTCGGAAGCGCCGTCAACTTGGCCGCTCGGGTTTCGGCGGCAGCAGGGGGTGACGAGGTGCTCCTGACGGAGGCGACCT
>WNFW01002484.1_pt1 | contig 12588 bp, 15 predicted proteins | sample 5400131 | NCBI WGS metagenome assembly WNFW01 (sample SAMN13153362, study PRJNA577476) | soil metagenome | isolation source: 20 cm soil or saprolite under grassland replicate 1 | place: USA:California | collected 2016-06-15 | reverse complement strand
TCAAGCCGGCCGCGAGGAGCTTTGATTGGCCGAAGACGCCGCCACGCGCCTCTATCTTCCGCAGCCCTTGGCAGAACGCGCCGCGGTCCCGCTCGATGCGGCGCAGTCGCATCGGGTACGCCATGTATTGCGGCTCGGCGCCGGCGCGGCGGTCGCGGCCTTTAACGAGCGCGACGGCGAGTGGCTGTGCCGGCTCGTCGAGGAGGGCCGCCGCGGCGCGGCCCTCGTACCGGAACAGCAGCTCAAGAGCGCCGAGGCCGAGCTGGATTTGTGGCTCCTCTTCGCGCCGATCAAGCGCGCGCGGCTCGATTGGCTTGTCGAGAAGGCGAGCGAGCTTGGCGCCGCCGCGCTCCTACCGGTCTGGACGGAGCGCACGCAATCCGAGCGTCTCAACCGCGAGCGGTTGAGCACGATTGCGACCGCCGCGGCCGAGCAGAGCCAGCGTCTCTCGGTGCCGCAGGTTCGCGCCGCCGAGCGGCTCGATACATTGCTCGCCTCATGGCCGGCGGAGCGGCGCCTTATCGTGTGTGACGAAACCGGCGGCGGCGTGCCGATCGCCGATGCGCTTCGCAGCTTCCAAACGGAGCAAGCGGCCGCGTTGCTGATCGGCCCGGAAGGCGGCTTCACCGACAGGGAGCTTGACGCTCTCGGCAAACTCCCCATTGTTACGCGGGTCGGGCTCGGCCCGAGGGTGTTGCGCGCCGAGACCGCTGCCGTTGCCGCTTTGGCGATTTTCCAGGCGATAACCGGCGATTGGCGCCGCGCTCGGCCGCGCTGATGCGGATCACTGTTTGACGCTTGCCGGGAGTTCGAACGCCGCATGTCTGGCCCGTCGAGCGTGCAAGGACCGCCGATCACCGACAAACGTCAGCTCGTCGAATATCACGCGAGCGGCAACAAGCCGCCCTCCGCGTGGCGGGTCGGCACCGAGCACGAAAAATTCGTGTTTCGCCACAGCGATCTGAAGCGCGTGCCCTATGACGGGCCGGACGGCATCCGCGCACTGCTCGAAGGCATGACGCGGTTTGGCTGGAAGCCGGTCATCGAGAAGGGCAACATCATCGCGCTGTCGAATGACAGCCAATGTTCGATCACGCTCGAACCCGGCGGCCAGTTTGAATTAAGCGGCGCGCCCCTCGAAACGCTGCACCAAACCTGCGGCGAGGTGCACGAGCACCTGCGGCAGGTGCGCGAAGTCTGCGACGAGTTGGGGCTCGGCATGATCGGGCTCGGCTTCGATCCGACCTCGCGGCGCGACGAGGTGCCGTGGATGCCGAAGGGCCGCTACCGCATCATGCGCGATTACATGCCAAAAAAGGGTCAGCTCGGCCTCGACATGATGCTGCGCACCTGTACCGTGCAGACCAATCTCGATTACGAGACCGAAGCCGACATGGTGAAGAAGTTCCGCGTCGGTCTCGCCTTACAGCCGGTCGCGGTGGCGCTGTTCGCCAATTCGCCCTTTGTCGAGGGGCAGCCGACCGAATTCCACAGCTATCGCAGCTTTGTCTGGACGCACACCGATCCCGACCGCTGCGGCACCTTGCCGTTTGTGTTCGAGAACGGGTTCGGCTTCGAGCGCTATGTCGACTACATGCTCGATGTGCCGATGTATTTCGTCTACCGCGACGGCGCCTACATCGACGCGAGCGGGCAGTCGTTTCGCGATTTTCTCGCCGGCCGCCTCCCCGCACTTCCCGGAGAATTGCCGCTTATCGGCGACTGGGCCGACCATCTGACGACCGCGTTTCCCGAAGTCCGGCTCAAGACGTTTCTCGAAATGCGCGGCGCCGATGGCGGACCCTGGCGGCGGCTCTGCGCACTGCCGGCGTTCTGGCTGGGGCTGCTGTATGATCGCGCGGCGCTCGATGCGGCGAGCGATCTGGTCGCCGACTGGACCGAGGCCGAGCGCGAGGCGATGCTGCACGATGTGCCGCGCATGGGCCTCGATACGCCGCACCGCAGCCGCACGGTGCGCGACATCGCTCTCGAAGTCCTCGACATCGCCCGTGAGGGGCTGCACCGACGCTCCCGCCGCGATCTCGCCGGCGAGGACGAGACGCATTTCCTCGATCCGCTGTTCTCGATCGCCGGCTCGGGCCGCACCCCCGCGGCCGAGCTGGTCGAGGATTATCGCACGCGCTGGAACGGCGACATCACCCGCATCTACGCCGAGCAGGCGTATTAGCGTTTGCCGCGTTTTCGGGCCGTGCGGCGCATCGGCTGCATTGCCAACCAGCGTCCTTCGAGACGCGCCGCGGCTTCACCGCGGCGCTCCTCAGGATGAGGAATGATTTTGCTGGCGTTAACTACAGGCCTCATCCTGAGCGCGAGCGTAGCGAGCAGTCGAAGGACGCACCACGCCAACGCCGGCCCCGGTGTAACGGCATAAATTACACCGTCGGCTCCCATTCACCGTCGACCAGATAGGCTTCGCCGTCGCCGGGCCAGGGCGGCATCGTCGCGGCGATGATGTCGAGCGGCTGCGAGCCGTCGTTCCGAAACTGGAAATGCGCCCCGGTCGGGATCGCGACCGAGACGCCGGCCACCAGATCGGTCACGTCCTCCCGATCGCCGATCTTGCGCCAGATCCGGCCGCGGCCGCGGATGACGCACCACAGCTCTTCGATGGTGCGGTGCGCGACCGCCTTAGAGATGGCATCGGGGGGCAGCGTGAACATCGCCATCGCGCCTCGCGGCAGCTCGCATAAGAGGCGCACCTCCGAGCCGTCGAGCGCCATCACATCGGGTTCGGGACTGATCCATTTGCAGGGGAATTCCGGCGAACTCATCTGACCTGATTCTATTAAAGTCGGGGCGGTACCGGGCGGATCGGCGGTCTTAAATCAAGGACGGATATTGCGCCAACGCAATTCGGCAGCCATGCGCAGCGGGATTTTTGATACCCCCGCGGGTGTCCATCACGGCGGGAACCGCGATAGCGCGCAGACCGTTCGTGAAAGCAGAGATTTCCAGTTGATTTTTTGCCGATTTGGGCAAGGCGGAGAAGGCTCGATGGCTGATCCCAAACAATTCACTTCCGGCGCGCTCTCGCAAGGGAGCGGAACCAACCCCGCCGCCTCGGTCGGCGCCTCTCCCAGCACCTCCCAGGGCATGTCGCGCGGCCAGCCCGACGGCAGCCGGGCGGTCCAGGACGCCAAGGAGATGGGCACCGAGGTCATCGGTGCGGTGCGCGAGGGTGCCTCGTCTTTTTTCGAGGAGCAGCGCGATCGCGCGGCGGGCGAAATCGCCTCGTTCGGCGAGATGCTTCGCCGGTCCGCTCGCGCCCTCGATGAAAACCGCTCGACGATGATCGGCCAGTACGCGGAGGGCGCAGCCGACGAGATCACGCAGTTCGCCGAGCGGCTGCGCAACCGCTCGCTCGGCATGATGGCCGAGGAGGTCGAGGATTTCGCGCGGCAGTGGCCGGCCGCCTTCATGGCGGCCGCGGTTGGCGCCGGTTTTCTGGCAGGCCGCTTCCTTATTTCGTCCTCCTCGCGGCCGCGGCCGCAAACCATGTCGGCCCCGCGCCCGACCGCGTCAGCGCCGCAGCCAATGGGTGGTGCGCGGCATGATTTCGGCGCGATCGGCGGCACCGTTCCGAGCGGCAATGCTGGCTACGGCGGCAGCGGGATTCGGGAGCCGCGCTGATGGCGGTCGATCCGGACGGCCCGGACGTGTTTGAGCCGCGGGTCAAGGCTGATCGTTCGATCACGGCGCTGCTGTCCGATCTCGCGAGCGAGACGGTTCTGCTGGTCCGTCAGGAACTGGCGCTCTTCAAGGCTGAGCTGCAGGAGAAATTCGGCCGCATCGGCCAGGGCGCGACGGCTCTGGGCATCGGCGTCTTTATCGCGTTGAGCGGCTGGGGTGTTCTGCTGGCCGCGGCCGTGCTGGGGCTGGCGACTGTTCTGCCGGCCTGGCTGGCGGCGCTCATCATCGCGATCATCGCTTTGGCGATCGGCGTCGTGCTGATTTTGGTCGGAAAAAGCCGTTTCGACGCGGATTCATTGATGCCGCGCCGCTCGCTACGCTCGCTGCGCGAGGACGAGGCGTGGCTGCGGGAAAGGTTGCGATGACTGCCGATGTCGAACGCGACATCGCCCGAACCCGGGGCGAGCTTGCCCTGACCCTGGCGGCGCTCGAGCGCAAGCTCGCCGCGCGCTACCTCGCAGAAGAGGGACTGAAGATGCTCAAGGACAATCTTGGTGACGATTACGGCGTGAAGCGCGGCCTCGAGTTCGTGCGCAACAACCCGATCCCGGTCGCGATGATCGGTCTCGGCGCGGCGTGGCTGATCGCAAGCCAGACCGAGGCGGTCGACCGAATCGCGCGCGACGAGCGCATCCAGGCGGCGCGGCGCCGCGTCGGCGATCTCGCGACCGATCTCGGCAACCGCGCCGGCGAGATGGCGTCGAGCGCGGCACAGCGTATTGGCATGACGGGCAACGGCATGGGAAATGGTGCCGATCGGCCGCTTGGTCATACCGGGAATGCCATGATCGACCAGTCCGGCAGCGGCATGGGCTCGGGTTGGATGCATCAGGTGACCGACCGGGCGCAGGACGTGGTCCGCTCGGCCCGCGATTCGGGCGGCGCGGTGCTGGACCGCGCCGGCGAGAGCGCCGGGCGCGTGGCCGATCAGGTCGGCGATATGTTTGAGCGGCATCCGCTGCTGATCGGCGCGATCGGCATGCTGGCGGGCGGCTTGCTCGCCGCCTTGCTGCCCTCGAGCCGGGTCGAGGATGAATGGTTCGGCCCGTCGCGCGATCAGCTGTGGAACCGCGCTGAAAAGGCAGGCGAAGAGACGGTCTCGCGGGTCCGGGATGTTGCCATGCGCGCGGCTGACGCCGCCGCCGATGCCGCGGCTCAGACGGTCCACAAGGAGACCGACAAGCCACTCTCCCTCTGACGGCAGGACTGCCATCCGATAGGTCGGCCGCTGGCCCGTAGAACCGGGCCGGCGGCCGGCTTTTTTGTGTGCCCGGCGTGACGCATGTTACGTGACGCATGTTAAGGGCGGTCTCGCCTTGCCATAATGTCGGGCGGATCTTGCGCCGCCGTGGGGGAGGCGACAGGGGAGGGGTGATGCGACGCTCGACAATGTGGCATGTGCTTATGGCGCGCCATGTGTTTATGGCGGTGGCCGGCCTTGCCGGCGCGGTGGTGATGTTTCCGGCGATGGCGCAGGTGCCCGTGCCGGTCGGCCCGGATTGCGTTTGCCTGCGGATTGCCGTCGATGCGCTGGGCGCCAATTTGGCCGCCACGCGTCAGAGCTATGACGGGATGCAGGCCGAGATCGGCCAGATCGATAATCAGCTCGCGGCCGAACGCTCGACGATGGATGTCAACAACCCGGCCGCCATCGCGCGTTTCCGCCAGCTGCTCGAGCGCCGCGACACGCTATTCGAGCAATCCAAGGGTCCGGGATTCAGCGAGCTGAGCGCTGCGACCGACCGCTACGGCGCCCGCGTGCAGGACTACAATGCGCGTTGCGCCGGCCGGCCGATGGATCCCGGGGTGCTGGCGCAAGCTCGAGCCGTGGGAGCGTGCCCCCCGCCCTACTAAAGGGCGTGGCTAGTCGCGCGGCTCGCCGGGGTAGAGCTGCTCCGGCGCGATCTGCGGCTCGGCGATGACGGCCCATTGGCCGTCGCGCCAGGCGTTGTAAAAACAGCTGCGCCGCCCGGTATGGCAGGCGACACCCTGTTGGTCGACCAGGAGCAGCAGCGCGTCGCCGTCGCAATCGAGCCGCAGTTCCTTCAGGTGCTGCACCTGGCCGGAGGTCTCGCCCTTGCGCCACAGCGCCTGCCGCGAGCGCGACCAATAGCAGGCGCGCCCTTCCGCGAGCGTAAGCCGCACCGCCTCGCGATTCATCCAGGCGAGCATCAGGATTTCGCCGGTATCGTGCTGCTGCGCGACCGCGGCTACGAGCCCGTCCGGGCCGAACTTGATCGCGTCCAGCGCGCGGTCGATCGGGTCGCTCACGAGAGCCTCCTTGCCATCCGGCCAAGCCCGGCTGGACGGCGCAAATCCTTGTCGCTGCTTGATTCGGGCATTAGGTTGGCGCCGCTCTGAAAACAAGAGCCATGCATCCAGCCCCCACCGGAGCAACGCCGGCTTGTCCGATCTGATCCTCGAAACGCGCGGTCTGACCAAGGAATTTCGCGGCTTTGCCGCGGTCCGCGGGGTTGATCTCAAGGTTCGCCGCGGCACGATCCATGCCCTGATCGGCCCAAACGGTGCGGGCAAGACCACCGTCTTCAACCTGTTGACCAAGTTCCTCGAACCGAGCGCCGGGCGAATCTATTACCGCGGCGACGACATCACCGCCGCTCGTCCGGCCGATATCGCGCGGCGCGGGCTGGTGCGCTCGTTTCAGATCTCGGCGGTGTTTCCGCATCTGACCGTCCGCGAGAATGTCCGCATCGCCTTGCAGCGGCCGCTCGGCAATTCTTTTCACTTCTGGCGCGCGGAGCGCGTGCTGGACCCGCTGAACCGCCGCGCCGACGAGCTGCTCGATGCGGTCGGCCTCGCCGGCCTCGAGGATCGCCTCGCCTCCGCTCTGCCCTATGGCCGCAAGCGCGCCCTCGAAATCGCGACGACCCTGGCGCTCGATCCGGAAATGCTGCTGTTGGATGAGCCTATGTCGGGCTTAGGACAGGAGGATATCGGCCGCATATCGGGTCTCATTCGCAACGCCGCGCGGGACCGCACCGTGCTGATGGTCGAGCACAATCTATCCGTCGTCGCCGATCTGTCGCAGACCATCACGGTGCTGACGCGCGGTCGCGTTCTGGCGGAGGGCGATTACGCGGCGGTTTCGACCAACCCCGAGGTCGTCGAAGCCTATATGGGCACCGGCCATGCCTGACTCGGCCGGCGCGCCGCTGCTCGAAGTTACCGGATTACACGCCTGGTACGGCGAGTCGCATGTGCTGCACGGCATGGATTTCACGATCGAGGAGGGCGAGGTCGCAACCCTTCTCGGCCGCAACGGCGCCGGCAAGACGACGACCCTGCGCGCCATCATGGGCATTCTCGGCCATCGCGCCGGCTCGATCCGCTTTCGCGGCAGCGAGCTGATCGGCCTCCCGTCGAACCGCATCGCGCGGCTCGGCATCGCCTATTGCCCGGAGGAGCGCGGCATTTTCGCCAGCCTCGATGTTGAGGAGAACCTGATGCTGCCCCCGACCGTGCGGCCGGGCGGGATGGGGGTCGAGGAGATCTATGCGATCTTTCCAAACCTGCGCGACCGCCGCCGCAGCCAAGGGACAAAATTGTCGGGCGGCGAGCAGCAGATGCTGGCAATCGGACGCATCCTGCGCACCGGCGCCACATTGTTGTTGCTCGACGAGCCGACCGAGGGGCTTGCCCCGGTCATCATCCAGCAGATCGGTGATGTGATCCGCGCCTTGAAGGAGAAGGGCTTCACGGTTCTCCTGGTCGAACAGAATTTCCGCTTTGCCTCGACGATCGCCGACCGCCATTACATCGTCGAGAACGGCCGCGTCGTCGACAGCTTCGGCAATGCCGATCTGGCGCGAAATCTCGGCAAACTGCACGACTATCTCGGGGTCTGAGACCTCGTTCAATCGTCACCAAGGGTTAAAACCACGGAGGCACGGAGGACACGGAGGACGGGAACATGAGCCTGTCTTATGACAGCGATCTCAGCGAACGGGTAATCGGGTCGGCAATCGAGGTTCATCGCCATCTCGGCCCTGGCCTTCTCGAATCGGCATACGAAGAGTGTCTCTGCTTCGAGCTCAAGCAGTTTGGCATCGAGCATCGGCGGCAGGTCCCTTTGCCGGTTATATACAAGGATGTGCGGCTGGACTGCGGTTATCGAATGGACATTGTCGTGGAACGGGCGCTCGTCCTAGAGATCAAGGCGATCGATAGACTAACCCCGGTGCACGAGGCGCAGATGCTGACCTACTTGCGCCTCAGCGGGATACAAGTTGGATTACTGCTGAACTTCAACAGTGTCGCTCTCAGGCACGGACTGCGCAGGTTCGTATTGTGACCCTCGTTGTCCCTCCGTGACCTCCGTGCCTCCGTGGTTTTCAAAACATGAGGTGGTACATGATGAGATTAAGCCGGTTAGCGATTATTGCGGCGGCGCTGATGATATCGGCGGCGGCGCAGGCGCAGATCTCCGGCGACACCGTCAAGATCGGCATCCTGAACGACATGTCGGGTCTTTATGCCGATCTCGGCGGCCAGGGATCGGTCGAGGCCGCGCGCATGGCGGTCGCCGATTTTGGCGACAACGTCAACGGCAAGAAAATCGAGATCATCAGCGCCGACCATCAGAACAAGCCCGATGTCGGCGGCGCGATCGCTCGGCAGTGGTACGACAATGACGGCGTCGATGCGATCGTCGACGTGCCGACCTCGAGCGTTGCGCTTGCCGTGCAGGATGTCGCCCGCGAGCGCAAGAAGGTGTTTCTGATCTCCGGCGCCGCCTCGTCCGATTTGACCGGCAAGGCCTGCTCACCGACCGCGGTGCATTGGACCTACGACACCGTCGCGCTCGCCAACGGCACTGGCAGCGCCGTCGTCAAGGCGGGGGGCGACACCTGGTTCTTCATCACCGCCGATTATGCCTTCGGCCACGCCCTCGAACGCGACACGACGGCCGTCGTCCAGGCCAATGGCGGCAAGGTCGTCGGCTCGGTCAAGGTGCCGCTCAACACCGCCGATTTCTCCTCCTATCTGCTGCAGGCACAGGCCTCGAAAGCCAAGGTCATCGGCCTCGCCAATGCCGGCGGCGATACGATCAACTCGATCAAGCAGGCGGCCGAGTTCGGTCTCGCCGAGGGCGGCCAGAAGCTCGCCGGCCTGCTTGTTTTCGTCAGTGACGTGCACAGCCTCGGGTTAAAAACGGCGCAGGGACTGCAGCTGACCGAAGCCTTCTACTGGGACCAGAACGACGACACCCGCGCCTGGTCGAAGAAGTTCTTCGACAAGATGAAGCGCGAGCCGACGATGGCGCAGGCCGGTGTTTATGGCGCCGTCCTGCACTACCTGAACGCGATCAAGGCGACCGGCAGCGATGACGGCCCGACCGTTGTCAAGAAGATGAAGGACACCCCGATCAACGATTTTATGACCAAGAACGGCAAGATCCTCGAGAACGGACGGCTGATCCGCGACATGTACCTGTACGAGGTGAAGAAGCCGAGCGAGTCGAAAGGCGAATGGGATGTCTACAAGCTGATCAGCACGATCCCGGGCGAGCAGGCCTTCAAACGCCCCGGCGGCAACGAATGCCCGCTGGTGAAGGGGTGAGCCGCACCCGCATTTATGACCCTCTCCGCCCTGAAGGCCGGAGAGGGAGGGGCCCATCGCATCAGCGATGGGAGGATGAGGTGGGCGTATTTGCGAGCGCTCTGGGATCCCCCACCTCACCCCAGCCCTCTCCGCCCCCTGGGGCGGAGAGGGAGTCGGATGGGCGCGGCTGAGGCATGTTCGATTGGCTCCCCATCGCGGTGCCGCCGGCGCCCCTGTTCTTTGCGCAACTCCTCGTCGGGCTGATCAACGGCGCGTTCTACGCGATGCTGAGCCTCGGGCTCGCGGTCATCTTCGGCCTCCTCAACATCATCAACTTCACGCATGGCGCGCAGTACATGCTGGGCGCGTTCTGCGCCTGGTTTCTGCTTAGCTGGCTCGGCATCGGCTATTGGCCGGCGCTGATCATCGCGCCGATCGCGGTCGGCATTCTCGGCATCGCGATCGAACGGTTTCTGCTGCGCCGCATCGCGCGATTGGATCACCTCTACGGACTATTGCTGACCTTCGGCCTGGCGTTGATCATCGAGGGCATCTTCCGCCAGCAATACGGCTCGTCGGGCCAGCCCTACACGATCCCGCCGGAACTCCAGGGCGCGCGCAATCTCGGCTTCATGTTTCTGCCGAACTACCGCGCCTGGGTCATCGTCGCCTCGCTTGCCGTGTGCCTCGCAACCTGGTTTGTCATCGAGCGCACTCGGCTCGGGGCCTATCTGCGCGCCGCGACCGAGAACCCGGTTTTGGTGCGCGCCTTTGGCATCGACGTGCCGCGCATGGTGACATTGACCTATGGCGGCGGTGTCGCGCTGGCGGCGCTCGCCGGCGTCATGGCGGCGCCGATCTACCAGGTGAGCCCCTTGATGGGCAGCAACATCATCATCGTCGTGTTCGCCGTCGTCGTGATCGGCGGGATGGGCTCGATCCTCGGCGCGATTGTCAGCGGCTTTGGCTTGGGGCTCATCGAGGGCTTGACCAAAGTGTTCTACCCCGAGGCCTCGAGCACGGTCATTTTCGTCATCATGGCCTTGGTATTGCTGGTGAAGCCGGCCGGCTTGTTCGGGCGGACCGCGTGAGCGCCGTTTCGCTGGAACGCGGCAAGGCTGCACCGGTCGCGGTCTGGGTGTGGGCCGCCGGGCTGATAGCGCTCGCGGTCATCGCGCCATTCTTCTTCTACCCCGTGTTCTTGATGAAGGCGCTATGCATGGCGCTCTTTGCCTGCGCCTTCAACCTGCTGCTCGGCTATGCCGGGTTGCTGTCGTTCGGGCACGCCGCGTTTTTTGGCAGCGCCTCCTACATCGCCGCGCATGCCGCAAAAGTGTGGGGACTGACGCCCGAGCTGGCGATCCTGGCCGGCGTTGCGGTCGCGGCCGCGCTCGGCTTTGTCTTCGGCGCTCTCGCGATTCGTCGTCAGGGCATCTATTTCGCGATGGTCACCTTGGCCTTGGCACAGATGGTGTTCTTCTTCTGCCTGCAGGCGAAGTTCACCGGCGGCGAAGACGGCATTCAGGCGGTGCCGCGCGGCTATCTGTTCGGCATCATCGACCTGAACCAAACGATGGTGATGTACTACTTCGTGCTCGCGGTCTTCCTGTTCGGCTTCGGGGTTATCGTGCGCGCGATCTATTCGCCCTTCGGCCAGGTGCTGAAGGCGATCCGCGAGAACGAGCCGCGCGCCATTTCGCTCGGCTATCGCACGGAGCAATACAAATTGCTCGCCTTTGTCCTGTCGGCGGCCCTGGCGGGGCTCGCCGGGTCGACAAAGGCGCTCGTGTTTCAGTTTGCCTCCCTCACCGATGTCGATTGGACGATGTCGGGGGAGGTCGTGCTGATGACACTGGTCGGCGGGATCGGCACGATATTGGGGCCGGTCGTCGGCGCGTTTCTCCTCACGACGATGGAGAACTACCTGGCGCAAGCCGGCTCTTACGTGACGACGATTGAAGGCGCGATCTTTGTCCTGTGCGTGCTGACCTTCCGCGAGGGGATCGTCGGGGTCGTCGCGCCCTATGCGATGGGCCGCCGTGCCCGCCCCGAGCCGCCGCCCGAGGAAGTCCAGGTCGAAGAGCACGACGTCGAAAAATTGCGCCAGGCGGCGGGCGAGGGGGGCTGAACCTGGGTTTGGCAAGCTGCGCCGCGCCGGGCTTAACTGCGCCAGCGCAAGGTTCGCGGCTTCACCGGGTTGTCAAACGGCCGCTCCTCGGCGCGGGCGCGGCGATATTCCTGCTTCAGCCGGTAGTACCAGCGCGCCTGCGTATCGGCGTCGTCGATCAGCGCCAGCACCGGCCCATAACGCAGCCCCGCCCGCTGCTTTTCCATGATGTCGCCGTCCTGGCGCAGAAAGGCGCGCACATAGGGCCGCAACAGCGGCTTCATCGCACTGAGCCACGGCATATTCCAATAGACGCAGTGATTGACCTCGGTGGTCTCCTCATCGATCGGGGTCAGCGCGGTCAGGTTCGCGACCCTGTAGCGGCCGGCGCGGATCTCCTCGATACGCACGCTCGGCAGGCGGAAGGCGATCTCGGTCTCCGGCGCGCCGCCGAGCAGCCGATAGGCGCGCGAATTCGAGGAGGGCGTGTGCCGGCTCATCGTGAAGCCCCAGGGCGAGGGCTCAAAAGCTTTCGATTTCTCATGCACCGAATGGCGCGATCGCCACCACCAGGCGCGGTGCACAAAGGGGCCGTGCGCCGGGTCCATGAGCCCGATAACGCAATCATCGAGCGCCGCGCCAAACCGCATCGTCTCGATGAGCCGAGGCGCTTCCGATTCGGCAAAACCCTCGATGTCCGGCACCTCCGGCGCGTCGCCGGGGTCGTCACCGAAATAGACCCAGACATTGCCCTGCGTCTCGCAAGCCGGGTAACGCGCCACGCTCACCGTCGCCAGATCGAATTGCTGACCCTCGGCGAGCGACGGGATCGCGGTGCACCGCCCATCGGGCGCAAAGCGCCAGCCGTGATAGCAGCATTCGATCTCGCGGCCGTCGAACTGGCCGGCCGAGAGCGGCATGCCGCGGTGTGGGCAGATGTCGCGCAGCGCGAAGACGGCGCCGCTTTGGTCACGCCCGACCACGATCGGCTCGCCCAGCATGAGGCGGGCGAACAGCCGGCCCGGCCGCAGCTGCCGCCCGGGCACGGCGTAATACCAGGCCTCGCGCAACGGCGCTGCCGCATCCTCCACGCCCGAACCCTTGCTCGTCATGCGGCCACATACCGCGGCCCGTTGCCCGCCGCAACGCCGGCGCCCGGAGCCAAGGCTATCCTGCCGGGGCGGCAGCGGCTATTTTCGCGGCAGACC
>WNFW01002483.1_pt1 | contig 12589 bp, 17 predicted proteins | sample 5400131 | NCBI WGS metagenome assembly WNFW01 (sample SAMN13153362, study PRJNA577476) | soil metagenome | isolation source: 20 cm soil or saprolite under grassland replicate 1 | place: USA:California | collected 2016-06-15 | reverse complement strand
TCCCTGGCGCTGTCGCGTCCGGGGAGTGCGACAGTATGCGAATACGTCATGCAAACGCAGTGAAAATAACGCCCTTGCATCTTCCGTTGATTCCTCGTTAGCGCGACGATCCTGCCTGAAGTAATCCAATTGGGAAGGAGGTGAGTAACCATGCCGTCGATCCGCTGCGCTGATGCAGGGGCAACCTGCAAGGTTCCGATTTCGGCTCCGACCAAAGATGAGTTGATGCGGAGGCTCGTGGACCACTTGATCAACGTCCACGACGTTCGTCCGCCGACGAAGACCATCCTGAACTACCTGGAGACGAAGATCAGATACTGAACCCGCGGGCAATTCGCCCTCGGTCTTGAGGGCCAACCGTCGTGCGTCGTCACCAGCGCCAGGGGAGATCCCTGGCGCTGGCGCGTCCCCGAGAGGTCCGGACCTCTCCACACGGAGGGGCAGCTCTGCCAATGACTCTTCTGGGGGTCCGTCTGCGTCTTCATTGGCTGCCCCAGGTGACCGTTCGCCACCCTTAGACCGTAACGCCCTCCGCCGGTCCTCTTGTCGGGCTGAGCGGTCCTCATCTTGAAGACCTCAGTCGGAGGGGCCGACTACCGCGATCTCGGCTCGACATCGAATCCCTCATGCCTGACCTCTATCTGAGGGCAGCGCTGGGGCCGGGAGCATCCGGAGGCGCTCGTGCAGGGCTCGGATGCCGGGCTGATCGATGTGAGTGAGCGAGGCGTCGAGGACGGCCAAGCGCTGTCGCGTCGTCTCGCGCAGCTGCTCGTGCGGGATCTGGTCCAGGACGAGCAAGCTGAGCTCGGCAGCCTGATCGGGCCGGGCCCGCTTCGCTTTGAGAACACGTCTCAACTCTTCACCTTGGGCTCCAGCTGGGAGGCTCGGGGGGGCGCGGTGGTCTTCGGCGCCTGGCAACGAGGCCGGCGCCGGCGAGACCCAGGACGACGAGCAACACGGCCCCCACCCCCACCGGTACCCATGGGGGCACCCTGGTCTTCACCCCCCTGCTCCGCGGGGCGGCTGCTGGCAACGTCGTCGATGTGGGCGTGGGCGGCGTGGTGGCCACCGTGACCTGGAACGACGGGGAGACCACCCGGGACACGTCGTCGTCGGCGACCAGCGCGACGTCATAGGTGCCGGGGGGCAGGCCCGCGGCGAACGGATCCCACGACAGCGTCTGGTCCCCGGACTGCAGCGGGACCGGCGCCACGCTGCCCGTTGCCGTGACCCCGGTCTGCTGGTAGGTGATGCCGACGTTGGCGGCGTGGTTCAGGTTGAAGGAGAATCCCGCCGGTTTGCCGGGCATCGCCGTCGCCGTGACCGCGACCCCAGACAGGGCGAGCGTCGGGGTGATGGCGTTGCCCGTAGCCGAGACGATGGTCATCGAGGAGCCCCCGGTGATGGTCACCGTCCCCGTAACATCTGGTCCCCCGACGACCTTCACCGGGCCGCTCGGCGCCACCGTCACCTGTTGCACGCCAGTGGCGAGCAGCACCCGGATGCTGCCGGGCTCCGGTACCTTCACGGGGCTGAGGCCGCCGTAGTAGTAGGAGAGGATCTGCCGGTAGCTGAGCCCCCGGTCGGCCTTGCCCTTTGCTCCCCACTGGACCATCCCCACGCCGTGTCCCCACCCACGGCCGTCCATCACGATGTCGCCGCCCTCCTGGCGAAGGGTCATCCACACCGACGGCACCACCTGCGGGAGGTTCCCAGCGCCGGCGGCGGCCGTGGGGTAGCGCTTCGGGGTCAGGCAGGTCCCCTCGTTGTTCAGGCGGTTGCGGAACGAGCTGAGCGCCATGGTCGTCGACGTGCCGCCGCCGGCGACCTTCACCGTGTCACCCTGCAACGTCACCGAGTCGATCGGCTCGCCGCCCCAGGAGCCCGCCAGCCGGAGGATCTGCGCCAGGTCACCCAGCGGCATCCGTACGCTCCAGTTGGAGGTGGGCGACGCCGTGTCGTCCGATTCGGTCACGGGCCGGAGGTAGGGAACCGGCGAGCCTCCGAACACGTCCGCGGCGGAGTAGGTATGGCCGTTGGAGGTCGAGAAGTAGAAGGCGTCGATGGGCCTGCCGCCGTACTCGAGGATCTGACCCGCGGTGTCGTCGACCGCCTTGACCCAGTTCTGGCCGTACACGCCGTCCTGGATGGCGAGCCCACGGTAGACCTGGCACGCGTCGGTGGAGCAGAGGTTGTAGTTGAGCTCCCGAGCCTGAGCACCCCCGGCGTTCATGTGGGCGATCGCGTAGGTCCGTGCGGCCACCACCTGTGCCTCGAGCGCCTGCTCCGGCCAGCTGGCGGGCACCTCCGCGATCCCCTTCAGGTACTGGGGGAAGGTGAGCTCGGTAATCAGGTACAGGCTGCCGTTGGCCTGCCTGCCGACCTCCAGGGTGCCCGGGTAGGCCGCCTTGATGTCCGGGAGTTGGTTGGCCTGGCAGACGTTGGGCTTGGGCGGGAACGAGGCGTCGATGCCGATCTTGGATCCCGGCCCCGCCGACACGAAGCGCACCGGGCTGAGGACCGTTGACGGGGAGGGCGACGGGGTCTGCGTCGCCCCGCCGGCGCTCGTCGACGCGCTCGCCGGCACGACCGGTGCCAGGGGGAGAAATACCACGATCACCGCCAGGAGATGGGAGAATCCCCGGATGACCATGGCGGGTGAGTTCGTGACCCTGGACGAAATCCGGGCAGCAGGCGAGCGCCTCGAGGAGGTGTGCCTGCGGACACCGGTGTGGCCGTCCCGGATCCTGTCGAGAATGGCTGGAGGGACCACTCTGCTCAAGTGCGAGAACCTCCAGCGCACCGGTTCCTTCAAGATCAGGGGAGCCTACAACCGAATTGCGAAGCTGTCCCCCGAGCAGCGTGCCCGTGGCGTCGTCGCTGCCAGCGCCGGGAACCACGCGCAGGGCGTCGCCCTGGGGGCGTCGCTGCTCGGCGTCACGTCCACGGTGTTCATGCCGGCCGGGGCGCCGCTGCCCAAGGTCGAGGCGACGGGGAAGTACGGCGCCAGGGTGGTGCTCGAAGGCTCGGTCTACGACGAGGCCCACGCCGCGGCCCAGGAGTTCGCAGAGCAGACCGGTGCGGTCATGGTGCACCCCTTCGACCACCGGGACGTCATCGCCGGCCAGGGGACCATCACCCTCGAGATCCTTGAACAGGTGCCGGACGTGCGCTCGGTCATCGTGCCCATCGGTGGCGGGGGCCTGGTGTCGGGCATCGCGGCGGCGGCCAAGGCCCTGCGTCCCGATCTCCGCATCATCGGCGTCGAGCCCGTCGGCGCCGCGACGCTCAGCAGCTCCCTCGAGGTCGGCGAGGTCGTGACCCTGCCGGAACTCTCGACCATTGCCGACGGCCTGGCGGCCAAGCGGGCCGGGGCTCTCACCTTCGAGCACGTCCGCAGCCTGGTGGACGACGTGGTGACCGTCACCGAGGGGGAGATCGCCGAGGGCCTGCTCCTCATGGTCGAGCGTGCCCGCCTGCTCGTGGAGCCGGCAGCGGCCGTGGGCGTGGCGGCGGCCATGCGGCGGCGCTCCCCGATCACGTTCCCGGCCGTCGTCATCCTCTCGGGCGGCAACATCGATCCGTTGCTGCTCCTCCGGGTCATCCGCTTCGGCATGACCTCGGCCGGCCGGTACTTCTCCTTCCGTACCCGGCTCAGGGACCGCCCCGGAGAGCTGCAGCGCCTGTCGGGCGCCATCGCGCAGGTGGGCGTCAACGTCGTCGGGATCGAGCACCGCCGTGAGGGTGTGCTCCACTCCAGCCTCGGGGACGTGGAGGTGTCGATCCAGGTCGAGCTCCGGGGGCCGGACCACATCAAGGAGCTGATCGCCCGGCTCGAGGACGACGGCTACGAGGTCACCGCCCTCTAGCAAGCCGCTGTACAATCCTCCCCCGAATGCAGACCGGAGCTATGAGGCTTCTTTGTGTGAACAGCAGTGATAATCGCGGGTATTCACACAAAGATGACCCGGCGGGGCACGGGTGCGGAAAGACCAAACTTGATCGGTACCATGGAAAGAGCACCCGCTCGATGCCCATCGAGACTTGGCCAGCCTGGAAGGGGGATCCGTGAAGATCAGCATCGAATACTGTGTGGTCTGAAACTACACGGACAAGGCTGTCGGTCTGGCGGCCAAGCTCCTGGCGGACCACCCCCGCGCGATCACCGAGCTGACCCTGATCCCCTCCGGGGGCGGGGTATTCGAAGTGATGGTCGACGGCGACCTCGTCTTCTCCAAGAAGGCCACGAAACGCCATCCCGAGTACCGCGAGATCGAGCAGGCACTCGAGGGCCGGTAGCACCTGCCTACATGCCGGAGTCCTTCATACGTGCGTAGTCTTCCATTGTGTCCAGATCGGGCGGCACGTCGCTGTCCAGGTCGACCCGCGTCACCCAGTCGGGGTGAGCCTTGATCACATCCCGGGCCCCCCGGTCCCCCTCGACGGCGAGAAGGTCCGGCCACACGCTGCGGTCGAAGAGCACGGGGTGGCCCGGGGTGCCGCGGTAGCTCCCCTGAACCAGGGGGCCGGCTCCCGACCGGTAGGCTGCCACCACCGCCCGGATATCGGCGGGCCGCATTGCCGGCTGGTCGCCGAGCAGCAGCAGCGCCGCCTCCGACGAGGGGGAGGCGGCCGTCAGGCCCGTCCGCATCGAGCTTGCCTGCCCGGTGGCGTAGTCGGGGTTGACGACCGTCCTGGAGTTGGCAGGGAGGGCCAGCGCTGCCGCCACATCCTCCGCCCGATGCCCGAGGACCACCACCAACTCGTCCAGGCCCGCAGCGGACGCCGCGTCGAGGACGCGCTGCAGGACGGGCCGGCCCCCAAGCTCCATGAGCTGCTTGGGCTGGCCGAGCCGCGAGGATGTCCCGGCCGCTAAAACGATGCCCGAGATCACGGGCTCACGATACCGCTGCTCCTGCCAGAGCCCACCGCCAGACGCGCAAACGCCAGCACCCCCCCACGAGGGGGGGTGCTGGAGAAGCGACTCCGCCGGGTGTGTCCTAGGCCAGCGGGTGAATCGTGTTGTTGTTGCACCCTGGGTCGCCACCGTGGCCGGAGCTGAGGATTCCCAGCGCGACCCCGTAGTTGGCGTGGCACAGGTTGGCATCGATCGTGTGCACGTTGGTGATGATCGACGTCGTGTCGGCCTTGATCTTCAGGACGTCGCCCAGAATCACGCTGGACTGCGTGTTGCGAATCGTGGTCAGCGTGTTGTTGATGGTCTGAGCCGTCGCCAGGATCGTGCCGACCTGGTCGTGGATCACGTGCACCGTCTTGTTGATCTCGAGCACCGGCGGGGTGATCCCATCCACCTGCTGCTGGATGTGGGACGCCGTGTTCTTGACGATCTCGAGCTGGCCGGTGAGCGGCTGGGCAGCTGCGAGGATCGCGTTTGCCGTGTTCTCCGTCTTGTTGAGCTGCGAGACGTAAGAGGTGTCCCCCTTGGCGCCCGCCAGCTTGGAGGTGATATCGGTCACCTTGTTGTTGATCTCCTGTGCAGCCACCAGCGTCCGGGTCAGGATCAGCACCGCAGACAGCGCCCAGGCGATCACGATGATGAGGGCGATACCTGCCTGCCCCCGATCACCGTTGCGAAAGCCTCTCATCCATTTCCTCCTTGAAGGCGCTTACCTGGTCTCTAGCCGCAGGGCAGGTTGCCACCGAGCAGCCGGATTGCCGTGCTGTTGCAGATGTCGGTTGCGTGGGCTTGGATGTTGCCGTTGTTGTTCAGGTTGGTCTTGGCGTCGACCAGATCGTTCTGGATTGCGATGAGGCCCTTGCTGCCGTCGCCCACGATCTGGGTGACGTCGCTCAGGATCCCCCGGGCGACCGGGTTCTCGATGTTGACCAGGGTGCCCTCGATGGCGTTCAGGCCGTTCTCGGTGGTGACCAGGGTGCCCTCGGTGTCCTTCAGGGACGGGTCAATCGTGGTCAGCTGCGAGTTGATGTCGGTCAGGGAGCCGATGATTGTGTCCGCCTGGGCCGGGATCGGCTTCAGCGAGGCGTCGATCTTCTCCAGGGTGCCGTTGATGTTCGACACGTGACCCGGGAGCGGGTTCACGTCGCCGTTGATGCCAGTCACGTTGCCGGTTGTGGTTGCGAGTGACCTGTCGATGGCCTCGAGGGCCGAAATGATGCCGAGCAGGAAGCCGATGACCACCAGGACCACAAGGACCCCGATGGAAACCCACACTTTCAGCCACCGGGACGCGCTCATCATTGGAGCGGCGATGTCCGGTGCATATGCTGCTGGACGCTGCGCCATCCTCAGTTCTCCTTCTTATCCGTAGCTCGTCGTCTTGACATCGGGAGGCTGAGGCCTACCCGCTGCACTTCTGGGAGGTGGCCTTGTCGATGTTGCAGGTGGACGTGCGGATGGACCGGGCCTCGGCCTTGATCGTGTCGGCGTCGCCGAGGATCAGCCCTGCCTGCGTCACTGCCTGGTCCAGCCCGGCCTTGATCGCCGTCGCGTCGGAGTTGATCGCGGTGGCGGTGTTGAGGATGGCAGCGGCCGTGCCGTTGATGGCGTGGGCCGTGCCGTTGATGGCGTTCGCCGTGCCGTTGACCGACACTGCGAAGTTGTCGATCGACTTGGCGGTGGCGATGATCGTGTTCAGCTTCGCCTGCAGCGACTGGCTGCCGTCAGGTGCGGTGCCACCAGCGGTCTTCAGAATCGACGACGCAATGTCGTTGGTGTGCGTGAGCTGACTGATGACGGAGGTGTCACCCTTGATGCTGGTGGCACCTGACTGGATCGTCGAGGCCTTGGCGTTGATGCGGTCGGCCACTCGAACGGTCCGGAACAGAAGGTAGAACGACACAACCACTGCCACGACGACCACGATGAGGCCAACCGCTCCCTGGCCTCCCTCGGTCTTCATGAGCCTGCGCATACGCTCCAACTTGACCCCCTTCACCTTCCTCTTGTAGGGATCCGGCCCCATGCAGCCTTCCGGACCCCGAAACGCCCCTTGGTAGGGACAACCTGGTGCCACCCCTGCAACGTTGCGGAACTACTGCCCTGCCCTCAGCCGTCGACCTACGATCGAAGTGCCAGAGCAAGAGGTGGGCCACGCAACCGAGATGCAACCGGGGCGCCCCGTGCCCCGACCAACATCAGGTCCCACCTCATGACCCCATCCACATCGACCTCTCAACGAAACCGCCACTGCAAACACCACTGCTCCGACTCCCCCACGTGGAGCCGGTTGGTTACTTGATGCCAGCGACCCCCGTGTAGTTGCCGGTGCCGCTCATCGTGCCCGCGGTGTTGGAGCCGGTGGCGATGCGGCCGGCGGCCACACCTTCGATCCGCTCCGCGAGGCGGTAGAGCAGGGGCAGTGCCCCGGAGATGATCCCGAGGGTCCGGTTGATCTGCTGGAGACCCGGGATGATCGGTTCGGCGTGGCCGACGATCTGGACGACGAGGTCCACGGTGGTGGCCAGACCGTTGTCGATCTTCTCCAGGAGGCCGGCGACCCAGTTCAGGTAGATGAGCAGCACACCGACCAGCAAAATAGCGTCGATCAGAGCGAATGCAACCAGAAGTGTACTCATTAGCGCGGCACCGCCTTCTTGCCAGAGCCCGACAGAACCCGGGTGAGGAACAGGTGGTGGTTCAGGCCCTCCGCCAGCACCGCGTCGACCTGACCCGCGGTGTCGGCGATCAGGAAGCTCTCGCCGGTGTTCCGGGCGGTCTGGCCGAGCGTCTCGACGACGCCCTCCACACCCCGGTCAATGTCCTGGACGAGACGGATAAGCAACGTCAGCACGCCGATGACGACGAGCACGACGACGAGCCCGAGACCGACGGCCATCCACCACCAGGTCACTTCCTCGGGAGCGTAGCCCGGCACCGACGAGGCTGCCGGGAGATGCGCAAGAGCTGCTACTGCAGGTGCAATCATTTTTCCTCCCATCACCCCCCGAGAGACTTGCGAACGGTGAGCAGGTCGTTGACGATGTTCGATGCATGGTCAATGGTGGTCTGCAGATCCCACAACGGGGCCGTGTTGGTCCAGCATGCTTCCAGCCCCCGAATCGCCTCCTGCGCCTGCACCCCGATGTTGCGGGCGAGGACCAGGATGGCCTGCACCTCGATGACGATGATGACGATGACGATCGTCGTGATCACGAAGCCGATGTACCAGCCGGTGAGATTGGCATGCGCCTCGCTAGCTAGCAGGTGAAGCATGCGTTCAACCTCCTTCCGTCCATACCGGTGCCTCCTTTGGTTCTCCCGTGAACGTCCATGACGCGCTGCTGACCCATCTGTCCTACGTGCGTCCGCGCCGGCTGCCTCCGGCCCTACCCGCGAGCCCGTCGGCCTTCGCCCGGACCGGAGTGAGGTTGTTGTTGACATTGCTCACGACCGGCGGCACCGTCTGGGTCTGGTTGGCGATTGCCGCCACACCGGCGATGATTGTCCCCAGGGTGAAAGTCACGTGGTTGAGCTGGTTGATGATGCGGAAAAGATAGCTGGCGAGTGTGATCACGACCACGGCGATCAGCACCAGGTCGAGCCATCCGAAAATGCTCATCTAAGCCTTCCTCCTCTCCATCAAGGGTTGTGCTTCCTCTGAAACTGGTACCTCATGACGGGAGAGGGCGCTCCTAACCGCGCATCACACGCTCCAACCCGTTGCCGTAACGGAGGGCGCCGACGGCGACCTCCTTGACCACAGCGTCGGTGACCTCGAGCAGCTCCGGCACCCCGTCCAGCTCGCCGGTGAGGATGACACCGTTCTCGAGGATGCCGTCGATATGGCCCCGAATACTGTTGATGGCACTCATCACCCTGTTGATCGACACCAGGTATGGGATTGCTGCCACCAGCAGAACAACCAAAAGCCCTACCGCGAAAAGCCCTCCTGGACCACCCATGGACCCTCCCTCTTCTCGTGACCGACTCCCCGACGCCTATGTAAACGCACGAGGGCTGCGTTACCCCTACTAGGAAACCCCTACTTCTTTCCGAACTTGAAGAGGTTCTTGAAGAAGGCCTTGACGGAGATGAGCATCAGTGAGAAGCCACTCATCGCCTTGGGCGCACCGCCGCCGGCTTTGCCGCTGCCGGGCCTGGCGATGTCCCCGGCTGCGCAGTTCGCGAACTGCTTCATGAGGGAGCCGATGACGTCCTGCATCATGCCCCGGCCGTACTGGGCGATGGCGCCGGTCATCTGGATGTCCTGAGAGAGCATCACCCGGGTCCCAGCCCCGGCCTGCTGCATCGACGAGGTGACGGTCGCGGAGGCCTGGCCCTTGCCCTTCTCCTCGGACCCGGTGGCCTTCATGACCACCCGGTGGGCACCGTCATTCTTTTCCAGGATGTCGATGACCCCCGAGAAGGCCAGCTTGAGCGGCCCCATACTGATCTTGACGCGGCCCTTGACTTGACGATCGGTTGCCGAGACGATCTCGGCCCCCGGCATGCACCGCGCGACACGCGGAAAATCATTCATGTACTTCCACACCTGATCCACCGGTGCAGGAATGGTGAACTCGTTCTCAATCAGCACTTTCCAATCCCCCTCCTCTGAGACTACGCCCCGTGGTTAGCGACAAACCCTATCTGGTCCGGAATCACAAAGTCCACATGACTACCAGGCAAAACGCGCACCTGGAGGGACGCCTGGATGGCCCGTTTTCCCTGCGCGCGGCACTGTCCGGAGCCTTGCTTTCGTGGAAAATGAGACTGGTCGGTTATGGGAGCTGTCGCTCGGGTCATGCGGCCCCCACCGAGGCCTCGGTGGGCGTGGGGGATGCGGGGTCCGGGCTCGAACCGGACCCCGATTCGGGGCGGGTGTGGATGTGACCCTTGCGGTCACGGAGGAAGCCGGCCCGGCGACCGGTGCGGACGGCCAGCAGCTCGGCCATGATCGCCCAGGCGACCTCCTCGGGGCCCTCGGCGCCGACGTCGAGGCCGGCGGGGGCGTAGATCTTCTCGAGGTCGTCCTCCGAGGGCTCGACGCCCTCCTTGGCCAGGTCAGTGAGGACGGCGTCGAGACGCTTGCGGGGACCCAGCGAGCCGATATAGGCGACGTCGGTGCCAAGGAACGAGTGGATGTAATCCTTGTCCCGCAGGTAGTTGTGGCTCATGACCACCACGAAGGTCCGGTGGTCAGGCCGGGCCTTTTCGGCTGCCTCGACGGGCCGCGACAGCGAGATGAACCCGTCGGCTTCGGGGAAGCGATCCCTGGTGAGGAAGCGCTCCCGGTCGTCGATCACCACCGGCCGCCAGCCGAGGGCCGCGGCGAAGCGGACGACGGGGATGGCATCGGTTCCCGCTCCACAGATGAGCAGCCTGGGCGACGGCTCCAGCACCTCGACGAAGGCGGTGATGACGCCGCCGCCGACCTGGAGATCCTGCTTGATCGACAACCCCTTCGCGAGGGCTGCGCCGGCCTCGGCTGCGGCGGCGTCGTCGACCTCGGCGTTCCCGAGGCTCTTCTCCCGGTGCCCGTCGGGGTGCACGACGAGCCGGGCGCCGCGCTCGACGCCGTCGACCGAGGACTCGATCACAGTGACGACCGAAATCTCCCGTTCCTCCTCGAGCGCCCGCCGGAGATCGCCGGCCACCTCGAACGCCTTCTCCGCCGGCTCGACGAACAGCTCCATGGCGCCGTTGCACCCGAGGCCCCAACCCCAGACCGCCTCGTCGTCGGCGGTCAGGTCGAAGTCGACGAGCCGGGCCTGGCCGTTGCCCATGACCGCTTTGGCGAGCTCCTGCACGTCACCGTCGATGCAGCCGCCGCTGATGTTGCCGATGAGCTCGCCGCTGTCACGAACGAGGAGCCGGGCGCCGGGGCGGCGGTACGTGGAGCCCCGGACCGCCACAACGGTGGCGAGGGCCATCTTCTCCCCACGTTCGGAGAGGGTCTCGATGGCTTCGAGGACGTCGGCGATCTCGCTGCTCACCGTAGGATCCTCAAGCCGTGACGGGCGTCAGGTACCTGGCCGGGTCCGCTTCGAACTTCTTCTTGCAGGCCGGGCAGCAGAAGTAATAGGTCTCACCCTCATGTTCGGAGACGAAGCGTGCGGTGGCGACGTCGACCAGCATGTCGCACACGGGATCGATCGCATCGACCGGAGCGGAGGCCGGGGCCCCCTCGTGGTCAGCACCGGGGGCGCTGCGATCGGATGCCGCCGGTGACCCGGCGACGGTGGAGGCCTGGGGTTCAGGCGCCGGGGCGGGAGCAGCAGGGGGATCAGCCGCGGCCACAGGCACCGCGGGTTGGCGGGCGGCATTGAATTGGACAAGCTCCGCCAGCACGCCCACCGCGATCTCCTCATGCTTGAGGCTGCCGAGGTCGAGTCCTGCCGGAGCTTTCACTCTGGTGAGCGCCTCCTCCGTGTAGTCGACGTCGCGCAGCCAGTCGAGGACTGCCTGCGCGCGCTTGCGGGAGGCGACGAGGCCGATGAAGGCTGCCTTCGTGCCGAGCGCCTTGTCGACCGCAAGTTCGTCGTACTGGCCCTGCGTGGCCACCACGACCAGCGAGCTCTCACCGACGCCGGCGGCCTCGAGGTCCAGGGTGGTGACGACCAGGCCAGCGTCGGGATGGCTGTCGGGGTCCCCACGATCGTCGACGACGACGGTGCGCCAGCCCAACGTCTTCGCAAGCGAGGTGAGGGTGCCGACCATGGGAGTCCGACCGATCATCACGAGGTGGGGCTTCGGCAGAACCGGCTGCACGAACAACTCGATGGCCCCCTCGCTCTGGCACTGCATGGGCACGAGGCTGATGCCGTCGTTGGCCCGGGCGGCCAACTCCTCCGGCGACCCCAGCAGCACGAGCTGGGGCTCCCCGGTCTCCAGCGCCTTGCGGGCCTCGCGGATCACGACCGACTCCGCGCAGGCACCGCTCAACCAGCCGCGGACCTTGCCGGCGGCGGTGACGATGGCCTGATTCCCCGGTTGCGCCGAAGAGGGGGCCCGACGCCACACCACGGTGGCCAGGGCGAATGGCTCGCCCCGTCGGGACAGATCCTGGCTCAACACCAACAGGTCTTCAGTCATCGGTCACCGCCGCCTGCTCGGTCTTCCTTAGTTGTTTACTTCCTTACCTTTATTATGCCCCTCAGTATGCCCCGGCTTATGTCCCAGGAAGCGGCGGGGTGCCGGAAACATCCCTCTTGTACTTGATCGCTTCCCACACACGGCTCGACAGGCAGGGCATGTCGATGTTGCGGACCCCGAGGTGGGCGATGGCGTCGATGACGGCGTTGACGAAGGCGGCGGGGCCACCCACGCAGCCGCACTCCCCGATGCCCTTGCACCCGATCGGGTGGTGGGGCGAGGGGGTGACGACCTCGTACAGCTCGAAGTGCGGGACCTCCCAGGCGGTCGGGATCATGTAGTCCATGTAGTTGGACCCGATGCAGTTGCCCTGGGAGTCGAACGTGATCATCTGGTGGTACGCCATGGCGAAGGCCTCGGCGAGACCGCCGTGCAGCTGGCCCTCGACGATCATCGGGTTGATCCGCACCCCGCAGTCGTCGACGCCGACGAACTTGAGGACGTCCCACTCGCCCGTCTCCGGGTCGACCTCGACCGTCGTGATGTAGACGTCGAACGGCCAGGTCATGTTGG
>WNFW01003401.1_pt1 | contig 12590 bp, 9 predicted proteins | sample 5400131 | NCBI WGS metagenome assembly WNFW01 (sample SAMN13153362, study PRJNA577476) | soil metagenome | isolation source: 20 cm soil or saprolite under grassland replicate 1 | place: USA:California | collected 2016-06-15 | reverse complement strand
CGTAAACATCCTTCTCGACAGTTTCACTACGATAGTTCACTCTTCATAACATAAACCACATGATAACTGAGAAAGCCTTTGTTCTCTCACGCCTGTCTTCTGTTTAGAGACACGTAAAGCAGAAGTAAAAGGTTCCATATTATGGATGCTGGTTTTGCTGTTTACCAGAGTCCCGCACCCGAATGCCCCTGATTTCCAGTCATGGGGATGAAAGGCGCGTTCCTTTTTGGCGCAGGGAGGGGACTGTTTCCGGTTTCTCTCGCCCCAAGAAGAATGTCTCCGTGAGATGAACAAGACGTTTCAGTACCGACTCTATCCGACAAAAAAACAACAAACCATGCTGAACAAGTGGCTTGCTCTCTGCTGCGAGACCTATAACGCCGCGCTGCAAGAACGCCGTGATGCCTACCGCATGGCGGGCATCTCGCTTGGCTATTCGCACCAATGCGCTGAACTGCCCGCATGCAAAGAGGTGCGCCCTGAACTGGCCGAGGTGCACTCGCAAGTCCTGCAAGACGTCCTCAAGCGGGTGGATCGGGCCTTTGACGGCTTTTTCCGGCGCGTCAAGGAAGGACAGCAGCAGGGCTATCCCCGCTTCCGATCGAGCTTGCGCTACCATAGCCTCACCTTCAAGCAATACCAGAACAGCTTTGACGTCCTCGCTGGCAAGAAACAGAAAGGCACCCTCATCCTCTCCAAGCTCGGGCACATCAAGATGGTGATGCATCGACCGCTCACCGGCATCCCCAAGACGGCCACGGTGAAACGGACCCCCACGGGCAAATGGTTTGTGAGCATCAGCGTGGAAAGTGAGCTGGAGGCTGATGCCTTGCCTCCATCGGAGGCGCAGGTCGGCATCGATGTCGGCCTCAAAACGTTTGCCTATCTCTCGACCGGAGGGCAGATAGACAATCCGCGCTTCTTCCGCAAGGAGGAACAGGCATTAGCCCGTGCCCATCGCAAGCTCTCCAAAGAGCAAAAGGGGACACCCCAACGGGAAAAACGGCGCAAGGTGGTGGCGCGCGTGCATGAACGGGTCAGGTGGCGGCGGGAAAACTTCATCCGGCAAGAGGTGGCCTCTCTCATCAAACGCTTTGGGTTGATTGCGGTGGAAGCCCTAGTGGTGCGCAACATGGTGAAAAACCCGAAATTGGCCAAGAGTATCGCCGATGCGGCGTGGTCGTCATTTTTCGCACATCTGCTCAGTAAAGCGGAGGAAGCTGGCCGAGAAGTGGTGCGAGTGAATCCGGCCTATACGTCGCAAACCTGTTCGGGTTGCGGGCATCGAAAAGCGTTGCCCCTTTCAGTGCGGGTGTATGAGTGTCCCAGCTGTGGTCTGGTCATCGACCGAGACCACAATGGCAGTAAGAATATCTTAGACGAAGCTTTAGAAGCCGTGGGACGACACGGCCGCGTCATTCCAGAAGCCCCCGGCTTGCAGCCGTGGGGAGTCGTCACGGCAGCAAAACCAGCATCCATATGAGCATAAGCACATCTCAACAGTGAAACGGCACGTCTAGATGGTAATCGCCTCTACCTGGACCGCATTTGTCCCCAGAGTAGCGGCAACATTCACTGGTGCTCTTACAATATGTAACGGAACACGATGTGTAAGAGTCTCCTTTGTCCCGAAGGGAACGTTATAGGGCAAAAGGGCAAGGGTGACCCGGGCGATGCCATGGGGAACATTGCCAACGTACACTGCACTGCCCACTGTGCGCACAATCGTTCCGGGTTTCCAAGAACTGACCGGACACCAGGAAAGCGCAGGAAAATCGATACTCGAAAATTCCTCTTTTCCATGCTTATCCAGCAACGCCGTCAAGACTCTCAACGGGGGCATATTCGCCGTATTGACTCTCCAATAGGCAGTGACCTGCATCAGAGGCGTTATAACTTGAAAGGACTGAGGCGGAGCTACGCTGTATCCAACCAGGCTGATACTGCTGCCCGGGCTATCCTCCGGGGTAAAATCAACATCGAGCGCATGGTGCACCTCCTGCGGCGCTACGCGTGTGAACGAACAAAACGCAGCGGAGAGTTCCGGCACAGCGTCAGGGCCGGATTGTACTGGGGAATAGGTTGAAATTCCAGGAGGTGGAAGACCACGTTTAAGCAAGAGAAGGCCATCCTCTGCTGCTTCCACACCATATCGACCCCCTTGCAATACCTTCTTCACCTCGTTTGTATACGCGGACGCTGCGAACGGGTAGGTAAAGCTAGTGATATCCAGGAAGATATCATCAGCCGTGTCATCGGCATAGGGAAACAAATATACATGACTACGTTCGCTTACGTGCGGCACCAGGCTCGATTGCGCAGAGACAGAGGCCGAAGGAGGGATCATTGCCACAAATTGTTGCGCGATCCGATCATGCTGAGTCACTTGCGGCCAGGCGAATGCTCTTGAAAATGGAAGCGCGCCATATGTGAAGTCATCACGCACAGCTGTGAACAGCGTAAAGCCTACAAGTACAAGCAATACCGCGGGTTGTAGCCAGCGAAGACCAGGACGAACAAACACGGCAGGTTTCATTTGCTCTGCCGGAGGTGCTTCCTGGTCCCGAGTTTGTTGTTCCTGTGGTGCGCGCAATTGCTTTACTAACCACTGTACAACCCAGGTAATCAACACAATGGCCTCAATCGTGGCAAAGATCAGCACCGGCACAATCTCAGCGCTGTACTGGAACACACCAAGGTACTGATTGCGGAATGAACTCAACAGATTTAAGGCGATTGAAGGAAACGCCATAACAAGTATCCAGGGAGCCAACACAGGTAGATATCCTGCCGGAGCCAGCAGTATGCGAAGGTACTGGCGGTGTGTCGGCTCTAATAGATGCTGGTCGATCACTGCTCGTGGATGTTGCAGGAAGTAAAAGAGAATCTGTGATGGACTGTTGCCGAGGTAGCTATAACGCGAAGCCAGCAATGGATGCCCGGTAGGGCTGGCAAAGTGATAGACCAGCAGCGTCATGCCCACCCAGGCCATACTCAGCGCTACTAACCCCAGGCCGGTGCGCCAGCGCTGCTGAAAAACGATTGACCACAGGCCAAACATAGCAATGACGGCCGGCATCTCTTCCTTACAGGCCATCGAGAGAATAGCAAAAACGAAGAGCCACACAGTGCGGCGCGTATACATAAAATACAGGGTAAAGAGCAGCAGGGCACAGGTCAACGTAACAGCGTGAAAATCGAAGATTTCCGCTTGCTGCAACGCGGGATAGAGCAAATACAAGACGGCGATCCCTACGGCCGCGAGTTCGTTACGCAGTCGCAGACGTGCCAGCCAGAAGGCGGGAAATGCGCCGGCCGCTACAACCAGGGTTTGCAAGACAAGCAATGTTTTAGGGCTGGAAACGATCAGATAAAACAGCGAAACCAGGAAAAGAACCGGTTCAAAATGGATGGCAAAGCGCGAAACACCATTCACACTCGTACAGTTGGTATCGCTGACGATATTGCATACCGTCTGATGAAAGAGTTGCCCGTGTGTCAGACTCCAGACGGCCTGGTCCATCGTGCCCAGGTCTTCAGCGGGCGTGAGATAGGCATCCTGTCGCCCAAGATGCAGAAGAATAAAATATACGGAAAAGGTGACTGCGACCAGCGCGACCAGACTGGTCGTCAGCCAGAAGAAGCGAGTGCGAGGCATGGGTTCGGGTACGGGATAGAGATATAAACGATTACGCAATACAACTAAACGTTTTCGCCACGTCATATGATTTACCTACTGTTCAGTGTCCTTCTTATTATTGCTCCACTACCTAGAGCACCGAGATTGATCTTCTCTTTGTCAGGCACAAAGAAGATTTCATTCCGGCCCATTGTCATGCTTCTCGACGTTGTTGTCAACCGTAAAAGTACTTAGCCCGAAAAGGCTGTTGAGCAAACTCTTTGATTAGCTCATTCGTAATCTTGCTGATTTTACAGTGATATTATGAAGCAAGGAAGTTATCTTTATGCTAGAGGAATGGTCTGCTATGCATACCAAATCTACGTCTTTGCCGTGGAATGCCCGGGAACTTTGGCGGGAGTCGGATCCTTTTCTTCCGGGGGAAACTCTTCGGGATGTCTCGCCTTCCATTCCTTCCAGAAGGCGACGATGTAGATTTGCACGCAAGCCGCCAGCGGGACAGCCAACAGGGCGCCGAAGAGACCGAAGAGTTGCGCCATTGCGATCAAGGCAAAAATGGAGATGATAGGATGTATGCCGACGGAACGACCAAGGATACGCGGAGCCAATATCTGGCCATCCAGCACTCCCTGCATAATGGTAACGAAAATCGCGTAAATGAGTGCCACCTGCCACCCCTGAGTAAGCGCAAAGAGAATGCCAATTGCCCCCGAAATATAGGCGCCGACGACTGGAACGAATTCTAAGATAAAAACGATCACGGCAATGAGCACGGCAAAGGGAATGCCAATGAAATATGCGCCAACACCGATAAGGAAACTCATCAGCGCGGACAGCAGCAGTTGACCCCGAACGAAACCGCCTACCGTTTGTTCCAGGGTAGATAACACAAAGTCAATACGCTCGTGTTGCTTGAGGGGCGTTTTATGTTTGAGCCAGTATATCACGCGCGGGCCATCAGCTAAAAGATAGATACTAAACGAGGCAACGATAATTATATTGATGAACACAGCGAAAATGCTGCTTACGAATGGAATAACGCCAGAGAGGACATTTCCCACCTGGCCCAACAATTGTTGCGCTGATGACTTTAGGAATGTATCCGTAATACCTATGCTATTCATAAACTTAATGAGGTCTGGATAACGTCCAGCCTGTATCGCTACAACGAACTTATCTATGGTCACAACGAGTTGAGATAACTGTGTGATAGCGGTAAACATCACATAAAATATGATGAAGGCCAACGAAACGAGTAAAAGGAGGAGAACGACGAGGATCGCTAGTGGCCGCGGCATGAAACGTTGAAATATTTTTACGAGGGGATAGAGGATATAGGCAATCAGCAAAGAGATGATAAGTAAAATAATTGAGTCAATGATACGTCCAAGGATATAGAGGATGACTCCTCCGATGGCTATCCAGGCGAGGATCGTCAAGGCAAACAGGAAGCGCCTCAGCCACCGGGCATAAAAAGGTGTGTTGAGAGGTGAGGCATTGGAAAGATCAGGGGGTGAAGACATGGAAATAACCTCCTTTGCGATGGTTCTCAGGGGCTGCATGTCCAGCCCCCAAGAACCCGGGCTCTCAGTCACGGCGAATAGTACGGTCATTATCACCCGTGGAAGACGGCCATGATTGCTGTGATTGAGGCTGTCGAGGCTGAAACTGTTGTTGCTGAGATTGTGCCTGTTGGGTCCATCCCTGCTGTGGAGGATATGGCTGTTGTTGGGGCTGCTGATTCAAGGGTTGTTGAAGATCCTGCTGAATCAAACCCTGCCGCGGTGGTTGAGGCGCTGATTGCATGGAAGCAGATAGCTTTGATGCAAGGGCGGCGCGTGCAATACGGTCATTGCGAATATGTCTCCAGATATAGAGGCCGACGAGAAGGGCCAGAACCAGGAGTATGACAATTTCGAAGCTACGGAAGTAGGGAGTGAGTTTCTCAAGATTGGCTCCCAGGATGGTACCTAGATAGGCCAAGAGGAGACACCAGGGAAACGAGCCAAGGAAGGTGTAGACGCAAAATTTTGCAAAGGGCATTTCTGCTATACCAGCTGGAAGTGAGATATACGTGCGTACTACAGGCAACAGGCGTGAGAAGAAGACAGTAGGGCTCCCCCAGCGTTGGAAGAAGCGGTCTGCTTTATCGGCATCGTGTTGGGAGATGAGCACATAGCGTCCGTATTTGAGCAATAGCGGCCGTCCACCTTTGTACCCGATGTAGTAGGCAGCGATTGAGCCAATGAGACACCCGAGGGCTCCAGCCAGGGCTACGAGCACCAAATTGAGCCAGAGCGGAAACGTTGGGCTTGTACCAGGCAGATGCAAGGGGTGCGATGTATAGTAACTGCCGACGATGATGCCAGCTACTGGCATTACTATTTCACTCGGCAGTGGGATACAACAACTTTCGAGGGCCATAGCAAACACGATGCCAGCCAGACCGGTATATCCATAGAGACTGTAAATCCATACTGTTATGGCGTTTGTTAGATTAGTTAACAATGATATAGCCTCCTTGAGTATAGAGCAGACATTTGTGTCCCATACTAGCACATTTCTCTCTGCGCGGCTAGGCTCTAGTACAAATTCACAGAGCTCCTGTAAGGTGGTTGTAGTGGGGAGGCTGCGTTAAGCAAAGAGGATTTCAGTAGGGCTCGATATATATATGTCGAGCCCCACTACTTATTTAATAATCTTGATCATCTTCTTCGTAGAGTGATGCGCGACGCTGTATGAATGGGACATCTATCTGCTGCGCTAATTCCTGGCGCAGGGGATCATCTTCATACATATACGGTGCGCGCCGTACCAAGGGATTCTTGAGGCTACCTGTTATGACTTCAGGATTACGAAGCTGAGCTTCAACACGGGGATTACGGGTCATCGTTTCGTTTGATCGCCGAATTTGATCGGTCTGCGGACCACGCCCAACTGGACCTGTTGACTCCCGCAATTGGTCGGTTTGCTGCTCGCGAGATCGATAATAGATTCTCTGAGAGGTTTCGTTGGCGAGGCTCTCACTAGCTTCAGGCAATGCATGCCTATAGCCGGGTGGAATTGGAGAACCATCGACGGTTCGCTTTGAACGATAGTGATCTGGTCCCTGTGGATGGGGTTTTTGAGCTGGCCGATTGACTCTGGGCCGATACTGCTCTGGTACCAGGTTTTGTTCCTGACGAACAGTGGGAATCTTTCTGGATGTACTGGTTGGGTACACTTCAAGGTCATCGTCATTATATTGTTGGGCAGCTTCCTGCCGTGCGGCACGAAAAGCGGCGGTCCGATGTGATCCACGAGGGAGAGTTGGTTGATAACCAGGAAATCCTGGATAGCGCCCCTGTCGTGCAGCATTGGGATTACGCGACGGAAGCGCGTTACCATTGCCTCGTCCAGAAGGAGCTAAAGAGGCCGATCTTGGTGGCCGAGCCGGACGAAGGGGATATTCTGTTGTACGTTGACGATATGCTTGACCCTCTGATGCAGCAAGCTGATTTTGCCTTATTGGAGGCGGAAGAGGGTAAGACGGGACGAGATTTCGTCCTGTCGTTACTCTATAATCGCTCCGTTCGTACTCTGCGGGAGGAAGCATTTGAACTTCGGCATCGTAAATGTCCTCTGGAGCCTCAAGGTATCCATATTCATGGATTTGAGCCAGGGACATTTCTTCTTGAACTTCTGCCCTAAGTTGATCTTCATGACGGCGAGAAAAGTAGGAAAATAAAACCAGGGAAATCGGGATGCTTAGTAGCAAAGCCGCCAATCCACCTATCAGCCCACCAAGAATCAATGAATTCAATGTGTTACCATACCAGAGGACTACTGCAGCTCCAACAATCAACACCAAGGCCACAGCGGCAGTTCTCATCAACTATCTCCATTCTGGGAACCGCTAGCGAAGCAAAACCAGGAGGTACCTAAATACGAGCGCTTTACCATCCTGTGTTATCGCAGGTGAAATAAGGGTTTTTCAAATATCCTTCACTGCTGTCTCGTGCTATGAATATACCATAATTGAGTAAAGAGTACAAGTGAACCAATAGGGTAATTCAGTACTCACGACAGAATTGCGTCTACAAAACAAGTAAAAAGATACAATAAAGATAATAAGGAGGATTTTTATTAGTACTTTTGGGTGACGCTCCCATCCCCTCGAAGGTGATGGGCTTCCAGGCGAGACCGCTCGCGTCGGTGACCGCTCCCCAGGGGGACCAGCACGGCTGGTGGCTGAGACGCGGCGCACACCTGGACAACTGCGGTCCAAACGAGTCACCTCTCCCGCAGGCCCGCGTCCGGGCGGACTACGACGTTCCACTGGACGACAGTTCTTGATCCTGCCGCCTGTCCCGCAAGGGGCCGGGCCGTCGATACGTGAGCGAACTCGGATAGCTGATCCGCGAACCAAAGGCCAGGGGATGCATGTTCATGCTTCCCACGATATCCCGGTGACCTCGAAAGCCACAACGCCGACAGGCCCAGTTCCGTCCTTTCGGCTTCTTCTTCCAGTCACATCGCGGACAGTGGCTACTGGTTCCCCGCTCACTACCACTGAAGCACACGATGCCGACCTGTTGACACTTCTCTTGCAGATATTGCTTGTCTTTGCCGTATTCCCACTGCGCCATGCGCTGGTTGTGATGGCGTCCTTTGTTCTCGTTGCGCACCCCATGTGGATCGCCCACGTAGAGCGTCTGCACCCCTTCGTCACGGCAGAAGTCGACCACCTGGCGCGTTCCCTTGTGCCGCAGGTCGCGCACCCGCCGTTCCTTCTTCCCACTTTCACGCTCCCGTGTATACTGCAACCGTCGCCAGCGCTTGGAGCCTTTGTGACAGCGGGCTTGCAAGCGCGAGAGCTGACCAAGCGTCATGTTGTAGTGCCGTTTGATGGTGCGCATGCCTCGTCCGGTGACAATGAGTCCTTTGCCCGTGCTGGTCGTCACCGCCGCCTGGTGGATCTCACCTAAATCGACACTGGCTTGTACCGGCTGGGAAGAGAGTGCGACGGGAGGTGCAAGGGGTGCAGCGGGGACCACGAGATGCAGTTCATAGCCCCCATTCCAGACCAACGAGACCGCTCCGATCTGCTCAGGCAGATCGGGCAGATGGAAGGAGAAGGACTTGCGTCCCCGCCCCATGGGCAGGATCAGGCGCTTACCCTGGCGCGAGACCGCCTGGGCCGGCCACTGCACCGTCCTATACCGCTTGTGGTGGGAGGGATAGCGGTGCCGCGGGTTCGTCTGACGCAGCTGCTTGATGGTCTCGACGTTGGCGAGGAATTGCTGGCAGACCAGCTGGATGGATTGGCTGTGCAGCGCAAACTGCCCGCCTTTGGTTTCCCGCTGCAAGTCGTCACGGTCCGGCCACCGGGTGCGCTCGCTTCGGGCCAGTCGGTGACGCTCCAGGCAGTACATCCAGACGCGAGCGGCTTCCAGCTGCGCCGCTCTCAGGCGCGCTCGGGTCCGCTGGTCGAGATCCTTGAGTTGATAGATACGTACGGTCTGCATGGCTGCTCCTGCCCCTCTCGTTCTGCTGAGCCAGTGTAGCACGAACGCCTGTTCCAGTCAAGTGGGAAAGGACTGAGATCCATTCCTATGAGCCAAATTTGGCATGGCATCTGAACCAGCACCCGCTTTTGCATGCCTCCGAATACTTGCACATCGGATTTGTACTGCTTCGTTAGTTTCGATTCGGTCGGCTTGTGGAGCCAACTGACAGGAAGAGCTTTTTGACAGTCCGTGAAAGGGCGATGCACCTGTTAAGCAGCTTGGGCGCAATCTACCTCTGAGAAACTGACAGAGAAGTATTAACGAAGAGCGGGCAGGAGAGTCTCCTATGAACCCTGATGCTTGTAAAGCGAGCGTGCCTCACTTGATGAAGATGCAGCCGTAGTTAGACGGCACATCGACATTAATGTATTGATTTGCGTAGCTGACCGAAGTTTCGAAAGGAGTTGCGCGCACTGCATCATCGATCATTACTCGATAGGTACCCGTCTCGGGAAAAGGAATCGAGGTTGATTGCCGCTGATCGGAAAAATTAAGGAGCACGATGGCAAATTGCTGCGCGGCTGTGGATTGCCTGCTATAGGCCACTATGCCGTCTCTCGCCCTGTATTGCTCGTTGTAGTAGAAAGACTCGTGACTACGTAGAGCGGGATAGGCATGCCGGAGCGTCCCCAGAATGCGGTAGGGACGCACAAGTTGGCCTCCAAAATCATCATAAAAGTATTCCCAGTGAATATCACGCCGGAAATTGATGCGCACGCTGCCTTGATCCGGCAGAATGTAGCTCTCGGCAAACTCCTGTCCCTGCCAGAGCGTTGGAATGCCCTGACATGTATACAGTGCAATCACAAATGGCTGCAGTTTGTACCAGGTACTTCTCTCCGCGAAAGGAACGCCCGGCGGTTGAGGCTCAAAGAACGTAATGAGCTGGCTATGGTCATGGCTCTCGAGGTACTGGAATGGAGTAACAGGCATATCAACAGGCTGATTGGCGATATCATACACCGTTTTACGCTCGGGAAAGCCAGGGAAGCGTGTATCGAGCAGGTGGGCGAAATCATCATCCACAGACTGGGACGTTGCCATGTTCTCTGCTTTGTCCAGCAGTCTATCCTGCCAGGTGCAGTTGGAGTAAGTGGTTCGCAGAATTTCCTGAGGCAGGTACAGTTCTTCGGGACACTAAATGATACGGCTGTATTCCCCAGGAGCCAGGCCACCCGAGGGAGGAAAGCGGGGTATAGTGAGCGATGTATTAGATGTTTCGTAGGCGATCCGGGGGACTTGATCCCTGTAGGGCCATCATAGAGGTCGGTAACCTCGTCGTAGCGAAAGCCATCCACGTGGTACTCGTTGAGCCAATGAGAGTTCGTCGACTGGACATACTTATGAGCAAACTCCTTACTGAAATCAATCGTTGGACCGAAGAGACCATTCCCATTGATCATGGGACTTTCAATCCCTGTAGTATCGTAGACCAGGTGGTAGGGAAAACTCGGATTGACATGTTGGAAGACAACATCAAGAATGACAGCGACGCCAGCTTGATAGCAGGCATTGACCAGGCGCTTTAGTCCCCATATCCGTTGCCCGCGCAAAGGGGTCAGTAAACCAGCGTGCAATCACCTTCGGGGTGAGCGTACCGGGAAGTGTTAGGAGAAGTTGGTAACGGTACAGATAGGTTCCTGGTCTGACGGGGATGGTTACATTGGCTTGCCAGAGATTGTTCAGCGAATGAGCTACAGGAGTAAGAGGAAAATCCATCGTACTGATATCCGGAACGAAGCGGTCGTCCTTGTGGATGACCCGTACCAAAACTTCGTAGCCTGCTTGTGGCTCGCTCGATGCCTGGAAGGTATACTCCGAAGATGGCATTTACTCCATAGCTAGTGGGCGCAGAAACAAAGGCTCCCACTTCGTTAAGACGGATCATCTTTCGCGCCTCCTTTATTGTGAATGCTAACGGCTCTACTTTCTATTATATTCTGTATACGATAGAGAAGGTCTCCGGTAGAGCGATGAAGAGATATGCTACTCAATTGAGTAGCATAAATATCCAAATTGGCTTGCCATGACTCTTACGATAGGCTAAACTAAGCAAACTGCAAGATTACCTCTAGAGGCTACAAGTGACGAATTATGGCTGATCAAATCAGTCGAGAAGATACGTAGAACCGGTGATCACCTGAGGACGATCTTTAGCCATGACATGAGGTGGATGACAGATATGCACTGATATTTGTTGTTTTTAAGGAAGGGCTTGAGGAGGAAAGGATGACTGCTCCCAAAGAAGTTCTTGAACTGGTCGAGCGTTTTGACCATAATCGCGATGCCTATTGTTCTCACAAATACAACGAAACTCGGCTTCGGATCGAGTTCGTGGATCCATTTTTTAAGGCTCTTGGCTGGGACATGAGCAACGAGCGAGGCTATGCTGAGGCGTACAAGGACGTTATCCACGAAGATGCCATCAGAGTGGGCGGTGCTACCAAAGCTCCAGATTACTGCTTTCGCATTGGGGGAACCCGTAAGTTCTTCCTTGAAACGAAGAGACCATCGGTCAACATCATGGAGGATATGGACGCAGCCTTCCAATTGCGCCGCTATGCATGGTCGGCGAAGCTACCCCTCAGCATTCTCACTGACTTCGAGGAGTTCGCGGTCTACGACTGCCGAATCAAACCCGATAAGGCAGACAAAGCCTCGACGGCTCGCGTCATATACTTCACCTATGCACACTTTCCCGAGCGGTGGGATGAGATTGCCGGCGTGTTCTCCCGTGAAGCGGTACTCAAGGGCTTTTTTGATACGTACGCTGAGTCGACCAAGGCGAAGAAAGGGACCGCCGAGGTCGATGCTGTCTTTCTTGCCGAAATAGAGCAGTGGCGCGAATTGCTGGCGCGAAACCTCGCGCTTCGCAACCCAGGGCTCACTGCGCGCGATCTCAACTTCGCTGTCCAGATGACTATTGACCGGATCATCTTTCTGCGCATCTGTGAAGATCGAGGCATTGAACCGTATAAGCGATTGATGGAACTCCAGAGTGGGGGGCAAACATACGAGGCACTCTGTCAATTGTTTCACGAGGCCGATGCAAAATATAATTCCGGCTTGTTCCATTTTACTCAAGAAAAAGACAGTTCCGAGGTACCTGATACCTTCACGTTGACTCTCAAGATCGATGACAAACCATTGAAGGTGATCATCAAGGATTTATATTATCCCGACAGCCCTTACGAGTTTTCGGTTCTCCCGGCCGATATCCTTGGCCAGGTCTACGAGCAGTTTTTGGGGAAAGTGATCCGCCTCATGCAGGAACATCGGGCAGTGGTCGAGGAAAAACCTGAAGTCAAGAAAGCGGGTGGGGTCTACTACACGCCGACGCATATCGTGGACTACATTGTTGAACACACCGTTGGTAAGCTACTGACAGGAAAAATGCCGAG
>WNFW01002482.1_pt1 | contig 12595 bp, 10 predicted proteins | sample 5400131 | NCBI WGS metagenome assembly WNFW01 (sample SAMN13153362, study PRJNA577476) | soil metagenome | isolation source: 20 cm soil or saprolite under grassland replicate 1 | place: USA:California | collected 2016-06-15 | reverse complement strand
TCGCTGGGGAACTTGAGCATGGTTAGGCTGGCCCCCTCGCCGAGGTCAACGCGACCGACCTGGCCGTACCCGAGAGCCGTGTAGAAAACCACGGAGGCGCCAAGGTCCGTGACGCGGTACGCCGGATGCAGAGTCCTCATCCGACGACGGTAATGCAACCGCGAGGGTTCAGGAGCCTCCGCCCGCAACCTTGGGTTGCTAGCTGTTCAATTGCTGGAGCAGAGCCATGTGGTCGTACTAGTAGCGCTCCTCGGCAATGAGCCCATCGGAGTCCACGCGGAAGAACCCAGCAAGCCCAAATTCGACCCGACGCCCCGTCGGCGGGATTGGATCTCGTCCGGGAAGCTCGGTCTGGCCTGTGGAGGTGCCCGCGCCCACCAGCTCAGTAGTCACAAAATCACCATTTGCCGCGATGTTCACAACCTTGAACTGAAAGTCGGGCATGGATTTCCAGAATTGTTGGTTGGTTTTGCGATGAGCGTCGAGGCCCCTGACACGGGCCAACAGCGATGTAGTCTTGAACGACGGTCTCCGCGCTTGCCTGCTAAGTTTCTGATGCCACTTCATTCCTCGTCAATCAAATGTGCACCTACCTTTTCCCGTACACTCGAAAATTGTTTTCACCCGCCACGGGGTTGTACTCCCCTTCGTGCCGAGCTTTAATTTCGTTCAGCCATGTGAGCTTCTTTGATGCGGTCTGGAAGGTGGTTTCGCCCACGAACTTATTGTGCGTGGGGCTCTCGATGATGCTCTTCCCCTTGTAGTACACGAGGATCGTGTCGCCGTCGCTGGTCGTGTGGATCTGTCGTACTTCGTAGTCAATGGTTCGATCTGGCTTTACCAGCATGGTGATCGTCGCGTAGAACGTGGCGTTGTACACGCCCTTGGCCTCTCCCTCGAGATTGGACTCGAGCCTGATGCCTTCGGGCGAGAAGTCTTTGATGCTTCTGGTCGTGTTCTTCGACTTTAGCTCTAGGAGAAGCTCCTCTTTTGCGTCCGCGCTCACACCGCCACCTTGAGCATCTTCATGACCGCATCGGCGGTGACCTGGGCGGACGTACTTTGCTGTCCAGTAATCAGGTTCCCATCAGTGACGACGTGCGGCGTCCACGCGGGCTTCGACACATAGTTCGCTCCGGCGAGGCGAAGACGATCTTCCAGTAACCACGGCGCATTCCCGGCGAAGGAGGCCTGGGTTTCCTCCTGATTGCTGAAGGCAGTAAGTTTGCGACCCTTGAAGAGCCACTGGCCATTCCCATCGTGCGCCGTTAGGAAGCTGGCCGTTCCATGGCAGATCGAGGCTAGGATCTTGTTCTCGTCGCCAAGGATGGCGGCGATCAGCCCTCCGATGTCCGGGTCGACAGCCAGATCCTGCATCGGGCCATGGCCGCCGACGATGAACATCACATCGAAGTCAGACGGGTTGATCCTGCCCAGAACGTTACTGCTCTCGAGCGTTGACTTCTTCGCGGCGACGTACGCCTTATGGGACTCGACGGCAGCCGCGTCGTTCCCATTGAAGGGAAGCGCCAGGCTCAACGGATCCACCACTGGTGTCCGTCCCTGTGGCGTCGCGATCGAGACCTTAAGCCCGGCATCGGAAAACGTCTTGTGCGGACGCGTGAATTCTTCCGCCCAGAAACCGGTTGGGTGGGGTGTGCCATCCTTCATCGTCCACACGGTCGATCCGGTCAACACCATCAAAACTGAACTCATCTCCGCTTACCTCCTTGTTACTTTGCGACTACCGAAGTCCGCTCCTCTGGGGTTACAAGCAACGACGCCTCGTCGCGATCGACGAGCCGGCCATTCAATCCGCCATAGGGGTGTAGGTCGCCACCAACTTCGATTCGCCCCGCTTTCACAACCCCGCCGGCAGGCACCGGATCGAACCCCGCTATGCGGATGAGGCGCTCGACCTCGGTTGCCGCCTTCGTATCGTCGGTCGCGTAGAACAGAACCGCGCGCTGCGGCTTGCGAAAGGCGTTCGACGCAAGCATGGTTGCTGCCACCGATCCAAAGGCCTTCACGAATCTTGTTCCTTGCGGGAGCCAGCTGGCGACCACTTCACCGGAGGACTGGTCCTCGGGAAGCGTTCGCGTGAGCGTTCCGTCCGCGGCGAACGAGACAGGATTCGAGGGGTCAATGACGAGCTTGCCTGGCAGCAAATCGCTGACCTCACCGATCACCTCCCGCATGGAGCTCAGCCAGAGGGCGAAGAGGACATTGTCGGCGCGTTGGATGGCGTCGCGATTGTTCAGTGCCGCGCTTGCCGTACCTCCAAACTCGGCCGCCAGCTTTTTCGTCTTTGCCTGACTGGTGGCGGAAAGGACGACCGGCTCGCCTCCGGAAGCGAGTTGGCGGGCCACGGTGGCGCCCAGGTTACCTATGCCAATGATCGCGGTGGTCATTTCATTGCTCCTTGCGCGCCGGCCCCATTGGTTGTACTCATTCAGTCCTCCTCGTTTGATTCATGCCGCCATATCGACAGGGTATGTTCCGCTCTTTGGTTTGCGCTTCCGGAAGGCGACTGCTTCTGGGCGGCCCGCGTGGCAGTGATGACCTAGTGCTCCGGCCGAGATGACTCAGTTCGTCCGCGATATCGCGCAATCAACTGGAGCAAAATGAGTCGGGATGCAAACCTCGATCGCCACTGGGCGCCAAATACGGCTGGTTGGACGCGAGGCCGAGATTGGTCAAGTGGAGACGGCGCTTGCGAATTCCTCGGACCGCGGAAGCGCCCTGCTCGTCAGCGGCGCGCCAGGAATCGGCAAGACCTCGCTCCTCGAGGCCGCCGCGAGACGAGCCCAGGATCGCGGGTACCGAGTGCTCGCCGTCACCGGCGTAGAAAGCGAGGCTGCCCTTCCGTACGCCGGTCTCCAACAGCTGTTGCAACCCCTTCTAGCGTCAGCCGGCAGCCTGCCGGACCCCCAGAAGGCCGCCCTGCTGACGGCGCTCGGCATGCGATCCGATCCGGCTCCCGAAGGGTTCTTAGTCGCCCTGGCCGCTCTCAACCTAGTCGTCGAAGTCGCTGGCGATAAGCCGATCGTTGTCGTCGCCGACGACGTCCAGTGGCTCGACGGTCCGACGTCTTCTGTCCTGGCGTTTATCAGCCGCCGGCTCGAATCCACGCGCACGCTGCTCGTCATCGGCCTTCGGGAGGGTTTCGATACTCCGCTTCGATCAGCACACCTCCAGGAGATCGATGTCGGGCCGCTTAACGAAACGGCGTCGATGCAGCTGCTCGATCAGGTGGCGCCGGAGTTGGAAGCACAGATGCGGCGCCGGGTTCTCGACGAGGCGGTCGGCAACCCACTGGCGCTGGTTGAGCTGCCGCGGGCCCTGAAGCAAGCGAGCGAGAGCCAGAAGGCGGCGCCCCATGGCATGCCATTGACGGACAGGCTGGAGCGCACCTTTTCCGGACAGGCCTCAACGCTCCCGAATGAGACGCAGTCCGCTCTCCTGCTGGTCGCCCTCGATGTGGAGCCCAGCGTCAGCGAAGTTTTGAGTGCGGCACGGCTGCTGACTGGCAAAGACCTCTCAATTGACGTTCTAGAACCCGCGCTCGATTCCGGCTTGATAACGATTTCGGGCGCCCGGATTCGCTTCAGACATCCACTGATCCGTTCTGCGCTGGATCAGGCAGCAACTCCCGGGCAGCGGCGGGCCGCCCACCTGGCGCTGTCGGAGGTCATCGCGGAACCAGACCGACGTGCCTGGCATCGCGCCCGCTCGGTACTCGGAGCAGACGAAGGCGCCGCGGCGGATCTGGAGGCGGCCGCCAACCGGGCGCAGGATCGCGGGGCGACCGCCACGGCGCTTGGCGCCCTTGAGTTAGCCGCCTCGCTGACGCCCGACAGCACAGTCCGGGCCCATCGCTTGTTAGCAGCGGCTGAGCTGGCATTTCAACTCGGCGAACCGAGCGCCGTCGGCCGGTTGCTGGACGCGGCAGCGAGATTGGAGCTGACGCCCCACGACATCGCGCGCATGACCTGGCTGCGCGAGATCTTTCACGACGGGACGCCCGGCGACCCGACGGCGGTGGCCAAACTGGTCGCCGTTGCTCGCGATGCGTCAGCCGACGGCGACAGAAACCTGGCGCTGAAGCTTCTCCAGGGCGCGGCGCTTCGTTGCTGGTGGGCTGATCCGGGCGGAGCCGCGAGAACGCTCGTGTTTGAGGCCGTCGACCAGCTTGCCGGGGATGGATTGGATCCACGGATTCTCGAGATCGCATCGCTGGCAGCGCCCGTCGATTCAGCCGCGGTTATTTCAGCGAAGGTTCTCCAAGCCGCCGGCCGTGATACTGAGTCCTCTGACACGCAGCTCCTCGCCTTTGCCGCGTATGCGGTCGGGGACCTCAGTCAATCGATTGAGCTGATGGATCGGGCGGCGCCAATGCTGCGTGCGCAGGGCAGGCTCGGCCTGCTTGCCCAACTGCTTGTCGTGCGGGCGTGGGCCGGCATCAACGTCGGTCAGTTCGACGAAGCCCTACGCGAAGCCGAGGAAGGAAACAGGCTGGCGAACGAGACCGGCCAACCGATCTGGACGGCGATGAGCCAGATCGGGCGCGGCATTTTGGTAGGGCTGCGCGGTGACGAACACCTCGCCGAGCGGCTTATCACGACCGCAGGTGAACCGCTCATGGCGCTCCGCCTGTCCGTGCTCCATGCTCAAGCGGAATTCGCACACGGGATCGTGGCGATGACCGCCGGCCGAAATTCGGATGCTTTCGACCATTTCGCGCGAATGTTCGACCGTGACGGCTCGGCATACCATCAGCTTGTTGCGCACGCCGCGGCACCGTATGTGGTCGAATGCGCCGTGCGCGCCGGACGAGAGGCCGACGCCCGTCGGCTCCTGACCGAATTGGAGTTATTGAGCAGGCGGACACCTGCACCGCTGGTCCATATGGGGTTGCGTTACGCCCGTGCTCTGGTCGCGGAGGAATCGGACGCCAGACGCCTTTACGAAATTGCGCTCACGGCTGAACCCAAGTGGCCGTTTGACCATGCGCGGGTCCAGCTGTCGTACGGCAGCTGGCTGCGGCGTCAGCGCCGCATCATCGAATCGAGGCCGTGGCTGCGCGAAGCTCACGAAGCGTTTGAGTCGTTAGGACTTCAGCCGTGGGCGGACATGGCTCGAGGTGAATTGCGTGCTTCGGGCGAGCGGGCTCCCGAGCCCAGCAAGAAACCGCGCCAGGCCCTCTCGCCCCAAGAGCTACAGATCGCCCAAATGGCGGCGGAAGGCCTTTCCAATCGGGAGATCGCGGACCGATTGTTCCTTTCCCACCGCACGGTGGGCGCTCACCTGTACCGCGTTTACCCAAAACTCGGCATCGTGTCGCGCTCCGAACTTGCTCAAGCCCTCGCCGCGATGGAATGACGATTGGATCGAGACGGCGATGAGAGAGGTCTGAGCGTTGGGGCCGGCCAGCCTGAGCATGCCGCGCACCGCGCCGCACATCCCAGGTTGCTCAGTTGAGGTTGTGCCCTGTCACGATTGACACAAGGACGATGACAACGATGAGTGCCGGGAACAACACCACTGCCCACAGGAGCACGACCAACCCGGGATGAGTGCAGTGTCTGGCGACCCCAACCGGACAAATTTCAAACTCCAACTGAATTTAGAACAGGCCCACTGCCTGGCCGGTACCGTCTTAGCAGACGGTCAGCGGACGCTTGACGGATGGTCGGCGGACGCTCCACCGACGGAGGCCGACGGCCATAGGTTAGGTGTCGTCGCCGTTATCCATTGTTGTGGCGCTTCGGGAACGCCGCACCTCGCTGCCCCGGGTGGCTGAATCATGCAACGGCTGTTGGGTCGCACTGGCCAAGGCTCACTGGACCGTGGTCATCCAGTCTGGACACCTGTACCGTGTCTATCCAAAGCTCGGTGTCGTGTCGCGGTCCGAGCTCGCTCGAGCTCTTGCGAGGACTGAACCTGCCGGCCGCCACTCGCCGTGACGCGCCTTGCCGGGCTGGGGATGACGTCGGCGCGCCAGCCAGCGCCATGCCAACGCCTTATCGGTTGGTAGCTGTTGAGTCGGCTTGCACAGGGCCTATCGCGGCCAGCGCCCCCGCGAGTTCGGACCTGGAAACGACGCCGAGCTTGGGATAGATGTGGTAAAGGTGGGTGCCCACGGTGCGATGGGACAGGAACAACCGGTCCGCTATCGCCCGGTTCGAAAGGCCTCCCGCCGCCATCTGCGCGATTTGCAGCTCTTGAGGTGAGAGTGCCTGGCGCGGTGTCTTGCCGGCCTCGGCTGTCCGCTCGCCCGAAGCACGCAACTCAGCTCGAGCCCTGTCGGCCCATGGCTGAAGCCCTAACGACTCAAACGTATCGTGAGCTTCGCGCAGGTAGGGCCTCGATTCCGTGATATGCCGCTGGCGCCGCAGCCAGCTGCCGTACGACATCTGTAGCCGCGCATGGTCAAACGGCCACTTGGGTTCAGAGGTAAGTGCAGTTTCGTAGAGGGCTCTGGCGTCCGATTCCTCGGCGAGCACAGCACGCGCGTATCGCAAGCCGATATGGACTAAGGGCGCCGCTGTACGTCTACCCAACGCCTCCAATTCGTTAAGCAGGCGGCGGGCCTCGTCGCGTCGACCGGCGCGCACGGCACATTCGACCACATACGGTGCCGCGGCATGCGCGAGGAGCCGGCGGCATGACGAGCCATTGGGGTCGAACATTCGGACGAAATGGTCGAAAGCAACGGAGTTTCGTCCAGAGGTCATCGCTAGGATCCCGTGAGCGAGTTCCGTTTGAGCATCAAAATTTGAGACTCGAAGCGCCCTGAGCGGTTCACTTGCGCTGCTGATCAGCCGCTCGGCGAGGTGTGCGTCACCCCGGATTCCCAACAAGACGCCACGGCCCAACTGACTGATTGCGGTCCAGATCGGCTGGCCGGTCTCCATTGCAAGCCTATTTCCTTCCTCGACTTCGCGCAGGGCTTCATCAAACTGACCGACCTTGATGCCAGCCCAGGCCCGCATCACCAGCAGCTGCGCGAGCAGGCCGAGCCTCCCCTGCGCTCGGAGCATTGGCGCCGCCCGATCCATCAGCTCGATCGATTGAGTGACGTCGCCGACCGCGTAGGCGGCGAATGCGAGGCGTTGAGTGCCAGCGGGATCAGCGCCGTGATGGCTGGCGGCCTGCCGAATTTTCGCTGAAATTGCGGCTGCCGAATCGATCGACGCGGCCATCGACGCAATCTCGATAACCCGCGGATCCAACCCGTCACCGGCCAGTTCGTCGACCGCCTCAAACACGAGGGTTCTCGACGCTTCGCCTGTATCAGCCCACCAGCAGCGCAGCGCCGCACCCTGAAGAAGATTCAGTGCCAGGTCTCTATCGCCATCACGTGACGCGTCGCGCGCCACGGCGACCAGCTCCGCCACTGCCGCTGGGTCGCCAGGCGCTCCGTCATGAAAGATCTCGCGTAGCCAGGTCATTCGCGCGATGTCGTGGGGCGTGAGCTCCAGTCTGGATGCTGTGTCAAGGAGGCGGCCGACGGCGGTCGGTTCGCCCAGTTGAAAGGCCAGCTCGGCGGCTGCCAGCAAGCGACGGGCCCGGTCGGTGCCATCAGGGGTTAGCGAGGCGGCGAGCTCCAGCGCCCCAAGCGCGGTCGCGGTCGCGCCCCGGCTCTGGGCCCGGCTGGCGGCCGCCTCCAGATCCGCGGCAGCGCCTTCGTCTGCTCCGAGCACCGACCTCGCGCGATGCCAGGCTCGCCGATCGGGATCCGCGATGACGTCGGCGAGCGCCAAATGGGCAGCCCGCCGCTGCCCTGGCGATGCAGCCTGATCGAGAGCCGAACGGATGAGTGGATGACGAAACCGAACCCGGGGACCGGCGATCGCTATCAATCGAAAATCGAGCGCCGGCTCCAGGACATCGATCGACATCTCTTTGCCCGCCAGGAGGCGTGCGGCAGTCAAGACCTCGCTCACGCTGGGCTCCATGTCGAGTGCCGTTAGCAGCAGAGCAGCCTGCGTGTCCTTCGGCAGTCTGGAGGCCTGCGCGGAAAAGGCGCGCTCAAGCCGGTCTGTCAATGGCATGCCATACGGTGCTGCCTCCTGGTTATCGCTCGCCTGCCTCAAGGCGCGGGGCAACTCAACCAGCGCAAGTGGGTTGCCAAGCGCCTCGTCCAAAATCCGCCGGCGAGTGCGTGCTTCCAACTCCGGTGCAACCTGATCGAGGAGCTGCATCGACGCGGTTTCGTTTAGCGGTCCGATATGTATCTCCGCGAGGTGGGCGGATCCGAGTGGCGTACGGAAACCCTCTCGCAAGCCGATGACAAGCAGCATCCGCGTTGATTCAAGCCGGCGGCCGATAAAAGCGAGCACAGACGACGTTGCGCGATCGAGCCACTGAACGTCATCGGCGACCAAAACCATCGGCGTGTCACCAGCGACGTCGACGATCAGGTTTAGGGCGGCCAGGCCGACGAGGAACACTTCCGGGGGCGGCCCCCCTCGCATTCCGAGCGCCGTCAGCAGGGCGGTTTTCTGGGGGTCCGCGAGGCTGCCGGCTGATGCCAGAACGGGTTGCAGGAGTTGTTGGAGTCCGGCGTATGGAAAGTCAGCCTCGCTTTGAGACCCGGTGACCACCAGCACCCGGTACCCGCGCTCCCGCGCTCGGCTGCTCGCGATCTCGAGGAGTGAAGTCTTTCCAATGCCTGCCGCGCCACTCACGAGCAAGGCGCCTCCATGACCTGCCGCATCGTGCAGCGTCCCTTCGAGTTGAGCGATCTCAGCCTCCCGCCCAAACAGCCGTGCCTCGTGCGCTATCGCAGTCGACGTCGCCATCCCGGCTCATTTTGCTCCAGATGAGCGCAGGAGATCGCGGGCGAACTCAGTCAGTCATTTCGTCCCGGGTCCTACGTCATCCGTGTCCGAAAAGCAGTCGGCTGCCAGATGCGCTCGACGAACCGCGCAACATACCCTATCGGCATGACGGTGATGAATCGAATCAGGAGGACCCGATGAGCACGACAACGAGAGCAACGAAGCTCAGCGCCGACGCATTACCGGACTACGCGCCAGTGCCGCGGTCGGCAATGGGCCCAGCCCTCAACGAGAAGGGCTACTACACGGGCAGGGTGGAGCGAAACCTCTACTGGGTTACCGACGGCACCTACCAGGCGGCATTCCTGACGACTCCCGACGGCGTAGTGCTTTTTGATGCGCCCCCCACGATTGGTCACAACCTGCAGCGGGCCGTGGACGAGATCGCCGCCGCCAACGGCGCCAGTAACAAGGTGAACTACCTCGTCTATTCCCACCACCACGCCGATCACGCGGGGGCGTCGTCGCTCTTCGGGAAGGAGGTCGTTCGCATCGGACACGAGGAGACGAGAAAACTCTTGCTACGGGACAACGACCCGGCCAGGCCGGCGCCGGAAGAGACCTTTTCCGACCGCCGCAGCCTCAACATCGGCGGCGAACGAATCGAGCTGGCCTGGCACGGCTCAAATCACACGCCCGACAACAGCTACATCCATTTCCCGAACCACGATACCCTCATGCTTATCGACATCGTGAACTGTGGTTGGGCTCCGGTTTACATCTCGAATCTCACCGAAGACATTCCCGGGTACATTCAAGCGCCGGCCAACGCGCTTACCTATCCGTGGAAGCACTACATCGGCGGCCACCTTGGCAGGCTTGGCACCCGCGACGACGTCACGCTGCACCAGCAATACATGGCCGATATCGACGCGAGCATCAGGAAGGCGCTCACCACGGTCGATCCGACTCCCTTCTTCGTGAAGTACGGAGAGAACGCGTGGGCCGCCGTGAAGGGTTACCTCGACGCCTGCGCGGACGCTGCCGCAGCCCCGGTGATCGAGAAGTACATCGGCGTGCTCGCGGCAGTCGACGTATTCACCGCCAGCACCGCCTTCTGGGTCATGGAGTCGATTCGGCTCGATGTCGGATACGCCTCTCAGGTCCATCAGTAAGGTAGCTGGTATGCCGAACTGGAACGATGCGACTATCAGGGAGTTCCACGACAAGGCTGGGAAAGAAGTCGGACCGTTCGGGGACCGGCTCCTACTGCTCACTACGGTGGGGGCGCGGAGCGGAAAGGAGCGCATCTCGCCGGTGATGTACCACCGCGACGGGGAGCGGTACGTTGTCGTCGCGTCGAAAGGCGGGGCGCCTGACAATCCCGCGTGGTACCTCAACCTCAAGGCAAATCCCGTAGCGACGGTGGAGGTGGGAGCGAAGACCGGCACGGAGACGTTCCAGGTGAGGGCGCGTGAGGTAGAGGGCAAGGAACGCGATCGCGTGTATGCCGAGCGCGTCGCAATCGCCCCCGGGTTCGGGGAATACGAGCGGCAGACCTCTCGGAAGATTCCGGTCATGATCCTGGAGCGGATCGGCTAGTACCCTGCGAGCAGGGGCAACCATATGGCCCGCATCTTCGTGACCGGCTCGGCGGATGGACTCGGACAGCTGGCCGCCCGCCGACTGGTAGCGCTCGGCCACGACGTCGTTCTACATGGGCGCAACCGCGATCGAGCGCAGCAGGCGATGCGGGCCGTGCCGGGCGCCCGAACGGCGCTCGAGGGCGATCTGGCCAGCATCGAGCAGACGCGTGCCCTGGCTCGAAAGGCCAACGAGGCCGGACCATTCCAGGCCGTCATCCACAACGCCGGCTTCTACCATCAGGGTGCAGGGCGTCATGACACGGTTGACGGGCTCGATGATATCTTCGCCATTAACGCCCTCGCGCCATACCTGTTGACCGCGCTCATCGAGGGAGCTCAGCGGTTGATCTATCTAACGTCGGGCCTGCACCAGGGCGGTGATCCGGACCTGCGCGACCTGCAGTGGCGCCGGCGGCGCTGGAGCGGATCGCAGGCATACGCGAACTCCAAACTGTTCGATGTCGTGCTGGCCTTCGCCGTCGCCCGCCTCTGGCCTCACGTCCTATCGAACGCGGTCGACCCTGGATGGGTTCCCACAAAGATGGGTGGCCCGTCCGCATCCGATGATCTGGAGCACGGGGCCGCGACACAAGTGTGGCTGGCGGTCAGCGACGAGCGGGGCGCGAAGGTGAGCGGCCAGTATTTCTACCACCAGCGGACTCGACCCGCTCACCCAGCGGCATCGGACGTCATCGTCCAGAACGGTTTTCTGGCCGCTTGCGAACAGTTGACCAGTGTAAGGCTTGCTTCGGCCGTCGCGAAGTGACGATCGACTTATACGTTCACCCTGACTACAGGAGGAGGTTTGCCGTTCATGCCAACCGCTAAAGCTGTCGTTCTCACCAAGTACGGAGCCCCAGAGGTCCTTGTCTGGAGCGACGTACCGATGCCCGAGCCAGGCCCTGGACAGGTGCGCATTCGAGTCAAGGCCGCGGGGGTTAGTCCGAGCGACCCGAAGATCCGGCGTGGCGACCTCAAGGCGGTATTCCCGCTTCCCGCTGGGGCCGTGCTCGGCTTCGAGGCCGCCGGTGTGGTCGACGCGCTTGGGCCGTCCGCCTCCGGGGTCCGGGAGGGCGATGAGGTCGCCAGTCTCCTGCTCGGTCTCGGGGGCTACGGGCAATATGCGCTCGCATCGTCGTGGACTCCGAAGCCGCCCAGCCTCAGTTGGAGCGATGCTGCCGCACTACCCGCATCAGCAGAAGCCGCCGCGGGTATCTTGAAGCAGCTCCGGCTCTCACGGGGCGAGACTCTGCTCATTCTCGGTGCGGGCGGCTCGGTTGGGATGATCGCCACGCAGCTGGCTGTCTCCCGGGGCGTGACCGTCATCGGCGCCGCGTCGCCGCGCGATCACGAGCTTGTGCGCGACCTTGGCGGCGCGCCGGTCATCTACGGCGCTGGCCTGGCCGATCGGGTACGCGAGATCACCCCGTCGGTGGACGCCGTGCTGGACGCTGCCGGCAAGGGCGAGCTCCCAGATGCCATCAGCCTCGCCGGAGGTCCGGCAAGGGTGATGACCCTTGCCGATGAGCACGCAGCCGATTTGGGTGTTGCGTTCTCGGCGGGGACACCGGACCGCGCACCCGAGGCCCTCGATCAGACCATGCCGCTCCTCGCATCCGGTGCCCTCCGGCTACGTCGCCAGCGCCACCTCCCCATGGCCGAGGCCGCGGAGGCCCACCGACTATTGGAGAGCGGCGAGACCCACGAGAAGCTTGTGCTCGACGCGCAATGAATGCACCCTGCCGGCCGCTTCGTTCGTGGCGTGCGCAGTTGACAATAGGTAAGACGGCCTCATGAGCAAGCTAATGAACGCTCAGTTGTCCGATCCCGTCTCTGTCGGCGACCACCTTCGTGGGCGCCTTGACGCGCCGATGCAGCTGGTCGTCTACGGCGATTACGAGTGTCCCTACACGCGGCGCGCGCTGATCCAGGTCCGGGCCGTTCGCCGGGAACTGGGTGACGACTTCGTCCTCGTCTACCGCAACTTTCCCCTGGTCGAGGTCCATCCGCACGCATTGGGCGCAGCGCAAGCTGCCGAGGCCGCTGCTCGACAGGACAAGTTCTGGGAGATGCACGACTTGCTGTTCGAGCGTCAGCGGGCCTTGGCCGATACGGACCTCGTAACCTATGCGCGGCAGCTCGGGCTCGACGAGGCGCGTTTCG
>WNFW01003443.1_pt1 | contig 12598 bp, 9 predicted proteins | sample 5400131 | NCBI WGS metagenome assembly WNFW01 (sample SAMN13153362, study PRJNA577476) | soil metagenome | isolation source: 20 cm soil or saprolite under grassland replicate 1 | place: USA:California | collected 2016-06-15 | reverse complement strand
CTGTCCTAAGTGTGGCTTTCAAAACCGGCCCGGTGCAAAATTCTGCAAGCGCGATGGACAACCTCTGCTCCAGGGCGCAACAGCGGTACCACCGCAGGCACGTGTCCAGGTGCCGAGTCGCCAGCCAATTCAATCGCGGCCAATTCAGCCTCGACCGGTTCAGCCTCAAACGATTCAGTCACGGCCAATTGTCCCACAGCCGATTCGCGCGAAACCGGTAGCTGGCAGCGCAGCGCCCGCTGGTGATCCTGTTGCCGCCTACCGGCTGGGCCTACAGTACCTTAATAGTAAAAACTTTGCCGAATCCGTCAATCAATTTAAGCTGGCCCTGTCACTTGGCAGGCCATCCTATGATGTGCTATACAACCTTGGACGGGCGTACCGCCAGTACGCGCAGGCTTCCAGAGAGAAAGATAAAAAGCTCTTTACCGATAACATGAAGATGGCCGCTGAACAATTTGAGGAGGCTACTCGCCTCAAATCAGATGCTTTAGATGCCTTGTTTCAACTTGGTATGAGCTACCGTGACCTGGGCTTATACCCTCAAGCAATGGCAACATTCAAGAGGGCGCAGCAAATAACACCCAGAGATCCCGCTATCTATTACCAGTTAGGCATGGCTGCGGTTGAACAGGGATCCAAGAGGGAGGCGGAGAAGTACTTTCTGGACGGTCTCAAAATTACGCCTGATCACGCTCTCATTCTGACCTCATTAGGCCATCTCTATGTAGAATTAGATCAGGTTCGTTCAGCTATCGATATCTTGCTCCAGGCAACCCGGCGAGAACCCAATCTACCGGAAGGTTGGTACGAGTTAGGTAGAGCCTACATGAAGACGAAGGATTGGAAATCGGCGATCAAAGCATTGGATCATGCCAGGCAGCTTAACCCGGATGCATCGAACATTTACAGCGCTATGGCAGCATGTTATCAAAAAATGAACAAAAAAAATGAGGCAAAGCAGAAGACAGATGAAGCGCTTCTGCTCGACCCTAACAATTCGGAAGCCATCCGACTACATAGACAATTATAGTTGTAACCATAAAGGAGGGACAGTATGTTCTGTCCGTCATGTAACGCACCCAACCGCGACGACGCCAAATTTTGTAAAAAGTGCGGGCAGCCATTACAGGCAGAAGCAACGAAGATACCCGAGGCGGCTGTGGTCAGCCAGGTTTCCGCTCCCACGCAGGGGCAGACGGACGTCGAGGATATCAGTTCCGCGCCGACGCAGATCATTTCCCCGCAACAAATGGTAGAATACCATAATCGCCGCTGGCAACAGGAATTAGAACGCGAGCAAGCCAGCAAGCAGGAAGCAGCACAAAACCAGGACCAGGCAGTAAACAATCAGCAAGTCGTGCAAACACAGCCGCCCACCTCCGCACCGGCAGAGCCACCTGAGACGAATGAACCGGCACAGGATATCGCGGACATGCCGACAGTAATCATCAATCAACCCGCCGATGCTGAGCCTGTTCCACTGCCGCAGCCTGCTCCGGCTGAAACAGCGGCCACTATCCAGGCTGACGAGCCGGCGCCTATACCACCGCAACCTGCCCCTGAAGCAGCATCTCCAGATGTCCATGCCCAAGAGACGACTGCAGAGACCGCTGAGGTGGCTGACGATCAGCTAGACGAGGCCGAGCCCGCTCAGGACGCACAGGCCACTGCATCCGCTGATTTCCCCGTACTGGCAGTGGGTACCACCGTTCATGAGCGCTATGAGATCACGCAGGTCATCAGCGAAAGTACAGACCAGCATGTCTACAGCGTGACGGATCACCAGGGTTACCAGCACTGTTGGAATTGTGGCTCTGAGCAAAATAGTGAAGGTGATGAGTTCTGTATCGACTGTGGCGCTGAATTGCAGAATGCGGTTTACACCATGCACGAATATCCGGCCGCGAAAAGTAGTGATTCGGACGCCGACACGTTCCATGGGACTATTGTCAACACCTTTGTTGAGCAGGGACGAACCTACGCCGTTGAACAGGCCCATGCGGCCGGGAATGCTTTTCCCAACGGCGTTCATCTGCTGGCAGCCTCCGATTCGGATGCCGGGGACGTGCGGCGCAGTGAACCTAATGAAGATAGCACACTGGCGCTGGTACTGCAGCGGGTCCACGAATCGCAGGCGTTTCCTGTCGGAGTCTTTATTGTCGCTGACGGCCTGGGAGGCCACGACAACGGACAGGAAGCGAGCCGCATGGCGATTAACATTATCGCGGAACGCATGGTACGCGATTTGCTGGCAGCGCCGCTCGCCAGCGAAAAGGCCGGGGAAACGGTCGAGGAAGCCTCTGAAGATAGCCTGGCTACGCTCTTGCAGAGCACCATTGAAGATGCGAATAGCGCCATCTGCCAGGTGAACCAGCGCGATAAGACCGATATGGGCTCAACGATCACAGGATTTATGGTGGTCGGTGACTTTGCCTATATCCTGAACGTCGGTGACAGTCGCACCTACATGGTCCGCGCCGGGCAAATCTATCAGTTGACGACTGATCACTCACTCGTGGGACAACTGGTCGCGGGCGGCCTGATCCAGCCGGATGATGTCTACACCCATCCGCAGCGCAGCCAGATCTTCCGCAGCCTCGGCGACAAGCCGAATGTACAGGTCGATATCTTCAAGCAGCAGCTACATCCTGGAGATATCCTGCTCAGTTGCTCAGATGGCTTGTGGGAGATGGTGCGCAACCCACAGATTGAAAGCATCTTAAATAACGCCCCCGATCCGCAGACGGCATGTACGCAATTACTCGAAACGGCCAATACAAATGGCGGAGAAGATAATGTCAGCGCGGTCGTGGTTTTTGTGCATTAATTATGAACATGAAATATGATATACTACATCAAGCCAAGCATGAAAGGAGCTACTCATTATGCCCGGTGAGGTAACATTGGCACATCAGGTCGGTAAGGATTTTATGCCGGTCACTGGTGGAAGCCAGGTGGCATATGTGTTGATAGAAACTAAACCTACTGAACTGATGGCACAGGTACGTATGCCACTTAATTTTGCCCTGGTGCTCGACCATTCTGGTTCCATGAAAGGTGCAAAACTCAAGAACGTTAAAGAGGCCGTCAAGATGGTCATCGATCGCTTAGAGCCGACGGACTATATCTCCGTCGTCATCTTCGATGACACGTGCCAGGTCATCATCCCATCTATGCCCGCGCGCGATCCCGTCGGTATGAAAGCCGCTATCGATCGTATCCGCGACGCAGGTGGTACAACCATGTCGCTCGGTATGATCCAGGGACTCAACGAGTTACGGCGTTGGAATATCCCGAATGCCATTAATCGCATGATTCTCCTGACGGATGGCGTCACCTATGGCGACACCGAGCGCTGTCGTCAACTGGCGAGAGACGCCCGGGCCGCTGGCATCTCGATCTACCCGCTGGGTATAGGCCAGGACTGGGACGAGAGTTTGTTGGATACCATCGGCGAAATGAGCGGTGGTATGCCGGCAGAGTTCATTAGAAATCCATCGGATGCTATGACCGTCTTTGAGCAGCAATTCCAGAGCGCGGTCGCGGTGGCTGTCCGTAATACCACCCTCACATTGCGCCTGCCCGCGGGTGTGACACCGAAAAAAGCGGTAAAAGTGCTGCCCATCATTAGCGATTTTGGTCCATCCGTACTCTCCGACCGGCAGGTCATTCTCCAGCTCGGCGATCTTGAGAAAGAAAACGCACAGTCGGTACTGGTAGAGTTGATGATCGACCCGCGGCCTGCAGGTCTCTTCCGCATTGCGCAGACTGAGCTCACCTACGATGTTCCGATTGCTAATCTTATCGGAGAAAGGGTTCGCGACGATATTAAAGTAACATTCACCACGGACCCCAACGAAGCGGCCCAGGTCAATCCGCTTGTAATGAATTTCGCCGAAAAGGCCAATGCTCATCGCCTGGTGACCAGGGTATTGGACGAATACAAGCGCACCGGTAAGGCAACGACGCGCCTGGCTCCCAATGTCACTCGCGTGCTTGACCAGGAGACCCAGGCAGCTCTTGAACAAATCAACCAGGGACAGCAAATTTCACAAGACCAGGTAAAATCAATTGGGAACAAGACGCGCAAACTAACGCAGCGTTTAGATGATCTCGTCTGATTCAACCAATAAGTAACTTAATCGTATTAAGGTTAAGGAGGATAGAGTAAAAATGGTAGTATATTGTTCTTTACATCACGAAAACCCTGATGGTTCAGCCTTTTGCGATGAGTGTGGCGAGCCATTGACCGGCGCGGCACCCGAGCCAGCCGCGGCTGCTACCAGCCAACCGGCACCGGCGCCTACGGCGACAGGGACACAGACCTGTCCATCGTGCGGAGCAGAGAATCCCGCCGGTGAGGCTTTCTGCTCAAACTGCGGCGTGAGTTTGCTGGGAGCACCGGCCGCAAATCCCGCGACTGCTGCGCCACCGGCTCCCGCTCCTGAACCAGCGGCAGCTCCCGCCCCCGAGCCTGCTATAGCAACGGCTCCGGCGGCTTTGGCGGCACGTTTGATCGTTGAAGCAGACAACCAGGAATTCGACCTGGGCGGTAAAGATAATGTCGTGATTGGGCGCGAGGATGCCGTGAGCAATATCTTCCCCGACGTGGATCTCACACCACACGGCGGCGAAGAAGGTGGCGTTTCACGCTTGCACGCTCGTATCTTTGTCGATAATGGCCAGTACATGCTGGAAGATGAGAACAGCACAAACTTCACGTTTCTCAATCGCCAGCGGCTCGCCGGTAAGACACCGACGCCACTGAACGACAACGACGAAATCAAGCTTGGTCGCGTGCTGTTGCGCTTTAAAACAGCGTAATCATGAAGAACTTAGTTTCAAGTCACTACTGGCGTGGTACCTACCTTCTCTGACACATTTGACAGTATGTACCTTTAACCGCTATAATCTACAGGACATCTCAAGTGGAGGAAAGAGAAGGAAGACATGAAACGTACATGGCAACCCAAGCGCATTCCGCGCTTACGCGAACATGGTTTTATGAAACGCATGTCGACCCGCAACGGTCGTCGCGTTCTGAAAGCTCGCCGCGCCAAAGGGCGCTGGAAGCTAACAGTCGAATAGTGAACAGTTGTGGCACTTAACCGTGCGTTACGCCTGCATAAAAGTAGTGAGTTTCAGCGGGTAAGGCAGCAGGGACGGAGCGTGACGTCCCGGCTGCTTATCCTTGCATGGATACCAAACGACGTTGGAAGACTGCGTGTTGGTTTTGTGGTCAGCAAGCGTATATCGAAACGGGCAGTAGAACGTAATTATATTAAACGGCTGCTCAGTGAAGCGATACGCCCTGGTATCCCAAAGCTATCCGGCGGGTGGGATATCGTACTGAGTGCGAGAAATCAAATTATTACTGCTGATCTCCATGCACTTGAACAGGATATTGTCAATCTATTGCATCGGGCGCGACTTCTCGGACCCGAATTGGAACAAACAAAGGCTTGATAGGTATCGAGGGATACGAGCCGTCGAAGATACGCAAAGGTCACAGCCGTGAAATATATTGCTCTTTTTTTAATTCGTATATACCAGCGCACGCTGTCGGTAGTCCTGCCTTCATCGTGTCGATTCACACCCTCATGTTCCCAGTACGGGTATGAGGCTATACAACGTTTTGGTTTTTTCCGTGGAGGATGGATGGCAGCTAAACGCATCGGGCGTTGTCATCCTTTTTATCATGGTAATCTTTATGATCCAGTCCCAGAACGCCTGGCTGACTAGATCGAGGAAGGCAGGATAGGCCCGTGGGTCAAATAGGTTACTTGTTTAATCTTTTCTTTACTTTTCCTATCTTTAATTTGCTGATGATGCTGGACCGCATGCTTGGCGATTTTGGGTTAGCAATCATTGTTCTGACACTGATCGTAAAACTGATTCTCTTCCCGCTTACGATGAAGCAGCTGAAGTCAATGAAGGCTACGCAGGCGCTCCAGCCTCAATTGTCAGAAATCAAGAAGAAATACGCCAAAGATCAGAAAGCTCAAATGGAGGCCACGCAAGCCCTCTACAAAGAGTACGGCATGAATCCCCTAGCGGGCAGTTGTCTGCCTTTGTTGATTCAGCTGCCCGTCCTCTTTGGCCTCTTTTACGCGCTCAGTGCCGTGCTGACAAGTGCTCATACTGTCCATGATATCAATAAGCTTCTTTATCCATTCATACCGCCATTTACCACTATGCCGAATCTCCACTCGGTCTTCATTTACCCGTTCTATCACATTCCGCTTAACGTGCCGGATCCAACTCACATCCTGCCAATCCTGGCGGCCCTGGCAACTTTTGTACAACTGCGTATGTCGCAGCCCAAAACCCAGCCAGGAGCAACGCCAGACGCCACGCAGACACAGATGAAGTTGATGCAGTACATCTCGCCGCTGATGGTCGGTTTCTTTGGATGGAACTACGCTGCTGGTCTCGCGCTCTACTGGACGGTATCATCGGTCTTTGCTATCTTCCAGCAGTACTTCGTCACCGGTTGGGGTGCTTTGCTGGTCACACCAGATTTTCTAAGCAACAAAAACAACAATGCCAGTAACGGCAGGAGCTATACGGGTGATCGCTCAAAAGAGACGAAACTCCTGGCTCGAGCTAAGGAACCGGAACCAAAAGTTGAGGCCGCAGGAGAGAATGGCCCTGTTGGTAGCCAGTTGAAGACAGGTTCGCATACAAATAACTCATCGTCTAATCGCCGCCGCAGCGCCTCATCTCGCCGCCGCAGCAGCAATAATATGCCAAAGCGAAATGCATCGCGTCGGTAGGGCGACCCTCGTGGTCGCCCGAGCCATTGAGAATAGAGGGAGGCAATCAAAAAGTGGAAAGTATTGAGGCTAGTGGCAAAAGTGTTGATGAGGCTGTAATGCAAGCACTGTCACGTTTGGGTAAACGCCGTGATGAGGTGGAGATCACCGTATTACAAGCACCAGCCCGCGGCGCCTTCGGTATTGGCAACAAAGATGCCCGCGTTCGCGTTTCGGTACGGCCCAGCAGCCTCAGCGCTGTAATCACCCCTGAGATGGCTGACGCTATTCTTGGTCCAGATGAAGTCGAAGTCTTGCCAGAAGAGGAACGCTACGCCCCGGACGAGGAGGCAAATCAATTTGAGGAGGGGAGCGAGGAATTTCTTGAAGACGAGGACGAGTATGAAGAGGACGAGATACTGGAGGAAGAAGAGCCTGCGCCATTTATTTCCGCCTCGGCTTTTACTCCCGAGCTTTCCGCTGAAGCTGGTCTGGCTGATGTAAGTGCCACCGAAGGTGAAATGCAAGAGGTCGAAGTCCCAACGCGCGAGGATGTCGAAATTACCGTCGATGTTCTGCAGCATATCCTGCGCTATATGAATATCCCTGCCACCGTCCAGGTGCGTTCCACAAACCCTCTCACCCTCAACATTCATGGCATACACGAGAATCTGGGGCTATTGATCGGCCGGCGTGGTGAAACCCTGGCTGCACTCCAGCTGCTCGTCAGCTTGATCGTCGGGCATCGCACCAAGCATCGTATGCGTATTGTAGTGGATGCTGAGAATTACCGCGAGCGCCGCGAAGAGAATTTGCGCTCATTAGCGTTGCGTGTGGCACAGCAAGTGCGCAACTATCGCCGCTCCATCGCTCTAGAGGCCATGCCACCCCATGAACGCCGTATCGTCCACATTGCCCTTTCTGATAGCAAGGACATCAGTACCGAAAGTATTGGTGAAGGGGATGCACGACGGGTCGTTATTTCTCTGAAACGTCCTGGTCGCTAAAAACATGGAGGGGCGCAATCGTTGCGTCCCTCCATATTAAAAATCATGCCTATTCTTCAACCAGTACAAGACGGCGTAGCCCCCGAGTTTTTGACCATTGGACATGTCACGCGCGATATCTTTCCTGATGGTTCATTCTCACTGGGAGGCACTGCCACTTTTGCCGCCATCACCGCCCGCCGTTTGGGATTAGCGTCGGCCGTCGTCACATGTGCGGATGCGCAATTGCTCAGCACACTCCCTTCCCTGCTCCCCGCCATCGGGCTAGCTGGCCATGCCTCACCAGCTTCAACAACCTTCTCCAATCAATACCATGAAGGCTTTCGCACTCAATACCTGCTTGCCAGGGCGGATTCGCTCTTGAGAGAGGATGTACCGGCTGCCTGGCGCAACTCGCCCGTTGTGCTGCTCGGACCATTGGCCCAGGAGCTGGATCCCACATTTGTAACCCTTTTCCCCCGTCGTCCAGGAGCGCTCATCGCCGCCACACCGCAGGGCTGGCTGCGCCGTTGGGATGATGCTGGACGCGTCTCGCCTACCCCCTGGACCGCCGCCGAACAGGTATTACCTCTTCTGGATGTCCTCATCCTCAGCCACGACGACCTGCTCCCATTCGCCGAGGGCAGCCGCGACGAGGCCGATGCCATCCTCACCCGTTGGAGCGCGCAGGTACCTTTGCTTGTCGCCACCGATGGAAGACATGGCGCAACCCTCTTTCAATACGGGAGAACTGAACGCTTCGAGGCTTATCCTGTCGAGGAGGTAGACCCCACCGGCGCCGGTGATGTCTTCGCCGCCGCCTTTCTCTGTCATTTATATCAAAATAGCGATCCCAGGGCGGCGGTGAACTTCGCCAACTGCGTGGCCTCCTTCTCAATTGAAAAGGCAGGGGTGGAGGGCATACCAACACGAGAGATCGTCAATGAGCGACTACTACTGTAGGGGCGCAATTCATTGCGCCCTCTCGGGGAGCCTGGGTTTCCCTCTGTCTAGAAGCAAGATATTAGGGAGAGTGCTTATCCCCCTTACCATGACCCTGGCCACCTGTATTCCCACTCCCCTGAGAGTTTTGAGAATCACCCCCATCGCCCTCCCCTTTCGCAACACTCCACGTTCCACCCGCACCGGCAGCTGCACTACACTGACCATTAGCCCCAAGGCTACAGTAGCTCCCCGAGAGGCTGCCATCAGCATGAACTATTCCAGCGAAGAAGAGTGGTGCGTTGCCATTCAAGCCCTCGACCGTAAATTGAATATGGTTAGCGGCATCAACCTTCCCTTGAAAAGGATTGTTGCCAACGAGGGGCTGACTGACAGTGAAGTTACCATTGATGGACGCGTTGTTCTGTTGAATTGAGAGAGACATGCCGGCTGTGACGTTCGCAGTGGTATTCATAATTGTGCCGTGGTAGGTCCCGGCTACGTTCGGAAAGACCTGGCCGGCCGAAGTTGGAGCCTGAGTCGGTTGAGACGAGGTCGGAGCCTGAGTCGGTTGCGAAGTGGGAGTCACATTTCCAGAGCTACGAGAAATGGCGAACCAGAAAATACTCACAACAAGGAGAACCAGCAGAGCAAGTACCAGCAACACAATTGGCCCTGTTCTCCTTTGACGAGGAACGACTTTCCCCTGATACGTATAGGGTGCGCTGGCTGGATCGAAGCGCGGAGATGGTCCCGGCACTTCCCTCATAGGCGGCCGAGGCGTAGCAGGCGCGGCATTATATCGGTTTGGGGCTTCGGTTGTGACGGTATCCATTGCCAATGGAGACGGTTTCACCGCGGGAAATACCCCGGGTGCAGACGGAGGATTGAAAAACCCCTCGCCTGCTCTATGCGGCACTTCAGGTATGGCTGGCGCAGCCGCTATAGTCTGATCATTGTAAAACGACACATTGGCCTGGCTGGCCTGCTCCAGGGCGCCGGCAAAGTCTTGTATACGCGGGTAACGCTGGTGATAATCCTTGGCGAGGGCCCTCATAATCACCTGTTCTACCTGAGGTGCAATTGCCGGAACTTTCTCGCGCAGAGGAGGAGGTGCATTCAATGAATGCTGCATAGCGACCTCAGTACCTGTGCCGTGAAATGGCAGATCTCCGCATAACCACTCGTAAACAACGACCGCGAGCGCGTACTGATCGCTAGCAGGTCGCGCCTTCCCCTGGAACTGTTCAGGAGCCATATAAGCGACTGTACCTACCACTTCCTGTAATGTGCTTTGATACCCTGTCGACTGTACCACCAGTGCCGTGCCAAAGTCGCTGAGTAAAACTTCATAGTTGCGCCCCAACAGCATATTTTCTGGCTTGATATCGCGGTGAATAAAGTGACGATCATGGGCATATTGTAATGCTTCCGCCACCTGTTTGACATAAGGCAAAATAGCTGTCAGGTCGGTGCGCGTGCCTCTGGGATGCAGCTTACGTAGATTGCCATTTGAAGCGTAGTCCATCACCATGAAAGGGATATCTTTTTCTACATCAAAATCGAAGACGCGCACGATATGAGGATGAATGAGACCAGCGATAATGCGCCCCTCGTTCTGAAAGCTTTCCACCTCTTCACTGCTCACCAACCGCGCACGTAAAACCTTTATAGCTGCCTGGCTATTAAGCCGTATATGTTCGCCCAGGTACACTTCGGCATAGCCACCACTCCCAAGAAGGTGAGTGAGCCGGTAGTTCCCAAGCTGCTGTCCTATAAGTTCAGGCATACCTTTTCCTTCTGCTTATTTCCTTTATGTTTTAAACGTATTAATGAGATAGTATGATGACACGCTGCTAGTCGCCGTATTGCGCCATAACCGGTTATCTGGCGTCTGCCGCATCGTTCGTTAGTCATGCAGCAATTATACCAGCTTCAGCAAACGCAGAGTTCCAGCCTTTCCATGTTGGATCAGAAGCCTCTCGAATAACCTCGTACTTTGCTGCTCCCAGTTCCTATCAATGTTTGCTGCTCGTTACGGCAAAGGATTGCAAATCTCGACAAAATGGCGTATGCTCGTGTATGGGAACGCTCCTTTTTCGCTCATTTCCGGCATCTGATACGTCGGTAACTCCTGTGTGGATCATGAGGTGAATCATGCTCACCGCGGCCCAAAGGGAACACGGTGATGTTTCCTTCACATCCGAAACGTCTGACGAGTACCCCACGTGATGAAGTGTGGTGGATCAGGCGCGGAACCGCGTGGGAACTCTGCGACAAGAAAGCGTCGTTTACGGAGGCGCAGACGGAAAGGCTATGAACGCTATGGAACGCGCTGTCAATCGACCTATCCTGTGCCCGAAGATCATCGGTCGAATCCCTGAATTCGCGGCTCTTGGCTTGCTTGTGGAGCAAGCCAAAGGGGGGCAAGGTCACATCGCTTTGATCGCGGGAGAAGCGGGGATCGGCAAATCACGTCTGGTGAGCGAGTTGAAAGCCCTTGCCGTGGTCGAAGGGTTCCTGGTCGTGCAGGGAGCCTGCTTCCCGACGGATCTTACGTATCCCTATGCACCGTTGCTCGACCTCTTGCGCTCTCTCGTGGCTTCCAACCCGAAAGCCTCGCTCACTGCCGCTGTAGAGACCTTAGCTCGTGATATCTTTCCTTTGCTCCCTGAACTGGTTCCTGACCAAACGACCCCACTTTCACGCCTCGAACCCGAACAAGAGAAACACCGTCTTTTTGCTGTCCTGGCGACGTTCTTTCTCTACCTGTCAACACAGTCGCCGGTGCTTCTCATCATTGAGGATGCGCACTGGAGCGACGACACGAGCCTGGACTTCCTCCACTATCTGACGCGGCGCTCTGCGTCACAACCACTCCTGCTCCTGGTCACGTACCGCCATGAGGAGATTCAGCCAGAGTTGAGCAGCTGGCTTGCACAACTCGACCGCGAACGCCTCGCTCACGAGATACGGCTCGTGCCTCTTGCACGTAACGAGGTCGATACGATGTTGTCGGCCATCTTTGAGGAGCGTCACACGAGTTTCGACATGCGCCGCTTTCTGCACGGGGAACTCCTGGATGCCCTCTACACGCTGACGGAGGGCAACCCCTTTTTCGTCGAAGAAACGCTTAGCTCGCTTTTTGCAGCCGGTGACATTTTCTACGTCCAGGGCTATTGGAATCGCAAGTCAGGAAGTGAGGTCTCCATCCCACAGAGCGTCCAGGACGCCGTCCAACGACGAACAGCACGTGTGAGCGAAGCGGCCAGATACGTGTTGACCCTGGCCGCTGTGGCCGGGCGGCATTTTGATTTTGCCCTTCTCCAGCAGCTTACCCAGTATGATGAGCACCAGCTCCTCCTGGTCATGAAAGAATTGGTATGTGCTCAACTCGTGGTCGAAGAATCTGCCGACCAGTTTGCGTTCAGGCACGCTTTGACGCGGCAGGCCATTTATAGCCAACTGCTCACGCGTGAGCGTCGCATGCTGCACCGCACCATTGCCGAAACGATGGAGCAACAACCTCCTGTCACACCCGATCTGCACCTGGAGGATCTCGCCTACCATTTTTATCAGGCGCGAGACTGGCAGAAAGCTGTAGTCTATGCACAACGCGCCGGAGAAAAGGCGTTAGGGCTGTACGCGCACCGTGCCGCCATCGACTATTTCACCTGGGCCCTGGAGGCTGCTGATCAACTGTCCCTCTCTCCTACACCCGCGTTGTACCGTACGCGTGGGCAGGCTTATGAAACGCTGGGCGAGTTTGATCAGGCACAACATGATTACACCCAGGCATTGGACGCGGCTCGCAAGATGAATAATCGCGCGGCAGAATGGCAAAGCGCAATTGACCTGGGTTTTCTGTGGGCAGGGCGCGACTACGCGCAGGCAGAAACCTGGTTTCGCCAG
>WNFW01010825.1_pt1 | contig 12600 bp, 9 predicted proteins | sample 5400131 | NCBI WGS metagenome assembly WNFW01 (sample SAMN13153362, study PRJNA577476) | soil metagenome | isolation source: 20 cm soil or saprolite under grassland replicate 1 | place: USA:California | collected 2016-06-15 | reverse complement strand
TCCGTCGTTGAGACCCCAGCATTGCAGCGTGCCGTTGGGAAAGCGCGCGCAGGTGTGATAGCCGCCGCTGCTGATCGCGACGGCGCCCGTGAGGCCGACCACGGCAACCGGCGTGGGGTTCGGCGCACCCGCGTTGGTCGTGCCGGTAAAGGTTCCGTTGCCGAGGGCGCCGTAGTCGTTGAGCCCCCAGCAGCGCACCGTCGTGTCCTGGAGGAGCGCGCACTGATGGAACGCCCCGGCTTCGATCGCGGTGGCGGTATCGATGCCGGTCGCGGTGAATTGTTGGGTTTGCCCGGCCGCGAGGGTGGGGGCAGCCGGCGTCACGGTCACGGCCTGTCCCGCGACCTCGTCCGTGGCCAGAGCGAGTACGAGGGCGAAGACGCCAAAGGCGAGGAGGCTCGTCTTGCTCCTCACCTCAAGTCTCCGCCCTCGACGGTCCGGGATTCGCGACGCAGGGGGCTTTCACTGATGGGGAAAGGGTGTAGTCCCCATCAGTGCCCTGCAATCGCAAGAATACCTATATCGGCGGGGGGACAATCCCTGAGAAGGAAGTCGCTAACGTCGCCTCGGTCGTCTCCGTTGGTGCCACGTCGTGTCGCTGTCTTCCGCCGTCTTCCGGTCACGGACGAACACGTCAGGCTGTTCGTTGGTGTCCCCGGGCACGAGATTCGTGGCGAACGACACGAAGGCCACGAAGCCGCCGGTGGCGCTGATCGAGGGGTGTTGGCTCGAGCCGTTCGCCCGGTTTCCACCGCTGTCCACGCTCACGAGTTCGGTGGTGCCGGTGTGGCGATCGTGGACGAACACACCCGAGATAAAAGAGCTATCGCTGTCTCCGGCCGCGAGGTTCGTGGCGAACGACACGAAGGCCACGAAGCGGCCACCGGCGCTGACGGCGGGGCTGAAGCTACCGTCGTTTCCCTGGTTCCCCGCACTGTCCACGCTCACCCGCTCGGTGGTCCGGGTCAGGCGGTCGTGGACGAAGACGTCGGCCGCCCCGTTCGTGTCCCCGGGAACGAGGTTCGTGGCACTCGACACGAAGGCCACGAAGCGGCCGTCGGCGCTGATCGAGTATTCCGAGTGCGAGTGGAGGCCGCTAGCGCCGTTCCCCTCGTTCCCCGCGCTGTCCACGCTCACCCGCTCGGTAGTCCGGGTCAGGCGGTCGCGGACGAAGACGTCGGCCACCCCGTTCGTGTCTCCGCGCACGAGGTTCGTGGCGTCAGACCAGAAGACGACGAAGCGGCCGTTCGCGCTGATCGAGGGCCCGTCGCTACCGCGGTTCGCCTCGTTCCCGGCGCTGTCCACGCTCACGCGCTCGGTGGTCTGGGTCAGGCGGTCGCGCACGAACACGTCCCCACGCCCGTTGCTGTCGCCGGGCACGAGGTTGGTGGCGAACGAGACAAAGGCGACGAAGCGGCCGTCGGCGCTGATCGCAGGGCTCGAGCTCTCGCCGTCGGCCTGGTTCCCGGCGCTGTCCACGCTCACCCGCTCGGTGGTCCGGGTCAAGCGGTCGTGGACGAACACGTCATCCCGCCCGTTGGTGTCGCCGGGCACGAGGTTGGTGGCGGCCGAGACGAAGACCACGAAGTGGCCATCGGCACTGATCGCGGGCTGGTGGATCGTGTCGTTCGCCTCGTTCCCCGCGCCATCCACGCTCACCCGCTCGGTGATGGAGGTGCGGCGGTCATGCACGAACACATCCCCGAACCCGTTGGTGTCTCCGGGCGCGAGGTTTCTCGCCCACGCGGCGAAGGCCACGAAGCGTCCGTCGGGGGTGATCGACGGCGGCGGGGCAAAGGCTCCAGAGAGACAGGGGCCGTTCGCCTGGTTCCCGGCGCTGTCCACACTCACCCGCTCGGTGGTGCCGGGAAAGGCGCGGGCCGGCGGCGCCGGGAGGGCCAGGGCTCCTGCAAGAACGCCGACTGCTGTGATTGTGCGCGCGCGCGTCACCCACTGCGTGATCGCCGTGGTCATGGCGCTCAAGGCGCCGTGCGCGAGGTGATCGTCGCATGCGTCGTTCCCGCCGGCTGCGTGCCCGCGGGCCGGCCGTCGGTCTGTGGGGGCGGTGCGGTGTCGGCGGCCGCACGACGTCGGTCATGGACGAACACGTCGATGAGGTTGTTGCTGTCCCCGACTACCAGATCGGTCGCGGCGGAGTTGAAGGCGACGAAGCTGCCATCGGCGCTGATCGCGGGACGGAAGCGGCTCTCGCCGTTTGCCTCGTTGCCGCCGCTGTCCACGCTCACCCGCTCGGTGGTGCCGGCGGATGCGCCGGCCGCCGGCGCCAGGAGCGCCAGGGCTCCCGCGAGAATACGGACTGCTGCGCCCACGCGTGAGCGCGTCACCCACAGCGTGATCGTCGCTGACGATCCCGACATGGGCGTGGTCAAGATCCGGCCCCTTCGCGACGCTCGGGTTTTCACTGACAGGAACAAAGGCTGGCCGGCGGATCGATGTTCCGCAACCAAGGGAGTACCCAGAATCAAGGAGGGAGAACCCCTGACAACGGTCGCATGAGGCCCAAGAATCAGGGACTTGGCTGCTCGGTCAGGGAAGCTCGACGGTCCCCGCGCGCCGGTAGCTGCCCCGGCCCGTCCCCCAGAGGACCCGCGCGCCCGCCGAGTTCGGAAGCTCGTAGGCGACGACGCCGGTCGACACCGTCCCGATGACCACGTCCAGATTGCCGTCGCCGTCGATGTCGGCGATGGTGGGCGCGGCCATGCCGCCGTTCCAGGTCCGGCCGAAGGACGGCGCCGGCAGGTCGATCCTGTACAGCTCCTCGCCACGACAGTTGAGGATATGAAGCTGCCCGACGCCGTTGACGTTCTTCCTGGGCCATGAGGTGAAGATGACTTCGGCGCAGCCGTCGTTGTTCAGGTCGACCACGGCAGGCTCGCTCGCGAAGCGGAAGTCGTCCCCCGCGGCGCCGGTGGTCGGGACGGTATAGGGCCAGCTCCCGTGCTCGGTCTTGTCCAGCCAGTAGGCGTGGACTCTACCGTCGTAGGAGGGGTAGATGATCTCCATGAATCCGTCGCCGTCGAGATCGGCGACGACGGGATTGGCGAGCGCGACCTCGATCACGCTCGCGTCCTCAGAGCGCGGGCCGCTGCCGGGCCTTGGCGTGGGGAGCACGGTCCAGTCGAAGCCGCTGCCGCTCCAGCGCGTCCGGTCGCGGTTGAGGATGAACGGGATCTGGTAGAGGCTGGCGTAGCTGCTGCAGTTGTAGATGTTGCCGACCACGATCAGCTCGGGAACGCCGTCGCCGTTGACGTCGGCGACGACGGGGGCGCTCATGCTGAAGGTGGGCCGATGCTCGACGCCACAGTTGGCGTAGCCCCGCAGGTCCGCGGCCTGGTCGACGTGGATTCCCACCTCGCTCCAGAATCGCCGCGGGGCGAAGAGACCGTTCACGGTGAGCTGGTTGCCGTTCCGGTCGAGGCCCATCATGTAGTGCGCGCCGCTGGAGCCGAAGACCTCCTTGAAGCCATCGCCATTCATGTCGGCCACGGCGACGTTCTCGTTGTACATGCCGCCGCCGAAACCCGGATCGCCGTCGCGACGCGCCGGCCAGCCGGGACGAACGCTGCCATCGGGCTCGAAGACGGTGACCTGGCTCGACTGCGGCCAAGGCCCGTTGGGATCGGCCCGACCCACGATGATTTCGCGTCGGCCGTCGTTGTCGAGATCGGCCACGGCGAGGGTGCGAGTCTCGCCGACACCGAAGGGGTTCCGTGTCCAGACGACGCCGCCGAAACGGTCGTAGACGGTGAGCTCGTCGCCGGCGCGGCCGACGATCACCTCCGGCGTGCCGTCACCAGTCAGATCGGCGACGGCGATGTCTGCCCAGACGCGGTTGCTGCTCGAGGCGCGCCACTTGAGGCTACCGTTGTCACCTCGCAGCGCCACGACATCACCGCTCGAGCCCCAGATGACGTCTGGCTGGCCGTCGCCGTCGAGGTCCGCGACGGCGGGCGAAGAGTACCAGCCAACCAGGCAGCGCGGGCCCCCCGCTGGGGCCGGCGTGCAGCCGCCGTCTTGCCACTTCAAGACGGGCGCGCTCACGACGCCCGCGCCGAAGGTCGCGGTGACCGACCGCGCCGCGCTCATCGTCACCGTGCAGGACGTGCCCGAGACCGTGTCGCAGCCGCTCCACCCATTAAAGGTGGAGCCAGCGGCCGGCATCGCGGTGAGGGTCATCGTCGTGCCGCTGGTGTAGGAGGCCGAGCACGTGGCCGAGGTGGCCGGGCAGTCGAGCCCCCCGGCGCTCGAGGTCACGGTGCCGCGGCCGCTGCCGGCCTTGGTGACCGTGAGGGCGAAGCGCTGAGGTGGCGGCGGCGACGCCACCGAGAAGGCGATGGTGAAGTCATCCGTGTTGACGTTGCCGGGCCCGTCCTGGCAGCGCACGTAGAACGTGTAGCTGCCGCCATCGGCGAGACTCCCGACCGTGGTGGCGTGGGAGGTGCCTCCGGTCGTCGTGAAGGTCCCCGCCATCGCGCCGTAGACGACGCCCCGGGTCGTCGCGTAACGACACGTCGCCGCCTCGTCGGTCACGAGGCTCAAAGTTGCCTGCGTGGTCCCCGCCGGCAGCGTCCCGGTCGGCTGGCCACTCGACCGCCCTGGCGGCGTCGTGTCCGTCGGCGGTGTGCCGACCGGCGTGTTCATTACCTGCTGGACCTCCGCCTGGCTCAGCGCCCGGTTGTAGACCCGGACCTCGTCGATGCGCCCGCCAAAGAAGTCGCCGTTCGAGGCGCCGATGATCCACGCACCGATCTGGAGCACGCCAGTGATCGCGGGCAGTGATACCGCTTGCTCCGTCCCTTGCGGCGTCCCGTCCAGGTAGGCGCGCAGCGTCGCGCCATCGTAGACAAGCGCCACGTGGTGCCAGGTGTTGGTCGAGATGGCTCCGCCGAAGGTGCGCTCGGTGCTGCCGTCGTAGAAGCCGATCACGCCGTTCCCAAGGAAGAAGTCCCTCGGGCCCCCGACCGTCATGATCGTCTCGTACGGCGCGTTGGTCGGGTTGAAAACCCAGGCCATCAGCGTGAAGGAGGGACCGAGCGTCACCGTGCTCGCAGTGACGCGACTACCGACGCCATCGAAGGAAAGCGCGTCCCCAAAGCGTCCCCCCGTCGTCCACGTGGCGCCGGAGATGGTCGCGGTGCGGTTGTTTCCCGAGAGGTCGGCGGTGGTCGTGCCGCTCCCTTCGTCGAACGCGTACGCGGCCACGACGCCGCCGTCTGATGGCGACAGGTTGAAGGTGGCGGTGACCGACCTCGCCGCACTCATGGTGACGGCACAGGTCGTTCCGGAGACGGTATCGCATCCGGTCCAGCCGTTAAACGTGGACCCGCTGGCTGCAGCCGCCGTGAGGGTCACCATAGTGGACTGGTCATAGGGCGCCGAGCAGGTGGTGCCGCAGTCGATGCCTGGCGGATTGGAGGTGACGGCGCCTCCACCGGTTCCATCACGGGTCACCGAGAGGCGGGGCCGGGTCCCGGCCCCGACCGTGAGCGTGGCGCTCCCGCTGCGGCCGCCGGAAGTCGCGGTGATTGTCGTCGAGCCGGGGTTCAGGCCTGTGGCCACTCCGTCCGCCGTGATCGTCGCCACCGTCGTGTTACTGCTCGTCCACGTGACGCCCAGCGAGACGGTCGTCACGGGTGTATACGCATCGTCACCGGGCTGGCTGCGATCCAGCCCATCGCCGAGCCGGCCAAAGAGGCCACGCCCCCAGCACTGCACCCTTCCACCGGGAAGGAGCGCGCAGGAGTGTTCAGCACCCGACGTGGCGGCAGTGGCGGTGGTGATTCCAGTGACCGGCGCTGTCGGAGGGGCAAAAATGCCTGTGCGGCTCCCGTTGCCGCTCTGTCCGTACTGGGTGTCCCCCCAGCAGTTCACCCGGCCGTCCTGCAACAGCACGCAGGTGTGTTCGGCACCCGGGGCCAGGGCGGCGGGAGTGATCCCCGGGACAGTCACTGGAACAGAAGAATAATTGATGCTAGCCGGGTCGCCGAGCTGCTGGAAGTCGTTCCATCCCCAGCATTGCATTCTGCCGTCCCGAAGAAGCACGCAGGTGTGGAAGACGCCGGCTTTGAGCGCAACCCCAGCAGCGCACCGTGCCGTCTTGAAGGAGCGCGCAGGTGTGCCAGCCGCCGGCTGAGACGGCGATGGCGTTGTTGATACCGCTGACGGTCACCGGCGTTGCGTTGCGAGGGGCGACGGTCGGGGGCGCGGGATCCGTGGTCCCGTTGCCGAGCTGCCCTTGGTCGTTCTGCCCCCAGCATTGCACCGTGCCGTTCGGAAGGAGGGCGCAGGTGTGAAAGCCCCCCGCCGTCACGGCGGTCGCGGTCGTGATGCCAGTGACCGGCACCGGCGTGGGCGAGAGATCCCCGGCGGCCGGGTTGCCGAGCTGGCCTCCGCCTCTGGCTCCAGTGTTCGGATCTCCGTCGTTGAGACCCCAGCATTGCAGCGTGCCGTTGGGAAAGCGCGCGCAGGTGTGATAGCCGCCGCTGCTGATCGCGACGGCGCCCGTGAGGCCGACCACGGCCACCGGTGTGGGGTTCGACGCACCCGCGTTGGTCGTGCCGGTAAAGGTTCCGTTGCCGAGCGCGCCGTAGTCGTTGAGCCCCCAGCAACGCACCGTGGTGTCCTGAAGCAGCGCGCACTGATGGAACGCCCCGGCTTCGATGGCGGTGGCGGTGTCGATCCCGGTCGCCGTGAATCGCTGGGTTTGCCCGACTGCGAGGGTGGGAGCAGCCGGCGTGACGGTGACGGTCTGCGCCGCGACCTCGTCTACAGCCAGGGCGAGGGCGAGGCTCACGACACCGCACAAGAAGAAGGTTTTTGCTGATTCGCTCATCCGGGTAAACGATCCTGGGATCTCAGGTGCGGAGCAATCAGGCAGAGCCCTCAGTTGGACAGGGGAATTCACGTGACGGCCGGTGCCGTCACGGATTACTGGACGGTGAGTGTTGTGCCCCCGCTCCCGCCGTCAGAGGCGGCGCCGATCGTGGTAATTCCGGAATTCTTGCCCGTGGCCAATCCGGTCGCGTCGATCGTGGCCACGGTCGTGTCGCTGCTCGTCCACGTCACGCCGAGCCCCACGACTGACACGGGGGTGAAGGTGTCGGTGGTGGTCCCGTTGCCAAGGCGGCCGTGGAGGCCCCGCCCCCAGCATTGCACCCGTCCCCCCGGAAGGAGCGCACAGCTGTGCTCGGCGCCCGACGTGAGGGCGATGGCGCTGGTGATTCCCGTGACGACGGCCGTCGGCGGCGCAAAAATGCCGCTCGGGCTTCCGTTGCCGTTCTGGCCGTACTGATTGTCCCCCCAGCATTGCGCCGTTCCGTCCCGGTGGAGCACGCAGGTATGCTCCGCACCGGGGGCGAGGGAAGCGGGGGTGATTCCGTCGACGGTCACCGGGGTGGAGGAGGCGTTGATCGCCGACTGGTTACCAAGCTGGTAGTAGTCGTTCCATCCCCAGCATTGCATCGTCCCGTCCTGAAGAAGCGCACAGGTGTGGAAGATGCCGGCTTCGATGGCGACGGCGGTCGTGATGCCGGTGACCGTCACCGGGACAGGCGTGGGCCTCGAGGTGGCGGGCGTGGGCACCGGAGTCCCGTCGCCGAGCTGGCCGTAGTTGTTCTGCCCCCAGCAGCGCACGGTGCCGTTCTGGAGGAGCGCGCAGGTGTGCCAGCCGCCGGCTGAGACGGCGGTGGCGGTGCTGATGTCCATGACTTCCGACGGCGTCGGGTTGGGAAGGAGTGGGAATAGTGAGGGTGCCACCGTCCCGTTGCCAAGCTGGCCGGCGTCGTTCAGCCCCCAGCAGCGCACGGTGCCGTTCTGGAGGAGCGCGCAGCTGTGAAAGCCGCCGCCCGTCACGGTGAGGGCGGTGGTGATCCCGGTGACAGGCACAGGAGTGGCGGAAAACCAGCCGGCGGTGGCCTGGTCGCCGAGCTGGCCTTCGATGTTGCGTCCCCAGCATCGCAGCGTGCCGTCGCCAAGGCGCGCGCACGTGTGGAAGCCGCCGCCGGTGACCGTGGCGACATCGCGGAGGCCACCAACCGCCACCGGTGTGGAAGAATTGGTTTGGGTCCCGTCGCCGAGCTGGCCGTAGTCATTCAGCCCCCAGCAGTCCACGGTGGCGTCCTGCAGGATGGCGCAGGTGTGGTAGGACCCGGCGTCCAGGGCAGTGGCCGTGCTGATTCCGGTGGCCGTGAATTGCTGGGTCTGGCCGACCGAGATGGCGGGATCAGCCGGAGTGATGAGGATTTCCTGCGCCGCGACGTCCCCAGTGACCAGAGCGAGCGCGAGGCTCGCAAGACCGAACACGAAGAGCGATTTCGTCTTTCGCATCATCTCAGACCGTTCGCTACGCTCCACGCCGCTATCAAAGCGCGGCCGCGGCGCGGTGCCCACCCGGTGAAGCCCTAGAAAGGTGATCGGGATTTCCCCGAATGACGTTCGGCTGCCGAGGACCGCGAGGCTGGAGGACCGCCCGCCGCGCGGTCGCGGGCGGCGAGCATGGCGGCGATGAGACGAATGAGATCCCGATGCCTCAAAAGAGGATCGTGCCCAACCGGTGTTTGAAAGAGGAAGTTGCCCGGGCTCGTTTCTTGAGCCGGCACCCCGCCGGGCACCGAAATCGGTACGCCGCCGGCTCCGTCCAGCAGCGCGCTCCGCTCCGGCTGGATCCAGCGGTCGGGCTCGATCCTGACCGTGAGGTAGAGGATGCTGCGGGTGCCGTCGGGAGGGATGCGCGGAACCCCCGGCCGATCGATCCCGAGACCGTAGGGGGTCTCGTCGACCCACCGCCCGTCGGTGCCGTTGAGGGCCACCTGCAGCGCGTGCGTTTGGGAGTCGGTCGCGAAGGCCGGGCACATTTCACGCGACGCCTCGTCGGTGAAGCGACAGACCGTGTTGGTACCGTGGTTCGCCCCGGCAATGGCGATCCACGTGCGCACCCGCTCGGGATGAAGCTTGGCCGCGTACCACCGGCCGCTCAGCGCTCCCATGCTGTGCGACACGATGTCGAGCCGTTGGGACCGCTCGCCCCTATACCCGTCGCGCTGGGCGGCGGCATTCGCCTTGGCGAGGTGCGCCGCCGCGGCCGGCGCGATCACCGACGTCGCCGCCGGCACGTTGGCCATGGTGTTCGGAACGATGTCCACGGCGTGGAGGTATTCGCGGGGGTACCCGATTGAGACGAGGTACCCGATCAGAGGCTGCCAGTCGGCCGAGGACAGCCCGTGACCGTGCACGAACAGCACCGGCGTCCGCGCGTAATCGGGCGCCTCCGAGCGAGCCGCGGAGCATCCGGAGGTGAGCCCGAGCAGGAGCGGGATCGCCCGCAGCAGGCGGAATCTACGGGCCACTCTCGTCGGCCGAGATTTTGGGGACGAGCACCTTGAGCGGGCGGGCATCGTGGCGGGTACGGACGAGCCTCCACAGGAGAGCAACGTACTGCCCAATCTCGCGGTAGCGGGCGGCCCAACGACTGACGAACCGCCACCGCAACATCTTGCGGAGCGGGAAATAGCCGTATTCATGCATGTCGACGAATTGCAGGAACACGAACAGGTCGCGCAGGTGTCCCTTCTCGAGGTACACGGCAAGCCGCTTGCTGGGCGTCCAGGTGGCGAACATCCGCTTCTGGATGCAGTCCTTCAGCACCGCCGCGTGCACGTCGATACGGAACGCGAGGTGACCGGGAACGTCCGATGTCTCGTAGATCTCTCGACGGTCGAAATCGAGCACCCAGTACGTGCCGGGCCGGCCCGTGAGACTGAACGCGATGACGGGCTTGAAGATGATCCGCGCGAGTCGCGGCAGGCTGCGCATGAAGTCCCGAAAGTAGGCCTCAAAGGCCGAGAACGTGAGCCGCACCCTCGCTTCATTCGCGTACGTCTTCTCTAAGATGGGGGCCACGTCCGCCGCGTACTCGGCCAGGTGCTTTTCGCGGTTGGTGAAGAAGTCCTGCTCCTGCAAGCGGAAGCCGGTCGCATCGCTCCACGAGTCGCCGGGCGCCATCACCACGCACTCGGAGCCCCGCGGCTTGTGCCGGTCGAAGTAGCGCTGAACGTCGAGCGGCGAAACCACAGTGGAGTTGAACCGCCGCGTCTCTTTGTGGAGAAAGCAATGATTACTCGCGAAGGGAACGGCATAGCGGGCGCGCGTCAGGCGCGCCGTGTCGACGAACTCCCTCATGTAATCGTCGACACCGCGATACTTCAGCTCGTCCGGATCCGCGGCCTGCACACAGAACGGATAGGGCTGCGCCGACGAGTGGCTGCGGAACACGAAGTCGATCCTGGGATGCCGACGCAGAATCTGCCGTAGCGGCCAGCCGGATACCTTGCAATCATTCATGTCCACGAGCGTGGTCGTCCCGTCCGTGATCACCAACGTCGTGTCCAGCGCCAGACCATACTGATAGGAGGTGACGTCGAGCCCGGGCGCCAGCTTCACCGTCTTTGCGTGCGGGAGCTCGATGACCTCCTTGAACCCAAAGTCCGCGATGTCATCGCGCATGCGCGTGAAGTAGGCGTCGGGGATCAACACCGTGGCCGAGGGCGGCAGCCGTCGCAGCGAGGCACCATGGAAGTGGTCCCAGTGCATATGGGTGATCGCGACGTAGTCGAGATCCGTGACCTGTCGCCAGGCGTCACTGGCCTTGGGGTAATTCCACCAGGAGCGCCAGTACGTCGAGCCCACCACCCACGGATCGGTGATCAACGAAGCGCCCCGGCTCTGCACCAGCATGGCCGCGTGGCTGAGTATCGTAAACTCCATACGCCTCGCTCTGCGCTCGGTCCCCCGGTTCCTTAACGCGGCTCGCGACCGCCCGTCGCCGCTCCCGGCGCACCGCGCTGGCGCAACGGTCGCGCCGGATTGCCCACCACGATCGTGAGCTCCGGCACCGGCTTGGTGACGATGGCGCCCGCGCCGACGATGGCCCCGCGCCCCACGTCCTCCATGACCACGGCGTGGACGCCGACCCAGCTGTCGTCGCCGATCGCGATGCGCTTCTTGCGGCCCCGCTGCAGGGCCATCGGGATGTCGGTCCGATCGATGTTGTGTTGCCGGGATCCGCTCAACAGCACCGCGTGCTCGCCGATGAGCGCGTAGCTGCCGATGTCGCAGTGATGGATGACGGCGTACCGGTTGATGGTCACGTTGTCGCCGATCGAGATGTCGCGGTAGATGAAGACGGCGCCGAGCTCGATGACGACGTTCCGGCCACAGCGCGTGAGCGCGAAGCGGTAGAACTCGGCGCGCACGACGACGCCGAAGACGTAGGGGATCAGGCTGAGCAGCTCGGAGGCCGTGCGGAAGACCATGTCCGAGGTCTGGCAGAGCAGAGCGAGCGGCCACACGAAGGGCCAGGTCAAGACCCCCGCGACCGCGCGCGCGACCGTGATCCACCGGGGGGAGCGATACTGCAAGTAATCGACGTCGCTGTAGACGCCGTGCTCGATTCGGGCCTCTCGTTGCACCCCGCTCCCCCTCAGCGCTTCGTGGCGCGCGCGGAAGGCGCGCCCTCGGAGGGGGCGGGGGCCGTGAGGTCGAACCACACGTGGACCATCGGGTCGCCGGCGCGCTCGTAGGGCTCGAAGCGCCCCCCCAGCTGGTGGTAGAAGAGGAGCGCCGCCTTGTTCGAGGCGTCGACGACCGCCCGCATCCGGCCGACGCCCATGCGCTGGAGAGAGGCCACGACGTGCGCGATGAGCGCTTCCCCGATCCGGAGATCGGTCCGGTGCACGAACTGCGGGGTACGGTACTCGGGAAGCACCCCGATCGCCAGGATCTCTCCCAGCGGGTCCTGGCCGAGATGGAGCTCGGCGCGACGCGAGAACATCAGCCGCAGCGCCTTGAACAGCCGCGGCAACACGCGAGGATCGCGGAGGACGGACAGCGCGATGAGCCACGCCGCGTAGGCCGCGTGGCGTCGGATCGCCTGGCGGTGAAAGGTGATCGAGCGGCTCGTATACGCGACGAACCCGGCCGGGCGGCCGTCCACCTCGAAGAGCGCGGCTCGCATGAGACCGTCGCGCAAGAGGACCGTGTAGCAGAAGCGTCGCAGAAAGAATTCGCCGAAGCGCGCCATCGGGCCCCAGTCGAGGAGGACCAGGTGCAGGCGGCTGACCGTCGCGATGTCCTGCCGCCCGGCGGGGTCGATCTCGCGGATCCGGTACCCGACCGGAGGCTCCGCGCGCCGGTCCGTGCCGACGCCCGGGATCACGAGACGATCCTCATCTTCTTGAATCGCTCACCGTGCAGCGCTTCGTCCACGAGCAGCACCTTCTGCGGGATCTTGAACGCGGGCAGCCGGTCCCGGCAAAAGAGCCGCATCCGTCTCCGGAACTCGGGGAGCGTCTCCGCGGTGCTGAGCCTGACCCTCGCCATCACGATCTGCCCGGTGATGGGATGGACCTCGGCGCTGACGGTGACGTCCGCCACGCCCTCCATGGCCTGCAGCACGCTCTCCACTTCGGCCGGGTAGACCTTTTCCCCGCCGACATTGATGATCTCGGACTGGCGCCCTCGAATGCGGAGGTAGTCCCCGTCCACGTCGACGGCGTCTCCCGTCGGCAGCCACCCATCGGAGGT
>WNFW01008783.1_pt1 | contig 12607 bp, 8 predicted proteins | sample 5400131 | NCBI WGS metagenome assembly WNFW01 (sample SAMN13153362, study PRJNA577476) | soil metagenome | isolation source: 20 cm soil or saprolite under grassland replicate 1 | place: USA:California | collected 2016-06-15 | reverse complement strand
AAGTCTTTTAGATTCACTGCTCAATCGATCGGATCAAGGCTCGTATTTCCTCCGCGATTGGCAATCGACAAGTTTGAGGTTTGACAGGTACAACAGCCCGATAGTACTGATCGAAAATGAACCAAACAACCAACGATGGCGAAAAGATGGAAAAACAGATATGGGAAGACATCAAGGCGAAGAATTGGGAAGCGGTGGAGAGTAAAATCGCTGACGGTTTTCAGTCTGTTCATCCCGATGGCGCGCGTGATCGGGCTGCGGAAATATCGTTAATCAAGAACTTGAACGCCGGCAAGACGGCATTGAGCGATCTTAAATCGACCGTGAACGGCGACAACATTGTGGTTACGTATATGATTTCGGCGCAGGAAACGATCGATCTGGAGCGATTACCGACTAAGCCAGCGCCGCGTCTGAGTGTCTGGAAAAAAGGAACGAGTGGCTGGCAGTGGATTTGCCATGCCAATCTCACTCCAATTCCCTAGAACGAGTTTACTGGTCGACCCGGTCCTTTGCCGCACCCACTCGCGGCCTCCACCGATATCAGCAAAGCAGTCCGTGCAGCTTACGGAGCGCCGATGTTATTCATTTGGCAAAGCGTGTAGCACGCATGCTTGCGCTAAGTTGCCACTTGCAGTGCGCGTTCCCGTTCGAGCAGGGTCGGATGCGAGTAATAAAAGCGGCTGTAGAGCGGATGAGGCGCAAGATTGCTCAGGTTTTTTTCGCTCAATTTGCGCATCGCGTGAATGAGTGACTGCGCCTCTCCCATTGCCGCGCGCGCGAATGCATCCGCCTCGCATTCGAAACGGCGCGACCACATGTGAATGAACGGCGAAGCCCAGAAACTTATCGTTCCCGCCAGCAGCGCAAACAGCAGGATCGCAGGGATGACGTTGGCGGCGGCAAAGCCTCCCTGATGCTTGAAACCAAATGCGCGATAAAACCATTGCTGACGCGCCAGCCACGCGATCGTCGCGAACGCCACAAGGACGCCCGCGATGGAAACGCCGAGCAACTTCAGTACGTGGCGCTTCTTGTGAAAACGTCCGAACCCGGTGAAGAAGGCGTTGGAGTGGCGCGAGCGTTTGCTGCCATCCATCACCTCAATGCTGCGCGTGGGAAAACCGGTGCGCTGCGCGAGCGCAAAAAGGCGCTCGCGCAACCCTCCTTCCGGCAGCGGTGTGAACTTGTTGAAGAGCGGCATGATGATAGCCGGCGCGATGAGCAAGAGGAGCAATTGAAACGCGACGACAACCGCCGCTGCCAGAAGCCACCAGTTTGCACCAGTCCACTCGATCAGTTTTAATACCAGCGCGAGCAACGGATACCCGAGTAGGCCCGCGAGCAAAAATCCTTTCATGTGGTCGAGGACCCATGTCTTTGTGCTTGTCGTGTTGAAACCGAATCGCTCTTCGAGTTTGAATTGCGCATACCAGGCGAACGGCAATCCTGGGATGCTCAGCGCGACGCCTGTAGCGAAGAGGAAACCAGTCATTGCCAGGATCGATGTGCCGAAGCTAGCGCTGAATCTTTCAAAGGCCCAGGGCAACACGCCGCTGAAAAGCAATGCGATAAGTAACGCAGCATCGAACAGGTTGGCAATATCTCCAAAGCGGCTCTTCGCCAGCGTGTAATCAACCGAACGGCGGTACGTCGGCTCGTCAATGATTCCACGAAATGCAGGCGGCACTTCGTTCGCCTGCGCGCGCACGTGACGCTGGTTGAGTCGGCTCAGCCACAGTTCAGTGGTGGCGCGCGCGAGAATCAGAACCAAAGCAATGATGTCGAACGGCGGCATGAACAGATCGTACTTCTGCTCCTCTCGTCATCAGGTCACGAAAAGCTTCCGATAGTAGCGGTACCAATCACTCTGAAAACGTTCAGTGGGATCGTACTTTCTTTTCAAGTGCCGTGCGGCTAGCTTTTTCGTTTTGCACCCAAAATGAGCCGACGCTTAATCGCCGAATCCGAAAATGATTTTGCCCCTGCGTTTCCCCTGCGCGGCATGCGTAACCGCGGCCTTTGCTTCGCTCAACGGATAAGATTTCTCCACTTTCGTTTTCAACAATCCGCGTTTTGCCATTTCGAAAAGGTGGCAAAACGCATCCATTCGCTCCTGCATCGTCGCGTTGTCGTACCATTTGTTGATCCAAATTCCACGGAATCGCAGGTCTTTGAAAATAAGCAGGCCGTTCGGAATCTTCAGCGGCTGCAAGCTCATCGCGCCGAATGTCACCAGGGTCGATTCGGGCGCGAGGCAATTTGCCAGACGCAGCGCGCCGTCTCCACCGACCGCATTCAATCCCAAGCGAATCGGTGCACCGCCCGTCGCATTTTTTACTTGCTCACGAAGATTTTCGCCATCGACAAGAACGACGTCGCCGCCGTCGGCGCGCAATTCATCGATTAGTTCGGTGCGGCGAACGATATTCACCGTTTTGTAACCCAACTCGCGCGCAATTTGAATCACCGCGCGCCCCGCAGCGGAATTGGCCGCATTTTGAATGAGCCAATCTCCTTTCTTTAGATCGATATAGTCATGCAACAAACGCCAGGCCGTCATCGGATTGATTTTCAACATCGCGGCATGCACAGGCTCGATTCCGGCTGGAACCGCAATCAGCTCGCTCGCTTTCACCGCCACGGCCTCGCGCCACGTGCCGAGATCGTGCGGCAGGATTACAAGGGCGCCAGCAGGAATTACTGACGCGTTTGCGCCGGTATCGACAACTACTCCGGCGCCTTCGAACCCAGGCGTAGCTGGAAGAGGAAACCGTACCGGATATTTTCCCTCGATCTGGTTCAGATCGGCCGGATTGATCGGCGCGGCGCGCATTTCCACCACCACTTCATACGGCGCCGGCGTCGGCCACGGCCGCGGTTCGACACGCAACACATCCGCCGGATTTCCGTGCCTTTCGTAAACGGCTGCGTTTATACTTTTGTTCATCGATGACTTCGGCGCTGCATCCTCAGGCTTCCGCGAACAATCTGCAAACCGGAGCGCGCGTCGCGCTGTTCGGCATGCTTGTGAACTTGATTTTCGCCGCGGCGAAAATTCTCGGCGGTTTGTTCGGGCACGCCTACGTCCTGATCGCCGACGGCATCGAGTCCGCTCTCGATGTCGCTGGCTCGTTCGTGATTTGGGGCGGATTGAAATTCGCGGCCCGTCCGCCAGATGAAACGCATCCCTACGGACACGGCAAGGCGGAACCGATCGCCGCGATGATTGTGGCCATTGGTGTTCTCGCAGCCGCACTCGGTTTGGCAATTCAAAGCGTGCGCGAAATTTTGACGCCACACCACGGACCGGCGCCATTCACGCTCGGGATATTGATCGTGGTGATCGTGGTAAAAGAAATTTTGTTCCGCTACGTCAACCGCATCGGGCGCCACGTCGAGAGCACGGCCGTGCAAACCGATGCCTGGCATCATCGCAGCGACGCGCTTACGTCCGCCGCCGCATTCATCGGCATCTCCGCCGCCCTGATCGGCGGCAGTGGTTGGCAAAGCGCGGATGATTGGGCGGCGCTTTTCGCCTGCGCCGTCATCGCCGCAAATGGCGTTCGGCTTTTGCGACCTGCGTTTTATGAAATCATGGATACCGCGCCGCGCGGCAAAATTGTCACGTCCATTCGCCAGACCGCCAGATCGGTCCCTGGCGTGATTGACGTGGAGAAATGCCGTGCCCGCAAAATGGGGCTGGATTTTTATGTCGATCTCCATGTCGGAGTCGACGGCAACATTTCCGTACATGAAGGGCACGCGATTGCGCATCAAGTAAAAAGGGCAATCCAGCAAAGCGACTCACGCATTGCCGACGTGCTCGTCCACATCGAGCCTGCCCGCTGAATCTGTAGCCACCGGCCTGTGGCCGGTTGGGTAACGAAACGAGATAACGTCGACGGCTCACAGAGCCGTGGCTACATTCACAATTGCGCTCGCCAAAGTTTCTCGAGCGCGTGCGATTCTTTTCGCGAACTGAATCAGGCGTGGAACACGGTTCGGACGCTTCAAGAAAAACGCTGCCAGCTTCACGAGATTGGTTCGTTGGTTCACAACGTCGAACAGAATATTCGACGGGGCCGGGAAAGGTTCACTTGGCGTGTCGCTGATTGCGCGTAGCGAAAGCAGCGGAATACCGTGCTCGGCGCAGGCGCGCGCAATGAATTCTGTCTCCATATCAACAGCGGCTGCGCCTGTGGTCTGCGCGATCCTTATTCGCTCCTCAGTGGAGTCGATCGTCAACGGCACTGTCACAAGATCTGCAGTATGGATCGGCGGAGTTGAAAGGGCTGAGCGTGCTTCGGTTAGTTGAACGGTCGAGAAATTCTCCGCAATCAAGAGATCGCCGGCCTGTAATCGATCGTTAAGGGCGCCTGCAAAACCGGCGCTGATCAAATAGTTGAACTCTCGATCCTGAAGAAAGTTTGCCATCCGCTCCCGGCAGGCCTTTTCTCCGACGCCGGTATGGAGAACCTCAATCGCGCGGTTATCGATCTCGCCGTGGATCACCCTGACGCCGTTGCGATCGCTTCTGGTTTGTTTGCGGAGACGACGCAGGAATCCAGAGCTTTCCGCCGGCAAAGCGAACGTGACCGCAATCATCGTATCAATTGGCTTTGTAACAATTTTCCGCGATCAATGTTGCTCGGTTGGCGACTCGACAATTTGCACAACGAAGCTCTTCTTTTCGGCTGTAGCAGGGGTTGTTAACCTTGGAGTTTCCTCGCTTGTGGCCGGGGTCGCTGACGCCGCTGACGTCCCGGCAATTGAAGCAATCGCGGCGCGAAATTCCGGTTCGCGATTCGATGGAAGGTCGACAAGCACGCCGATGCGATGTTTATCTGGAAATCCTTTCATCGCAGAAGCGCCCAGCCGGCCAGCCACAGCAACAACGTCGTCGGCCACAGTCTCCAGCCGCCCCGGCGCGGCCGAGATTGTGATCTCGCTTACACCCAACGATGGCAGAGGCGTGAGCGCCGCTCTGGCAGCTTGCTCGATCGATCTCGTTATTTGCTGCCGCGTTTGCGCTTCAAGCCGGGACCGATTTGGGTCTTTGCTCTCATGTCGCGCAATTAACCAGAGACCGATGCCGACATTAACAGCCATGAGAATGATAAACGCCGCGCCCACGCGGAGCGCCATTTTGCGACCTTGCTCCGTTCCATCCGCCTGAATCGGCAACAAAACTTCGCGAGAATCGCCGCTCATGGCTGTGTGAATCCGGCGCGCAACCGCCAGCTCGCGTTGCAATTGCCCGTCCGAGATCAATTGCTCTTCGAGCGCCGCGCGTTCGGCCGCAGGCAATCTGCCGTCGAGATAATCGAAGAGTTTATCGGGATTCATCGTCGGTGCCCGGGAAAGCGTGACGCCAGACGCGTTCACGCGCAATGCCGAAGTAGGCAGGTAAATAGCAAATCGAACAGGGTGGAAATACAGTCGCTCTGGTGGCCGAAGACCGTCAGGCAGAGGTGCAGACGCACCGACGCGGGTGGCGCCGTGCAGCGACGGCGCTTGCTGTATGCGTGGCGCTTCTCGCAATTTTTCATCGTCCAATTCTACTAGCAATCGGCCGGCAAGTTGTATTGCGTTATGCCGCCCGAGAACACTTGAAGGCCGATTTTCGTCTCGAAGGCAATCCTTTTAGCAATCTAACCGTTCGGAATCTTCACGCGTTTGCTGTTGGACCTACAAACATTGAATCGATCGATATCGACTATCTGTACGTTGATTACAGTCTGTTTGGACTCGCGCGACACGGTCTCTCCCATTTACTCGATAATGTGGAAGCGCGTTCGGCGCGCATTGTTTTAAATCCGTCCAAGGCTCCGCGGAGGCCGCCCCCGCCAAAAGTTGAATTGACGAAACTGTTTCCGGAACGAATCCGACTGGCGGACGCAACGCTCATCATTAGAGAGCAGCCGCACGATTTGGTGGCCGAGCATGTCGACGTTGATTTAAATCCACGCAGTCCGGGCGAACTGCGGATCGAAAATTTGCAGATGCCTGCCGGGGACAGCTGGTCCAAAATTTCCGGAAAAACCTCTTACACGAATAAAAACTTAGTCGTTCGCGATCTGGTTCTGAGCGACCAGGAGCAAATTCACCTTCTGAATGTCGATACTTCGCATATCGACGCCCACACTCTGGCGATCGTGCTCACTTGCGCCATCGGTGGTGGCCAATTGTCGGCGTCGGCCACATTAACCGAAACACAATCTTCGCTGGATACTAAGATACATGTGGCCGCCGAAAAGGTGGCGGCGGAGTCGCTGAACAAATTTTTGATTTTCCCGGCCGGCTCTCTCTCTGGAGAAATCGAGCGCCTCGCTATCGATGGAACGGGCGTGATGGATATGCCTCGCACTTGGAGCGGAACGATGTCGCTGCAGGTGAGCGATGTGGATCGGTTAGAAATCAAGTTGAATAGTGCTATCGTTGAAGTTTCCGCCCAGCAGGGCAGAGTAACTTTACGGTCAGCCGACATCGTTCAGGAGAAGAACGAATTTCACTTTCACGGGACAATCGAGTTGCCTTCAGCCATCAGTGATTTTGGCCGTACTCCAGCGGCTCTGGAAATTGCGGGTACGGCGCCTGATCTCCAGCAGCTGACCGCGGGAACGCCTGTGCGATTGACCGGCTCGGCTCAGTTCAACGGCAAGATCGACATCATCGATGCGAAAATAAACGCAAATCTTGGTGTGACTGCGAGCGCGGTTGGGTTTCCAGAGGGAACAGTTGAGAAACTCAACGCCACGCTTCGTGCGTCCAAGATAATAGCTGCGCCCAAGAATCCGCCGGGATCATCCGGCAGCCGCCGGACTACAGCGGGTACAGGAGCAACAGCAGGAAAGCCGTGGTTTGCAGATCTTCACACCGCAATGGAGTTCGGTTTAAGCAACATACATTACCGGGATTACGTTATTGATTCAGCAGAAGGGTCACTTAACGGGAGTGATGATATCCTGGGGCTCGACCGGTTGAATTTGCGGCGAAATCAGAACGAGCTAAATGTTCGCGGCCGATACCGGTTTCCGCGGGAGGTTGGCAAATTTTCTTCACAGCCCGCGGAGCTAAATGTCGCCTTGAATGCGCGCGAAGCCGGCGACTTCTGGGTTTCAGATTCCCCCAATAGATTGAGCGGCCCATTGCAAATGACGGCGCAGATCACGTGGAAACAAGAGGCTGCCAACGGACAGGTGTCGATTTCTGGGTCGAACCTCGGAATGCGGAACTTGGTTTTCCGGCAACTAAACACGCAGTGTTCGATTTCGAACAACGTAATCTACCTGAACGATTGCAGCGCGATTCTGAACGACACTGACTTCTTTAATGCGACTGGGACTCTAAATCTGCAACGGCCGTACCATTACAGCGGCAAGGTTTCCGCGCGTGTGGCGAATTTATCGTCGCTTCAACCACTGCTTAGCGTTTCCGGCAATGAAAATAAGCTGGCGGGCTCCTTCGCGTTGGATTGGGATGGGAACGGCAATGCGCAAACATTTCCGCCAATTGGACGGACTCGTCCGACGGCGAGCAAGAATTCAGGGAAACTGAAGTTCGTTCTGGAGAAGGGTCGTTACGGCGACTTGCAATCGCTTCGAGCGAATATCGATGCGTCGTATTCGCCCGACGGCCTTGATGTGCCAATTATCTTTTTCGCTAGCGGCAACATGGATTTTCAGGCAATCGCACAGGCAAGAGGCGAAACGCTCGAGATTAGCAAGATTCAACTTGACCAGGGCAAGGCGAAATTCGCGGCGGGCTATATTTCTATCCCGTTGGTGTGGAGAAATCTCGGGACGAACGCTCCCGTATTCTCACCTAACGGCAAAGTCCTCGCGAGCTTTCAATCGGAGAACATCGACATAAAAAGATTCTTTAAAGACGTCGGAGCCGAGCCGATGGCGGCCGGGATCGCGAATATCAAGCTCGATGCGCAGGGAACAATTGCCGACTTGAACGCGCGGCTTGACGTGCAGATGCGCGACTTGCGAAGCGAGCGATTCCCGAAATTGGATCCGGCCACGTTTGATCTCGCCGCACAAGTCACACACGATCAACTGGCCCTTTCGGGAAAGCTGCAACAGACCAGGATTCAACCGCTGGAATTCAGCGCAAACATGCCTTTTGACATACCGAAAATTGCTCGCGCGCGAAAATTGCCCGACGAGACGCCAATCACGGGGACAGCCCGGCTGCCGCGCAGCTCGGTGAATTTTGTTCGACAATTCATGCCCGACGTGCAGCAACTCGATGGCGATCTTGGGCTCGATGTCGATGTGCGGGGGACGATCGGACAACCTGTGTTGACCGGCTCCGGCGACATAACGATTAATGTGGCGCGGGCCACCAATGTGACCTTGCCTGCGCTCAATAATTTCAAAGCCCGGATCAATTTCGCGGGCAACGCGCTAACGATTCAACAATTCGGCGGAGAACTTTCCGGCGGGAAGTTCACGGTAACTGGCGGCGTCGAGTTCCCAAGATTGACACAGCCGATGATGGATCTGCAGTTAAAGGCAGATAGTGCCCTTGTCGCGCGCAACGACACACTGACGGCGCGCGCGAATGCAGATATTAAAGTGACCGGACCATTTGCGAGCGCAACGGTCACCGGCAACGTCGCGATGACGAACAGTCAGTTTTTGAAAAACATAGACCTCATTCCCATCGGTTTGCCGGGCCGGCCCGCGCCGGAACCGCCGTCGTCGCGGCCGGATTTTTCTTTCCCGCTGCCGCCATTCCGCGATTGGAAATTTGATGTAGCAATTAAAACTAAAGATCCCGTGCTCATTCGCGGGAACCTGGCGACCGGTGGCGCGATCAGCGATCTGACGTTGACCGGTACGGGACTGCGTCCGGAGTTGCAAGGGATGGTGCGTCTGGAAAATGTGGAAGCGACATTGCCATTTAGCCGGCTGCAAGTGTCCCAAGGCTTTCTCTATTTTGATCCGAGCGATTCGATGAACCCGCGGATTGATCTGCAGGGCACGTCTGTTATCCGCGATTACACGGTGCGCGTCTATGTTTATGGGACTTTGCTGGCACCCGAGGCTATTTTTACAAGCGAGCCACCTCTGGCACAGGAAGAAATCATTTCTTTGATCGCTACTGGCGCCACTAGAGGAGAATTATCCGGCCGCGGCAATGTTCTGGCCGGACGCGCCGGCATGTTGCTGGTGCAACAACTTTACAGGAAAATTTTCAAGAAAGGTGAGCCGACCCAGAGTAACACATTTTTTAATCGTCTCGACTTGGACGTGGGCACGGTCGATCCTCGGACCGGCCAGCAGCAGGCCAGCGCGCGATTCAAGATCAACGACCAGTTTGTGCTTGTTGGCGATGTCGGACTCGGAGGCGAGTATCGCGGGATGCTAAAATATCTGATTCGCTTCCGCTAAGATGCGACACAGGGTCATTTTTTATCTCGGAAGCGTGGCCCTTGCAATTAAAGTCGCAGCGCAGAGCGCGGTGGACGTTACGCGACCCGAAGAAAGGCAAAAAGCCCAACAGGCGGTCGTAAAAGAACAGGAAAAACGCGCGAAACAGGCGAGCATTATTGAATTTCGCGGTGCGCAGGCCTTCACGGAAAAGGAGTTGCGTACCGCTTTAAAAGAAGAAATCACCACCATCGAGGATTTTGGGTTAAGTCCGGCACGTGCGGACGACCTCGCGTTTTTCCTCGAAGTTTTTTACCGCAAACATGGCTACGCAGACGTCAACGTGCACTACGCTATCGAATCGCAGAACCGGTTGCGTCTCGATATTACGGAGGGTCCGCGGTTTACGCTGCGGACTATCCTCTTCGATGGAAATGTCCGCGAGCCAACTGACAAGCTTTTTGAGTATGCGGTTGGACCGACACGGGAGCGCTATTCAAAGCTGGAGAAAAAGTTGCCCTTTGTTGCGACTGATATGCAGGAGGGAGCCAAGCTGGTGCGCCGGTTGTATGTCGCGGAGGGTTTTCTGGACGTGGTAGTCGATCCGCCGCGTTACACCTTTCACCGGCAAAGCAGTGACGTGGATGTGGTCGTCCCAATTCACGAAGGACGACAATATTTCTTCGGCAACATCTCATTTAGCGGACATACGATTTACGATGCCGCAACACTGCGCGGGCAGATGCTTGATCTCCTGCAGCGGCCTTATACCGACGCGCGTATAGCCGATATTCCGCGGCGTCTCCAGGCATATTTCAAGGCGCGCGGTTATTACGATGTCAAAGTTGTGGCCACCGGCGCACCGGAGGAAGCAGTCAATGGTCGAGTGCCGGTGCAGATCACCATCGCTGCTGGGCCGGTTTACCATTTTGACGGCGTGACGGTCAGCGGTCTTAGCCGGCTGCATCCCAGTTATGTCATCAAACGCTTCAATAGGTTGAACGGCAAGACTTATAGTCCGGACGTTCTTGATGAGCGATTTCGCACCCTGATGCGCACCGGACTCTTCAATGTCCTTCAGATCAAACCAGTCCCCGTCGATGGACATCTCCTGCGGCTGGATATTTCGGCAGAAGAGGCCAAGAGTAAGGAATTCGGTTTTTCCATCGGATACGGCACGTTCGAGGGCGCCATTGCCGGCGTGCAGTACCGAGATCGCGATCTTTTCGGTTATGGCCGGCCGGTGACCACATCGGTCGAGGTCTCGCAGCGCAGCTATAAAGGCGAGATTTTGTATGAAGACCCGTTTTTCTTTGATACGGATTTTGCCTTCAAAGCGCGCCTTGCCGCCTTCACTTTCGATTTCGATGGTTACTCAAAATTCGAATTGGGCGGACGATTCGACCTGACTCGTAAAATTACGAAATACGACGAGGCTGGCCTGACCTTCGCGGTTCGACATGTGAAGATAACCAGCGATGGCATCAAGTCGCAGTTCCTCGGTTCGACCGATTATTTGGTGAACACACTGGGGTTGACGAACACGCTTGATGTGCGGGATAGCCCATACGTGACGCCGCGCGGGTTTCTCGTCAGTAATACATTGGATTTGGCTTCGAACGCGTTCGGAAGTGACATCGAATATATCCGCGGCACGATGCGGGTAGGCTACTATCTGCCCTTTGGACCGAAAGTGCTCACGCCGGGCGTGGTAGAAGATCAACCGGGCACTCCTTTACAGCGTTGGTTCCAGCAGTCCTTGATCGCATTCGGCGCGCGCGGGGGCATTATTCATTCGCTCACCGTGAGTGGTCCCGCCGAAGCGACCGCGATTCCCATCGACGAACGCTTCTTCAATGGCGGCGCAGACAGCGTGCGAAGTTTTGGCGAACGCGAACTTGGGCCGCACGATAACAAAGGACATCCCATCGGCGGCGAATTTTTTACGGTATTCAACATCGAATACAATTTCCCGATTCTCGGAGAATTGCAGGGCGCGGTTTTCACCGATGCGGGCAACCTCCTGCCGACATCAGAAGAAGTCGGTCTAAACGATCTCCGCTATGCCATCGGCGCCGGATTGCGTTACAAACTTCCGATCGGTCCGATCCGTCTCGATTATGGAGTCAATCCCGATCCGCACCCTGACGAAGATTTCGGTGCCTTCCATTTCAGTTTTGGCTTTGCTTTTTGAACTGTAGCCGCTTCGCTGCTTGCCACGCCGTAGCACCGCGAAAGCGGGTGCGAAACGTGACGCTGTAGCGTTTGCAACACTCGCGCCGCAGCCGCCCATAGGACGACGACTACAGAAAAGCGGATATTAATGCGCGAATGAAAGATCGACAACCGCTTGGCGACGTTGCGCCGGAGGAATTCCGCAAGCAGTTACACGAGCTCGCGGATTGGATCGCCGATTATCGAGAGAAGCTTGAGTCGTTGCGCGTTGCGCCTAACGATAAACCGGGCGCAATTCTGGCGGCGCTCCCCGCGCAACCACCCGAGGAAGGCGAACCGTTCGAAAAAATCCTCGCCGATGTCGATCGTCTCATTGTTCCCGGCATGGTGCATTGGGGGCATCCGATGTTTCTCGGTTACTTCGGCTGGACGACGACTGCTCCCGGAATTCTCGGCGAGATCATTACCGCGCCGCTGAACGTGAACGCGATGACCTGGCGCACATCGCCGGCCGCGACGGAACTCGAAACGCTGGTCGTCGATTGGCTTCGGCAATGGATGGAGTTGCCGAAGGAATTCGAGGGCGTGGTTTACGATACTGCGTCGGTCGGCGTGATGCACGCGCTTGCGGTAGCGCGCGAGGAAGCTGCGCCGTCCGTGCGCAAACACGGCCTGATCGGCGCAGGCGCGCCGCTCTTTCGCATTTATGCTTCCGAGCAAGCGCACAGTTCGGCGGAAAAGGCGGCAATTGCGCTCGGGCTCGGCGAAGGAAACGTGCGACGCGTTGCGGTTGACGCACTTCTCTGCATGGACGTGCGCGCATTGCGTGAAATGATCGCGCACGATGTTCGCGAAAAATTCACACCACTGGCCGTCGTTGCGACCGTCGGCACAACATCGACAGCGAGCGTCGACCCCGTTCCCGAGATCGCGAAAGTCTGCCGCGAAAACAAGATGTGGCTACACATCGACGGGGCGTATGGCGCTGGCTTCGCCATTCTGCCGGAATGCAAATCGCTCACTGCTGGTTGGAGCGAAGCCGATTC
>WNFW01004033.1_pt1 | contig 12607 bp, 9 predicted proteins | sample 5400131 | NCBI WGS metagenome assembly WNFW01 (sample SAMN13153362, study PRJNA577476) | soil metagenome | isolation source: 20 cm soil or saprolite under grassland replicate 1 | place: USA:California | collected 2016-06-15 | reverse complement strand
CTCGAGAAAGTCTTCGCGGTTTTGCGCCGGCGCCAAAACGATCAAGGCGCTTTTGGTTATTGGGCGCCGGAAACTGGCGAGCACATCAGTTTCAATTCCGCTTACGTGATGGATTTCTTGAGCGAAGCGAAGGCCGCCGGCTTTCCGCCGCCCGCCGACATGTTCGCCAGCGGATTGCGCAATTTGCAAAAGATGGTCGCACGCCAGCCATCAGATCTCGTCGACGCGCGCAGAGTTGCCTATGCGATTTATGTGCTCACGCGCGAAGGCGTCATCACGACCAATTACATTCTTAATCTGCGCGATTACCTCGATAAGAAACACGAGGACGAGTGGCAAAACGATCTGACCGGCGTTTATCTCGCCGGCGCGCTCAAACTTCTCCACAAAGACAAGGACGCGGAAAGTTTGATCAGCAGGTTCAAGATCGACAATAAGACCAAACGCGAATACGACGACTTTTGTCAGCCACTGGGCGCGAATTCACAGTACGTTTCAGTGCTGGCGCGCCAGTTTCCCGCGCGGCTAAAGAAAATTTCGGCCGCCGAGTTCGAGCAAATCCTGAAACCGATCGGCGATGGTGAATTCAACACGCTCTCGGCCGCTTATGCGGTGCAGGCATTGAAAGCGTACTCGCACGCGATCGCGCAAAATCTTCCGCAGCTGACGATTGCCGAAGTCCACGCGGACAAACGCGAAGTTAGTCTCGGCGCGAAGTTGCTCCAACGATCCCCATTTTCCAAGGATGCCACTGCGCTTCGATTCAAAAGCGCGGGGCCGGTCGGCGGAATCGGCGCGTTTTATCAAGTGGTCGAAGCCGGATTCGATCGACATGCTCCGGGCAAACCGGTTACCGCCGGGTTGGAAGTCTTTCGTCAATTACTCGACAAAGACGATAAGCCGGTCACGCGCACGAAGCTTGGCGAACCGGTTCACGTTCGCGTGCGCGTGCGCAGTTTGAAGGACGAAACATTTACCAACGTTGCGATCGTGGATCTTTTGCCCGGAGGATTTGAGGTTGTCGGTTCGTCGTTGCAGCCGGGAGTTTCCTCAACCAACGGAATCGATTATGTCGATGTTCGGGAAGATCGGGTGGTGTTTTTCGGGACCGCGTCGAGCAGCGTGCTCGAGATTAATTACCAAATTAAATCTTCCAACCGCGGAGAATTCGTCGTCCCGCCGGTGTTCGCCGAATCGATGTATGAGCGAAAAGTGAAAGGGCTCGGCGTCGGTGGCAAGATCAGCGTGACGGAGAAATAATGCGTCGTCTCGTCAAACGTTTGCTGATCGCCCTTGCGAGTTGCCTCGCGCTCGCTGGTTGCGTGTGGCTCCTACTGCCGAAACCGCCGCTGCTCGACGGCGTTTCATTTTCGCAATCCGTACGCGATCGCGACGGCAAATTACTTCGCGTCACTCTCACACCCGAACAGAAATATCGGATCTGGACTTCGTTGCGCGATATTTCGCCGGAGCTGATCGACGCAACTCTTCGATATGAAGACAAATACTTTGCGCGACATCCGGGCGTGAACCCGTTTGCGCTGCTTCGCTCGGGATTCGGGCTGCTCCACGGCGGAACGCGCAGCGGAGCGTCGACAATTACCATGCAAGTGGCGCGACTGCGATTTCATCTCCAAACCCGAACGCCAATCGGGAAATTTATTCAAATCGTGCGCGCGATCGAGCTGGAGCGGCATTACTCGAAGTCCGAAATTTCGGAAGCGTATCTGAATCTCGCTCCGTATGGACGCAACATCGAAGGCATCGGGGCGGCCAGTGAGATTTATTTTGATAAAACTGCCGCGCGTTTGACCGGACCGGAATCAATTTCGCTGAGCGTCATTCCGCAGAGTCCGACGCGGCGCGCCTTATTTGCGAACCATGATAATCGCTCGCTCAACGCCGCGCAGGACAATTGGTACGACCGCGCGAAGATCGACACGCAACTGTCGGCGCGGCAATTCAGCGCGCGCGCGGAGACAGAGCGGAAATTTCTCGCGCCGCATTTTGTCCAGCAAGTTCTAGCCACCGGAAAAGGCCGCGAGGGAATCATCACCACACTCGATTTGCCAAAGCAGCAATTGGTCGAGCGACGAATCGCCGATTATATCCGGGGAAATCGCAGCCGCGGAATTCAAAATGCTGCCGCGCTGCTGGTCGATGTCCGAACGATGGATGTGCTGGCACAAGTTGGTTCCGCCGATTTCTTCAATGCCGAAATTCAGGGACAAGTGGACGGAACGCGGAGTCCACGCTCGCCCGGCTCAACCCTCAAACCGTTCATTTACGCGCTCGCGCTCGATCAAGGATTGATTCATCCATTGTCGATCTTGTCGGAATTTCTGCGCGGCGCCGGAGTCGCATTGCCGCGCTCCGAATCGCTTTATGGATTGGCGCTTCCGCTCGGCGGGGCGGAAATCAAGATGGAAGATCTCGTTCGGCTTTATGCTTCTCTCGCCAATAACGGCGAGCTGCGTCCGCTCCGCCGGAAGGCAAGCGATCCAGTTTCTGCGCACGGCCATCAAACCGTCACGCCGGAAGCCGCGTTTCTCACCCTCGAAATGCTGAACGTGCCGCGGCCTGAAATTAATTATTCGGACTCAAGCAACCTCGCGCCGGTTTTTTGGAAAACGGGAACGTCGCACGGTTTTCACGACGCCTGGTCAGTCGCGGTTTTCAATCATTACGTCCTCGCCGTCTGGATCGGAAATTTCGATGGCCATTCAAACCCGGCATTCGTCGGACGCGCCGCAGCCGCCCCGCTCCTGTTTCAAATCATCGATAGTCTCCGCGCGGGCTGGCCCGAGCGAATTGAGCCGCATGTCCCGCCGCCGGGCGCGAATTTGAAACGGGTCGAATTTTGCGCGGTCTCAGGCGATTTGCCGGGGGCGCATTGCACGCACCGCGTCGGAGGTTGGTTTATTCCCGGAATTTCACCAATCAAGACGTGCGATGTGCATCAGGAGGTCCTTGTCGATGTTGCAACCGGACTGCGAGTGCCGATCGATGATGGAACCCGAAAACTCCGGCGCGAAGTTTACGAATTTTGGCCGAGCGATTTGCTGAGACTTTTTGAGCGCGCCGGTGTTCCGCGCCGCTCGCCGCCACCGTTCGTGCCCGGAACTGAATCGGACCTGGCATCGCGCACGGGAAATCCGCCGCGAATCACATCTCCCAGCGGTGGACACGATACCTTTTTCGCATCGTCGAATTCGATTCCGTTGCGAGCAAAAACAGATGCAGATGTGCGCGAAATTTATTGGTTCGCGGACAAAACATTCATCGGAAAATCCAATCTGACGGAAATGCTGACCTGGAAATCGACACCCGGGGATTATCAACTGACCGCGCTCGATGATCATGGCCGCTCGACATCGTGCAATGTCACCGTGCGCTGAGAGCATTGTAGCTGCCGCCGTCTCTGGCGGCAGATTCGGTAAGACTGCCGATGAGGACATCGGCAGCTACAACATCGGTGGTCGATTTGCACGTGCAGGATTGCTGCGGTTCTTTCCATACTCCATGTCCCGTCAATACACGCTCCATCGCCCCGCAAGATCGACATCGATCCACATCGATTATGCGGCGGAGCTGAATGAGCAACAGTTTGCCGCCGTTACCGCCCAGCCCGGGCCGCAACTGATCATCGCCGGCGCCGGTTCAGGCAAGACGCGCACCCTGACCTATCGCGTCGCCTACCTGCTCGAGAACGGGATCGACCCGCGAAATATCCTGCTGCTCACCTTCACCAACAAAGCCGCGCGACAAATGCTCGACCGAGTCACGAACTTGTTACCGATCGATGCCAGCGGAATTTGGGGCGGCACGTTTCATTCGATCGGGAATCGGATGCTGCGCCGTCACGGCAGCGCGCTCGGATACAACAGCGGCTTCAGTATCATGGACCGCGAAGACCAGAAAGATTTGATCAACACCGTCGTCGCGAGCGCAGGGATCGATCCAAAGGAGATCCGGTTCCCGAAGGGCGACGTGCTCGCGGAGATTTTTAGTTTTGTGGTGAACACCGAGACGCCGCTGGAAAAATTACTCGCGGAGAAGTTTCCTTACTTCCTGCCGTTGCTCGAAAAAATCATAGACGTTCACGCGCGCTACGAGAAAAAGAAAAAGGCGACTAACTCGGTAGATTTCGACGACCTGTTGGAAAAGACTTTGTCGATGCTGCAAAAGCACGAAAGCATCGCTTCGTTTTATCGGCGGCAATTTCAATTCATCCTGGTCGATGAGTATCAGGACACGAACAAGATCCAGGCCGATTTCATCGATCTGCTCGCGCGCGAGCATCGCAACGTCATGGTCGTAGGCGACGACGCGCAATCGATCTATTCCTGGCGCGGCGCCAATTTCCAAAACATCCTCGAGTTTCCGAAACGTTATCCGGACGCGAAGGTTTTTAAGATCGAGATGAATTACCGGAGCGTTCCGGAGATCCTGGACGTCGCGAACGCCGCCATTACCGCCAACGTTGAGCAGTTCAAAAAAAATCTGCAACCGACTCGTGAGGCCGCCGCAGCCAAGCCGGCCGTCGTCGCGTTGAACGATGGCAACGAACAGGCGCAGTTCATCGCCCAACGAATCCTCGAGTTACGCGATGAAGATGTCGATCTTAACGAGATCGCCGTGTTGTATCGGGCACATTATCACGCAGTCGAATTACAACTCGAGCTCTCGCGCCGCGGAATCCCCTACCAAATCACCAGCGGCATTCGCTTTTTTGAGCAGGCCCACATCAAAGACGTGACCTCGTTTATCCGGCTCGTTGCCAATCCGCGCGACGAAGTCGCATTCAAACGAATGGTGAAACTGCTGCCCGGCATTGGAAATCGGAGCGCGGAAAATCTTTGGAACGCGTGGGACAAGTCATTGAACGAACGCGGCGAGATCACGTCGTGGAGCGAACGCTTGCTACCAATGAACGTGAGCGCGAAATCCAAAAAACATTGGACGCAGCTTGCCCACACGCTCGACGAAATTGCGCCCGGGGGACAACCGAATCCGCCGTCGGAAATGATCACTTCAGTGGTGGAAGCGATTTACGATGATTACGCCAAAGTTAACTTCGCAAATTACGAGCTACGGCGCGAAGATTTGAATCAGCTGGCCGCGTTTTCACAGCAATTCAAAGACGTAAACGAATTTCTGTCGCAGCTCGCGCTGATTAGCAACGTCGATGCCGAAGCAGCGCCGAATCAAACCGGGGACAAAGAAGCGGTCAATCTTTCAACCGTGCATCAGGCAAAAGGGCTCGAGTTTCACACCGTCTTCGTGATCTGGCTGACTGATGGAATGTTTCCAAGCAGCCGCTCAATGGATCAGCGGAAAGATCTGGAAGAAGAGCGGCGTTTGTTCTACGTCGCAATCACCCGCGCGAAGGACGAGCTTTATCTCACTTATCCGCACATGCGGTTGACCGGCGGCTACGGCGACGTTTTCCAGCGGCCATCGCGATTCTTGAAAGAAATCCCGAACAAACTCGTCGAAGACTGGCAAGTGCAAAGAAGCTGAAAAATAATCCACAGATTTCGCAGATTTACACAGATGGACAAAGAAGGAGGACCAAATTTAATCTGCGAAAATCTGCGTAATCTGCGGACGTAAATGAATCTTTCTCCGGAGAAAAAGATCGCAGGCGTGCTTGCGCCGCTTTTTGGGCTGCGCAGCGAAAATGATCTCGGGATCGGAGATGTCGCCGTCTTGCGCGAGTTCATCGATTGGGCGGCCGAAATCGGATTCAAGCTGGTGCAGTTTTTGCCGATCAATGAGATGGGCGGCGACAACAGCCCCTACAATGCGATCAGCGCGATCGCGATTGAACCGACGACGCTCCACCTGGCGCCAGGCTCACCCGAAGATCTAACGCGCGAGGATTATGAGTCCGTCCTCGCCGATGTCGATCTTGCCAAGCTTCGCCACGGCGCGGTCAAATACGGCCCGGTCAAAAAACTAAAGGGCCATTTGCTCGAGAAAGCGTTCGCAAACTTCTCTGGGCACGCCTCGCAAGATCGACCCTCCTCCGCCGAAACGCCAGTCCGGCTCGGACCTACGGCGGGCAGGCTATCGAAGTTTCGAAATTTCTGTGGCGAAGAGTCGGCCTGGCTCGATGACTATGTGTTCTTTCGCGCGCTCATGGAACAGAACGGCGAGAGTGAAGCTTGGGACAAATGGCCGCCAGAGCATCAACATATCGAGACAGCCCGGGTCTGGCTTGACCGGCAATCTCCGGAAAAGAAAAAGCAATTTCGCGATCGCGAAGATCTTTTTCGTTACATTCAGTGGATCGCGAACGAGCAGTGGTCAGCGATTAAGGCCTACGCCGAAGAACGTGGCGTCGCGCTGATGGGCGACATTCCATTTGGCGTCAATTATTACAGCGCGGACGTTTTCGCCCGACCAGATGAATTTGCGCTCGAGTGGTGCGGGGGTGCGCCGCCCGAGTCGCATTTCAAAGACGATCTGTTCACCCAAAAATGGGGACAGAACTGGGGGATTCCAATTTTTCACTGGGACATGATGCGTCACCGGAACTTCGATTGGTGGCGGCAACGCGTCCGCAGCATTCGACGCAGTTTTCATCTTTTCCGGATCGATCATGTGCTCGGCTTTTATCGCATTTACGCCTTTCCATGGCGTCCGCGGCAGAACAAAAAATTTCTTCCGCTGGAATGGAACCAAATGCTCGAACGAACTGGCGGCCGCGCGCCGCATTTTCATCCGCGCGCTGATTCGGATCCGGACAATTGCGAAGCGAATCGAAAGGAAGGTGAAGATTATCTTCGCGCCGTGCTGGAAGAATCGGGCGATGCGCGCGTCATCGGTGAGGACCTCGGCACCGTGCCCGATTACGTTCGTCCGAGTTTGCGTTCGTTAGGCGTGGCCGGCTTCAAAATTCCGCAGTGGGAATTTTATCATGGCCGCGTCACGCCCGGCGCGGAATACGAACGACTTTCCGTCGCCACCTACGCCACCCACGATCATAAGCCGATGCGCGCGTTGTGGGAGGAAGCGTTCGAACATCCAACATCGACATCCGATCAAGCACGGACGGAACTGGAGAAAATTGCAACGTTCTGCGGTTTTACTCGCACGAACGATCAAATCGAGTTCGAGCGCGATTTTTATCCCGCGCTGATGGACGCGCTTTTCAAAAGTGAATCTTGGTTCGCGATCGTGATGATCACGGATCTACTCGCGCGCAAATATCGCTTCAATATCCCCGGCACCGCAGCGAGCTCGAACTGGGTTCGCCGAATGCAACGCAGCGTGTCGCAGCTCCGCTCCAGTCCGAAAGAGCGAAAGCGAATGCAATTGATTCGCGCGCTCTTGCAAAAAACTGGGCGCACTTAAGGTAGGGACGCATCTCCGAGGCGTCCCTCGAATTGATTGATAAGTCGGACGTTTCGGAGAAACGTCCCTACGTAATAAATCATGAAGTCTCCGATTAAAGTCGCTGTCACCGGCGCCGCCGGACAGATCGGCTACTCGCTGCTTTTCCGTATCGCTTCGGGCGAAATGTTTGGCGCTGATCAACCGGTCACGTTGCATCTCATCGAAATTCCAGCCGCACTCGGCGCACTCGAGGGGGTAGTGATGGAATTACACGATTGCGCGTTTCCGCTGTTGCAATCGATCGTGCCGACGGCCGATCTCGACGAGGGTTTTCGCGACATCAACTGGGCCCTGCTCGTCGGCAGTATTCCGCGCAAAGCGGGTATGGAGCGAAAGGACCTTCTTGGGATCAACGGCAAGATTTTCGTCGGACAAGGTCGGGCCATCGAACGAAACGCTTCCGCCGATGTGCGCGTCCTTGTGATTGGAAACCCGTGTAACACGAATTGTTTGATCGCGATGAACAACGCCAAGGAAATCCCACGCCATCGCTGGTTTGCCATGACCCGGCTGGACGAAAACCGAGCGCGGGCGCAACTGGCGCACAAGGCCGGCGTCGAAATCACCCGAGTCACGAACATGACGATTTGGGGAAATCATTCCTCCACTCAATATCCCGATTTTTACAACGCTAAGATCGACAATCGCGCCGCGAACGAAGTGATCGGCGATGAGAAATGGCTGAAAGAAGATTTCATTGCCGCAGTCCAGCAGCGCGGCGCGGCCATTATTAAGGCGCGCGGGCTTTCATCGGCCGGTTCGGCCGCGAACGCGGTTGTCGATACCGTTCGATTTCTCACCAACGACACTCCGCGCGACGATTGGCACAGCGTCGCGATTTCTTCGGATGGAAGTTACGGGATGGAAAAAGATTTGATCTCGTCATTTCCGGTGCGCGTTCGCGCCGGCAAATGGGAGATTGTGCAAAAACTACCGATCAACGATTTCAGCCGCGAGAAGATCGACCAATCGGTCGCGGAGCTGACGGAAGAGAAATCGTTGGTAAGCGAGCTGCTAAAATAAACTGTGGAGGCAGCCGTCCTCGGCTGCAATCTGATGTTTAAATTTGCAGGCGAGACGCCTGCCACCACAAGAGCTAGACTTTTAGCTTCTCGCCGGTCAACGTCTCAAACGCTTCGACGTATTTCGCCGCAGTGCGCGCGACCACATCGCCTGGCAATTTCGGCCCCGGCGATGTTTTGTTCCAATCGAGCGTCTCCAGATAATCGCGGACGAATTGTTTATCGAAGCTCGGCGGGCTTTGGCCGACGACATAATGATCCGCCGGCCAAAAGCGTGATGAATCCGGCGTCAGGACCTCATCGATCAGCAATAGTTTGTCATCGACGGTTCCGAATTCGAACTTGGTATCGGCAACGATAATTCCGCGCTTGCCGGCGTGATCGCGCCCGGCCGAGTAAATTTGCAGACTCAGATCTTTGACGCGATCGGCCGTTTCCTGGCCGAGAATCTGCGCACATTTTTTCATGTCAATGTTCTCGTCATGACCGGTTTCGGCCTTGGTCGCTGGCGTAAAGATCGGCTCCGGCAATTGCGACCCGAGCTTCAGGCCTTTCGGCAACTTGATTCCGCAAACGCTTTGCGATTCCTGATATTCTTTCCAACCGGAGCCGGCGAGATAACCGCGCACGACGCATTCAACCGCCAGCGGCTTCGTTTTGCACACAATCATGGAGCGACCGGCGAGCTGTTCGTGAAACGGTCGCAGCGACTTTGGAAAATGATCAAAGTCGGACGTGACAAAGTGGTTGTCGATCTTGCCGAAGCGGTTGAACCAAAAGGCGGAGAGCTGATTTAGCACCGCGCCTTTTTTCGGAATCGGATCGGGTAGAATGACGTCGAACGCCGAGATCCGGTCGGTCGCGACAAAGAGCAAGGTGTCGCCCAGATCGAAAACTTCGCGGACTTTGCCGCTCCGCAGCTTCTGAACGCCCGGAAGATCGATCGTCGATTGTGCGTCGATTTGCATTTACCATTCATCGTCATGGCTGGATTAGTCGTCAAACCCCGCGCGCGAATTCTTCACGGGCACGACTGGGTCTTTTCCAGTGAAGTTCTGAAAGTTTTCGGAGATCCCGCGGACGGCGACGTGGTTTCGCTCAAGGACGGGCGCGACCGCCTCATTGGGAGCGCGATTTATAATTCCAAATCGCAAATCGTCGCGCGCCGATTTTCGCGACAACGGCAGGACCTCGATTTGGATTTCTTCAAGCGTCGGATCGCACAAGCGTCGGACTATCGCCACCGGCGGGATGTCGACCCGAAGTTACGTCGCATGGTTTGGAGCGAGAGCGACGGGTTGCCGGGTGTGATTATCGACCGCTATGACGACTATTTTGTTCTCCAAACGCTCACCCTGGCGATGGACTCACGGAAAGATTTGATCGTGAAGGCAATTGTCGATCTTTTTGGAGCCGCGACCATCATCGAGCGAAACGATTCGCCGGTGCGGAAAGCTGAAGGGCTTGAATTAATTACCGGGGTTTTGGAGGGCCCCGATCCGTCGGGGCCAATCACCTTTGAAATCGGCGGGCTGAAATTCGATGTCGACCTTTTGCACGCGCAGAAAACGGGATTTTATCTCGACCAGGCACCGAACTATTCCGCGGTCGCAAATTATGCGCCGGGTCGGCGCGTGCTCGATTGTTTCGCGAACCAGGGCGCGTTCGCCTTGGCCTGTGCCAAAGCAGGCGCCGCCGATGTCGCCGCGGTCGAAGAAAATTCTGAGAACGTGGCGGCCGGAAAACACAACGCAGAGCGAAACGCGCTAAAATTGCGTTGGATCGAACAAGATGTGTTTGCTTTTTTGCGCGGCGCCGAGAAAGCCGAAGCCGAATACGACCTGATCATTCTCGATCCACCGTCGTTTACGAAAACGAAAAGCGGACTCCGCGATGCGCTGCGGGGCTATCGCGAGTTGCACGTCCGCGCGTTTAAATTACTTTCGAAAAACGGTTTGCTCGCGACGTTCTCCTGCTCGCATCACGTTGGCGAAACTGCGTTCGCCGAAACAATCGCCGATGCGCTGGTGGACGCGCGCCGCTCGGCCAGAAGATTGCGCCGGTTCGAACAGGCGATCGATCATCCGGTGCTGCCGACAATTCCGGAAACCGAATATTTCAAGGGTGTTCTATTGGAAATGATGCCGGGCCGCTGAGATAGCCCGCGAATCACGCGAATAACACGAATGCAGAACAGAAAATAATTCTGCTGATTTATTTGCGTCAATTCGCGTCATTCGCGGGCAGAAATTTCTTTCGGAAAAAATCTGGAAATCTGCGCTTGTATCGTTAATGTCCGCCCAGCGGCAACGCGCGAGAGGTGAGAAAGTTTGAAGAAGTTTGACATGCCGGAAAAAATTCGACCGATCGAACAAATGCTGGAATTGAGCGAAGAAGAACCGTTGTCGCCGGAACATCTCGATTCCCAGGTGCAAAAGGCGCAGGACCAGCTCCTCCAGCTCAAGCGTCAGCAGGACCAGATCGAAAAACAGAAGCGCGAGCTCGAGGAGTTGAGCCGGAAACAGGAAGAACTGGAACGCGGGCGCGCCGAGATGAGCGACAAACTCACGCGCTCGCTCGTGGTTGTGGAACGCGAAGCTTACGATGCGCAAAAGCGCCTAGAACAATTGCGCGCGATGCGGGAAAGTTTTGGACAGCATCTGGAATTGATTGAAGCGATCGATCCGAAAAGCTGGAATCCGGCGGATTTGCACAAGGAACTGAGCCGGGCGCTGAGCACGGTGGAAGGCGCGCGCGTCGAATTTGGTCAGCAACGGAGCCGTCTCCAGGCAACGGGCGACGGCGACAACGACGAAACCTTACCCGAAATTGAACCTGTTTTTTCCGGCGGCGGCCGTTCGGTTTTGCAATGGATGAAAATTGGCTTCGCCTTCAGTTTTCCACTGATCGTTTTCGGATTTATCGCGCTGTTCCTCTTTTTCTGGATGGCGTCAACGGGTCGGTGACGCTGCATGCTTCGTCGTTCGCCTAGATCGGCCACCACGCTCGATCAAACGAAGCAGGAATTGGCACGGCAGGAATCCGAGCTGCGCGACCAGATGAAAAAACTCGAGCGCATGATCGCGGAAGCGCCGCGCGTGGCCGAGGAAATCGGAAAGCGTCAGCGCGAGGAATTGTTAATGCGCGCAAGCGAGGGCGGCAGCCGGTTGGACGTTTCGATGGCGCTGCATGACGAGCGCCACGGCGATCCTACTCCGGGCAAACGTCGCGGGTCGCTTCGCAAAGAGCGCCGTGAAGGACGGATTCTTTTTCTGGTTCTAATCATTACGCTTCTGATCGCGGCGATTTGGTTGCTCAACCATCTCCATTTTTAATTTATGGCCAAAACCACCGATCTCGATGTCGGATACGTGTCGAAACTGGCGCGGGTTAATTTGACCGATGAGGAGACGCAGCTTTTTCAAAAACAATTGGCCGACGTTTTGAAATACGCCGAGAAGCTGCGTGAGGTCGATGTCAGCCATGTCGAAGCAGCAGCGCACGCGATTCCAATTTTCAACGTCTTTCGAGAAGATGAGCCGCGCGATTGGTTTACCGCTGAAGAAGCGCTGAGCAACGCGCCCCACAAAGCGAACCAGCTCTTCATCGTCACCAAAGTCGTCGAATGAGCGGGTCTGATTTGCCGGCGCTCACGATCGCCGATCTGCAATCGCTTCTTCGTCGCAAGGAAGCTTCACCGCGCGAAGTGATTGATGCGCTCCGCGCGCGAATCGAAAGCGTCGAACCAAAGATCGATGCTTACCTCTCGATCGATTTCGAGGCCGCAGCCAGGGAAGCCGACAAGGCAGATGTCGATCTTCCACTCGGCGGCGTGCCGATCGCAATCAAAGACATCATCAATGTGAAGGGGCAGCCCTGCACCTGCGCATCGAAAATTCTCGCAAATTATCGATCGCCTTACGATGCGACCGTGATTCAGAAATTGCGGAGTGCGGGCGCGATCCCGTTCGGTAAAACCAACATGGACGAGTTCGCGATGGGCTCGTCCACGGAAAATTCGAGCGTAAAAGTGACGCGTAATCCGTGGGACATGTCGCGCGTTCCCGGCGGTTCCAGCGGAGCCTCGGCCGCGGCGGTGGCGGCAGATTCTGCTTTCGGTGCGCTCGGTACCGATACCGGCGGATCAATCCGACAACCGGCGTCTCTGTGTGGCGTCGTCG
>WNFW01002474.1_pt1 | contig 12610 bp, 9 predicted proteins | sample 5400131 | NCBI WGS metagenome assembly WNFW01 (sample SAMN13153362, study PRJNA577476) | soil metagenome | isolation source: 20 cm soil or saprolite under grassland replicate 1 | place: USA:California | collected 2016-06-15 | reverse complement strand
CGATCCAGACCCTCGTGGATGCGGGCATAAAGGATATTATCGTGGTGACGGGGGGCCAGAATTCAGGCGACTTCTTGCGTCTCCTATCGAACGGGAAGGATTTCGATCTTCACCGCATTCATTACACGTATCAGGAAGGCGAAGGCGGGATAGCCGATGCCCTTCGGCTTGCTGAACCGTTTGTTGAGGGCGAAAAAATCTGCGTCGTCCTTGGAGACAATCTCATCGAAAACAACATCATCGCCTCGAAACAGACTTTTGAGAAACAGGATCGCGGCGCCCACATTATCTTGAAAGAAGTCCCCGACCCCGCAAGATTCGGTTGCCCTGAGATCGTCGACGGACAAATTCTTGGCATTGAAGAAAAACCCAAAGCGCCGAAATCAAAATATGCCGTAACCGGCATCTACTTTTACGATCAAAGCGTGTTCGAAAAGATAGGAAAAACCAAGCCAAGCTGGCGTAATGAACTGGAGATCACCGACGTGAACAATATGTATCTTCGGGAGGCTACCCTTACGCACAGCGAGCTGGAAGGTTGGTGGACGGATGCCGGAACGTTTGATTCGTTGCTTCGTGCCACGAACATGGTCGCGGAATCCGGAGCAAACAAAATCCCAGGTCGTGGGGCTCCGCCGCGACATGGGCGAGACGGCGAATAGAACGGGGCATCGATTACAGACATGACCGGCGGGTTAGAACAAAAGGGAGAGACAGCGTGAAGATTCTCATAACCGGTGGTGCGGGCTTTATCGGGTCGAATTTTATTCGGCACCTGCTCACGTCCCAGCGTGATGTGGAGATTGTGAATTTCGACAAGCTGACGTATGCAGGCAATCCCGAGAGCCTTGCGGACATTGCCAGCGATCATCGGTATTCGTTCGTTCGTGGCGACGTCACTGACTCACGAGTTGTGAATGACGTCTTTACGAAGGGCATAGATGCCTTGGTGAATTTCGCAGCGGAAACGCACGTAGATCGCAGCATTGAAGATGCATCTCCCTTTCTGCGAACAAACGTCCTGGGGACGCATTGCCTGCTTGAGGCCGCCCGGAAATTCCGTCTTCCACGATTTGTGCACATAAGCACGGACGAAGTGTACGGAAGCGCGCCTCCAGGCGTCAGTTTCACTGAAGAAGCCACGCTTGATCCCCGCAGCCCCTACGCCGCTAGCAAGGCTTCGGCGGATCATCTTGTTTCCGCTTATGCGAACACCTTTGGCATCTCCGCCATCGTTTTGCGTTGCACCAACAACTATGGCCCCTTTCAGTTTCCTGAAAAACTTGTTCCGTTAATGATCGCGAATGCGCGGGAAGACAAACCGCTGCCTATCTATGGCGATGGCCTGCAGGAACGCGACTGGCTCTTCGTGGAAGACTATTGTCGTGCCATCGCGCTGGCACTCGAAAAGGCCAAGCCGGGTTCTATCTACAACGTTTCGGCCGGCATGCCCCAAGCTAACCTGAAGATCGTAAGAACCATCCTGCAGCACCTCGGAAAGCCGGATTCTTTGATGCGTTCCGTCGAAGACCGACCCGGTCATGATCGACGCTATGCCCTGGATTGCTCCAAAATTCAACGAGAACTAGGTTGGCGGCCAGAGGTGAGCTTCGAGGACGGAATTCGCCGAACGATCGAGTGGTACCAGACCAACGGCGAGTGGCTCGAGCATGCGCGATCGGGAGAATATCGGAATTACTACGAGCGGCACTACACGCGACGTGCAGAGACATTCAGCAAGTAAGCAGCGGAGCGAACCAAGGGCAGCCAGCCTGCCGTCGCGAGACGCTAGAACTCGACGTGAGGTCTCCTGGCTTTGCATGAAAGAAATTTAAAGCTTTTGCAAGAGTAACGGAGTCAAAACGCATTGGATGACACGAGGAACACTGTTTCAAAACACTGGCTGTTGTTTGGTGTTTGGGTTGCGGTCAGTTCCCTCCTCTTTGCAAAACCTCTGATCGCCATCGTTCACTTATCGCTTACAAATGACGATGCCTCGCACCTCATCGTGATTCCTTTCCTCACCGCTGGCCTGGTATTCATCGAACGCCGCACTATCTTCAACAATCCTTCCTTCAGTGCAGGCGGCGGCATTTTCCTTTTCTTGTCTGTCATCATCGCCATCGGTGTGCGCTTGGCTGGCGACATGATGACTCCCGATCTCCGGCTCACAGGCCATGTCCTTGCACTCATCTTGCTTTGGATAGCGGGGTTTGCTTTTTCCTTCGGGAAGACGGCCGTAAAATCAGCCTACTTTTCTCTTCTTTTTCTTTTTCTGACTGTTCCTCTGCCAAATTTCCTATTGGAACGCATCATCTCTTTGCTGCAGGCTGGTTCCGCAGAAATCACTGAAGTTCTCTTCAACTTGACCGGAGTCCCCGTTCTGAGAGAGGGGCTGGTCTTCCACCTCGCCCGCGTTAACATCGAAGTTGCAAGAGAATGCAGCGGAATCCGCTCCACCTTAGCGCTTTTCATTCTGGCGCTACCAGTTGTGCATTACGGCTTGCACGCTCTCTGGAGGAAGCTGTTCTTTTTGGCGTGCGCATTCTTCATGATGATTCTGAAAAACGGGATTCGTATCGTTACCCTGACGCTGTTAGCGATGTACGTGGATCCGAGCTTTTTGTTTGGGACACTTCACCGTGATGGTGGAATTGTTTTCTTCCTGCTGGGCTTACTCTTGTTGCTGCCAGTTCTCCTACTGCTGCGGCGCGGAGAATCACCGGCCTTGGCGGGAACGAAGGAATTAGGGGCGTCTTCTGAACAAAGGAACTGACGGTGTGAAGTTCTCTCGAGTGTCTACGACGGAGTTTGCAATAATATCAATGAAATATATCCTGAGCCCAACAGCAGGGTATTAGCCTCCTGTGTAGCGGTTATGATACTGCCCGTAACCCGTCTCCCGTTCGGCTCCGTTCAGTACTACTCCCAATAGATTTTTCTCTTGGAACTCGGCCACGGCCTTCTCGGCTACCTCGAAATCCGTAACTCCCGCCCTCACGACAAACAGCACGCCGTCGCACAAATCCGCCAACACGCTCGGATCATGCACGGGAGTAGCCGGCGGAGAATCCAGGATCACAAAGTCAAACATGGGGGTGACGACGTCCAGTAGGTGTCTCATCCTGTCGCTGGGTAAAAGTTCACTGGGATTCGATACCTCCTTGCCTCCCGGAATAAAGCAAAGTTTCTCGTCCGGGCTGCTTTGAATAATCGCATACTCATCGGCTTCCCCGCGGAGATAGTCACTCAAGCCGGGCGTGGAAGGAGCCCCGAGGGCTACATGAAGTCGCGACGCTCGGAGGTCAGCGTCAATCAGAAGAACGCGACGGTCAGGCTGGCGGATAATAGACTGTGCGAGATTTGCAGCGACAAACGTCTTGCCCTCAGCGGGAACACTGCTGGTAATGAGGATGCGCTTCAACAGGCGCGTACCAGCAATCTGAGACAGTCGCGATCGGAGAGTTCGAAAAGGCTCGGCCCCGATCTTCTTGCTGTCGGTGCCTCCGAACACGCTCATGCGGGGATCCGGTGTCCATTTCGGATGGGCGCACCGCTTCAGGAGCTGTTCGAATCGGACGAAAGGCTGCTTACCCGCCCTTCCACTGCGGTTTATCGGAGCTGTGTCCAGTTCATTCCCTGCTTGGGCAGAGCGACTAATTCCTTCCGTCACATCGACGAAAGTCTGCGATGAGCTTGCCGACGGCTGCGACGCCCTTTCTTCCGCAGCCTTCTTCAACGCGTCATGTATCCGACTCATTTTTTCCCTTTCGAATATTCGCTCAACCGTTAACGGTCAAACACGCGTCCCGATTGCGCCCAAGCTCGGTTGATTCTTAGGCGCCTCACTCTTTCCTTGACACAGCGCTTCGAGAACCGGCACTAACGCGAGCACCGGAAGTTTGAGTGCAAGTTCGACGTCGCGTTCAGTATGCATCGATTTGTCACCGATAGCGATCAAGTAGAGAATCGCTAGCCCGAGAGCGAGCCCGCCACCGAAACCTCCGCCGGCAAAATAGACTTTCTTCGGAAACGACGGTCGATCCGGAAGGCTCGGTGGATCGTACACCCGGAATTGTTCGCTCTGCTGCTGGCTCTCAAGATCGCCAGCCACTCCTGCGTTCTGCCTCTTCTTCAGAAGGTCGTTATAGAAATCCTGCGCTGTCTGATAGTTGCGGGTCAATTCCTTCAACCGCTGCTCGACCATGGGACTAGCCTGAACGCGGCTTTGCAACAGGCGAATTTCATCCTGGATTTGACCTTGTCGCTTGGTCAAATCTGCGATGTTCATATCGTCCTGACGTAGTTTTGCTCGGAGTTGCTGAAGCTGTGGAGGTTCCGCCGCTGAAGCTTGCATCGAACCATTCTCAGATGGGTTATTCTTCGGTGCCGCTGCCATCCGTTTTTTCATTTCTTCAATCTGGTTCTTAAGCTTGACGACATCTGGATGCTGGGGAGTGTAGCGCGCCTGCAAACTCGCAAGCTGCTCTTGCAAAGCGCTCAACTGCTGTTCCGCGGTTTCCGGGTTTTGCCCTGTCTGTGATGCCTTCCAATTCGCTTCTTGCTGGCCGATGAGGGATTCATTAAAGGCTTTATCTTGGTGCGCGCGACTCAACGCCTGAGTATTGGCCTCTAGCTGTGCGTTCATCCCCGTCAAAATATTGAGGTTGCTTTGCTCTTCTTCCGGCAAAGACCCTAGATACTGCCGCTTCAACTCGGCAAATTTCGCATCTTGGTCATCCAAGTTCTTCTTAGCCTCTTCGAGTTGTTTGCTTAGAAAACTCGTGGTCTCCTTCGCCTGTTGCTTGCGCTCACGCGCGTTCTGTTCCAGGAACATTGAGGTGATTTCAGTACATATTTGTTGAGCAATTGGCGGGTTATCGAAGGTTACGTCTACGTAGAAACCCGGTAGTTGCCGGCTCTGCGTACCGGGCGTCGGCTCCAGTGGCTTGATTTCCACCGCGGTGCGCAACCGTTCGACAAGATCTTCTATGTGAACCCGGCCTCGGACCTCAGCGTACAGGCCGAATTTCTCGACGATGGGCTGCAAGCGTGTCCGGCTGAGGATCTGCTCTTTCATGGACGCAAGTCGGTGATTCAAGTCTTCGGTGACGACCGGCTTCACGTAGTCTGGACCAACCGTAGGCTGCACAACTAGCACCATGGTCTGCGATGTATATCGCTTGTGAAGCACAAAGGTGGCACCCAGGCCCATCCCTCCTAGAAGGAACGTGGAAAGCGGGAGAATCCACCAGTAGCGTCGCAACGTGCGTTTCGCTTGTGCCAAGCCAATTTCGCCATTCCGAACCATGATGACCTCGTCCTAACTCTACCTAATCTTCCAGCAGCAGCTTTGTCCCCGGATGCAAGAATCCTGGAGATCAGCAATCCCCACTGCGGCGAAGGCAGGCCACTGCATCAAGACTTGGGAAGCACGGGCTATGCCAGCTGGCACGACCGCTCGTCGTACCTATGTCTCATCTAAGTTGTTTTTTATCATACTCTTATGAAAGACATTTTCCGTCATTTCCTGCAGTGGCAAGTTCGTGTCTTCGTTCGAGCACAGGAAGTGGAAGGATTCTACCCATAATACCCGCTTAATTCGCCTTACCTGAGTTCCACCTGGCAATATACCGACTCTATGCCCGGCTCAAAGATGTCCAGAGCCGCATGGCGAAGGAATAGAAAACCTTTGTAATGATAAAGTTACAGAAAATCAGAGACCTCACTCCGAATGGTCTTTCTCAGGGCTTAAAATTGCACCCGTACTTGCCGAAAGAGGTGTCGTCTGTGTATTCTTGTAAATTAGCGCCTATTCGGCGCAAGGCGAGTTTGGTTCTGTCTTACGGGCTTTTTTTTCTCTTGGCCGCGCTTGTGGCGGGCTGCTCGCGCGACCCCAATGTGCGCAAACTGAAGTTCCTCCAGCAAGGTGACGTCTATTTCGAAAAGGGTCAATATCCAGAAGCCAATATCTCCTACAGCCGCGCCTTGCAGATCGACCCACGCTTTGTCGAGGCTCACTACAAGCGCGCCCAGGGCCTCCTCAAGCAGAGAAGTTGGGCAGCGGCCTTCCAGGAGCTGTCGCGCACGGTTGATCTGCAGCCGCAAAACTGGCCCGCCCAACTAGATCTGGGTCAACTCTTGCTCGCCGGTGGTAAACCCCAGGAAGCCAAAGATCGCGCCCTTCTCATCCTTCAGGGCAACCCAAAACACGCGGATGCACAATTACTTTTGTCCGACGCGGATGCCGCATTGGGGAATCTGGAGAGCGCTCTCGACGAAGCAAGAAAAGCCACAGATATGGCCCCGGATCGTTCAGCAAGTCTTATTAATTTGGGTCTGATCCAGGCGAAAGCCAACGCCTTTGACGACGCAGAAGCAAGTCTCAAGAAAGCACAATCCCTCGATCCTGTATCGGTCACTCCGCTGTTGACCTTAGCGAATCTCTACGAGCGCCAGAGACGGTGGGCCGACGCAGAGAAAGAATTTCAGGCAGCGATCAGCCTCACGCCCAAGTCAACCATGCCACGTAGTGCTCTGGCGGGTCTCTATCTCGCCCAAGGGCAAGAGTCGCTTGCGGAAAAGGTTCTGACAGACGCTAAACAACAATTGAGCGACGATCCAGCGGCGTACCGCATGCTCGGTGATTATTATCTGAGCCGCGGAGAAAACGCCAAGGCCGTCGCGGAATTCGGCAGCCTTTCTGCTGTACATCAGAATGATCCGGCCGTAAGAAAGACTTACATTCAACTCCTGATCTCCAATCAGAGAATCGACGAAGCCAACCAACTCAATGACGCGATTCTAAAGAAAACACCGCAGGATGCGGAGGCGCTGATCCTGAAGGGGCAGATTCAGCTTCGGCAGAGGAAAGTGGATGAAAGCGTTCAATCGTTTGAGCAGGCGCTCAAGTACACCCCCGAGAATGCCATGGGGCATTACCAGCTGGGTGTCGCATTCCAGCAGAAGGGCAGCACTCAGCAGGCCAAGAGCGAGTGGCGCGAAGCGGCCCGATTGCGTCCCAACTTTTCTGAAGCATGGCGCGCCCTTGGCGCCAATGCTTTGCAACATGCAGACTGGAGAGAGCTCGAACCCATCGCTGATCAACTCAAGACAATCGCGCCGCGCTCCGCAGAGGGCTATCTATATCATGCAACAGCTAGAATGAATCAAGACGATGCCTGGGCCGCGGAAGCGGACCTGAATCAACTGCTCCTGATCGCGCCAAACAGCGCGCTTGGATACGTCAAGCTAGGCCAGTTGCGTGTGGCACAAAAGCGCCTGGACGAGGCAGAAAAAATGTTCCGCCAAGGTCTTGCTCGAGATCCCAATTCTCTGCAGGCTCTCGGGGGACTGGTCGACCTGGATCTCCTCAACAAAAAGCCTGCCCAGGCGTTGCGCCTCATTCGAGAGCAACTCGATTCCAAGCCGCAAAATGCAGCTCTCTATTTAATGCAGGGAAATGCACTGCTTCAAAACAAGCAGCCGGAAGAAGCCGCACATTCCATCGAACGGGCCGTGGAACTGGACGGACAAGACGTCAGTGCACTCGCCCTGCTCGGAGGATTAGAGTCATCGCTCGGAAAGTTTGATCAGTCGATTGCCACCTATCAAAGAGCCATTGGAGTTGCGCCAAATGATGTCCGGCTCTATGTCGCGTTGGGCGGCGTCTATGAGCGTCAGGGCAATTGGCAACAAGCCCAGACCCTTTACCAGAAGGCGTTGGCGATGCAACCCGAAGACGCGCTCGCAGCGAACAACCTGGCCTACATCATGATCGAGCACAGGGAAAGTGTGAATGTAGCTCTTACGCTCGCTCAGACCGCTCGGCGCGGACTGCCGAACCTGCCGAATTCCGCAGATACGCTTGGCTGGGCGTATTACCACAACGGAGCATACTCGGTTGCCGCGCCCTTCTTAGAAGACGCCGTCAAGAAAGCCCCAGGGAACTTGACTTATCACTACCACCTCGGTTTGACCTATCAAAAACTCAACGATTTGGCCAGGGCCCGCACAGAGTTTGAGAAAACTATCAGCCTCGACCCGAAATCGCTGCTTGCCAACGAGGCGCGCCGGGCGCTGAGCCAGACCACGGGCACCTAGGCGAATTTCTCAGTGCGTACCAACAGAATCTCTGATTTAATCGATAAGAGGCATGAAAATGATTGCAGAAATGTCCGCAACGCGGAGAAGCGAGGAAGGAATTGTCTCCCTCGGTACCCGTAACGGCATTGAGTTGGCAATTCTCAAACGAACCGAGAAATCGCTGGGCAAAATAATTGCCAAGCCGGACTCGACTGATCTTATTGAAGGTATCCGAATCGAGCCGCTGCAGATCTATCCCGATGACCGCGGTTTTTTCACCGAAATTGCGCGGCTTGGCCGAGGGCTCGCCACCGATATGGTGCCGGACAGCACACGAAAGATTCAGATTTCCCTTACTCTCACATATCCCAACACGATTAAGGCGATCCACTACCATGCGGAGCAAACCGATCTGTGGGCCCCCGTGACCGGGATGGTTCAGGTTTTTCTCTACGACCTGCGGCGTCATTCGAGAACGTTTGGCCTGATCAACACGATCTATACCGGAGGATTCCGCCCCTGGGAGATTCTCATTCCCCCCGGCGTCGGCCATGGATACAAAGCCTTAGGGGTTGCACCGATTCAGCTTGTTTATATGACAGACCGCCACTATAACCCAGCGGATGAACTCCGACTGACTTACAACGACCCCAACATTGCCTACGACTGGGAAACGCAGCACAAATAGGCCCCATGCGCGTTTTGATCATCGGTGCGCGGGGCATGCTCGGTACCGACCTGCTGAAGGAATGGGAGACTGACGAGCTCATCCCGGCCAGTTCGCGAGATGCCGACATCCGGGTCGCAGAGCAAGTGCACAGCCTACTTGCTCGCACGCGTCCTGAGTGGACCGTGCTGACGGCCGCGTATACCGACGTCGATGAGAGCGAGGGCAATCCAGAAAATGCTTTCGCGGTGAACGCCAGTGGTACCGAGAATGTGGCTCGCGCAGCGAAAAAGGTTGGCTCTCGCTTATTTTTCGTGAGTACGGACTATCTTTTCGACGGAACTTCCACGCGGCCCTATGAGCCCGACGATCCGATCGCACCGCTCAATGTATACGGGCAATCCAAGGCGGCCGGCGAAAAAGCGATCCGCGAACACCATCCGGACTGGTGCATCGCACGCACGTCCTGGCTTTTTGGCGCCGCGCGTGCTTGTTTTCCGGAGAAAATTCTTCGTGCCGCTGAGGCACGGCCGGAACTCACAGTTGTCGCCGATCAGGTGGGATCTCCCACCTTCACGCGCGACCTGGCGCGGATGATTCGCGATCTTGTCCGCATGGATGCCCGAGGAACCTTAAATGTAACGAATGCAGGCTCCTGCTCCTGGTTTGAATTCGCGCAGGAAACCCTGCACCAGGCAGGCCGCGGTTCCGTTCGCGTATCACCGATCACTACTGCAGAGGCACGCCGCCCTGCAAGACGCCCATCCTACTCCGTCCTTTCACCTGCGAGCCTGAACGCCCTCGGCCTGGGAATGAGGCCCTGGCGTGACGCCTTGAGGGCTTACCTAAAGGAATTGCGGGAGATGGGCGATCTCGGGTGAGCTATGTCTGATCGACCCCACGGGACAGCGCCATGGAGCTATTGGTTTCCAGCGATTCTTGTCGCCATCCTGATTTCGGTCTTCTCAACACAATCGTTTACCGCTGAGCGGACGGGCCGCGTCATCCTCCCAGTCTTACACTGGCTCTTCCCGTGGGCCACAAGCCGAATGCTGCATCTCCTGCACCTCGGCATTCGCAAGACGGCACACGTCACCGAGTTTGGGATCTTCAGTATTATGGTGTTTCGCGGCGTCCGTGCAGGTAGGTCTGGTTGGAAATTCAACTGGGCTCTTACGACCCTGGTGATCGCGGTTTTGTATGCTGCGCTCGACGAATGGCATCAGTCATTCGTTCTGCTACGGCATGCGACACCGCGCGATGCAGCGATTGATGCCTTTGGCGCATTGCTGGCTCAATGTTTTGTTTGGGTGTATGCCACCCGAAGAGGGCCCTTCACGGCCCTTTTTCGAGGGAATGCCGGTTCAGCAAAGAAGCAGGACGAAATGACTCGCTAAGTTATTCCGCGCGCGGTTAGGGGACGTTGGCAGACACTTCGTTGGAATGAGCGCTTTCGTTACCGCTGGCGTCCACCGCCGTCGTCACGTAGTAATAGAGAGTACCGCCGAGCACGGTCCCATCAGTATAGACCAGGCCGCCCACCAACGAAGAATTCAACTTGGCGTACTGAGTGCCACTCGCGGTGCTGCGATACACGTTGTATCCAGCCACTGTCGAAGTGCTGGCGATCCAAGACAGCGCTACGGAATGCGCTTGCTGCACCGTTGCGGTGAAATTCACACCGGGAACGTTGGCGGCGTTTATCGTCACATTGTTGCTCGCAGGAGAATACGTATATCCGGTATTGCTGGGAGTTACGGTAAATGTCCCGTTTGCCAAACCAGAGAAGCTGTAACTGCCCGACGCGTTCGTAACAGTAATCGCCCCGGCGGCCCCGCTCAAGGTCACCGTGGCTCCACTGCCACCCGCAGCCGGGCTGATTGTCCCGGAGATGGCATACGTGGCACTTTGCGGAGTGTCCGTGAAATTTATTCCGGTGACGTTAGCGCCGTTGATCGTTGCAGCTTGGCTGGTCGGACTGAACGTGTAACCGGTGTGGCTGGGAGTAATCGCGTAAGTCCCGTTTGCCAATCCAGTGAAGGTGTAAGAGCCGGAGCTGTTCGCCGTTGCCGTAGCGCTAGCTGCTCCACTTAGCGTGACCGCCGCACCGTTTCCGCCCGCGGCCGGACTGATTGTCCCGGAGATGTCGTACGTTTGCGGCGGCGGCTGGGTGGATGAATTTCCGCTGACCGCGCCAGAACAACCCCAAGACAAGGCCATCGAGGCGAGCATTCCCGTCAGTAAGAACGCGGCCCGCATGCGAGAACTTAGTTTCCGAGCGTGAGTAGGTTGACTCAATCGCTGATCAGACGATCCAAGTCTCATGGTCCAGGCAGCTCCATAGTCTTCCCGTAGTGCAGAATACGCGTGCGTGGGATTTGGAAATACTGCCTGGAAGGCCAATCTAAGTACAGGTATTGACCCTGTACGGGGTCTGCTTCGAAGAATTAAAGGTCGCGTTTTTGGAAGCGTCCCGTGACACAGCCGCCGGGCAAGAGGCAGCGTACGTCTCAAGTTGACAAGGCCGAATAACCAGGCGGCAGGGCCGAGCTGAGCATGGCGCTGCTAATCTCCGATTACGAAACGAAGCCACGGCGCAAACGCATGGCGCAGACCGGAATTACGAAACAAAGACACGGATTCTTTTGCTGAGATCCTTCGCCAGACGCCAAGAGGGTGCCACTCGTTGATCGTCTTCATATCCAGGTGCAGCGGGCAGGGAGCCTCCTCGTGCCTTATCGCGGTGAACGGGAACCAGGCTGGTAAAGGCTCGGCAACCGTCATCCTGGGCTAGGATTCTGCGGCATCCCCCACGGAAAAGTAAGTGCAATCCGGATGGTGAAACACCAATGCACTCACGCTCGCTTCCGGATCCATCATGAAGCCCTCCGTAAGCTGCACGCCGATCTCGTCCGGCTTCAATAGTGCCCAGAGTCCTGCCTGATCCTCGAGGTTGGGGCACGCCGGATAACCAAAGCTGTAGCGCTTCCCGCGGTAGCGGGAGGTAAATCGCTGCGCCATGGTCATCGCCGGTGGATCGGGGAAGCCCCAATCCTCTCGGATACGCCGGTGCAGCCATTCCGCGCACGCTTCCGCCGTCTCGATTGCCAGCGCCTGGAGACCGTGGGACTTGAAGTAGTAGCCCTCGTTTTTCGCTTTTTCCGATCGCCCACGAATTCCTTCGCCGGCCGTCACCACGAACAATGCCAGGTGATCGCGCTTCCCACTTTGCGCCGGCAAGACATAATCGGCTAGGCACAGAAAATCGCCCTGCCGTTGCCTCCCAAACCGAAACGTATGCAACGGCGCCGTTGCTCCCGGCGTAAATAGGTGCAGGGAATCTCCTTGCGCTTCCGCTTCGAAGAACTGCCAGACGGCCCGGATCTTCATGAACTCCGCTGCTTCCTTCTTCACCTCCTCCATGTTCTCGAATAGCTCGACGGCCTTTGGATCGCGTTCCGCCAAACGCTTCTCAAAGTCGCCCCGGAAGCCCATGTGCCGCCCATAGAGCATGAAGGGATTGACGTAGCCCCAGACTTCGCGCAAATCCGGCACCAGCCGGACTTTGCGGTCCAGATATTTCACCTCCGGAATCGGCAGGTCCGCGCGAACCCGCGGCGAGCGCGCCACCGCCGGGATCTCCTTCACTGTCACGATCGTGGACACGCTCGCGCCATTTCCGCTTGCCGTGTGATTCCGCAGCACGTTCTCGCGCGTCGCCGGATTCATCAATTCGTTCATCAGCCGCAGCCCGGTCATCGCGTCTTTCGCGTAGCACACGGCTTTCCCATAACTTGGGGCGATCTTCGTCTGCGTAAACTTTGCCGAAAGCGCCGCGCCGCCCACCAGCATGGGAAT
>WNFW01021411.1_pt1 | contig 12621 bp, 13 predicted proteins | sample 5400131 | NCBI WGS metagenome assembly WNFW01 (sample SAMN13153362, study PRJNA577476) | soil metagenome | isolation source: 20 cm soil or saprolite under grassland replicate 1 | place: USA:California | collected 2016-06-15 | reverse complement strand
CCGCCTCGTCCTTCCCGCCTATGCTGATCACATCGCTCGCCACATCAGCCACGCAAAACGGGTTGATTACCCCAACTGTGGGCATGCTCCTTTCGCTGAGATGCCGGAGCGGTTCAACAGGGATGTGGCCGAGTTTATGAAGACGGTCCATCTCTAAGTACAACGCCACCTGGAAAGGAAGCGGAAATCATACTGCAAGGGGTCACTGTACTATTCCGGGCTAAACATACGCTAAGCCGCGCATTGGCTTCCCAGGCTGACTCATCTGAAAGATTGATGATGTTGGAAAGGCTTCGCAACAACCCTCATGAGCCTTTTTCCTCCATTATCACAACATATGCTGCAATCATGGAACAGTGAAAAGCCGTGAGCGTATGTTTAGCCCGGAATAGTACAGTGACCCCCTTGGTGGCACGCGAGTATGGCCATATAAGACCAGCGAAGCTGCCATCAGAGATGTATTACGCCTGTTCGAGGCGATGACCTATGACTGCCCTTGGAGTGATGGAAGGGATAAAGGCACTCGCTGAGGAAGTCCTTGGGAGCAAGAGCTTGGTGGGGATTCGAGTTGCTATCCAGGGCCTGGGCAAGGTCGGAATGAACCTGGTAGAATAAGCTGAACAAATGCCGAGAGAAGGAGGAAAAGGGGGATGCAGGAGTTTGAAGAGCAATGGCAAAGATGGAGTCAAGATATGATTAACGGCTTACAGAAGTGGCTTCAGACACATCCACAGGCATCCGTGCAAGAAATAGGATTGATACTAGATGAACGGCTGAATCGCCTGCGAACGCAGATAATGCGTGATGTAGCCTTAGCAATTGCCAAAGTAAAGGGCTTTGAGATGGCGAGCAAGGAGCAGCCACGCTGCCATAATTGTGGAATGATACTAACTTCGCTTGAGAAATATCAATGGCGATCTCAGTCGACTGGGGGCGAGGAAATGGATGTAGAGATAAACTATGGTAATGGAACATGCCCAGGCTGTGGAGCTAAGCTTCTTCCCTGAGAAGTATGAATTAGTCGAGGCTTGTTCATAAATCATCAGGCCGCTTTCAGAAAAGCCTTGAAATTCTCATTGGCCAGCGAGCGCAGCTTGTGGAAGATAGGTCGGACGTCCATCCCATCATCGGTGTGGGGATAGCGTCCATTGGGAATACGCTGCTCTACGAAACCATCGCCGACTAGGTAGCCAATTTCCAAATGCCAGCCTCGAAAAACATTAAAGCCGTTATAGTGTTGACAGACGGTATAAATCTGCGAGGAAGCGACCTTATTGCACTATAGCCGCGATCATGTTGACATCACCTGGTATCCGGCTGGCTTCTCGATCATCGAGCAAGGCGAACGAGCCAACAGCCTGTACTTGCTCCTCTCTGGGACAGCCCAGGTGATGCGAGAGGACGGTGATGGGACGCACCAAGTCCTGGCACATCTGAAACCCTGGGGCCTTCTTTGGTCAAGAGGGGCTGGCCTCTCGGCAAGCACGCCACGCCCATGTGGTTGCTGAGCAGAACGTGACCTACCAGGTCCTCTCGCCGGAAGCGCCCACGGCCTTCCTGGGACGCGGAGAAGACGCGCACCTCTGCGGTTCCACAGGAGGCGAGGAACGGGACATGGAGCACGTGCTGAACGATACCAACCGCATCCAGGTAGATCGCTATCTCCGACACAAGGTGGAGGCGATCGCCGCCCATCGTTCGCAGTTCCCGATCCAACCGGACCTGTTGCCGCTTGCGATCTTGCAGGCACTGATGGAGCATGAGTACTTCGTGCCGGTCTCTCTCGTCTCCGAGGTTGAACCCGAGTTCCTCGCATTGCAGGGGACATCATGAACGAACCAGGATTTTACAAGGGACGACACTTGACCGCATCCAGGGAAAGGATAGATACGTCATATGAAGACTTACGATTATATCGTTATTGGCGCCGGATCGGCAGGGTGCGTGCTCGCAAGCCGACTTACTGAGACAGCCGACGCACACATATTGTTGCTAGAGGCCGGTGGGATGGATGAGAATCCGAACATCCACGATCCTGCTTGTCTGTTTGCACTGCGGGAAGGCGAAGAGGACTGGGCCTATGCCACTGCTCCACAGAAGTATGCCGCCAACCGGGCGCTGCATTGGCCGCGAGGCAAAGTGCTCGGCGGGAGCAGTTCACTCAATGGCATGATCTATGTTCGTGGGCATCGCACGGACTATGATAATTGGGCCTACCTGGGCAATGCCGGCTGGGATTATGAAAGTCTCCTGCCCTACTTTAAGCGCTCCGAGGACTTCGATCGAGGCGCATCCCGCTATCATGGACAGGGGGGTCCTTTGCACGTGCTTTCACGGTTTGAGCCGCATCCTGTCAATAAGGCGATGATCGTGGCGGCTGTGGAAAAGGGCTATCCCTACCGGGACGACTTCAATGCTGGCGCCGACGAGATTTATGGCGTCGGTCTCTGCCACCTGACCATCAAGGATGGCAAGCGCCAGAGTACCGCCAGCGCGTTTCTGAAGCCAGCGCTCGCACGTTCCAATCTCACTGTACTTACTCGTGCATTGGCACGGCGACTGCTATTCAATGGGACGCGCTGCATTGGCGTGGAATACACTCAGGATGGTGAGCTCACTCAGGCGCATGCGACGGCAGAAGTCATCGTCAGCGGTGGTACAGTGGAATCCCCGAAGCTGTTGCTGCTCTCAGGCATCGGACCGGCAGACCAGCTTCGTCACCTGGGGATGGAAGTCCTCGTCGATCTACCAGGGGTCGGCCAGAATCTGCATGATCACACGCTTGCGCCCCTCATCTACGCAGCGAAGCAGAGCTTGCCGCCACCTGTGCCTGGTCTCCAATTCATGCACAGCCAATTGTTCTGGTCGAGCGACAACAGGCTCCCCGGTCCCGACCTCCAGCCGCTGTTCTTCCATGTTCCCTTCTATGTGCCTGGCATGTCCGGACCGGCAGAGGGATACACGCTCATGGCAGGGCACATTCGTCCGGCAAGCCGGGGCTTCCTGCGTCTTACCTCGGCTGATCCATCGGCTCCGCTGGAGATTCATCCCAACTACCTCTCGGTACCGTCCGACGTGAAAGCCCTTGTGCAGGCATTGGAAATGTGCCGCGAGATAGGTGCGGCACAGGCTCTGGAGGAATGGAACGGTGGTGAACTCTATCCTGGCCCAGACGCCGTCAGTAAAAAAGATCTCGAACGCTATGTCAGGCAGTCCGTTATCACGTACCATCACCAGGTAGGTACCTGCAAGATGGGCGTAGACGCGCTGGCCGTAGTGGACCCCACCTTGCGTGTCTATGGGGTGGAGCGACTGCGTGTGGCCGATGCCTCGATCATGCCGAGTGTGACATCGGGGAACACCAATGCGCCAGCCATCATGATCGGCGAAAAGGCGGCTGATATGATCAAGGCGACACGTTTAGCCTAGGTTTTCATTCCACTGTTCCTAATAAGCCACATCTCAAAACAAGGGCATTTCTTAGCAGATGTACCTCTCTAAATTATATAGTGACACCACTCTAAAACACATTAAACCAATTCATCTTCTTAGCAGTATAAATTTTGCTGACGAACCTGATAGGCCGTATATATTTTGTGGCTGTTCCAATCGTGAAGTGAGTATCATATGATATGAGAAAGCACAAATATTATGAATACATCATAAAAGGAGCTAAAAAGATGCGAGCAGCTATCATCACCCAACCTGGTGGGCCGGAGGTTTTGGAAATACATGATGTCGAGTTGCCTGACCCATCAGGTGAACAGGTACGTATTCGTGTGCGTGCATCTGGCATCAACCGCGCCGATTTGTTACAACGCGCTGGAGGCTATCCTGCCCCTGCTGGATCACCTCCGAACATTCCTGGCATGGAATTTGCAGGTGAAGTTGATGCAATTGGGCCGCTCGTAACAATGTGGAAGCCCGGTCAACGTGTAATGGGTCTGGTTGGTGGAGGAGCACAGGCAGAATACATCTTATCGCACGAGGGTCTATTAGTCGAAATTCCGCAAAATCTCGATTTCGTGCAGGCGGCCGGAGTTCCAGAAGTATTTATGACAGCTCATGACGCTCTATTTACGCAGGCCAACTTACAGTTGGGCGAACGGGTTCTGATTCATGCCGCTGGTAGTGGTGTCGGCACAGCAGCTATACAACTTGCACACGCTGCAGGAGCCACAACATTTGGTACTTCACGAACACCAGACAAACTTCAGCGTGCCAAAGAGCTTGGACTAGATGTAGGCATTTCTGGTCAGAATTTTGCTGAAGAAGTGAATAGTCTGACCAATGGCGAGGGGGTACATGTTATCATTGATTTTTTGGGCGCTCCCTACATCGAGCAGAACTTGCAAGCATTGGCAATGTGGGGACGCCTGGTCTTCCTGGCAACTATGGGCGGTGTGCAGGCACATGTGAATATCGGTATGTTGATGGGTAAGCGTATTTCTATACGTGGTGTTACTATGCGCACTCGCACACTTAGGTGAGGCCCATAGGGTTATGGGAGAGAATAAGAATTTTGGGAAGCTGGTAGTGAGAGTGGATTAAACCTCACAACATATGGTACTGCATCAGGTTGAAAAGCCTTTGGTTGCTAACCCTTTGTGTAGTATAATCACCTTATGTTGGGGAGTTGGGGATGAAAACTTGATCTGTGAAAGGAGTCCATGCCAAAGCCAGCCACTCATACACTTATCTGGTCTGCCCAGAGCAAGACCTATGCACTGCTTTGCCCTGACTCTCAACCGCAATCTCTGGTGCCTGGAAACGAGGGACCATGGTTTGCCTGGTTGATGACGCATTCTTCTTTCTCTTTCCAGGGTCAATACGGTCATCTCAGTGTGCTCAAAGAGTCCCGGCAACGAGGATCCGGTTACTGGTATGCCTACCATACCTCACAGAGCCGTATGAGAAAGCGCTATCTCGGACGAACCGCGAAGGTGACCCTTGCGCGCTTAGAGAAGGTGGCGCAGGAACTCAGTATCTCATCCTCGCCTATCATTCTTGCTTCGGAACCGGCAGTGTTGTCGTTGGAGCAGAAGGGAGTGCTGCTTTCTACCAAGCTCTCTCCTCCTCGTCTACCAAATCCGCTGGTAGAGAGGTCTCGTTTGCTCAGGGAACTGGATGCCATACACTCTTACCCGTTGACGCTCGTCTCTGCCTCTGCTGGTAGTGGGAAGACCACGCTGCTCTCGGCATGGATGGCTGCCTGCAAGCCACCAACCAGTGAGGAGAGGGTGCAGGGCGTAGAGCGCATGGGAACCGAACAGTTTGTCACCTGGCTCTCCCTCGATGCGGTGGACAATGATCCGATCCGCTTCTGGGTTTCAGTCATTGCGGCCTTAGGCACCTCTATGTCCAATCTGGGGCAGACGGCTCTTGCCTTGCTGCACTCGCCCCAGCCTCCCCCTCTGTCGACCATCCTGACGGCCTTGCTCAACGAGATCATGCCAGGCTCTGGTGATATCATCCTGATCCTGGATGACTATCACGTGATCTCTGACCAGGCAATTCACGATTCGCTGCTCTTCTTGCTGGATCATTTGCCCGAACGTATGCACCTGGTGCTCGCTACACGTACAGACCCCGAGCTTCCCCTCTCAAGATTACGCGTTCGTGGCCAACTACTTGAGATCCGCTCAAGCGATTTGCGCTTTACTCAGGAAGAGGCAACTGACTTTCTGTTGCAACGCATGAGCCTGCCTCTCACGGACGAAGACGTGGCCACCCTGCAACATCGGACGGAGGGCTGGATCGCCGGTTTGCAACTGGCAGCACTCTCCCTACGCAAGCAGCAAGATCTTTCCGGCTGGGTCTCGGACTTTACTGGCAGCTACCGCTATCTCCTGGATTATGTGCAGCAGGACATTCTTGCACTGTTGCCGGTCCCACTTCAGCACTTTCTGCTCCAGACATCAATCCTCACCCGCATGAATGCTGCCTTATGTCAGGCAATCAGCGCTGGTCTGACGCTCCAGGCGAGCCAGGAGATGCTTGAGGAGGTGGAGCGAGCCAACCTCTTTGTGGTGCCGCTCGATGAGCAGCGGCAGTGGTACCGGTATCATGATCTGTTTCGTGAGGCGCTGCGTGCTCGTTTACATGCTTCTCAACCAGAACTGGTGCCGCTCTTACATCAACGTGCTGCACGCTGGTATGAGACGCAGAGCGAGTGGCGGGAGGCTATTGCACATGCGCTAGCTGCGCCTGACTACCCCCTTGCCGCATCCTTGATGGAGCAGGCGGCTCCTCGCTTCTGGTTCAGTGGGGAAGCAAGAATCATTCATCATTGGGTGCTCACTTTACCAGATTCCGCCCTGCGTACGCATATGCGCCTGGCCCTCAACGCTGCTCTTCGCTTCCTCGATTCCGTTCATATCAGTACTGAAACTGTGCATGCTAGCATGGCCGCTCAGGTACAGCGAACCACCATGCGCATGGAAGAGATCTTACGCAGCAGGCAGTCGTTTTTGCTCTCAGAAGCAGAGGTAACGTTGATCGAACGCCGTCTGCGACTGCTACGTGCCTTGATCGAAGTCAGAGCCGTCATGAGACGTGGAGACAAAGAACGACTGCGTCTTTTGGCGCAAGAGGTAGAAGCGCTGTCACCCGATGAGGAGGTGAGTTGGAAGTTGATCCCGCTTTCATTCGCCTTCTGGCTGACCTTGATGCTCCCGCAAGACAGTGCTCTCCTGGTGGGCAGACTGCGTTCGGCGAAGCAGTGGATCAGCGAGGCAGGGGACTATCTGGCAACGTTCCGGGTGATGACCTGGCTGGCTAGAGCATATATACATGCCGGACAGTTGCATAAGGCCCATCAAGAATGCTTGCAGGCAATCACCCTGCTTGAACAGATTGGTGGGAGCACCGCCATAGCAGGATATTTATTTGCTTCTCTCTTTGACATCTCCTATGCCTGGAATCGTTTGGAAGAGGCATCTGAGGCATTGCATCATTTGCTCCGCATTGCGCAGGACTGGCAGCAGGTAGAACTCCTGGTCATGGCAGAGAGGGCTCTAGCGCGGCTCGAGCTTGCAAGAGGAGATCTGGACACAGCACAAAAGGCACTGCATAAGGCAGAGACATTTCTTGAGCAGGAGGAATTTGCCAACAATGTTCGCTGGGTGACTGAGACTCGCGTCCAGGTGTGGCTCGCTCAAGGCAACCTGGCTGAAGCCAGCAACTGGGCAACGCAGAACACAATTTCACCTGAATCCTGGGATCCCTTGCGCAAATGGGAGGTGCTGCTGCTAGTACGTGTCCTTTTGGCCCAGCAGCAGTACACACAGGCAGTCGAGATGCTGGAGCGCTTTAGAGAGCACCTTGACCAGCCAGCAGATATCGAGAAAACACTCGAATGGATGGCGCTATATGTGGTCGCCCTGCACCATGCAGGCAAAAGCACGCAGATGGTTCCTATTGTAACTCGTCTGCTCACGATGACCGAGCCAGAGGGCTGGATTCGCCTGTATCTGGATGCAGGAGAACCCATGCAACAGGCACTGGAGGCGCTTCTGGAAGCTAATGGCAAAGGGGACATAGATGCATCGCAAGAAGATGGAAACAGCCGAATTGCGATTATCATTTCCAGGCCCTACGTGTCGCGCTTGCTGTCGGCCTTTAAGCAGGACAAAGCGGCACTCGCTCATAGAGCCATGCATCAGCAAGTGATCCAGTCTGAGTCAGAAGCAGCCGAAATGCAGAGGCAAGGGATTGAGCCTCTCTCACGACAGGAGTTGCGAGTGCTACGTCTGCTGATCGCAGGGCAGACATATGCGGAAATGGCGGAGACGCTAATCGTTTCCACCAATACGATTAAGACACAGGTAAGCAGTATCTATCGCAAGCTGGGCGTGAGCCGACGCGCCGAAGCCATTGCTGCATCCCAACGTTTACAGATCCTCTAACAAGAGTTCGAAAGACAAATCCCTACGTGTTGTGGGAAACTACCCTCCCATGGATTTCACAACATATATGTGCAATCACCCATCTAATCACGAACACAGGTGATGAAAGTCCCTCGCTTCCCGGCTATACTTTTCTCAAGTAGAGCAGACCTGGCCCAATCAGAACGAAGGGAGTACACCGATGCACGTCTCGATTCGCATCAAAGGGCACCTGGATCCGGGCTGGCAGGAGTGGCTGGAGGGATTACAAATCGTGCATGAGCCAGATGGTACATCTCAGCTTTCTGGCCCGCTCAAGGACCAGCCAGCACTGCATGGAGTGCTTACGAAGATCAACCATATGAGCTTGACGCTGCTCTCACTTGAAAGTAGCGACCCCACACAACCAACGCTAGAGAAGGAGAACTACAATGAGCAAATTACAAGTTGCAGAGTTTTTAACCCTGGATGGGGTCATGGAAGCCCCTGAGCAATGGAATGGACCATTCCTGAATGAAGAAATGGGTATGGAGATCGGCAGCAACCGCATGGCTGATCGATTTAACAGCATCCCGAAGTTTGTGGTTTCAACCACTCTACAGGAGGCGACATGGAACAATTCCAAGCTAATCAAAGGCAATATCGCCGAAGAAGTTTCCAGGCTCAAACAGCAGTTTAGTCAGGCTATAACGATTCTAGGCAGTGGCGACCTTGTCCACACACTCATGGATCATCATCTCATCGATGAGTACCTGCTTCTAGTCTGTCCACTGGTTCTGGGCAAGGGCAAGCGACTCTTTCAAGACGCAAGCCGAACGACGCTGCGATTGGTCAACTCCAAGGCCTACACAACAAGCGCCATCTGGCTCACTTACCATCCCGCTTGAGATAAGCTATAGAAGATAAGGAGAATTCAATGCAACACGTCATTTCACAAGAGCATACATCCGTCCATCAGACCACGTAGCTGACTATAGGGCTCCTGGCCTGTGGTGTCGTCGCTGGCCCCCTCTTCGCCGTCGTGGGCCTGACCCAGGCTTTTACCCGCCCGGGATTTGATCTCACGCGTCACGCGCTCAGCCTGCTCTCCAATGGAGACCTGGGGTGGATTCAGATCTGCAACTTCCTACTCACCGGATTGCTGTTCGTCGCGTGTGCCGTGGGTATGCGACAAGTTATGCGTGGTAGCCGTGGTGGAACATGGGGACCGCGGCTGATAGCGGTCTTAGGCGTAGGACTGATCTGCGCCGCATTCTTCAGGGCTGACCCTGGTCTTGGCTTCCCTCCCGGAACGCCAGCAGACGCCAATACTCTCAGCTGGCACGGTATGGTGCATCTCATGGTGGGTACGGTGTCATTTCTCTCACTGATCGCTGCATGTTTCGTTTTTGCCCGCCGCTTTGTAGCCCAACGTCTGCGAGGATGGGCCACCTATTCTTTCGTGACTGGCGTGCTCTTCTTCATCTCCCTTGCTGGGCTTGCGACGGGACATCTCTGGATGAATAGTGCCTTCGTGTTCACGACGCTCAACGCCCTTGTCTGGGTCTCGGTGATCGCAGCGAAGCTGTTGATCGAGCAATCTCGTGCCTCAGTCTGAAACGGCATCAGTGCCGTGTAGGTGCTTCTCGCAAGCCGGGAGCCTACCCATGCCGATTCGCACAGCCCTTTGCACTGCACCTGGTAGTATTGTCACCTGTTTCTAGTCGGAAATAGGTGACAATACTACCAACTTCTTTACATACTTTCTTATCTCTTTTCTTACCTCTCTGTTTTTAGTATACTTAAAGCCAGACAGCTTGATTCATGCGCGTGACAGTCTCACGAAACGCAATTGCTCCAAAAATCGTGCTACCCTACAGTAGGAATTTTTGGTGTAGAGTGTCGAACAGACATTGAACCCTACCGAAGGAGAAAGAGTATGCCAGCTATTGACGAAGTGAACATGAGCGTACCGATGATGAAACTAGAGCTGGTGCCGGTGCCGGTTTCTGATGTTGACCGAGCCAAAGCCTTCTATGAAAAGGCTGGCTTTATTTTAGGAGTTGACACACAACCGAGTGAGGGGATGAGAGTTGTCCAGTTCACACCGCCCGGATCGGCTTGCACCATTGTCTTTGGCACTGGGATGGGTGACATTACTGAGATGACCCCGGGGTCATTGAAAGGGCTGCACCTGGTTGTCGATGACATAAACACAGCGCGTTCGGCCCTCCTGAATCGTGGCATTCCAGTCGGCGAGATGACAGAATTAAGCGGCGTGAAGTATGCCGGCTTCAGCGATCCCGATGGGAATCTATGGCTGTTGCAGGAATTTCCGCCAGAGGTAAGGCAGCCTGGACAGAGCTTTTATAAAGGGACGAAAACATGAGAAAACTAATTGTGACTGAGTATCTCACATTGGACGGTGTGTTTGAAGAACCAGGTCATTGGAGTTTTGAGTATTTTAACGACGAAGCAATGCAGTATAAACGTGATGAACTCTTTTCCTCAGATGTTCAGTTACTGGGACGAGTCACCTATGAGGGGTTTGCGAAAGCATGGCCGACCATGCCAGATACTGGAGACTTTGGTGAACGCATGAACAGCATGCCCAAATATGTGGTCTCAACAACGCTCACCCATGCTGAGTGGCAGAATTCAACGATTATCAGCAAGAATGTTGTGGAGGAGATACAACACCTGAAAGAGCAATCAGGTCAAAATATTCTGGTTGCTGGCAGTGGGAAACTGGTACACACCCTGATGCAGCATGATCTGGTTGATGAATTGAGGTTTATGGTTCATCCGGTGGTTTTGGGAAGCGGGAAGCGCTTGTTTCCCGAAGGAACGGAGAAGTGTAAGTTAACGCTCGTGGAGACCAAGGCCTTCAAAACAGGCATTGTTATCCTGCATTATCAGCCTGATAGAGGACAATAAAGACACGTGTGGATTAACCTCTCTCGATCACCAACAATTCTGTCTCACGCTCTCTACCAACAACCATTGGCACACTCTGGCTCACACTGGTGTGCATACAGAATGGAGGATCATCAGGTAAACCTCCAAGAATAACTGCCTGTGCGGAATTGCAGTAATCAATCAGCTTAGGAGGCTCGAACGCTTCATACAATGCGATGGCTGCCAGGACGCTCTCATGGAGATCAAGTGGCAATTCCTGCCCCTGCACTCGATGCAATTCGAGTGCAAGATAACCGGCGCACACTGCATCATCAAGAGCGAAGTAATCGAGTTCTCCTGAGCACACAAGGCGAATGTTGCCGCCCCTGTCCTTTGCCATTTCAAGTGCTTTCAACGCCACAGCTTCAGCATTGTAAAAGCTTCCAGCCAGACGAATTGCATCTGATGGGCAGGCGTAGAAAGCGCGTGTGCCATTAGTTGTTGTCATGATAAGTTCGCGCCCAGTCAGATCGACCTCTGAAAACTGGACGGGAGAATTACCGTAATCGAAACCCGGCACAGGCTGGACATTGCGCTCCCCACACATAAGCCTTCCTGGAATCTTTTGAGCTGCTTCTTTCGCCTCCTCAACAGTGCTCGCAACGAATATACGTTCGGCACCCTGGTCAAGCATCACAGCTTGTGTCGTAGTAGCGCGAATGACGTCTATAACAATGTAGACGTCATTCGCGCTAGTCTCACTGCTTACAATTGCAGAGGGAGTGAAAAAGACATTCAGATCCAACTTATTCTTTCCCCAGTTTCTTCTTCCTCTCCATCTCCCTAAGCTCTATCCTGCGTATCTTACCTGAAATGGTCTTAGGAAGCGCATCAACGAACTCAATCTCCCGAGGATACTTGTACGGTGCAGTAACTCGTTTAACGTACTCCTGAAGTTCGCTTGCCAGTTCGGGAGAAGCTTTATAACCAGGGGCGAGAATTACAAATGCTTTGACGATCTCACCACGCATCTCTTCAGGACTGGCGATGACCGCGGATTCTGCAACGGCGGGATGTTCTTTTAAAGCGCTCTCTACTTCGAAAGGACCGATACGATAGCCTGCGCTGATAATTACGTCGTCGGCACGGCCTACGAACCAGAAGTAACCATCCTCATCTTTATAAGCGCGATCACCGGTAATGTACCAATCCCCTCGAATGCAGGCTTGTGTTGCATCCGGATTGCGCCAGTATTCCTTGAACATCCACGTTGGGCGCTCGGGCTTGATCTTTACAGCAATATCACCCTCTTTATTGGGAGGGAGTTCACTGCCATCATGGTCGATGACACTGACTTCAAAGCCAGGTGAGGGTTTACCCATCGAACCAGGTTTGACTGACAAAGGTGGGAAATTGGCACACAGCAGCACCGTTTCGGTCTGACCATAGCCGTCGCGGATAGTCATGCCAGTGACATCCTGCCAGATCTTAATGACTTCCGGGTTGAGCGGCTCACCCGCGCCAACGCAATGCCGTAACGCTTTAGGGGGATTGGCTTTCAAGTAAGCTACTGGTTCGTCAAGCACGAGCATGCGATATGCTGTAGGAGGACCGCAAAGGGTTGTGATAGGATGTTTATGCAGCATCTCCAACGTTTCGATGGCATTGAATTTCCCACGAGCATCCTGCATAAACATAGCAGCGCCCATTACCCATGGCCCAAAAAGGTTGCTCCATGCAGCCTTTGCCCAACCCATTTCCGAAAGATTCCAGTGCAGATCATCCTCATGCAGATCGAGCCAGTATTTGCCAGTTATAGTATGACCAATGGGGTAGCTTGCGTGTGTATGCAGCACCA
>WNFW01002470.1_pt1 | contig 12622 bp, 7 predicted proteins | sample 5400131 | NCBI WGS metagenome assembly WNFW01 (sample SAMN13153362, study PRJNA577476) | soil metagenome | isolation source: 20 cm soil or saprolite under grassland replicate 1 | place: USA:California | collected 2016-06-15 | reverse complement strand
GCCACCGATCCAAACGACACTTTGTGCATTTGAGGGGCTCCTGGTTTGCAGACTCCAGCGAATCAACCCCACCAGAAAGGCAATATGCGCGAGCGCTATCAGCGTGACGTTTCGCCAGAAGCGGGCGTCTTTCGACATCGTCTATTTCGTTTCCGCTCTCGTGGCGATGCCGACCTTGGTGATTTGCGCACGTTGCAATGCGTCCATCAAGCTGACCAATTTTTGCACGGGCAATTCGCGGTCTGGTCGAATCACAACCGCCACATCTGGATTTCTCCGCTTCATCTCGAGCAATCGCGCTCCGAGCGTCTCAGGATCGACAATTTGATTGTTGAACCGGATCGTATCGACGCGGTCGATCGAGATTGTTTGCACTTGCGATGAAGTGATCGGCGGAGTGGTCGCTCCGCTGGATGGGATCACCAGGTTCATGCTGTTTTCGAGCAACGGCGTCGTAATCATGAAAATGATCAGCAGCACGAAGGCGAGATCGAGCAACGGCGTGATATTGATCTCGCTGAGGGTCGTCAAACTGGTGCGCTGCGAGTAACGTCTCATCTTCGAAATTCCGGCGCGCGCACATTGTGATCGACGTACTTATGCTCAAACTCGGAGGCGAGTTCGGCTGCAAAGTTGTCCATCTCGACGATGACGCCACGAATGCTGGTGACGAGAAAATTGTAACCGAACATCGCCGGGATGGCGACGCAGAGCGCGGTCACTGTGGTAATGAGCGCGCCGGAAACGCCGGGCGCCATCGATACCAGACTGGGCGAACCAGCTTCAGCCACACCGGTAAACGCGTCCATCACGCCCCAGACTGTGCCCAGCAATCCAAGAAACGGCGAACCGCTGACCGCAGTGGCGAGCAAAATCATTTGCGACTCCAGCCCAAGCGCCGTCTCACCCACGGCGCGTTCCATCGCCGCGTTGACTGCGCCCATTTGGGCCGGCGAAATCTTGTCCGCGATCTCGAGCCGCGCGCGAAACGTGTCATCCACTTCGGGCGAGCCAAGAAGATGAAATGTCATTTCCTCGCATCCGGCGCGATAAACATTGAACACCGGCGATCCCGGAAACCGCGCGTTTTTCTCAAACAAACGCAGGGGTTGTCGATCTTGCCGAAACGCGGCGAGGAAACGGGCGTTCTGTTGCCGCGCGAACCGGATGACGCGCAACTTCGTGATCATGATCGACCAACTGAAGATCGAGACGACCGCGAGTAGAGAAAGGACGGCCTTTCCTGCGATCGTCGCGTGACCGAACGCGAAAACCAGACCGCCGGCCGCTAACAACTTCGCAATGAGCATCGCCGCGTCACCTGCGTAAGTAATACCGCAATTTCGCAGAAAGCGAACTGTTTCGTGCGCCTAATTAAGCTTTTTCGGATATGTTGGCCGAATTTTTGCCGCGACGATGAATCCAGCCCCAATCACAATTAAAAAGAATGAAAAGAATTGGCCGTGTGTGAAAGGACCAATCAAAGTTGCATCTGGTTCCCGAAAATATTCGATCACGATCCGAAAAATCGCGTAGCAGATAAAGAAAAGTCCCGTCAGCATTCCGTTCGGCTGTCGCGTGCGGGTGCGCACGAACCACAAAATCGCAAACAAAACAATGCCTTCGAAAAAGGCTTCGTAGAGCTGCGACGGATGCCGCGGAGCCAAAATCGAGCGCAATGTCGCTGCGACTTGCGGCTGTCGATGGACGGCAGCGACAATCGCTTCCGGCGTCGTGAGCGAGGGATCAATCTGGGCGCACGACGCAATTGCCCGGTTCGCTTCTGTCGGGTGATCGAGCAATTCTTTTGGAAACTGTATCGCCCATGGACCGTGGGTAACGCGACCGTAAAGCTCGCCGTTAATGAAATTCGCGCAGCGGCCAAAGAACAAACCAACCGGCGCTGTTACGCCGAGGTTGTCGCCAAGATTCCTCCACGAAACTTTATGCCGATGCGCGTAGTAAAGCGTGAAGAGTAACAGTCCAATCATCCCGCCGTGGCTCGACATGCCGCCTTCCCACACCCGCAAGATCGACAATGGCGCGCGCAGCATTTCCGGATTGTAGAGGAGGACGTAACCGAGCCGCCCACCGACGATGACGCCGAAAAGCGCGGCGCCGGTAATAAAATCTCCCACTCGCTCCACTGGCAGATCGGCATATCCGCGTTTCGCCAGCCAGAGGAAAAGGACAAAGCTGGAGATAAATGCCAGGACATAAGCCAGGCCGTACCAACGCGGACCGACGTTATCGTAAATCCGAAAAATAATCGGATCGAGATCGTGCAGATAATACGCAAGCATTTGTCTGCCGATTGTGCGCGAGCTTTTCGGCGGCGGCAATAAAAACGCACCTCCTGTAGCCGTCGTCTGCGAGCGACGCAACGCCATGCACCCGCCTTCGCGGCACTCCGGCGTGCGGGCAGCGAAGCGGCTACAGCGGCCGCGTTTTCGTTAGGCGGATGTTTTTAGTACATCCCGCAAAAATGGAGCGGTGCGACTAATTCGATTTTGCGCAACTTCTTCCGGCGTTCCGAAGGCAACCACCTCGCCACCCTCCGCGCCGGCTTCCGGTCCAAGATCGAGAATGTAATCGGCTTCCGCGATGACACTGAGATTGTGCTCGATCACGATGACAGTGTTTCCTTCGTCCACGAGCCGGTGCAGCACGTTGAGCAGCAGGGCAACGTCGGCCATGTGCAATCCGATGGTTGGTTCCTCCAACAGATACAATGTCGACCTTGGCTTGCGCATCTTGCGAATCCGCTCGTTCGCCGCGCGATTTACGCCGCGTTTTAATTGGGTCACGAGTTTGAGCCGTTGCGCTTCGCCTCCGCTCAAGGTCGGACTTGGCTGACCAAGTTTGAGATACCCAAGGCCAGTATCAACCAGCAACGAAAGCGCACGCGCGATCTTCGGATGAGCGGAAAAGAATTCGGCGGCTTCCTCGATGGTCATCTCCATGACATCGCCGATGCTCTTTTCGTTGTAGAAGACTTCCAGCGTTTGCGGGTTGTAACGACGACCATCGCACTCTTCGCAAGGCACATAACTGCTCGGCAGAAAATTCATCTCCAGTTTGATCGTCCCCTGTCCTTTGCAAGTTTCACAGCGGCCGCCTTCGGCGTTGAATGAAAATCGGCTCGCTGAATAGCCGCGCACGCGCGAAACCGGCAGTTGCGCATAGAGATTGCGAATTTCATCGAACACTTTGATGTAAGTGCCCGGTGTCGACCGCGAGGTTTTGCCGATGGGCGACTGATCGACTTCATAAACCGCTTCGATTTCGGTTGCGCCGCTCACGAGCTTGAATAGTTCACCGTCACCGCCTGCTCGTTTTCTGTTCAGTCGCTCGCGGATTCCAGGCAACACCACTTCATGCATCAACGTCGATTTTCCAGAGCCGGAAATTCCCGTGATCACCGAGAGTCGTCCAACCGGAAATCGGGCATCGACGTCTTTCAAATTGTTGACTCGTGCGCCGCGGATCTTGATCCAATCTTCAACGCTTCGCAGCGACCGCCGCGATTTTCGAGTGGGGTGACAAATTGGCGATTTTAAACAACGTCCCGTCTCAGAATCTGTCGCTTGTTCAATGTCGCTCAGCGTCCCTTGTGCGACGACTTCGCCTCCGTGCACGCCGGCGCGCGGGCCAAGATCGACAATGTGATCCGCGCGGCGCATCGTCTCCTCGTCGTGCTCGACGATCACGAGCGAATTTCCTTTTTCGCGCAGCGCCGTGAGCGTGTCGAGCAGGCGCAAGTTATCGCGCGGATGCAAACCAATGGTTGGTTCATCAAGCACGTAAAGCACGCCACGCAGATTGGAGCCCAGTTGGGCGGCGAGGCGGATCCGTTGTGATTCGCCGCCGCTCAACGTTTTGGCCGAACGGCCAAGCGCGAGATAACCAAGCCCGACGTTTTCCATGAACTTCAACCGCTGTTGGATTTCCGGGAGCAATTCCGCCGCGATTGTCTTATGCGTGCCGCGAAACCGAAGTTTACTGATGAACTTGCGCGCTTCCATCGCGGAGAGGGCGGTGAAATCCTCTATCGCAGAACCTCGCACCCGCACGTGCCGCGCGATCGCGTTCAGACGCGAGCCGTGACAGCTCGGACATTCGCGCGCTTCTTCTTCGTCTACCCATTCCGACTCGCGTTCGGCGGCGAGTTCGTTCTCAAGAGCGGAATCGCCATTATCTTCCGCACCCGTTTGCAGATCGCGGTTCCAAATTTCGCCGAATCCGCCGCATTCCTCGCAGGCGCCATGCGGTGAATTAAAAGAAAACAAACGCGGATCAAGCTCTTCAAAGGCGCGACCGCAGCCGGGGCAGCTCATCTCCGTGCTCATGACTGTGAGGCGATTTTTTGCATCGAGCAGGTGCGCTGTGCCCCGACCGACCCCGATCGCGCGCTGAGTCAGATTGCGCGCTTTCAAAATTCGCTTCGCGTCAATTGCGCCGACGACGACGTCGATCGTGTGCTCTTTGAAGCGCTCGAGCTTCCGAAAATGCGAAACCGGAATCAGCTTTCCATCAACATAAAGAGCATCGAACCCCTGATGCTCAGCCCAATGCGCCACATCCGTGTGAAAACCTTTACGGGCCTTGACGAGCGGCGCGAGCACTTTGAGCGGACCACGTTTGGCCGCCACTTCTAGCCGCTTCACGATTGCGGCGACACTCTGTTTTTCAACCGGTAAATCGCAATCCGGGCAAAATTGCGTTCCGGTTTTGGCAAATAAGAGCCGCAAAAAATGATAAACTTCAGTTACGGTCGCGACCGTGGATTTGCCGCCGCCACGCGTGACCCGTTGCTCGATCGCGACACTTGGCGGCAGGCCTTCGACAAGATCGACATCGGGTTTTTCGAGTTGCTCGACAAACTGGCGCGCGTACGGCGACATGCTATCCAGAAATCGGCGCTGTCCTTCCGCAAAGAGAATGTCAAAGGCGAGCGTTGATTTTCCCGAGCCGCTCAACCCTGTGATTACAACCATCTGGTCGCGCGGAATTTTCACGTGGATATTTTTTAAATTGTGTTCACGCGCGCCGTGAATCGAGATGGCGCCGTTTTGTTCGGGCAGCACTCGCGTCTCGCGTCTTCCGTTCGGCGCCACGCCGAACGGTTCTTCGGCCGCGCGAGCCAGTTCGATGTCGTCGTTCGAGTAAACGCCGTCGAACTTTCGCAGCGGCATGCCAAAAACAGCACCCGAGGCACCTACACTCCCCAGAATTTCGCGGAGAAACCGTCCGGTGTGTGACTCGTCTATCTTCGCGATTTGCTGTGGCGTTCCGCTCGCGACAACCTCGCCACCGGCAGCACCCGCTTCTGGTCCAAGATCGACAATCCAATCTGCGCATTTAATCACTTCGAGATTGTGTTCAATCACGACAACGGAATGGCCGCGATCGACCAACCGTTGAAATAATCGCAGCAACATCGCCACATCATCGAAGTGAAGACCGGTGGTCGGCTCGTCGAAGATGAACAGATTGCAGATTGCTGATTCGCCGTTCGTTGATCGTCGAACGTTTTCTGTTTCGGACAGATGTCGAACCAATTTCAGCCGCTGCGATTCACCGCCGGAGAGCGTGTTCAGTGGCTGTCCAAGGCGCAAATAACCGAGGCCAACTTCTTCGAGCACCGCAAGCGGCTTGGACAATCTCGTTTCTTCGCCGATTTGGGCAAAGAACTCGATCGCTTCGCTCACAGTCAGTTCGAGCAAATCGTGGATCGATTTTCCGTGCAGTTTCACATTCAACACGTGCGGTTGAAAACGGCGGCCTTCGCATTCGGCGCAGCGCACGTAAAGGTCGCTCAAGAATTGCATTTCGATCTTTTCGAAACCGGTGCCGGAACAACGTTCGCAGCGTCCACTGCCGGAATTGAATGAAAACGAGCTGGCGGTCAGTCCTTGCGCCATCGCTTCCGGTTGCGCGGCGAACAATTCGCGCGTCCGATCGTAAAGACCGAGATAAAGAATCGGTGTCGAACGCGGTGTCCGCGCAAGTGGCGCTTGATCGACCATCACCACCTCGTCGATCCGATGCGCTCCGGTCACAGATTTGCAGGCACCGGCTTCCTGATCGGACGATTGGCCCTTCGCACGCAAAAGATTTCGATAAAGAACATCGTGGATCAGCGTCGATTTGCCGGAACCGGAAACGCCCGTGACACAGATGAAGATGCCGAGCGGAAGATCGACATCGATATTTTTCAGATTGTGTTGAGAGGCGCCTGCGATCTTGATGAACGATGTCGATTTCCGGCGCGATTTCGGTACCGGAATTGATTTTCGGCCGCTGAGATAATCGCGCGTGAGCGATTCGTGGATCGTGTGCTTCGCGCGCGATGCTAAACCCGGAGCCGCGACGCGGCCCTTATTTGACCGCTGCGCGATTTTATTTGGCATCGCGCGGGGAAGTCGCGATCCACCCAGAAAGTCTTCCAGGGTTCCGCTAAACACCAACTCGCCGCCACGCTCGCCACGCCCGGGGCCAACGTCTATCAGATTATCGGTCGCGCGGATGATTTGCTCTTCATGCTCGACCACGAGGAGCGTGTTGCCTTTATCACGCAAATTGTGCATCACGCGCACAAGCCGGCCAATATCGCGCGGATGCAGACCAACGCTTGGCTCGTCCATGACGAACAGCGCATTGACGAGGGACGCGCCGAGACAGGTCGTCAGATTAACCCGCTGCACTTCCCCGCCGCTCAACGTGCGCGTGGAGCGATCAAGCGTGAGGTAGCCAACGCCGACCTCGGAAAGATAATTGAGCCGCGCGCAGATTTCGCTGCGTAGCATCCGAGCGGTCGAGTCGTTAGGCGAAATATCGATGCTGCCCAGAAAGTCGCGCGCCTGGGAGATCGAAAGCGTCGCGAGTTGGGGAAGCGTCAACAAAATCGCGGATTTAGCGGACATCTTGTAGTTCAACGCTTCCGGTTGGAACCGTCCGCCGTTGCAACTCGGGCATGTCGTGTAAGCGCGATATCGGCTGAGCAAAACGCGCACGTGCATTTTGTAGGTCTTGCTCTCCAGCCACCGAAAAAAACCGCGGACGCCGTACCAGCGATCGTTCTCATAATCATCATCGGTGTAATCGCCCGATCGCTTTTCGCCGTTGATTACGAAGTCTTGGTCGGCTTTCGGTAGTTCATCGAACGGAATCTTGATGTCGATCTCTTCGCGGGCGCACGCCCGGAGCAAATCTTTCTGCGATTCGCCAAACTCGGCGCCGCGAAAAACGCGCACGACGCCGTCTTTGATAGTGAGACTGCGATCCGGAATCGCCTTGTTCAGATCAATCGCGATGGTGCGACCGAAACCGCGGCACTCCGGACACGCCCCGAGCGGATTGTTGAAACTGAAGAGACCGGGGGTAGGTGGGCGAATATCGAGGTCGCAATGCGCGCAATGCCAACCGGTGGAGGATGGCATTTCGGATTTCGGATTGCGGGCTGCGGAACCTGTGGTGGCGGCCGTGTCGGCCGCAGCTGCTGAGATTGGAGGCGACACGCCTGGCTCTACCGCCGTCGGAATGATATTGATTTTACCTTTGCCGAAACGCAGAGCGGTTTCGATCGCTTCCACAAGACGCGCGCGATTTTCTGGATTGATCGCGATTCGGTCCTGAATGACCTGCACGCGAGCACCGAGCCGTTTGATTTTCGGATTGGCATCCACGCGCACAATTTCGTTGTCGATCCAAATGCGCAGATAACCTTGCTGCTGCAGAAACTGAAAGAACGCGCCCGGCTCAGTTTTTGTGGGGACTGAAACCCAAAAGGTGACGAGAACATTTTCGCCGCCGCAGTCGCGCAAAACTTGATCGGCGATTGATCTCGCGGTTTCCGGCCGTATCTCGCGTCCGCAGCTCGGACAAAATGCGCGAGCCACCCGCGGCCAAAGCAATTTCAAATAATCGTTGATCTCGGTCATCGTGCCGACGGTGGAGCGCGAGGACTTGACTGGATTGGATTGTTCGATCGCAATGGCCGGTGGAATGCCGCGGATCTCGTCCACCCGCGGCTTGTCCATGCGGTCAAGGAATTGCCGCATGTACGGGCTGAAGGTTTCGACGTAACGACGCTGGCCTTCAGCGTAAATTGTATCGAAAGCGAGACTCGATTTACCACTGCCGCTGGGACCCGTAACGACCGTCAATTTGCCGAGCGGAAGATCGACATCGATGCCCTTAAGATTGTTCTGGCGCGCACCGCGAATCTCGATGCAACCCACCGCAGCCAGCGGTTTTCTGCGCTCTTTTTCAACAGCCTTTAAACCCACTGGAGACAATTCCAGATGGGAACGCCGTTCGCAAATCTCGCAATGCGGAAAACAAAATTCTGTAGGAGAAGCGGTTCGCTTCGTCCGAGCCGGACTGGCATTTGGACGCTAACAGCGTCTCCTACAGCCCGAAGCGCGCTGCGAGTTGTTCGCGCTGTCTCACTAATTCATCGGGAACAACGCCGCCTAACGAATCAAAAAACTTCTCGTGCGCGGCGACCTCTTTTTGCCATTCCTCATGATCGATACCTAGGATCTCGATCACGGATTTATGCGCTACATCGAGTTCGGCAAGATCGAGATCGTGGGGGCTGGGTAGCCAGCCAATCGGCGATTTGACCGCGCCGCCGGTTTGCTCGCAGCGGTCGATGATCCATTTGAGGACGCGCATGTTGTCGCCGAAGCCGGGCCACAAGAATTTTCCGTCCTCGCCTTTGCGGAACCAATTCACGTTGAAAATGAGCGGCGGATTCGTCAGGCGTTTTCCGATGTCGATCCAATGCCGGAAGTAATCGCCGATGTTATATCCGCAGAATGGCAGCATTGCCATCGGATCGCGTCGTACTTGCCCGACCGCGCCCGTCGCTGCCGCGGTCGTTTCCGAAGCCATGGTCGCGCCCAGATAAACACCGTGATTCCAATCGAACGCCTGGAACACGAGCGGCATCGTGTCGCTGCGGCGACCGCCGAAAATGATGGCGCTGATCGGCACGCCTTCACCTTTTTCAACATCGAGATCGAGTGCCGGATTGTTAAACATGGGCGTAGCAAATCGGCTGTTCGGATGCGCGGCTTTCTCTTTTGAATCCGGCGTCCAGTCGTTACCGCGCCAATCGATGGCATGCGCGGGCGGCGCGCCATCCTTTCCCTCCCACCAAACGTCACCGTCATCAGCCAACGCCACGTTCGTGTAAAGCGTATCGTGCGCGATCGATTTCATCGCGTTCGGATTCGATTTGTAACTCGTCCCCGGCACGACGCCGAAGTAGCCGTTCTCCGGGTTGACCGCATACAAACGGCCATCGCGGATTTGGATCCAGGCGATGTCATCGCCCACCGTAGTCACTTTCCAGCCCTTAAAATGTTTCGGCGGAATGAGCATGGCGAAGTTCGTTTTGCCACAAGCGCTTGGGAACGCTGCTACCACATAATGTTTGCGGCCTTCGGGGGATTCGACGCCGAGGATAAGCATGTGCTCCGCCATCCAGCCCTGTTTGCGCGCCAGATACGAACCGATGCGCAGCGCGAGACATTTTTTGCTGAGCAAAACATTCCCGCCGTAACCTGAGCCCACAGAAATGATCGCGTTGTCCTGTGGAAAATGACAGATGAAGCGGCGCGCCGGATCGACATCTAATAATGAATGCACACCGCGATTCCATTCTGCGGTTTGATCATCGCCGAGCCGCTTGACCGCGACATCCCCCATCCGTGTCATGATTCGCATACTGAGCACGACGTAAATTGAGTCGGTGATTTCAAAGCCGACTTTGGTTAGGGGCGAATTGGGCGGTCCCATAATGTATGGAATGACGAACATCGTTCGCCCGCGCATCGCGCCTTTCAGCATTTCGTGCAGCTTCGTATACATCTCCGCCGGGTCAGACCAATTGTTTGTTGGCCCGGCTTCTTTTTTCGTAGGCGTGCAAATGAATGTGAACTGCTCGACCCGCGCCACATCGTTCGGGTTCGACCGATGCAAATAAGAGCGCGGAACTTTTTTGTCGTTCAGCTTAATCAGAATGTCCTGCCGGCACGCTTCGCCGAACAAATAATCGTTTTCACGTTCCGAGCCGTCGCACCAAAAGATGTTTTCCGGTTGCGTCAGCTTGGCGACGTCCTGCACCCAATCGAGGACGGCCTGATTCGCCGGTTTCGCTTCGCCAAGTCCAGCGGGCGATGAAATGGCGGGCGCGATATCTTTCATAAAATGTTGATTGTTTGACTCGCTTCCGGTCACCGACCTTCCGGCTTCCCATCGGCGTCGCTCGGCTCCCGCCGGATCCGTTGTCGATCTTGCGATTGAGCGAAAGCGTAATTTTCGCTGGTTCGTGCGCTTCTCCAAGAAATTTTTCGCGCAGCCATGAACTCGGCTTGCGTGTTCAGAACGCCGGCTGTTTATTTCTTGCATGTTCGGAGTGACCACCTCCGATGATTATCGCCCAGTCGCGTGGATGGGCCGGTATCCCGTCGACGTGACGACGATGCTGGTTGGTTTGCACGTCGCGGTCGCGATTCTGACGGCTATCCTCGTTGCCTTCGGTGCGGGTTCTGTGTTGGCATATCTTCAATTTGACAGCGCACAAGTTTTGTTCGGAGGCCAGGTATGGCGTCTTTGCACCTACGCATTTGTTCATCCTCCATCGGGCCTTCTTTGGTTCGCAGTCGAGATGTACATGTTGTTCGTCTTCGGCCGCGAGGTGGAGCGCTTTATTGGCCAGCGCGCTTACATCGTACTTTATCTCATATTGTTGATCGCGCCGGTGGCGATCCTGACTATCTGGGGTCTTTGGCAGCGTTCAGCGCTCGCTGGTTCGCCCGCGTTGCACTTCGGGATTTTTGTCGCCTTCGCCACGATTTATCCGCGAGTCGAGTTGTTCCTTCGGATTATGGCGAAATGGATCGCGCTCATTCTCGCTGGCATTTACACCTTCCAACTGCTCGCCTACCACGCTTGGACTGATCTGGCTGTCGTTTGGACAAGCATCGGCGCTGCCTTCCTGTTCATTGAAATGCGCGGCGCTGGGCCGGAGCTCGTTTGGTGGAATAACGTGAAGGCGCGATTTGGACCCAAGCCTAAACTGCATGTCGTGCAAAAATCCGCGTCGCGCCGCGCCGTCGAGCCGGACGATCTCTATGCCTCGATCGATCCGATTCTCGACAAAATCTCAAAATCCGGCATTGGAAGTTTAACCGCGAACGAGCGCCGGCTGCTGAATCGGGAACGCGATCGGCTTCTGAAAAAATCGGAATGATCCTGTGCCTCTACAGCTTGTTCGGCGACAAGCGGGACTCCACCGTTTCGCAAAGCACGTGGAGAAGAAGCTTGTGCGCTTCCTGGATTCTGGCGGTTGAATCACTTGCGACCAAGAGATCGACGTCGGCAATGCCAATGCTCGATCCACCATCGCGTCCGAGGAATGCGATCGTTTTCAGCTTGCGCGATTTCGCTTCTTGCAGTCCGCGTCGGACATTTTTCGATTTGCCGGAAGTCGTGAGAACGATGAGCAGATCGCCTTTGAGGCCGAAGGCCGCGATCTGGCGCGCGAATATTTCGTCGAAGCCATAATCGTTGCCCGCCGCGGTGAGAAGTCCACCGTCACTGGTCAAACAAATCGCCGGATAAGCGCGACGCTCTTTAGCAAACCGCACAACCAACTCGGTCGCGAAATGAGCCGCGTCGGAAGCGCTGCCGCCGTTACCGCAAACCAGCAATTTGTTTCCTGCAAGTAAACATTGCTCGATTGCCTTGGCCGCGTACTCGATTTGCGGCTCGATTCTCTTTAACCCTTGCAACGTTTCGATTGAGCCGTTGATGGCCTTTTCGAGGATTGAAGAAAGATCAGACATGCGGTTAATGTTGAGGGACAAAGATGGTGCGCGGTAGAGGTTTCGAACCTCTGACCCCTACCGTGTCAAGGTAGTGCTCTACCCCTGAGCTAACCGCGCCCGAACCAGTGACAAATGACGAGTGATCAGTGAACAGTCAAGAAGCTTGATCTTCGCAATCTCAACTTGTTGATAGGACCGCTCGCCTGAAAACGGGTCGCATTTTCAGTGTCTTCGCGAGCACTTCAAGACTGGACAACGCGGAGCGTCGGGACGACTGTTCGCATCTCGTGAGTGTCTTGTTTTTTAAGCGTTTCCTGCAGCGGCCGTTTCAGATCGCCTCGATCGTACCCAGCTCCAAGGGGCTTGTTGAACGCGTCGCCAACAAGATGGACTTTAGCCGGCCACGCGTGATTGCCGAGTACGGTCCGGGCGAAGGTGTGCACTCACGCGAAATCGCCCGACGCATGAGTCTGGATTCGCACTTGCTCCTGTTCGAGCTCGATCCGGCGTTCTCTCACGATCTTGAACGGCAATTTGCCCGGGATCGCCGGGTGCATGTCATTCATGGAGATGCGGCGCGTTTGCCGTATGAACTGGAGAGACTAGGTATTGCCGACTGCGACTACATCCTCTCCGGCATTCCGTTCAGTATTCTTAAAATCGACAAGAAACGTGCGCTCCTGCAGAAAACCCACGACGCGTTGGCGCCAGGCGGCAGTTTTATCATTTACCAGGTAACGAATGAATTGAGACAACACGCCACGTTGTTCGAACACGCC
>WNFW01002468.1_pt1 | contig 12627 bp, 10 predicted proteins | sample 5400131 | NCBI WGS metagenome assembly WNFW01 (sample SAMN13153362, study PRJNA577476) | soil metagenome | isolation source: 20 cm soil or saprolite under grassland replicate 1 | place: USA:California | collected 2016-06-15 | reverse complement strand
AATTTCCGGCACACTGCGGTAGTTCATTTCGATCTTGAACACCTGCGCATCCGGATAGCGCTTTGGGAATTCGAGAATGTTTTGAAAGTTCGCGCCCCGCCAGGAGTAAATCGATTGCGCGTCGTCGCCCACTACCATCACATTGAGATGATCGCGTGCGAGCAGGTCCACGAGATCAGCCTGGATTTTGTTCGTGTCCTGGTATTCGTCGACCAGGATAAATTGGAACTGGCGCCGGTAGATTTCCGCGATTCGCTCGTGCTGCTGAAACATCAACAATGTCTTTTGCAGTAGATCGTCAAAATCCACCGAGTTCGTGGCTTTCTTCTTTTTTTCGTATCGATTCCGAACGTCTTGGATCTTGTCGAGCAACGGCAGGAAGTACGGAAACTTTTCCGCGAGCAATGTTTCCAGCGGCATCTCTGTGTTCACGACGAAGCTGAAGATTTCCGCGAGCACGTCGCCTTTCGGAAACCGGATTTCCTTGGGATCAATTCCCGCGCTCGCCACCACCGTGTTGATCAAATCCTTTTGATCTTCGCGGTCCATGATGGTGAAACCGTTCGAATAACCGAGTGCTGTGCCGTGTCTGCGCAGAATCCGGTTCCCTACTGAATGGAATGTCCCACCCCACAGCCCGCTCGCATCGACTGGCAACAAATTCGCGACGCGATTCAGCATTTCGCGGGCTGCTTTGTTCGTGAAGGTGAGCAGCAGAATATTCCGCGGATCGATCCCGTTCTCGAGCAGGTACGCCACGCGATACGTGAGGGTGCGTGTTTTCCCCGAGCCCGCTCCGGCAATCACAAGGATGGGTCCGGGCGGAGCAGTGACCGCCGCGAGTTGCTGTTCGTTCAGCTCCGCGGCGTAGTCAATGTGGACCGATGTGGATAACGGCGTGCTTTGCAGCGTGTATTGGCGGGACATACGCTGTAGGGCGATTCGTAGATCGCGCTACGAAACCGCTTCCACACGCGTGGGCTGCGGCGCCGGATCAACCCATTTTCCGTGCTCGCGAATCAAGTCTTTGAGTCGATCGACAGCTTCTGCTTCGGGGATGTTGAATTTCACCGCTGTTTTGCCGACGTAAAGATTCACTTTGCCCGGCGCACCGCCAACATAGCCAAAATCCGCGTCCGCCATTTCACCGGGGCCGTTCACAATGCAGCCCATGATCGCAATCTTTACGCCTTTGAGATGCAATGTAGCCGCTTTGATTTTCGCGGTTGTGGTTTGCAGATTGAACAACGTCCGTCCGCAGGACGGGCAGGCGACATAATCAGTCTTAAAGATGCGCGAGCCGGCTGCCTGCAAGGTGTTGTACGACAAACGGAGCGCTTGTCCCGGCGCTTCCTCGCCTTGCACCAAAATCGCGTCGCCGATTCCGTCGCACAGCAGCGAGCCGATGTTGGTGGATGCGGTGAGAAGTGTGTGCAGGAATGACGAATGACGAATGTCTAATGACGAAGGAATGACGAAACTCGAAGCACGAATCGAAGCCTCTGGTTGTTCTCTTGTCATTCGGTCATTCGGGCTTCTTTCGTCATTCGTCATTCCTGCTTCGTCATTTTCTGCCGTGACGCGGCAGAGCGTGTCTTTTAACAGAATCGGATGCCGCGGCTGCAATTTCGAGGCGAGCAACCGGAACGCGGGAATTACCGCAAGCTCGGCGTCGTCATTCACTGTGACAAATTGTGAAGCACTTTCCGAATTTAGCTTCGCAATTGCTGCATCGTCCCGTGGATCGACCTCGACGATCTCGGCGTCTTCATAAACAATCTCCGGCTTGTAATCGCCCATTTTGTCAATCTTGTGCGCGATCTTTTCGAAGTTCGCCTGCCGTACCACAACGCGAATCAATTCGTCTCCACCGAGTTTGAATCCATCGCGCTCGATCTTTTCTGTCGCCCTTCGCTGATAGGAGAACGGATCGAACGAAAGGTGAAAGTTGAGAGTTGAGAGTTGAGAGTTGGACGTTTTCCCAATGTTTTCAACCAGGGCTTTGGCCACTGGAATCTCATGAGGACTATCTTCAGTGAGCGAAACGCGGATGGTATCGCCAATTCCATCTGCCAGCAGCGACCCGATTCCGATCGCGCTTTTGATGCGCGCATCTTCACCTTCGCCGGCCTCGGTTACTCCGAGATGCAACGGATAATTCCAATCCGGGCCCAGCTCGTTTAATCGAGCGACAAGCAGTCGATAGGCAGCAATCATCACCTTCGGATTGCTGGCTTTCATCGAGAAAACGAAATCGTGATAGTCGAGGTCGCGAGCGATCCGCGCGAACTCGAGCGCGCTCTCGACCATGCCGAGGGGTGTATCGCCGTAGCGATTCAGGATGCGATCCGAAAGCGACCCATGATTTGTGCCAATGCGCATTGCGATTCCGCGCGTCTTGCACAACTCGACAAGCGGCGAAAACCGCTCACGGATGCGATTCAACTCAGCCGCGTATTGTTCGTCACTGTATTCGCGGATGACGAATTTTTTCGAATCTGCGTAGTTGCCTGGATTGATGCGCACCTTTTCCACCCATTTGGCCGCCTCCATCGCTGCATCGGGCTTGAAATGGATGTCGGCGACGATCGGCACATCGCAGCCGCGCTCGCGCAAACCCTTTACGATGTTCTCAAGATTGCGCGCATCTTTCACCGTCGGCGCCGTAATTCGAACAATTTCGCAGCCCGCCTTTGCCAGCTCTATGGTTTCCTGGATCGACGCCTGCGTGTCCATCGTGTCGCAGGTAATCATCGATTGCACACGAATCGGATTGTCGCCGCCGATTCCGACGTTACCCACCTTCACCTCGCGCGTTTTACGCCGGTGATAACGAAGAGGATCAACGCAATAGTTCACGAGAGTCTGAATGTACGAAGCCTCGACCACTCTCGCAACGTGCTGCGACTTATGGAGCTGGGGAGTTTTTGGCGGGGGATTGTGCTTCGAGTTGGTCCAGCCTTTTCCTGACAAACGGCAGGTCCTGCACGTCGAAGAACGTGATGTAGAGCATGTAACCGATGATCATTACGGCGCAGCTGGTCTGAACAACTTCCAGCACGCGCATGTTCACTGGTTTACGCCGCACCGATTCGATGAGCGCCAAGACGATATGCCCGCCGTCGAGCACGGGAATCGGTAGCATGTTCAAAATCGCGAGGTTTACATTGAGGATGACGCTGAACCACAGCGCCAGTTTCCAACCTCCTGCGGCTTCAAAAAGCCTGAGATAAATATTCCAAATCCCGACCGGGCCGCTCAAATGCTGCAGCTTTACATCCGACTTAGGCGAGGCAACGGCGCCAATCGTCTTTAACGTGCTGGTCACGCTGTTGTAGACCTGCTCAATTGGATTCGGATGTTGAGTGGACACTATCCCAGTCGTGTCCCATTGAATTCCAATTCGCGGTTTCATTTCGCCGTTCGTGGGCAGAAGGGTCGGCTTCACCCGACCGTCAAACTTCGAGCCAGCCCGCTCCACGTGAACGACAAGCTCATCGTTTGGATGTTTGCTGATGTATTCCAGTAACGCGATCGGATTGTAGATCGGTGTTTGATTGAATCCCCGGATGATGTCTCCCGAACGCAACCCCGCCGCCGCAGCCGGTGTATTCGGCTCCACTTTCGCAATGATCGGCGTCTCTGCGGGGTAAACGAGCAGTTGGCGTATACTTTTCCTGCGCCATCCGCGGGTTTCCGCTTTGTAAGGCTCGACCCAAACCGTTTGCACTTTGTCAGCTCGCTGGAATTTGACCGCGATTTTCTTGCCTTCGCTTCGCACCACATCCCAACTCACACTGTCGTTCATCCCCATAAAGCGCCTGACAGGTTTGTCGTCCACTGACAGAATTTTATCGCCAGGTTTCAAACCGGCTTTCTCCGCTGGTGAGTCGGGCATGACATAACCAATCACAGTGGTTGAATCCGCTTCACTCACGGGATGGCCGACCGTCCAGACAACGATGGCAAAACACAGCGCCAAAAGCAGACTAAACATGGGACCGGCGACCGCCACGATGATCTTGTCGAGCGCAGAAATTTTCGGCAGCCGCGCGCGGTCGACGTCTGCCTTTCCTTCGATGATGTCCATCGGCGCAAGTTGCGGCAGCGCCACGAAGCCTCCGAACGGCAGCGACCCGAGCGAATATTGGACGCCGTTAATCGTTTTTTTCCAGAGCGGTTTACCGAACCAGACGCCGAATCTTTCTATGTAAAGCCCTCGCCATCGCGCGGCCAGAAAATGCCCCAGCTCGTGCACGACAATCATCAGGTTAAAAAGAATGAGAACTTCGAGGACGACGAATATGAAGCGGATGGCGTGCAGAAGCATTGTGATTAGTGACTAGTGATTAGCGATCTGGTGATTGATTGGACACGCCATCGCGTCCGCCGTTGCAATTCTCTTAACGACTTAGCGATTTGACGCATCCCTGCGCTTCATTGCGCGCCCACCGATCGGCTTCCAATATGGCATCGAGATCTGGGTGCGCAATGGCCGTGTGACGGTTCATCACTTCTTCAACAACGTGCCAGATTTCCGGAAAGCGCACTCGGCGGTCCAAGAACGCCGCGACTCCGATTTCGTTGGCGGCATTCATCACCGCAGGCAATGTGCCCCCGGTCTGGCCAGCCCGCCTCGCGAGATTCAGTGCGGGAAAATCGGCATAGCGAGGGGTAAAAAATTCCAGCCTCGATACTTTCGAGAAGTCGAGCGGCGGCAGCGTATTTGGGACGCGATCCGGCCAGGTCACCGCGTATTGAATCGGGAAACACATGTCCGAATAACTCAGTTGCGCCAGGGTGGAGCCGTCTGCGAACTCGACCATCGAATGAACGATGCTCTGCGGGTGGATGACCACCTCGACGCGCTCCATTTCGACACCGAAAAGCCAGTGCGCCTCGATCATTTCCAAGCCTTTGTTAAACAGCGTCGCGGAATCGATTGTGATCTTGGGTCCCATGTTCCAAGTCGGGTGCTTTAGCGCTTCTTCTGGTGTGATGGAATCGAAATCTTTTTTGGGCGTCTGCCGAAAGGGTCCGCCTGATGCAGTAAGGATGATGCGGCGAATAAGGTCGGAGGGTTCAGGTTTCAGGTCGCAGGTTTCAGATGATCCGGGTAACCGCTGCTCGTTCTGAACCCTGAACTCTGAACCCTGAATTCTTCCTTCCAAGCATTGGAAGATCGCGTTGTGCTCCGAGTCGACCGGCAGAACGTGTACTCGATTGTCGCGTGCTTCGCGCATCACGATCTCACCGGCCATGACTAGAATTTCCTTGCTCGCTACGGCGAGATCTTTCCCAGCCTGAATCGCCGCGAGCGCCGGCCGCAACCCGCCAGTGCCGACGATCGCCACCAGCACCATATCCGCGTCGGCCATGCGAGCGATTTCGCACAGGCCAGCATCTCCCAAAAAAATTCGCGGCTTGTACTCGAGGGCGCGGCGGAGAATGTCGATTTTGGTTTCATCGACGAGACAAACAAATTGCGCGCGTGTTAGATTAGCTGCCGTGGCGAGCTTGTTCGCGTTGCTGTTCGCGGCCAGCCCAACGATCTCCATCCGCTCCGGAATATCGCGCGCCACCTTTAGTGCGCTCTCGCCGATCGAACCCGTTGCGCCCAATACAACGACCCGCTTACGTTTCATCTTTCGACAGAATGAACAGAATTAACAAAATGAATTTGGAAGGCACTCTCATCCCTACGCCGATAACCTGGCCACATAAATCGTATCCTTCGGGCCTCCCCTCGATTCTCTTCATTCTGTCGGCTTCCTATGGGACTCGAATCACCAGTCGCAGATAGAAAAACAGAAGCGGCGCCGTAAAAAGCAGACTGTCCAAAAGGTCCAGCGCGCCGCCAATCCCCGGGAGCAAGTTGCCCGAATCCTTTACGTCGGTGCTGCGCTTAATGATTGATTCAGCCAGGTCGCCGAGCACAGCGGCGAAACCAAGCAGCAACCCGAGGACCGTGGCGTGGGTCCACGTGAGCGCCGGCAAATGGCCTGGCATCAATTTGAACAGCGCCAGGCTGCATAGCAGCGCAAAAACAATCGCGCCAAAAAAACCTTCCCATGTTTTCTTGGCACTGATATGCGGCACCATCAGATGCCGACCGATCGCACTCCCGGTGAGATATGCACCCATGTCCGCGAATTTTGTGACCGCGATCAGGTATAAGACATAGAACTGTCCGGTCAGTTGGCCCGTGCTCGAACGCGGCGTGAGATAAACAATTTTGGTAATAAAATTGAAAAGCCAGAGCACATAAAGCAGACCGAACAACGTGTAAGCCATCGTTTGCAGCGGTTCATCATGGCGCAAACGAGCAAACATTTGTCGCCCGAACACCGTGAGCAGGAAAAAGAGCAGGACGGCAACTTCGAAATCATAAGAGTGCGCCGGCCCGATTTTCGAAAAATAATAAAAACTGCCGGCAAGCAGGACGGCGCCGCAAATCATGCCGGTGATCTTGAAATTCGGCAGGCCTTTGTGATCGAGCATCCGATAAAATTCCAGGAGCCCGATCATTCCGAACAGGCTGATCAACAGCCAAAACAATATCTCGTACCCGGAGAACATGATCAGCAATGCGACCGACCAGAGCACGATCGTGCTGACGAACCGCAGAATGAAGACGGAACGGGACGTGATGACGTTCGTCCCGGTTTGCTCCAGTATGGCAGGCATGGACTGCATCATCTCGAACGAACGAATCAGGCGCAAGCGCAGACGAGCGGCATATTAGCAACGCGACTCCGCCGCGAGCGGCGAAAGCGGCTCGGACTTACTCCGGGGTAGGCTATGGACTCGGCGAAGTAGGCCCTACCGCAGGGGATGGAGTTGGTGAACTAGCCTCCGGCGCAGGAAAAACTGTCGCGCCAGATATGCGCGCTTTCTCCAATCTACGTCGCCCTTGGCTCAGTAGATCTTCGACTTCAGGCTCTCCACGGGAGAGTCGCTCTTGTTCTTCCTTGTCTCTTTTAGCTTTCAGCTGCGAGGGGTCAGGAATCAGGGCCCGAATCTCGGGGGGAAGTTGTTGTATTTTCCTGTCCCTTTCAGCTTTCGCCTGTGCGGGATCGGGAGTTGAGTCCTGAACTCTGGTAGCTTGAGGCTGGGCGGCGCTCACCATCGCTTTTTGTTTTTCGGCCAACGCTTTCTCTCTTTCAGCCAACGCATTCTCTTTTTCAACCAACGCACGCTCTCTTTCATCTAAAGCGTTGTCGCGTGCGTCCAGCTCCGCTTTCCGTTTTCCAAATTGTTGTTCAGCGGCTGAATCTTGCTTCTGACAGGAGCAAACCATCGCCGACGCGACGACGACCATGGAAATGGTAAAGATGTTTTTCATCTCAGGCGGGTGTTGAATTGGGGTGTCGGTTAGTTCGAACGAAGAAAATGGAGCGCCTACCGCCAGTCAACTGAAACCTTGCCTCAGTCCATGACGCATGCATGCAAGCAGAAAGCCGCCACCTATGAGAGTGGCGGCTTTCGAAGAGTTTCTTATGCCCTGTTCAATAGCTTCTATTGACTGCCAACCGCCACTTTCGTCGCCGGTTTGGCCATTTCGACTTGGGCGCTGACCTTTTGGATTTGTGCCGCCTGCTCTCTCAGCTGCGCGGTCAAAACTTCCATTCCTTTCTGTTGCTGCGCGACGGTGCCTTCCAAGTCCTGGACTTTTTTGTGCTCTTTGAGGAACTCGTTGAGCAACATCGCGTTTACGGCCTCGTATCGCACAGTGTAAATCTGACCGTCCTTGTCATGAACCACCAGGTTAGGGTTCACCTTGGCTACTTCTTCGGCGATTAACCCGAATTGCGGTGTATTGCTCTTGTCGCTCTTGTAGTGAAAGGTCACTGGCTTGAGGCTCAATATCGAATCGCTGGTAGTCTCCATCGGTTTAATGTCCTTCTTGAACCGCTGCGAAGAGCTCATCGTGCCGAGCTGACCGGCGGAGTCGATGAGCACTGCTACTGCGTCGTTGAGGTCCGTTGTTACGCCCCGAATGTTGCCGATGAAACAGCTGTCGTTGACCTCAGCTCCCGGACTTCCAATACAAATCACATCATGCGAGTTGACAACTGCGCTACCGGCGTTCGGGCCTACACCGATGTTGAAACCGGCGAGCGCATGTTCGAGCGCTCCAGAACCGATAGCTGTGTTGCTGCCGCCAATGACGTCGTCATGAAGCGCGGAATGACCGACGGCCGTATTGCCGGCACCGATGGTGTTTAAACTGAGGGCACCAGCACCCACCGCTGTGTTGTCACTGTTTACGGTGTTCTGGAGTGCTGCAAGACCAACCGCCGTGTTAAGGTCGCCGTGGATGTTGGCACTGAGCGATAGGACGCCAACGGTCGTGTTCCCGTTGCCGTCGTCGTTGCTTCCGAGCGTACCGCCGCCGACGGCCGTGTTGAAAGTACCGACCGTATTGGTAGTGAGCGCACCAGAGCCGAGGCCTGTATTGCCGCTACTGGTGTTGTTCTCGAGCGCAAAGAAACCCACAGCCGTATTGTTGAAACCCACGGCGTTAAAGACGAGCGCGTCGGTTCCAACGGCCGTATTATTTTCGCCGGTGGTGTTGAGCAACAACGCCGCAGCGCCCACTGCCGTATTGGAGTCCCCGGTGTTAAGGACCAACGCTCCACCGCCGATACCCGTGTTGAAGTTGGATGCACCGGCTGAAAATAGAGCAAACCAACCGACTCCTGTGTTTCCCGCCCCGGTCGTAAGGCCAGCGAGAGCATTGCACCCTTCCGCTGTCGTAAAGCCAGGGTAGCACCCGTCCGGCGCTGGGACAACCGCTCGCGCTCCAGGTGAAAGTGCAAAGCAGGTGAGCACGGCCAAGCCGGTTCCGAGCATGGTTACGATGTTTCGATTTCTCATAAGTTAATTTTCCTTTTGGTGGTTTAGCTTTCCGTGAACTCTACCCTATCGCGCCGGTAAGCCCGCACTCGCGGGAAGGCAAATCCACTAGAATTCATTTCCGGCCATTTACTGATTTCCTTCGCAAAGCGTTTTCCCAAAAATCGCATGATGTGTCAACAACAAAACCGACAGCGTCTGCAGAAATCAGCGTTTAGGCGATTTTGGCCGGGGCTGGGTTCCTAGCATTCATTCGCGCACTTTCCTGTTTTCCTGCTCTCCTGATTCGCCTAATTTCTTCCCGTGCAGAAAATGATGAAGGCCGTTGTGAAGGCCAAAGCCGAGCCTGGTCTGTGCCTCGAGGAAGTTCCCGCTCCAGAAGTTCGGGGCGACGATGTGCTCATTCGGGTGTTGAAAACTTCCATCTGCGGAACCGACGTGCACATTTATAACTGGGACGCGTGGGCGCAGAAAACGATTCCTGTGCCGATGACAATTGGTCACGAGTTTGTCGGCATCGTCGATGACGTCGGCGATCACGTAAAAGGATTTGCAAGAGGCGATCTCGTAGTCGGCGAGGGACACATCACGTGTGGACATTGTCGGAATTGTTTAGCCGGCCGCCGGCATCTTTGCCCAAATACACAGGGCGTGGGCGTGAATCGTCCCGGTGCGTGGGCTGAATTTGTGGCCATTCCACAGGACAACTGTTGGCATGCCGATCCGTCCATCCCGCTCGACGTGCTTTCCTGTTTCGATCCTTTAGGCAATGCCGTGCACACTGCTCTCTCGTTCGATCTAGTCGGAGAAGATGTGCTCGTCACCGGCGCGGGGCCGATCGGTTGTATGGCCATTCCGATTTGTAAACGAGCCGGCGCGCGTCACGTCGTAATTACAGACGTGAATCCGTATCGCCTCGAGCTGGCGCGAAAAATGGGAGCCGATCTCGCTTTGGATGTTCGGACTGAGAAATTAACCGACGCAATGGAAAAGCTTGGGATGAAAGAAGGTTTTGACGTCGCGCTGGAAATGTCCGGCAACCCGAAAGCGTTTGCCGATATTTTGCCCAACATGTTTCACGGCGGCAAGATTGCGCTACTCGGGATCATGCCCGGCAGCGCAGCAATCGATTGGAACACGGTGGTCTTCAGCGCGCTGACGATCAAAGGCATTTATGGCCGCGAGATGTATGAAACATGGTACAAAATGACTGCCATGATCCAAAGTGGCCTCGACATTTCGCCGGTCATCACGCACCGCTTCCCCTACACACAATTCAAGGAAGCCATCGAGCTAATGAAATCCGGTAACTCCGGCAAAATCGTGCTCGATTGGAGCGAATTGTAATTGTGAGTGCGGCGAAGGATCATCCACAGATTACGCAGATTTGCGCAGATTGCGGAACCATCGGTACGGCGCTTTTCGACTTCTTCCCTGAAAATCTGCGTCAATCTGTGTAATCTGTGGACCAAAGGAACCGGGGTGCAGACCGTCCGCTAATGTGTGGGCGTTATCTGAGCGACGCGGCCTCTCTTTCGCGGCCTTCGAGTTCGAGCACCATGCGCTTGATGTGCCGGTAGTCCTGATGCCGGCGCAGGAACTGCAAGCTTTCCTGTGGATCGCCCCATTTCACGACTTCGATCGTCTCCTGGCGTGCGCCCCAGGAGTTCATCTCACGCTGGTTTGGCATGTAGAGATCGATCGTGTTACGCCCGGAAAGCGCCCAGCCGTAATCTTCCACGCGGTAATTTTGTCCAGTCGAAAGCAGGCGAAACACCGTGCCGGCCGGCCAGCGCGACCAATCAGCTGCGGCGCTGCCGATTTGAGGCGGTCTCGACACCGCTACGGCGCGCTTCACGTTGCGGGTTGTTTTCGTCGCGCGTTTTGGCGCGTGCGTGACCCTCGGCCTGTCTTCCATTGAGAACGGTTGAAGTGGTGGCGAATCGGAACCGTTCTCGTCCACCGGAATGGCCCGCGGTACTTCATACGCCAGCGTCGCGCGGGCCACTGCTTCCGCTCGATGAATCGGGGGCCCCGCGGCATGCAGTTCGCCCCCGAGCGCGTTGTGATTGCTGTATTCGCGGTGGTCCGCTTCAGTATGCGTGTACGCTGTGGTGCGCACGTGTTGAAAATCCGTTTTCGCTAGCGGCGGCTCGTATGCCGGAAGCGGGTGGTGCGTCGTTCCGCAGGCCGTGAGGAAAATAAGGGCGATGAATGCCGCGAGAACGGCTAGGGCGAGATTGCGACGCTGTGCGTAGGTCAAGGTGGATCGCCAGCAAAGTTATTAACAGTTATTCACAACCGCGCAAGAACTTTTTAGGTTCGCCTTTTCCGATTCAATTCCTGGTTTCCTGGTTTCCTGATTAATCTTTTCTGCGTAATCTGCGGTTTGCCTATGATTGCCGGATTCGAAAGACAGCTGTCGCAAACTCTGGAGGAAATTAAGTCGCAAGGTCTTTTCAAAACCGAACGAGTGATCACAAGTGCACAGGAGGCGCACATCGCGCTCACAGGCGGCAAACGCGTGTTGAACATGTGTGCGAATAACTATCTCGGGCTTGCCGATCATCCCGCGCTGATCGCCGCTGCCAAAGAAGCGCTCGACACGCATGGTTTCGGTATGGCGAGCGTGCGTTTCATCTGCGGCACACAGGACATTCACAAGGAACTGGAAGCCGCGCTGACGAAATTTCTCGGGACAGAAGAAACGATCCTTTATCCCTCCTGCTTCGACGCCAATGGCGGATTATTCGAAACTCTGCTCACGGAGAAGGACGCTGTGATCAGCGATGAATTGAACCACGCCAGCATCATCGACGGCATCCGCCTCTGCAAAGCGCAACGGTTTCGCTACAAGCACAACGACATGTCTGATCTGGAGGCGCAATTGCAGACGGCCAAGGATGCGCGTTTCAGATTGATCGCCACAGACGGTTGTTTCTCGATGGACGGCACGATCGCGAACCTTTCAGCCATTTGCGACCTCGCCGAAAAGTACAACGCGCTGACGATGATCGACGACGCGCATGCCACCGGTTTTCTCGGCAAGACGGGAAGGGGAACGCACGAATATTGCGGAGTGATGGGCAGAATCGACATTATTACCGGTACACTTGGCAAAGCGCTCGGTGGAGCGAGCGGCGGTTTTACCAGCGCGCGTAAGGAAATTGTCGATCTTTTGCGGCAACGATCTCGGCCTTATCTGTTTTCCAATACAATTGCGCCGCCGGTCGTCGGGGCGTCATTGAAAGCGATCGAGTTGCTTAGCGCATCCACGGAATTGCGCGACAAGCTGGAAGAAAACACAAAATATTTTCGCGCTGCGCTGACCGAGCGCGGCCTCACGATCAAGTCTGGCGTGCATCCGATTGTCCCGATCATGATCGGCGACGCCGCCAAATCGCAAAAGTTTGCGGCGCGCATGTTGGAAAAAGGGGTGTACGTGATCGGCTTTTTCTATCCGGTCGTGCCACATGGCACAGCACGCATCCGCACGCAGGTTTCCGCCGCGCATTCGCGCGAAGACTTGGAATTCGCGGTTAAGGCCTTCGCCGAAGTAAGTGAGGAACTGAAGTAACTGTAGAGGCAGCCGAGTCGGCTGCGCAGTTAAGATATTGCGGGCGACACGCCCGCCACTACAGGATAACCATGCTTCGGGCCGCCTGTCTGCTCGCTTTTTGCTGGGGGCGATACCGCAGCAAAGTATTTTTGTAAAAGACGCAATTAAGGCTTGCAGCGGTCTGGCTGATTGATCAGCCTCTGCCCTAC
>WNFW01007648.1_pt1 | contig 12632 bp, 10 predicted proteins | sample 5400131 | NCBI WGS metagenome assembly WNFW01 (sample SAMN13153362, study PRJNA577476) | soil metagenome | isolation source: 20 cm soil or saprolite under grassland replicate 1 | place: USA:California | collected 2016-06-15 | reverse complement strand
AGCGAGCCCGGCTACGAAGTCGGTTTGCGGCTTTTCGTTACCATGCCCTACTCGAACGATCCAGCCTCCCTGAATCGGGAGTACCTGGCGGAGGTGGTGCGCCGGGACGTCCTGCCCACCGGTATGTTTGGCATCGGGATCAAGATCCTGATGGAGATGGGCATTCAGCATTCTTACAATTTCGGAAGCAGCACGCCTTTTTGAGAAGGCGACCATGCGGCGCTCGCGCCGGCGTCCAAATTCAAGAACGCATCGGCGTCCAAAGATTTGACTAGGCACGTAAGGTTAAATTAGGCACGGACGAAAAGATTAAATAAGCCGCGGACAAAAACAAGAACAGGCGTCCTTGGTAATAAGGACGCCCGTTCTCGCGTTTGGGGGTGGAGAGAACTCTTTAAGAGGCTTGCCCGAAAAGCCGCATCGTGCGGTGCCTCAGCATTCCGAGCTGCCTGTTCAAAGGATGCCTGCGCGATAAGAAGCTAAAAACCGGCGACCGCCGTTGGGTAAGTTTGTTCATGGCGATGGTTAGCCGCACGTCGCGGCGCGCAAATTTCAAACCGGATTCCAGGGCTTCTCGCGCGTCCTCGCGTCTTCCGGCTGCCGCGTAAACTTCCGCCAAATTCAAATAGAGTTGCGCTTGATTTCTCTTCATGCGAACGGCGGAGTCACAGAGCCTCTCCGCTTCGCCCCATTTTCCTTCTGAACGCGCCAGGACTACGCCCAAGTAGGACATGTAATAGGGATTGTTCTTGTCCAGGTCTACAGCGCGCCGCATGTGGGGCACTGCCTTGTCCGCGTGTCTGTCCCGCAGGAGGGTCAAGCCGGTCTTGAACTCCCGAAAGGCTTCCGTATCCATCATAGCTTCACCTCAATCGCCCCCGGCGAAACGGGGTTATCGGAGAATTGGAATTCCAGGGATAAGGGCTGTTCCCGCGCGGCGCGGAGGGTATGCGCGCCAACCTGAATTGTGAAGTGCTAAGGAGGAGCGTCCCGCGAATCCACGCTATCAGCGGAACGGCCAGCACGACGGTTGCGAGAAAGGTTCCCATCCCAGTCATTTTTGAACCTACACGTCTCTCTACGCAAAATCTACTGAACGGGAGGACAGTCTTGGTGCAGCGGAACCGGCGTTGTAAGGAGCGTGGCGAGGACAGGTGGTACTTTGTGGGTCGTTGGATCTAGCGGGAGTTTACTGCGGGCTCAGTCGACAGATTCCTAACAGCTCCTTTTTGTGCAGTTTAAGGGGTCCGGATGGTATTACCCACGGTGGGTAATCTGCAGCTCGTCCAGCTTTAGTGTCTTGGCCAAAGCCTGCTGCACCAAAGTTTGCTTGGAGAGCACGTAGGCAGCGCGAGGGGAACCTTTCTCGCCTTGCCGTGGGTAGAGCAGCACGAACTGCTGAATCTGTTGCAACTCTTCGAGGAGTTGTTCCATGGAAAGATCGCTCCAAGCGGCTTTGGCCTGGCGATGCACATACTGCAAAAGAGAGATGCCCAGCATGCAGTAAAACGCATGGATGCGGATCTTGCGGTCGGTCCAGTGATGCATCGGTCCCCAACCCAGCCACTCTCCGTGTTTCAGGCCGCGGAAGACGCGCTCGACCTGTTGCTGGCCGGCATAACCGGCCACCACTTGTTCCGCCGCCCAGTCCAGGCGGTTGGTGAGCAACACGGTTCGGCCCAAACGACGACCGAGCAGGCGCTCAAACGCGGCCTGATCGAAATCAAACTGTAACCGCCATTGGCCGTCGCGAGATTCCAATTGATAGCGAATTACGTCCCCCAGGAACTGCCCGGACAACCACTTCTGAATCTTGCGTGTGATACCTTCCTCGGTCCAACGTGACTGCGGTTTATTCAATTCCTTCGCAAAGCGTCGCAGGGACTGCAGCGTGCGACTGATGCTGGTGGTCAGGCTGTGCAGTTGCTCGGCGGCAAAAGGCGCCGAATACTTCACCACCGCGAGATATTCCTGGCCGTGCACCAGCCGCTTCTCGGCCACGGCCCGCACACCCGGCTGCTCCGCGCTGCACGGCGGCAGTTCTTCGGTGGCGCGCTCGCGCAACTCCTGCGGCGCTTGATTCCAAGGCAAAGCGGAAATCCACCCCACCCCGGCCTCTTGCAGTTGCACGGTGTTGTTCAGTGCGGCCGTGCCCTTGTCGAAGACCAGCGTGACCGTGTCGCGAGCCATCTGGTTTTGATCCAGCAGTCGCACGATGCGTGCCAACGCGACGGAGAACTCTTCGACATCCGCCACGTTGCCCGGGTACACGTGGTGGCATAGGCTCAACCCACTCTCCCCGTCCAGAACATAACTCAGTCCCACTTGGCGCAAGTTGTGCCGACCTTGTTTGTTGTGGCCGCGCTGCGCCAGTTGGTTGCGCGTGTTGGTGCTGGCAATGTAGGTGTAGAAGTTGGTGGTATCGTAGGCTAGCAGCCGACGACCGACCAGTTGCTTCTCCTTCCACAGGCCGAGGAAACGCAACTGCGCTTGATCCAGAGGATCTTCCGCAGGAGCCAGGGTCGCACTTGTCTCCGGCAAAATCTGTTCGAAGGCGTCCCAGAAAGCTTGCGAGGTAAAGCGTTCGGCAGGAAAACCCCACTCGGAAGCGAGGATGGTCTTCTCGTACCAGTGGCTGACTTCCGTCTTCGGGCCGGGATCGCAGATGCGGTGAATGGCCGCGAGCAGAAGATAGTGAGCAGGACCGGGTCCGGAACGCGGAGAGGGCCACAGGGAGTCCAACAGCGGCCACACGCCGGACTGTTTTGCCGCCAGCCACAAGGCGCCGGGGAGGCCGAAGTCTCGCAAGGTGGCGGAAAGGGGGACCGGAGCGGACTTTTGCTGGACGAGTTCGGCGAGTTTTTCGGCGGTGCCGAGATAGGCCTGATGGACGATGCGAGGTTGGCCGTCGACGCGGGCACTTTCGACGAGGTAATAGTAGAGGCGGTGGCCTTTTTTCTTTTTGACCAGGCTAGCCATTAAGGGTAATACATAAACGAGATAGCCATACTTGTCAAGCATAAAATGAGACTATAGCCACACATAAGTCTAATAATATAGGGTAATACACATTTCGAGAAAGAGAGACCAGTTTAACTCCTACAGATGGAATGATTTAGTGGGAATGTGCAGAGGTTCGGGAGACCACTCGCAGTAAACTCCCGCTAGGTCAGGCGTACTCTTGTGAGGGACACTCCAAACGCATCCCTAACCCGCGGCTCCCGCAACGATCTGGCTGACGGCTTCGATATTGCGGAGGATGTCGTCAAGAAGAGCAGGATTGTGGCGCTGAGCGTGAGTCGCTTCGTGATTCGGCAGCACGACGAGCCGGTGAACACCAGCAGCTGCATAGGCTTCGACGCTGCGCTGGTCAAAGCGGCCGACAGGTGTCACCGTGATTTCCAGTTTCCCCAGCTCGCGTGGACGACCATGCTGCTCCGCTGCCTTTCTGAGACCCTCGATGTGCTGCTTTGTTTGCTCCACGTTGAGCCCGAAACCATACCAGCCATTGCCCAAGGTGATGGCGCGTCGGAACGCTGCAAAACTCTCACCGCCGATCACAATCGGCGGCGTGGGGCGCTGGATCGGGCGCGGGTATGAGGCGACGTGGCTGAAAGAGGCGGAAGGACCGTGGTGCTCTGGGTGTTCCATGGTCCAAAGCGCTCGGATAGCGTGCAGGGCATCGTCCATCTTTTCCCCACGGCCTTCCAGGGGGACTCCCAGAGCCTTGAATTCTGCTTCCAGCCAACCGGCGCCTACCCCGATAATGAGGCGGCCTCCGGAAACAACGTCCACGCTGGCCAACTCTTTAGCGAGAAGCAAAGGGTTGCGTAGCGGTAGGACAATAATGCCGCTCGCAATGCGCACGCGTTTTGTGTGGGCTGCGATCCACGTCAATGCCACCGTGGTGTCCAGCATTGGCGTGTCAGGAGCGAGCGGAAAAGAAGAAAGCATCGGATCGGGTAGAACGATGTGTTCGCCGCTCCAGATCGACTCGAAGCCGGCGGCCTCGGCAGCCTGCGCGACGCGGACCGCGGAAGCGGGATCCCCACACGTGCCGTAATTGATGGCGAACAGTCCAATCTTCATGACCTGTCTCTTAATGTGGCGATTCTCGATACCTAGACTAGAAATTGGAGGCGAATATTTCCGCTATTTCGCGTGGTATTTCGAGCCGCGCCGCCATTTTTGCCAGTCAGCCAGCGTGGCCTTGTACATGACTTTGGCCGCTTTGTGGAGCCAGCGCCCTCGGCGTGATGCCAAATCGCGCCTTATCTTCGAGATGGCCTTTGGGCTTCCAAAATGCATGTTTGCCGTCTCCCAGCCCATGTCGTAAAGCAGCCGTAACTCGTCTCTTTCTTTGGGCAGAGAGGAAAGCTCGATGCGCGAACAATCGGGCGCCATCCGCCTCACCAGCCAATGACCATGGAAATGTACGCAGGGATCTTTGACGCGGATGGCGGAATTCACCAGTTTTGCGCCATACCCTTCTTCCGCGACGCTGTTCTTGAGCCAGGCATAGGCCGAGGTGCGAATCCCCTTAGCCTCCCGAGCAATGAACGCGCCTTGCCAGGACGACAACGCAAGGATTCGAGGATGCCCCAGGCTTCCGAGCCCGGCAATCCGCCGCTTTAATTGATAGGTCCGGCAGGGTTCGGGAAGCCACTTCTCAATGAGCTTCCGTGCTTCTTCCGGCGGCTTGGATGTGTAGGGCGGGCATTGCTGCATCTTTGCCCAGAAGCGTACGGGATCCCGCAGCTTACTCAACGCAAGCAGGCGCAACCATTGGTGGTGCTCCGCCAGGACGAAGGCTTTGCCGCCTGCGGCCAGCGCGTCTCGGTAGCCCTCTTCCACTGCCTCGGCCACCTCGCGCCGCGTGAGGCTGAGATGCTCGGAGGAAATCGCCAAATAGGCGCTGGTCGTCAGCCGTGCCAGATCCAGCGTGTATGCCACGGGCCAGGCTTCGTCCAGGTCATTTACGCCCCAAGGGAAACGCCGCCTCGGCCATGTGCTGGTGCTTAAGGGCGATGTCTTGCCGCACGATGGGAAGCCGTTTCGCCAGCCACTGCTCGAAATCGGCGGTTGCTTTGAAGATGTTCATGTGGAGAAAGGAACTGCTGCTGGCGCCCTAGGCGTGTTCGGAATGCGCTTTGCCGCCCCGCATGCGGGCTTCATACACCGGAAACTTTGCGGCAAGGTCGGCCACTTGTTTGCGGACGTGCTGCTCGACTTCTGCATTCCCCAGGCTTGTCAGGATGTCGGCGATCCAGCCGCCGATTTGCTGCATCTCTCGTTCGCGCATGCCGCGCGTAGTGATGGATGGGCCACCCAGCCGGATGCCCCCGGCCTTCATCGGCGGCAGCGGGTCAAAGGGAATCGAATTCTTGTTCACGGTGATTCCGGCGCGGTCCAGAGCCTTTTCCGCGTCCGAACCGGTAATCCCGCGCGAATGCACTTCGATCAGGAACAGGTGATTGTCCGTGCCTCCGCTGACGATGCGGAATCCCCGCTTGGCCACTGCCGCCGCCAGCGCTTTGGTATTCGCCACCACTTGCTTTTGATATTCCTTGAAGGAAGGCTCCATCGCTTCTTTGAGGCAAACCGCCTTTGCCGCAATCGTGTGCACCAGCGGGCCGCCCTGCGTTCCGGGGAACGTCAGCTTGTCCAATTCCTTGGCGAACGCCGCTTTGCAAAGGACCATTCCGCCTCGCGGCCCGCGCAGGGTCTTGTGCGTGGTCGTCGAGACAATCTCCGCATGTGGAATCGGGCTCGGATGCACGCCCGCGGCTACCAGGCCCGCAATGTGCGCCATGTCCACAAAGAAAATCGCGCCCACCGCCTTGGCAGTTTTTCCGATGCGTTCGAAATCGATGATCCGCGGATAGGCGCTCGCCCCCGCAACAATCATTTTCGGTTTATGCTCGTGCGCCAGCTTTTCAATTTCATCGTAATCGATGCGCTCGTCTTCCTTCTTTACGCCGTAGGCCACGAACTTGTACATCCGGCCGGAAAAATTCAGCGGGTGACCGTGGGTCAAGTGGCCGCCGTGCGACAAATTCATTCCCAGAACAGTGTCGCTCGGTTGAAGCATGGACATATATACCGCTACGTTCGCGGACGTTCCGGAATGTGCTTGCACGTTGGCATGTTCCGCCCCGAAAAGTTCTTTCGCGCGGTCAATCGCGAGTTGCTCCACCTTGTCGGCAAATTCGCAGCCGCCGTAATAACGCCGGCCCGGATAGCCCTCGGCGTATTTGTTGGTGAAAATCGAACCCATCGCTTCGAGGACCGCTTCGGAGACGAGGTTCTCCGAGGGAATCAGCTCCAGCCCAGTGGCCTGGCGCCGCGCCTCCTCGCGCAGGAGATCCGCAATATGCGGATCGACGGAATCGAGCTGGCGGTTCATGCGGTCATTGGCGTCTGTCGTCTGTGTCATTCCGTGTCCTCGATTCGGTGCGGGGCGCTATGTAGGCGGAACAAGAATTTTATCGGATGGGGTCTCGGAATGCCAATCCGGGCTGCGTCACTGAGGACTTGTCATTTCTGGCCACTGTAATGGCTACTGGTTTTCATCCAGCGCTGCTCAAGCGTTGATAAGTCCGCGTTATCACTAGGGCTTCGTTACTGAACTTGGAACGCCAACTCTCTACTTCATCGACATCGCAATCACTACGTTCCATCATTGAATGTGAATTGTTGAACGAGCACAGGAGGAAAGACTTAAAACCCATTAGCGCAATTGATGCGTGGCGAATCGATTTGAAGGATGGTCGAAACTAAGAAACTGATCCACTACATTAACTTGTGCGTCGAGCCGCTGCGGCTCGTTCTTCCTTTTCTATCCCTACGATTTTGTCGAGGCGGCGCTGGTGCCGTCCGCCAAGATAGGTCGTAGCCAGGAAAACCTGAACCATTTCAATCGCCGCTTCGCCTGTAACGATGCGGCCGCCGAGCGCAAGAACGTTAGCATCGTTGTGCTCCCGGGCAAGCCGCGCGGTATTCACGTCATGCGCCAGCGCGGCGCGGATTCCCGGCACTTTGTTAGCCGCAATGGAAATTCCAATCCCCGTGCCGCAAACGGCGATTCCTAGATCTGCCTGCTTCGAAACCACTTGTTCTCCCACAGCTTTGCCGTAGTCCGGATAGTCCACGGATTCTTCCGATGAAGTTCCCAGGTCGCAGACTACGTAGCCCGTACTCTCCAAATGTTTTCGAATGATTTCTTTGACAGAAAATCCCGCGTGATCGGAACCAATCACAATGCGCGGCTTGGAGGGCGCTCGGGTCATGTGCTCCCTTGAAGCAATGCTGGCGCGATTGTATATGATGATGCCCGCGGTTGCACAATCCGGGTCGCTTTTGGGTAGCTGGTCGGTTTGAATCTTGCCCCCTATTGGCACGATTAGAAGATTCAAACTGACCCGCTACCTCGCTCTGATTCATTTCAAATGCAGAAGGAGAAGCCATGCGCCAGCGGAAGAGCCTGCAATTTGCGGTGGCCCTTGTAGTTTTGTGTCCATTGCCATGTCTTGCAGCGCAAGAAAAATCGATCGCCATTCTGCATGCCAGGTTGATTGATGGTCTCGGGGGACCGCCCGTCGAAGACTCAGTCGTGATTCTCCAAGGCAACAAAGTCGAATACGCGGGTCCAGCTAATGCCGCCAAGGTTCCGCAAGGCTCTCAGATCATCGACGGAAAAGGGAAGACCGTGATGCCTGGGCTCGCGGACATGCACGTCCATCTGCAAGGCGGCTGGGACGGCATCAGCGTGGATTTGCTTGGCTATCAACGCTACCTCAACGCCATGCTCTATTCCGGAGTCACCGCGGTGATGGATACCGGCGACTACCAGCCTTGGATCCTGCAATTGCGTCAGGAGGCCGCCAGCGGGCACTTGCTGAGCCCACGCATCTACTGCACCGGCGCAATGATTGATGCCGCCGATCCCGCTTGGCCTGATTTGGCTTACGCGCTGTCGTCCAGAGCACAGATTCCAGAATTCGTGCAGCGCGACAAACAAGCCGCCGTTGATCTCATCAAAGGGTACGCCAATCTTTCAGATCGCATGCTGCGCCGCTTGGTGACTGAGGCGCACAAGGAAAAAATCCGGGTTGTTATCGACCAATGGGAGCGGAATGGCTCTCCAGACCTGGTGCAGACCGGGATCGACGGCTTTGCCCACGCGCCGACGCGCAAGATGGCTGCCGATGACATTCAGCTCATACACGACCGTGGGCTCTTCGTCATCACCACCCTCACTGTCGAAGAGTATTCCGCGCGCCGCAGGCTCGCCGACGTGAAATTTCTTGATGAACCTTTGATTGCCGACACAACTCCACCTTGGTTCCTGACTGAGCTACGCGCCGAAGCGACGCGGAACCTGAGTGACGCCGAGAAAAGCGACGTGCAAAAATCTGCCGCAGGCTTCGATGAAATGAAGCGCAACGTCAAGAAATTGTTGGACGCTGGCGTCCTGCTGGCGGCCGGAACCGACGCTCCTTACCCGGGCGTGTTTCAGGGGGAAGCCATTCACCATGAATTAGAGCTTCTGGTTGCTGCCGGGATGACTCCGTTGCAAGCCATTCGTACCGCCACCTCCAACGCCGCGCGCGTTATGCATGCCGAGGAAGAATGGGGCAGCCTGCAGACCGGGCGCGCCGCCAATGTTTTGATCGTTGCGGGCAATCCTGCCGAGCGCATCAACGACACGCGCCAAGTCGAAACCGTGATCCTCAATGGCAAAATTCTGGACCGTGCCAGCCTGCGATTTGACCCCAAACGCGACCCGGGATTCCGGGCGGTGAACGGAAACTTCGTTTCGCCTCTGCAATAGTCGAAAGACGCGGGCAGTTCTGTCCTTTTCTTGCGGAGTCCGAGTGGTATAGTTTCCGCAGTCTGCGAATTCATCGCAGTAGCGAAACGCGGTTGCCGTCGCAACCGGCATCTCTGGTCCAAGGAGTTGGAAATTCTATGCCCCCATGGAATTGCTGCGGTTTCAATGTTTTCACCCGATCCGTTTGCAAGCGCGCTCTCGTGATGCTCAGTTCCACGGCGACGCTTCTTTTCTTTGTATCAACAGGCTCCATCGAGGCGCAGGAGAAGAATCCGTTTGCCGGTGACGCGAAGGCCGCCAAACTCGGCGAATATCAATTCCGCTTGAACTGCGCCTTTTGCCACGGCCTCGGCGCGCGCGGTGGCGGACGGGGACCGGATTTAACGAAAGCGCAAAAGCGCCACGGCAATTCCGACGCGGAGATTTTTCACAACATCCACGACGGCATCTCCGGCACTGCCATGCCCGCGGCCACGAACGGGGGAATTGGCGTGGGGATGAGCGACGAAGAGATCTGGCAAGTGGTCACGTATCTTCGCAGCGCGCAAGTAATGGCTCCCGCGCAGCCGGCGGGAAATGCCGAACACGGAAAAGAACTTTTCAATGGTGGGGCGGGCTGCTCCACCTGCCACATGATCCAAGGGAAAGGAGGCCGTCTCGGCCCCGACCTCACTACCGTCGGAGCGTCTCGTTCCACCGAATATCTTGCCGAATCGCTGCGCAATCCCAGCCGCCGCCTCGCGCAAGGCATCTTCGAAGCCATGAAGGAATTTCCGAAGGAATACGAGTCCGTATCCGTGGTGACGGCGGAGGGAACAAAACTTAGCGGCGTCATTCTCAACGAAGATCAGTTCACCGTGCAAATGCTCGACACGCACGAACAGCTCCACCTTTTCGAGAAAGACAAATTGCGTTCGTTCGAAAAGCGCCGTGAATCCGCCATGCCTGCTTACGATCAAAAAACTCTGAGCGACAAGGATCTGCAGGATCTCATTGCTTACTTGCAATCGGTAGGTGCCCAATGAAAAGTGTGTTGGTTGAGTTGCGAACGAAAAGCAGATTCCTCGGCCGCAAAAAGCGCGGCCTCGGAATGACCATCTACTTAACGACGATACCTATTTTGACGCTCGGCATGGTGTTCAGCGGTTTGGCCTCAGTCGCGTCGGCGCAAGTCACGCCACAGCGGCTTCTTGATTCCGCCAAGGAACCGCAGAACTGGCTGATGTATTCGGGCGACTATGCCGGCCGGCGCTACAGCACTCTCGAGCAAATCAAAACATCAAACGCTTCTTCCCTCGTGCCCAAGTGGGCTTACCAAACCATGGCTGGTGGAAAATTCGAAACAACTCCTCTCGTTGTTGACGGCGTGCTCTATGCCACTGGCGCTGACGATCGTGCTTTCGCGCTCGATGCGCGCTCGGGCCGCCCCATCTGGCAGTATCAGCGCGCCCTGCCGCCCGACATTCGTCCATGCTGCGGCCGCGTGAACCGCGGATTCGCCATTCTCGGCGACCGGGTTTTTCTTGGCACGCTCGACGCGAATGTGATCGCGCTCGACACCAAAACCGGCAACGTCGTATGGGACGTCGGCGCCGCGGACCACAGTAAGGGCTACAGCATTACGCTCGCGCCGCTGGTGATCAAAGATCTCGTGCTGATTGGCGTGTCCGGCGGCGAATATGGGATTCGCGGATTCATTGACGCGTACGACGCGGCGACTGGCGCGCGGAAGTGGCGTTTCTACACCATTCCGGGCCCTGGCGAGCCGGGCCATGAAACATGGGAAGGCGATTCATGGAAAATTGGCGGCGCGCCCGCGTGGATCACCGGAACGTACGATCCCGCCACGAACACTACTTTCTGGACCACCGGCAATCCTTCGCCTTCGAATCGCGGAGAAGGCCGCGCGGGCGACAATCTCTACAGCAATTCCTTGCTTGCGCTTGATCCGGACACTGGGAAGCTGAAATGGCATTTTCAATTCACCAAGCACGACGAGCACGATTACGACGCCACGCAAGTTCCCGTGCTGGTTGACGACGGCGACCGCCATCTTATCGTACAAGCCAACCGCAACGGTTTTTTCTACGTGATTGATCGCACCAGCGGAAAACTGGTTTCCGCTACGCCTTACGGCAAGGTCACTTGGAGCAACGCGAAAGACGCGAGCGGAGTTCCCATCGAACGCAAGGAAGCATCGCCCACGCTGACGGGCATACCCGTGTGCCCGGGCGCGCTTGGAGCTACCAACTGGTTTTCGCCCACGTACGATCCGCAAACAAAACTTTTTTACGTTTCAGCGCGCGAGCAGTGCGATATCTTCAGCACGGCGCCGCAGCCTTACGAAGCGGGCCACGCTTTTTACGGCAGCGCGTACTTTCCCAACGACGATACCCAGCCGTTTTGGGGAGCCGTCCGCGCCATCGATCCCGCCACGAGCCAAATCAAGTGGGAGCTGAAGCATCTGTCGCCCTCGTGGTCCGGGGTGCTCTCGACTGCGGGTGGACTTGTGTTTACCGGCGATGCCGAAGGCAATTTCATGGCGCTCGACGCCGCCACTGGGAAAATTCTGTGGCACTTCCAGTGTGGCGCGTCTGTGTATGCGTCGCCCATGACTTATGCGATTGATGGCAAGCAATACGTGGCCATCGCCGCGGGCTCCACGCTTTTCACCTTCGGCTTACCCTGAGTCGGGCGAAGGGTTTAGCCCGATTGCTGGTTAAGTGAGCGTCGGCAAGCAGTCGCAAGCTGCGCGTCCTCTGCCAAATCTCTGGCGCGGTGCTCCATCTTTAGCGATCGAACAAGGTGCCGGTCCCTCCGACAGAAAAAATAAATTCACGCTATACTTGGAAGGTTATGCTCACGGTCAACAACGTCACTATGCGCTTCGGCCCGCGCGTTCTTTTCGAGAACGTGACCTGTACGTTCATGGCGGGCCGCCGCTACGCCGTCACCGGGCCTAATGGCGCCGGGAAGTCCACGTTTATGAAGATATTGACGGGCGAGCTCGACTCTACCCATGGCTCGGTCACGCGCCCGAAAAGGATGGGCGTCCTGCGCCAGGACCAGTTTGCGTTCGACGAGTATCGCGTCATCGACACGGTCATCATGGGCAATTCCACTCTTTGGAAAGCGCTGGTCGAACGCGACGCACTCTACGCCAAACCGCACGACGAACTCACCGACGGTGACGGGATGCGTCTTGGCGAGCTTGAAGGCGTCGTTGGCGAAGAAGGCGGCTACACCGCGGAATCCGATGCCGGCATGCTCCTCGATGGGCTCGGCGTCGAATCCACGCTGCACGAGCGCAAGATGAGCGAATTACAAGGCGGGCAAAAAGTGCGCGTGCTGCTGGCCCAGGCGCTTTTCGGCAATCCCACCGCGCTGCTCCTGGACGAGCCCACCAACAACCTCGATCTCGATTCCGTTCACTGGCTGCAACGCTATCTTTGCGAATACGAGGGCGTGCTCATTGTCATCTCGCACGACCGCCATTTTCTCAACAGCGTGTGCACGCACACCGCGGACATCGACTACGAAACCATCATCATGTACAACGGCGGCTACGACGACATGGTTGTGGCCAAAACGCAGGTTCGCGCGCGCATCGAAGCCGAGAATGCCAATCGCGAAAAGAAAATCGCCCAGTTGCAAGAATTCATCGCGCGCTTCTCCGCCGGCACGCGCTCGGCACAGGCCACTTCGCGTAAGAAAGAAGTCGAGCGCCTGCAGACCTCCGAGCTGGCAAAGAGCAACATCCAGCGGCCGTACATTAAGTTCGATATGAAGCGCAACTCGG
>WNFW01002463.1_pt1 | contig 12637 bp, 10 predicted proteins | sample 5400131 | NCBI WGS metagenome assembly WNFW01 (sample SAMN13153362, study PRJNA577476) | soil metagenome | isolation source: 20 cm soil or saprolite under grassland replicate 1 | place: USA:California | collected 2016-06-15 | reverse complement strand
TGCGGACCTACGGGATCCGACACCACCTGATTGAAAACAGGGCGCGTCAATCAGGGAATCACAAAGTCCGCGAGGGGAAAAAAGGGAATAAGAAAAATTCTCACAGGAACGTCTGTGCCTCTTGACACCTGCCTGCTAATGGGCGACCCAGGGATTGAGGATCGAAAACAGGGGCGCGTTACTAAAGATCACGAACCAAGCGAGTTGAACGGAACGAAACAAAGAAATTTATTTCACAGGAAAGTCTTTGCCTCTTGTCACCTGCCTTCTAACTAATGGGCGACCCCAAAAACCGCCCGGGGAGAGCAATGCCCGAAACCCAATCGGCGAGATCGACCGAAAACGGAATCGATTGCAAGGTCACGCCGCACCCTGTTCGAGTCAGTCCGGTCGAAACAGCGATGCGATCGCGATTCGCCTCGAACAAAGGACCAGCAATTGTGCGGGTCCGAAGCGGTGATTTCAATTGACTGCTCAACGTTTCGGCGCTATAGCTCCGCCTGCGAAAAGTGTCGGTTAAAATTTCTTGTTTACGGAATCGGAGCACCAAAAGGAGGCGTCCCATGATCAAGGCTCGATACGTCGTTGGCGCTGTAATCCTCGGCATCTTCACGGCATCGCCGTTTACACCGTCGCTGTTCTCACAGGCCGCGCAGTTCATCCCGGTCACCGACTCGGTGTTGGGCAATCCCGATCCTGCGGACTGGTTGATGATCAATCGCACGTTCAACCAGCATCGCTTTAGCCCCCTCAACCAGATCAACAAGGAAAATGTCCGGCAGCTTCGCATGGTCTGGTCACGCGGTCTGCCGGCCGGCACCCAGGAAACCACGCCAATCGTCTATCGCGGCATTATCTATATGTATGTGCCCGGCGCCTCTGTGCAGGCGATCGACGGCACCAATGGCGACCTGATCTGGGAGTATCAGCGCGATTACCCCAAGGGCGTCAATCCGCAGGCGGCGCGTAACAAGAACATCGGCATCTATGAGGACATGATCTATTTTGCCGCACCAGACGGAGTCCTGATCGCCCTCGATGCCAAGACCGGAGCGGTCCGTTGGGAGACCAAGGTGGACAACGGCGGGCAGACGGCGGGCGGCATGCTCGTCGCCGATGGCAAAGTGATTACCAGCCGGACCTGCGAAATGGCCAAGCGTGAGAACTGTTTCATCGCCGCGCACGACGCCAAGACCGGCAAAGAAGTTTGGAAATTCTACTCCACCGCCGCGCCGGGCGAGCCGGGCGGCGACACCTGGGCCGACATGCCGGTGGAACAGCGCGCGGCCGGTCCGTGGGGTTTGCCCGGCTCCTACGATCCCAAACGCAAGCTCATCTATTGGGGTATCGCCAATCCGAATCCCTACACGCGGCTCACGCGTCATGGCCGCTACGACGCGGTGCCGTTTACGGCTCCGGCGAACCTCTACAGCAACTCAACGGTTGCGCTCGATATCAGCACCGGAAAGCTCGCGTGGTACTACCAGGAGTTGCCCGGCGACGACTGGGACGCGGACCACAATCAGGAGCGCATCCTGGTGCGCGCGCGTGTCAACCCCGATCCCAAGCACGTCAAATGGATTGCTAACGCGGTACCGCGCAACCAGGAACGCGACCTGGTCGTGACGGTCGGCGAGGGCGGCGGCATGTTCGTGGTCGACCAGGAATCCGGCAAGTTCCTGTGGGCAAACCCGTTCCCGTACGACGACCCCAACATCAACATGAACCACATCGACCTGGAGACCGGCCAGACCCGGGTCAATCCGGACAAGCTGTTCAAAAAAGACGGCGACAAAATTCTCGGCTGCTACCACAACACCCGCGGACTCTGGTCGATCGCCTATAGCCCCAAAAACAACTCGTTGTACGTTCCCTTCCAGGACCAGTGCGTTACCATGACCGCGAACCTCAAGAGCAAGGCCGGCTGGGGACCGCGGGGCGGCGTCATGCGTCCCGGCATCGATCCGAAAAAATACATGAACCTGGCCAAGATCGATCTTTCGACCGGCGAGATGCGCGTGCTCCATTCGCAGCCGCAGCCAGCCAACGGCTCGGCGCTGGCCACCGCTGGCGACCTGGTGTTCTGGGGCGATCTCAATCGGCGCTTCCGGGCGTTCGATGCCGACACGGGCAAGGTGCTCTGGGAATCCATCCTCGGCGGCATGGTGATGACGAGCACCATCACTTACTCAGTGAACGGAAAGCAATACGTCCTGGTTAACACCGGCGAGGGGCAATCGGTCACATCCGGACCGCTCAACCTCACCAAGGAATCGATGCCCAAACCTATACGCGGGCATAACTCGGTAGTTGCGTTTACGCTGCCGTAAGGAAATCGAACCGCCCGGGCACGGAGCACTTTCACGGGAAAGACACGACATCAGGTTAGTTCCATCTGCTTTCATGCCAAAATTTTTATCAGCAAGTCTAGTTATCGGCGCGCTAACGGTCATATCGGCTGCGTTGGCGCAGGATCGCGCCAAGATCGCAGCGGGAGCCGAAGTTTACGCCGAGCGTTGCGCCACCTGCCATGGCGAGCGGCTGCGCGCCACCGGCGGAGCGTTCGATCTTCTGAAACTCCGTCCCGACGAGCGGGAGCGCTTCGACAAAGCGGTCAACGATGGCAAGGGCCAGATGCCGCCATGGGGCGGAGTGCTCAGTCCCGAAGAGATAGATCAGCTATGGGCCTATATCAGGTCTAGGGCTGACAGTTAGTACGAGCCAGCCCACCCAATTACTTGAGCACCGACAGACCGAAGCGCTTCTTGGCGTCGAATAATCAGTGCAGACAAGGGCTGTAGGATTGGAAACGTAGTTGTCTAGGGTTGCCTCAAACCCGCGTTGTTGGAATGCTTGATAAGACGCCTTTCTTCCTCCTCCCCCGCGACGCGGGGAGGAAACAGGTGGGGCTTGAACCCTTCGGCGGAGTTTATGCTGAGCGGCGTCGAAGGACTCAGGACAGGCTCCCCGTAGCGGTTGAACAGCTTGAACGTTTTGAACCGGCTCCCTGTCGACTGTTTGCCTCTTGCCTGATGCCTGTCGGACTAATTATTTGCCGTCGTCCAAGCTGACGATGACGATGGCGTTGGCGATCAGCACGCCATCGGTGCCCTCTGCATTTAGCACCTGCAGTCCACCGTGGACCACGTTGATATGGCCGGTACCGTGGGGTAGCGTTTCCAGCACGGCTTGGCCATCCACAGCCTCGGGCTTGGGCACGCCGATGGTTACATCCACCCGCATATCGTCGGCGGTCTTGCCCAGCAGCCGCGAAAATCCCAAGCTGCTGTGATGCAACGCATCGAATACCGCCCGCTTGGCGGCACTGGTGTAGTCCAATCCGTGAACATCCACTCCCATACCCATTTCTGTAACGCACCGTACCAAAGCCATACCTGGTCACCTCCGCCTGCGAGTTCCAGTCGAAACCGGTTTTTGCCGATACTCATTAGCAACGGGATGACTCCTCCGTCAAGCTTTCTGCCGGCTTCGGCCTGAGAACTCTTCCAGTTGGTAACACCGGCGGCGCCGAGAACAAAACCGGCAATCACCTGTACTCCGTATCCAGACTGGCCTTTTTCGCTTCGGCAGGATTTCCGGATCTTTGGGTGTATGACGAGATCACCGGCCGCTTGGGTTGCCTGAACACAAGCGAAAAATCTCATAAACACTATCGAGAGACTGAATAAGGTTCTTGCTGCTTTTGTCATTTCTTTTGAATTTTCCGCGCCAACGATGCTAGAACCATTCTGGGCGACGTCATGGAATACATCGTGGGTGTCGATATCGGCGGGACATTTACCGACTGCGTGGCGATGGATGAGCAGGGCGCCGTGACTTTGGGCAAGGCGTTATCGACTCCCGATGATTTTGCCGTCGGCGCGGTCGACGCGGTAGGCGACGTAGCGCGCAACCTTGGCTTGGTCGGCGCGGACGAACTCTTGAGCGACACGAAATTTTTTTTCCACGCCTGCACCGTTGCCGATAACACGCTTATTACTCGGACGGGACCCAAGACCGGACTGCTGACGACGCAGGGATTCGGCGATACGTTGCTGATCATGCGCGGGAGGACTACCGAAGGGCTCACCGAAAGCGAGGCCTTTCGCGCCTCGACGCAAAGCAAGCCCGACTCCATCATCCCGCGATCGTTGATCGAAGAGGTAGCCGAGCGCATCGACTACAAGGGTTCGGCTCTCGTCCGGTTGGAGCCCGAAGAAATTGCGCGGTCGGTTCAGTCGCTCATAGACCGCGGCGTCGAGTCTATTGCTATCGCGCTTCTTTGGGCCCTTGCCAACGATACGCACGAAAGGGAATTGGCCGATTTCATCAGACACCATCACCCCTCGGTCTACTTGAGCCTCTCCAGCGAAGTAGCGCCGTATCTCGGTGAATACGAGCGCACGGCGACGACCGCCTTCAATGCTTACGTCGGTCCGAAGATCGCTGCGTATCTCAGGCGGCTCCGCGAGGTTCTTCAGTCAAAGGGGTTGGGCCGGGAGCCGCTGGTGATGCAAGCATACGGAGGCGTGCTTGGCATCGACGATACCTGCAAAAAAGCCGTCGGCACCATCGAATCCGGCCCGGCGGCGGGAATCATGGGCAGTCGCGACTTCGGCGAGCAACTCGGCGTTGGCAATGTTTTGGCGACGGATATGGGCGGGACCACGTTCAAGGTCGGTGTCATCCGCGACGGGTCGGTGGAAAAGGACCATAAACCGATTTTGATGCGCTACCAGTTGTTTCTCTCCAAGATCTGGGTGGAATCGATTGGCGCGGGCGGCGGCAGCATCGTCTGGATCGATGCGGAAACCGGACTGCTCAAAGTCGGGCCGCAGGGCGCTGGGTCAAGCCCGGGGCCGATCTGCTACGGCCTCGGCGGCGCCGAAGTCACGGTCTCCGATGCCGATCTGATTCTCGGATATCTGAACGAAGAATGTTTCTTGGGCGGCCGGATGAAACTGGCCAAGGAGCCAGCGCTTGAAGTCCTGAAAGAAAAAATCGCGCGGCCCATGAACATGACCGTCGCCGAGGCAGCCAGCGGCATCTACCGTATTACCAACTCACACATGAGCGATTTAATCCGCAGGGCAACAGTGGAGCGCGGCTACGATCCGCGAGAGTTTACGCTTTTCGCTTTCGGCGGCGCCGCGCCTGTACATGCCGGAAGATACGCCGCCGAGCTTGGGATCAAAGAGGTTGTAGTGCCGCTCACCGCGTCGGTGCACGGCGCAGCCGGTTTGGTCGGCTCGGACGTCATTTACGATTACGGTAGATCGGAACGTCTCTCCGTGCCGGCGGATCTCGAACGTGTCCGTGAGATCTTCACCGGGTTAGTCGAGCGCGCCATGGCCAGTCTCGACGCCGCCGGATTCAAAGAAAGCGAAATGAAAATAGCTCGCAGTCTCGATATCCGCTACCGCCAGCAGGTCCATGAGCTGAACGTTCCTTTCCCGCCGGGGATTGCCGAGCTGACAAAGCAGGACCTTGAGACGATTTACGGGCGCTTCGATGAATTCTACGAGCTTCTTTATGGCGCCGGCGCGGGCTACCGCGAAGCAGGCAAGGAGATCATGGCCTTCCGGGTGGTCGCCATCGGCGAGCTCAATAAACCGAGACTGAGAAAGTACCCGATCGAAAAGAATCGGGCGGAGGCAGCGCTCAAAACGGAGCGCAAAGCGTATTTCGAAGAAGCGCGGGATTTCATTCCGACGAAGATCTACGACTACGGCCGGCTCGCGCCGGGAAGCGAGATTTCCGGACCGGCTATCGTCGAAACACCGATCACGACCGTCGTGATCAATCCAAACGATCGCGCCATGATGGACGAATACTATAACATCCGCCTGTATCTGGATCGTGACCGGAAGTCAGATGAATAATTGCAAGCGTATGACCGTAGTGAAATTAGCTCAAATCCCCCTTTGTTCCCCCTTTTTCAAAGGGGGAAATTTTTTTCCGCAGCAGTTTAAACCCCTCTTTGGAAAAGAGGGGAAGGGGAGATTTTTTGGGAATCGGCGTGGGCAATTGTGTGGCGAACTTTTGGGACAGGAGACTAGGAACTGACGCATGCTGAACGGGAACATCGACCCCATCACCTTCGAAGTGCTCTCGCATAGACTCCATCAAATTACGCGCGAGATGGGCATCGCCCTGGAACGCACCGGCGGCACGGTGACGACGACGCAACAGCATGACTACAACGCTTCCCTCTACCGGCCCGACGGCGAGATCATGGCAGCCGGCGAGACCTATGGCCACCACGTCGTATGCGCCGGTTTCGCGGTGAAGCGGATTCTCGAAAGCTTCGGCAAGGAAGAAATCTTTCCCGACGACACCTTTTTGCTCAACGATCCCTATCTCGCCGCGATTCATAATCCCGACGTTTATATTATCTCGCCGATCCACTACCAGAACGCGCTGGTCGGTTGGAGCGCGACCTTCGTTCACGTCAGCGATGTCGGCGCGATCACGCCCGGTGGTGACTCGCCGGACGCCACGGAGATCTTTCAGGAGGGATTTAGAATTCCCGGCATCAAGCTGGTGGAACGGGGTAAGCTGCGCAAAGATGTCTTCAACACGATCACTCACATGACCCGCCAACCCGACGCCGTGGGGCTCGATCTCAAGTGTGAAATCGCCGCCAACAACGTGGCCAAGGCGAGGCTCCGGGCCATGTACCGCCAGTATGGACCGGAGTTGATGAACAGCGTGTCGGCGGAGATGATTCGATACACCGAAACGGTTTTGCGCAAGCGCTTGGGCGAGATTCCAGACGGCGAGTGGCGCGAGATGCTCACGATCGAAGCGGATGGTCCGTGCAGGCTGGTATTGGCGCTGCGCAAACAGCAGGACCGGCTCATCTTCGATTTCACCGGCACCGATCCCCAGGTGCGCAAAGGAATCAATCTGCCATTCCACGGCACCTTCGGTTTTTGCTTCGGCGCGATTCTTTACTCCATCGCCTACGATCTGCCGAAAAATCAAGGCGTGCTGAAGCCGATGGAGGTCATCGCGCCGAAAGGAACATTGGTGCATGTTCAATTTCCCGGGCCGATCTCCATGAGCACGACGTCGTCAGGTTTTGGCGTCGGTTTTCTCGCCAGCTCGGTATTGATGCAGATGATCGCCACCAGCGAGAAGTGGCGCAAAGAAATCGTCGCGCCGAGCGCGAGCCACCGCAACTGCCGCCATTCGGGCGTGAATCAATACCACCGCTATTCCGCCTTCATCAACATGGCCCACGGCGCCATGGACGGAAACGGCGCGCGCATCGACCGCGACGGCGTAGACTCCGGCGGCAGCTACATGAGCTGTCCCAATGTCGAGTGGATGGAGTTGCAGTATCCGTTGCTCTATCTCTTCCGGCGCCACGCCATGGACAGCCCAGGCGCCGGTAAATTTCGCGGCGGGGTCGGCGTCGAATCAGCCCATACGCTTCATGACGCGCCCGAAGGGAAAATCCGGGGGGTCGCCTACGGCGTGGCGGGATTGGAAAATTCGGGCCACGGCATGTTCGGCGGCTATCCGGGCGCGCCGAGCGTCATGCTGTTGATGGAAAAGACCAGGGTCAATGAATTGCTCGCGAGCAATAAACCGCCGACCCAAATTGCATCGTTGGGCGGCCAGGAAAGGATTCTTCCCTACTGTAACTTTGAGCTTAACGAAAGCGACGTGCTTTATATGCGGGTAGCAAGCGGGGGTGGCTATGGTGATCCGCTGGAAAGAGATCCGGCGCTGGTTCAAAAAGATGTGGCGAATTCGATTGTTTCCTTGGATGCGGCGCCGGAGATCTACGGCGTGGTTCTTCAGGAACCCGGCTTGCAATTGGACCTCGCAGCGACGCGACAGCTTCGGACGAAGATGAGGCAGCAGGAAATCGACGGTGGTGAAGCACCCGTTCCGTGAAAATCTGGAAGTCGAAAGCGCCGCAGATCGCCAGTGGCTCCGCTGCGCCAATTGCGGTCGCCGCCTCTGCGCCTTGGGTCAAGATTGGAAAGCGGCGGCACTTAGAAAGGTGTTTTCGCCGGCCAAAGCCGGGCCGCTCATGAAGATTCTTGAAGGCCGTTACCTGTTGGAAAAAATATACTGTCCCTCCTGCGGAGTTCTATTCAACGCCGAAATGATCGAGGAGAAACATGAAGCGTGATCTAGGGCGATTCTCAGGAGCATTGATCGCCGTCGTCCTTTTCTTCGGTTCGACTGACGCCGGCGAGGTCGAGTACTATCGCGGCAAGACGGTGCGCATCGTCGTCGGCCTCTCTGCTGGCGGCGGCTTCGATATCTACGCGCGCACGATGGCCCGTCACATGGGGAAACACGTTCCCGGCAATCCCGCATTCATCGTCGACAACATGCCGGGAGCGGGAAGCATGATCTCGGCGAATCACGTCTACAAAGTCGCCAAGCCCGACGGTCTAACCCTAGGCCACTTCGTCGGCAGTCTTTTTATGCAGCAACTGCTCGGTCGCCCGGGCGCTGAGTTCGAAGCGACGCGTTTTGAATTCGTGGGCTCTCCCATACCGGAGAAAACCGCCTGCGCGCTCACGAAGGCGAGCGGCATCACGAGCATGGAGAATTGGCAAGCTGCGAAGTCACCGGTGAAACTCGGCGGCACCGGCTCCGGACCCATCGTCGATGTGCCCAAAATCCTGCAAGTCGCTCTCGGTCTGCCGATTCAATTGGTGCTCGGTTACAAAGGCACCGCCGACATTCGCTTGGCCGCGGAAGGCGGCGAGTTGGCCGGCGCCTGTTGGAGCTGGGAGGCGATCAAATCGACTTGGACCAAGGGGTTGGACTCGGGAGATGTCCACATCGTTTTGCAAGCGCTGCCTAAGCCGCACCCGGATTTGCCCAAAGTTCCATTGGCCATCAGTTACGCCAAAAGCGATGAAGCGCGTCAGCTCATTCAGGTCGGTATCCACGACGCCGCCGATATCGCCCGGCCTTTCGTCATGCCACCGCGAACGGCGAAGGAGCATGTGCGCATCATGCGCCAGGCTTTTATCCGTACGCTCAAGGACCCGGCGTTTCTCGCCGAAGCTGAGAAAACCAAGTTAGAGGTGGATCCAGTGACGGGAGAAGATCTGGAAAAGATCGTCGCGGATATTTTCAAGACCAATCTGCAGGTCCTGGCGAAGCTAAAGGACGTGCTCAAGTGACGCCTCCGGCCATCCTACGAACTGACCATGAAGGCCCCAGCACGGCAGAACCGCAACCAAAAGAGAACAATCCTTCACCACGAAGCGCACGAAGGTCACGAAGGTATTCGTAGGGTGCGCTCTGCGCACCGGTGAGTTCGTAGCCCGGATATAAGGCCGCGGAATCCGGAGTCTTTCGGCCAGAAAAATTTGCCCAAGCGGCGAGAATTCCGAAGCATAGTAGTACGAAGAGCACGAAGTTTAGAATCATAGATAGCCAAATTCTTCGTGACCTTCGCGCTCTCCTTCGAAAATTTGGCTGGGGGTCAAGAGATGCGACTCCCAAGACCGTCACCCCCGAATGTTTTAATCGGGGGTCCAGTTCCGGTCTCTGGATTCCTGGTAAAAGCATGGGGGAATGACGGACTCGTCGGAGAATAGGGATTGAAGAACAACTCCATTTTCATGCTTTGTGGGCGAGCGTAAGATCATGAATCACTTCGTGGTGAAAACACGGTGAAGAGATTTCACGTGATGGTGATATGCGGTTTTCTCTTGTGCCATTCCGTCGCCTGTTCGTAGGCGTGGGCGACGCTGAAAATAAGCTCTTCATGAAATGGGCCGCTCGCGATCTGCATGCCGATGGGCGTGCCCGCTTTGGCGAAGCCACACGGAACACTCATGGACGGAAATCCCGTGACATTGAACGGAATCGTGCAGAAACTGTCGGCGCCGCCGCGCTCGTCTTGGCGGCGAACTTTCTTGCCGTCGATATTCAACCAACCGGAATTGCACTCATCGATGGTGGGAACGGTAAAGGGTACCGTTGGAAGCGCAAAAAGTTGGACGCGCTTAAGCAGATCATGAAATTCGTCGCAAATGATGCGCCGTACTCTTTGCGCCATCAGATAAGCCGATGCCGGCACGAGCAGCGCCGAAAGATAGGCGAACAGAGTTTGTTTGCTGTAATCGCGCGCGCGAGTTCTGAGATTGCGCTCATGGGCCGAAGCATTCTCGACGCGGCTGGTGCAGACTTTCACCGCCGGCATGAGATCCATATGGGGAATCGTTACGTCTTCCGTTTCCATGCCGAGGCGCCGCAGCACCGCGATGGCTTCGTAAAACGTTTCCTTTACTTCCTTGGCCATGTCCTCTTCGAAATAGCCGCGGAGAATCCCAACGCGCAGATTTTTGATGTTTCGGCCGATGCTGGCGCGATAATTCGTCACCGGTTTGCCGGCGCTCAATGGATCCTGCGGATCATGGCCAGCCACGGCTTGCAGCACGATGGCAGCGTCTTCAACATTCTTGGTCAAAATACCGGTATGATTACAGGAATAGGCTCCGGTCCCCGGAACCGTGCCGTACTGGCTGATTCTGCCGTAAGTTGGTTTCAGGCCGACGATGCTGCACATGGAGCCGGGATTTCTCACTGATTGCGCGCTATCCGTTCCTATCGAACCCAAGCAAAGGCTTGACGCCACCGCCGCGGCCGAACCGCCGCTGGAGCCGCCGGCGATGCGATTCAAGTCCCATGGATTGCGGGTTGTGCCGTAAAACGGATTGATGGTTGTGCCGCCGAGCGCCCATTCGTGCAGATTGGTTTTTCCGAGAATCACCGCGCCGGCTTCTTTGAGCTTAGCCACAACCGTGGCGTCAAAGTCGGGTATCCACTGATCCAAAATCTTCGAACCGGCAGTGGTCCTGACTCCTTTGGTCGCGATGTTGTCTTTAATCGAAAAGGGAATGCCGTGCAGCGGGCCGCGATAACGGCCCTGCGCGATCTCATCCTCCGCTCTCTTGGCGTCCGCGAGAGCATCGTCCGCAGTGACCGTCACATAGGCATTGAGAATCGGATTAATGCGCTCGATGCCCTCCAGGAAAAGCCGCGTTACTTCTACCGGGGAAACTTTTCGATTCCTAATTTTCGAACTAAGGCCGGCAATGGTGGTTTCAACATCCTGGGTGTTCATTTCTTTGCCGCCGGATCGATTGTTAGCGCAGGCACGACTCCCTCGACATCTACTTCGAAGAGCTTTCGGAAGAGTCGTTGACTGGCCTCGGCTTGTTGAGTAATTGCCTCGATCTCTTCTTCAGTGAGATTCAATCCATACTCGGCGTTCAGCCGTCGAACCGCGTTTTTCATAACCAACAGTTTTTATCGCCATTGAATAGAAACTGTCAATAAAGATAAAAATGTATTTTCGACGCCATTCACAACCTTAATCCGCAGGTCAAACGGAAAATTCTTTCCGACAATCGCAGACGATTCTACGGGGTTTGAAGCATCATAGCCGCAATCGAAATCGTGAACCCAGAACCTTTTAAATCGCCCGCCGCAGATCCGAATAATCCCGACCCAAATGCCCTCAGGCTTGAACTCCAGGTCGATACGTATAAAATAATCGATTGTCTGTATAAGGAGCTCCTATGAAAACGAATCTCAAACGAAAAAACTATTATTTGGACGAGAAAAAGATCCGCCGCGTGAGGACGATCCTTGGCGCGAAAACGGAGACCGAAGCGATTGACGCCGCACTGAACCTGGTAGTTTTCAGAAAAGAAATTCTCAAGTCATTGGAAAAAGTAGCCGGCAAGGGTGGTGTAGAAAAGGTTTTTTAGTGGCCAAGCACCTGATAGACACGGATCTATACATCGACCTTATCCAAAGCGGAACAACTCTTCCTTTAATTCGTGAAATTTACGATAAAGACACTCCGGGCATTTACTTTAGCTCCGTCGTAGCTCAAGAATTGCTCGCTGGCGCCCGAACTCCTGCTGGGAAAAGGCGCGTAGAAACGTTATTCCGTCCCTTCGAGAGAGTCGGTCGAGTTGTAACTCCCGGTCACAACCACTGGAAGGACGCCGGAGGGATTTTGGCCACGGTTCTGCACGACAGACCGGACCTCAAAGATAAGCTACCGGCGTTGGTAAACGATTGTTTGCTGGCTTTGAGCGCTCGGTCGCTGGGCGCGACGTTGTACACCAGGAACAGAGATGACTTCACTCTGATTCAGAGCCGACGCTCGTTTTCGCTCGTCGTGATCAGTTGAATGTAATAGGTAAAGATTCGACCGCTTTTTTCCCATGGCGATACCTCAAGCGAGCTCAACGCCATTTCCCGGTTCAAAGCGATGGAGGGCCTCAATCCGCAGGTCAAACGGAAAATTCTTTCCGACAATCCCAGACGATTCTACGGGGTTTGAAGATTCGCAAGTGGTGCAGGATCTCACGAGGCTAAGTACTTAAGTCAAGCATTTGACCCTAGATCCTACTAGATCCTTACTGCTAGATCCTAGGTCTCTGAACCCTGTGAGCCGGTCGATTGCCTAACCTATGGCACTCACCTGATTAGGGCATTTAGTTTGACAAATTTACATCACAGGCTGAAGATTAACATGAGTGCGGTTTGGCTGTCGTTTCACTTCCCTTAAGCTGGGCCGACCATTTAAAATCGTCAAAATCTACGAGCCGCAGACGAGATTCTACCCGGCCCT
>WNFW01002830.1_pt1 | contig 12650 bp, 10 predicted proteins | sample 5400131 | NCBI WGS metagenome assembly WNFW01 (sample SAMN13153362, study PRJNA577476) | soil metagenome | isolation source: 20 cm soil or saprolite under grassland replicate 1 | place: USA:California | collected 2016-06-15 | reverse complement strand
TCGATGGGGCGCCGCCGGGCTACAAGGCGCTTGCGGGTTTTGGTCCGGTCAGTCTGCGTGCCCCGGCGCGGCGAAGCGGATGGAGAACGCTGCTACCAGCGCAACCGCACTCGTCATGAGCACTCTTCGAATCATGCGCGAGCCTGCGACACGCCACTGGCCGGATTGCTACCTGGAGGTCTCTCGGCTACTCGCCGTTTCGCGTTCCCCTCGCCCCGCTAGCAGCGGCCTCTTTCTCACAGACGTAGGCTCCATGCTTTGTGTTTCCATACCAGCGTTGTCCCTTGTAATGCCATATCTTCGTTGGAAGGTTAAGCCAGACTACGGTGTCCTTCGGACAATGCTGTTGAGCCGCAGCCTCCGTAGGGAACTGATCCAGAGCCAGTGCTGGCGACGAAAGGAAACAGCTGGCCAGCAATGCGAACAAGAGTTGGCGCATAAACAGCCTCCACGCCTCTACGGCGATGTTTTAGCATGCACCCGGCAACTTAGATCGCACAATCCCGTGGACTCAGGCGATAACGGGTGCTTCGCTGTGCGGCGGAACCGCTGCCGTCTGAACAATCAAGGAGCATGGAGTAGGAAAATGGAAAGTTTTGCGAGGCACTGGTTCGGGTATTTTTTCAGGCAGTCCCCACGGATAAGTCGTGATCTGCAAAGTCGGACTCTGAGTGGTGCTTACTTTTTTCCCCCTGTTCCCGCATGCAGGCTCGAAAGTACGTTCCCACGGCCGCGGCCCCAAGCGGCGTGGTTGCCGTCCCCATCGCATTAACAACATCTGGGTCATCCTGACACCTAGCCTTGGCGGTATCAAAGTCTTGGGCGTTGTTGCTCGTTGGTACGTAGGTAGTTGCACAACCAGAGACAAGTAATAGCGATGTCGCGATTAACGAACCAAACACAAGGCTATAGACTTTTACTGCTCGCATGTTGACTCCTTAACAGTTTGGGTTAGACGTGGAATACACGACTCTGGAGAATGTACATACCCAAGACAGCGCGCACGAAAGTTCCGGTCACGGGAACGTCAACTCCCGCCAGTCTTTCAGCGAGAACACCATGGCACGTGACCGACCGACGCCGAAGCGCATTGCGGAGTACTCATCGGAGCGCTAAATCGTAGACTCAGCCCTCTTCATGTCTCCCGTAACGGTGGCACAGCGGACGGTTCGTCGAAGTGGACGCCGGTCACATTCCACCCTTGGGCCGCACTCAAAGGGCACGCTCAACCGTGTAATTAGTCACAGTCCACGGGTGTTCTACATGGTACACAACCATGGCGTAACGCACTGTCCATGAACGTGCCCGCTGTGCCGGGCGAGAGAGGCAAGATGTTGCAATTGACTAAACGCGCCGCAATCAGTGCCACGCTCTGCGGCATGTTCTTGCTAGCCGCGCCGATGGCATTCGCTCAATCTTATTTGTGCCCAAATGGGAGTTATGTTTCCAGAGGGCCATGCACACTCTGCCCGGACGGCAGCTATGTTGGCGGTGGCGCGCGGTGTGCTCTTACGCCCGGTGGTCGATACGTACCCGGTGGCTCAAGCCCACCGCAACTGGCCCCTGACGGCACTTGGCATTCCGGCGGCGGAAAGGTAATTCTCTGCCCAGATGGGACCTACGTTACGGGCAGTCGTTGCGTCCTCACCCCATCGGGCAGATACGTCGGCGGCTGAACCCGCGCGTCTGCGGCAGGTTCTCGAGATAGCGCCGGATATCGGCCGAAAGCTGCTCCGTCAAGTAGGCGCTCTTCGAGATCGAAGATAGCGAGCAGCGGAATCCGGTTGCATCCGGGTATCCGTCCTGTTGATGAGCTGCCGTAAAGAGGGAGCTCTGGACATCATGAGATCCGCGGACGCGGAGCCAAACATCTGCGACGCCAGACTGGCTGCCGCGGAGGCTGTCACAGCCGCGGGTCGAAGGAAAACGATACAGGCGTGCCGATCTTCAACTGGCCGAAATCCGCATGCCGGGGATTCAGAACGTAGTTGAACTCCCCATCGACCACGATGCTGGGTACCTGCAACACGGTCGAGCGTGCTTGCCTTACCCACTGAGTACCGAACTCACGCGTCGAAGGTGGAGTGGGCAGCTGGCGCCAATCCTCGGGTAGATGCTTCGCGTTCTCGATGAGCCGCTCATCGATACTCACCGGAATCATCATCCACTGCACGGCCGCGAGTAGCCGCGTGTCCTCGGTGTGCACGAGTACCTCGAGCGAGGCAAGCGAACGGCACGGCGCGTTTCATTCGTTGGAGGTCCCGCAGGCGAGCTGTCGATTTTCTGATGGGCTTGCTCGGCCGGATGGCTGTCCACCGCTGCGGGCGGGCTCGAAATCGCCAATGTCACCGAGAAGTACGTGCCGAGTTCCCGCTCCAATGTTCCAGAGTGTTTGAGAAATCAGGAAGTTAGGAGAATAGCACTGGCGCATTTGACCCCCTCACTACCAACGTCATATGGCATTGAGGAATGGGACGGACCATGGGATAATGCCATTTATGAATACCACTGTGACGCTAGATAGCGCCGGTCGGGTGGTCATCCCGAAACCGTTGCGAGATGAACTGGGGCTTGCCCCCGGGGACACTTTGACGCTGGAGTCCGACGGCGAACGCGTGATGCTGCGTCCGGTGCGCTCCAGTTCGGCCTTGCGCAAGGAGCAGGGGGTTTGGGTCTTCCGCGGCGGCCGGAAAATTGCTGCCAGCGATACGGATCGCGTGTTGGAAGGCTTGAGAGAAGAGCGCGCTCGCGGAGCTGTGCGCGGTTCTTCTTGATGGACGCCTTTCTCGATACCTCGGTGTTGGTTGCCACGTTCTATGGTGATCATGAGCACCACGAGCCGAGCATACGTATGTTGCTGAGTCACACGAAGGCAACGGGTTGCACGGCGGCGCACTGTCTAGCCGAGACTTATTCTGTGGTCACGGGAATGCCCGGGAAGGACCGGGCGAGTCCGGATGAGGCTCTGCTCTTTCTCGGCGATGTCCGCGAGCGGCTGACGCTCGTCGCGCTTGACGAGGTGGAATATTTCAAAGTCCTCGAGGGCGCGGCAGCCGATGGAATCACGGGCGGGACCACATACGATGCCCTGATCGCGCGGTGCGCTTTGAAGGCCGATGCGCAGACTCTCTATACCTGGAATACGAAACACTTCACGCGTCTGGGTGAGCGGGTTGCCTCACGGCTCAAACAGCCCTGAAGAGCAGTTCGTGGGACTCACGGGCGAGGAGCGCGCGATCAAGGCCGCGCAATCGACGGTGAACCTGCCGATTGCCAAGGGTGCTCCAGGCTACGGTCACGCGACGTTCATGCTCGCCTACAGCAAGGACAACCTGGCGCACGTGATCTATCCGTCCGGAATCACGCAAGGCGACTGGACACACGATCTGTCGCAGCTGCTCGCAGAGAACTGGCGCGGCCGCTGAGTCCGTTCGTCCCCTCAAAGCTCGCTGCCTTGCCGGAGGTCAGTCTATTTTCCGCCACCCGGCGGCGCGCTCATAAGCGTGCGCAAGGCGCAGCACGCCGGCCTCGGCACCCGGACGGCCGCTGATCTGTAATCCGATCGGCAATCGCGCGGCGGTGAAGCCACAGGGAACCGAGATGCTCGGCAACGCCAGCATGTTGACAGGTCGGGTGTTGTGCAGCATCTGCAGTTCCATCGCGCGGGCAGTGTCGGGGTCACTGAGCTCGGCGATCGTGAACGGCGGGACGGGCGTGGTCGGAGTGATCAGAAAGTCCACGTCATCGAACCGCCGCGCCACGGCGTGGCGGATCTGCTCCAGCTGACGCCGGCTCTGAATGTACGCGGACATCGACACGTCCGCCCCGGCGCGCAGTCGCTTGAGAGTCGGCGCCTGGTAAAGCTCCGGGCTCTTTGCGATGTAGTCCTTGTGAAATTCGTACGCCTCGGCGGTGAGGATTGCGACGTAAGGTTTCATCACCGATGCATAGGTCCCGTCGCTTGCGAGCGGCGCAACTTCGTGCAGGCTGCGCGTCAGGCCCTTGAGAACCGACAGAGCGCTCTGCATGGCCGCCTCGATGTCGGGATGCAGGTTCTCGTAGAAGTAGTCCTTGAGAATTCCAAGGCGCAGTGCGGACGTCGAGGCAGCGATGTCCGCCGCGTACTCGGGAACCGGCAGGTCGAGGCTGCCTGGGTCCTGGGAGTCGTAGCCGGCGATGACCTCGAGCACCAGCGCCGCATCCGCCACCGTGCGCGTCATCGGGCCAATGTGGTCCAGGGACCATGAAAGCGGTATGGCTCCGCAAGTGCTGACGCGGCCGTAGGTTGGTTTGAGTCCGACGATGCCGCAGTAGGCCGCGGGCTCGCGGATCGATCCACCGGTATCAGATCCGAGCGCGGCGTAACACAGCCCGCCGGCCACCGCCGCTGCCGAGCCACCGGAGGAGCCTCCCGGACTGTAAGCGACGTCCCAGGGGTTGTGCACGGCACCGAAACAGCTGATCGCCGAGCTCCCGCCGAAGGCGAGCTCGTGCATGTTGAGCTTGCCGAGAAGGACTGCTCCGGCCGCGCGGAGGCGGCGCACGACCTCGGCATCTTGCGCCGGTACTCGATCCTTGAATAAGGCGCTGGCGGCTGTGGTTCGGACGCCGGCTGTGTCCAGCAGATCTTTGACGGCAATCGGAATGCCGTGCAGCGGACCCTTCCAGCCGCCGCGGGCGATCTGCGTCTCGGCGCTGCGCGCCGCGTCCAGGGCAGACTCGGCGGTCACGGTGATGAAGGCATTGAGCGTAGGATTGAGGGACTCGATGCGGGCGAGACACGCCTGCACCAGCTCAACCGGCGAGACTTTCTTCTGCCGCAGGAGCCGAGAGGCTTCGGACAGGCTCAGTGCAGTCGGACCCGTATCCGTGATCGGCTCTGTGGCACCCCCGGCGGCGTCGGCGCCGATCGCAATTTGCGGCATGACGCCGCCTGCGGCTCCGGCCAACACACCTTTCACAAATACCCTGCGAGACATGTGCTCAAGCCCATTGTGGCACCCACGTAGCGATATTGGCGAGTCGGGTATCGAGCACCATCACCAGGACCGGACCGGTAACAGTCACGCCCGCCGGGTGCTCATTGAGGCGGCCCGGAACCATCGCTTCCCGGCGCGCATGAGCGAGACCTTGCAGCGCCGCCAGGAAGGCCAGCCCAAGGCCGTGCGCGAGATCGCCTGGCGTGCGCAGCGGCCGGGCTATGTGGGCATCCGCGTGATGATCCCCGACTCCAGAGCGCAGGGTGTCTGTCGCCCGCGCGTCACTGCGTGATCGATCTCAGCCGGGTCTCGGAATCCACCAGAAAGGTTCCCGAGGCGACCACTTGCTCGCCCTCTGCCAAGCCTCGGAGGATCTGCACGCGGTCTCCGAAGCGCTCGCCCGTTTCTACCTGGCGCGCTTCAAAGCTCCCTGCTCCACGTCTGACATAGACGCGCTGCGCCAGCCCGGAATCGAGCACGGCATCGGCCGGCACACTCAATCCGGACGGTGCGGGCACGGGCAAGTCGACGCTGACCAACATGTCCGGACGCAGAGCCAGACTTCGGTTGTCGGCCTCCAGACGCAGCTGCACCGCGCCTGTCACCGCATCGACCTGCGGCAGGATGTCAGAGACCCGAGCGGGAAGCGTGTTGCTCTGGTTTCGCACCTTGATGCTGGCCCGCACACCCGGGTGCAGGTATTGATCCTCACCGCCGAGAAGCTCGCCGATGATCCAGACGTGAGTCAGGTCTGCGATGCGATAGAAGTCGGTGTGACGTTCGAACCGCTGTCCCGGTGAAATGCTCCGGGCGAGAATGAAGCCGTCGACGGGAGCGACGAGGTAGACCGCAGCGGGGATTTTCCGCGTTGCCGCGATCTCCTCGATCTGCGCAGCGCTCATCCCGAGAGTGCGCAGATTCTCGGACCAGTGCTTCTTCGTTGTCGCCACCGCGCGGGTCTTCTCCGCGGTATCCTGTCCCGCGCTGTCCTGCGCTCGTTCGATTGCGGCGACGTAAGCCGTGGCGGCGGACAGGAACTCTTGCGAATGGATGGCCGCGAGCCGCTGGTTTTTCCTGACGTGGCGGCCGACGCTATCGTCGTAAGTCTCTGCCACGAACCCATCCACGCTCACGCTCACGCGGTGAACGCGACTCTCGTCGGCGGCGACTCTACCCGGAACGCGCAAGGCGCGGGTCCCAGTTGTCTCCTGCACCGTCACGACGCCGATGCCAAACAATTGTTGCGCGACCGGGTCGATAGTCACCATCCCAATTGTTGGTCGGCGGGCGGAGGCAATCAGCGCCTTGCCGAGCTCATCCACGTACACCGGCTGCAGCGGCATGCCGCAATCCGGGGCAATCCCGGGCTTGTCGGACCTGTAGCTCGGATGCATCGGGTCCACGTAGTAGAGAATGCGTCGCGGGCCGCCGGCATGCGAAGTCTTGGCAGGATTGTGGCTGTGTGCGACGAGCACTGCGAGCGTCCCGGCCACCAGCATCAAGATCGTCCAAAGACCCTTTCTCACTAGCTACTACTCCCCAGTGCGGCACACGGCGTCTGCGACCCCAGCGAGCGGGTCCGGGTTGAACGCACAGACGCGACGACCCGGATATGCGAGCGCGGACGGCCTCAAGGTTTTTTCGTGTTGTCCTTCCGGGGGCTGCCGCCGCTCGTGGTCGGGGGACCACGAGCGGCGCCAGGAGCCTGTCAGCGGTCCTTTACTGGGCGGGGCACCCTGCAAAACCGTCCAGAAGGGGATTCGCGGACTGATGGGCCGGATCCGCGACGATGCACATCGGCCTCATCATCTCGTCATCCTCGTGCGGGGTGATGTGGCAGTGCCAGGCAAAGAGACCCGGCATGGCACCTCTGAAGTCGGCCCGGACTCTCGTGATCTGGCCTCGGTCGGCGATCACGGTATCCTTCAGGCCGGTCTCGCCCGGTCGGGGTCCGCAAGGCTGGACGCATGAACCGTCGAGGTTTCTGCGGTCGATGACCTGGAATGCCACTTCATGCAGGTGTATCGGGTGAGAATCCTGGGAAGCGGCATTGTAGATGTCCCATTCCTGGATCGACCCGGTGGCTGGAAATTCCGTCGTCGGCTCATCCCAACGCATGGGGACGGCGGTATGCTGGTCACCCGCGCCGAGGAGTGAGTCGAACAGGGCGACTGACACAGTAGGCGCGTTCGCTAGGGCAGGAATAGCCTGGAACGGCAAGGCGGCTGGCACGGGGCCGGTATCACCGTTCGCGTTTTGTCCGACTCTGACCTGGAGTACTTGGACGCTATCCGTCTGCAGGGTAAACGTGCGCCCTTTCACGCCCTGGAAGTCGACGATCACTCCCACCCGCTCGCCGGGTGCGATGAGCAGCGTGCTGCGCGATTGCGGGTTCGGCAGATAGCTCTGGTCGCCAGCGACCTGGGTGAAATTGACCGCTGCCGTGCTGAAATGCAGGTGCAGGTAGCTGTTGAAACCACCGTTGACGATTCTAAACAGGTACTTGCGTGGCTCGACGCTGAGATACGGCCAGGACTTGCCGTTCACGACCTCGATGTTGCCTTCCTCCGCGGCCAACACGTTCGCGTTGGTGTCGAAGCGCTTATCCTGTATCAGCAGCGGAATGTCGTAGTCGCCCGAGGGCACCACGCCGGGCGCCACGTCGTCCGGCGGCACACCACTGATGACATAAGCCCCGACCAAGCCCATTGCGATATTCTGCATAGTGACGCCGAGTGTGTGGTCGTGGAAGAAAAGCGTCGTCGGCGGCTGGTTGTTGGGGTAGCGAAACTGCGCGGCGCCCGGCGTGGGCGTGCAATCCCTTGCGCCCGCTGTTTCATGGCAGTAGTCCGATCCGCTCGCTACGAACGCCGCGGCATTCACACTCGCCGGGAGATACCAGGCTTCTGGAATCCCGTCGCTTGCAGAGGTCACATGCAGGGCGCCGTGCAGGTGAGGAATCATGGGAATCGGTCCCGTGTACGTCCCACCGCGCCCGACACAATCGGTCTGGTGGCGGCCGTCATCGCAAATCCCGGGGGGATTGGCCCAGTGAATATTCTGCTGTACGCGCGCGCCGGCGGGATACGTCACGAAGTTCCCCGCGCTGTCGACGAGCTGATTGAGCCAGTTGACCTCCACGGGCCTGTCCTTCTGCGCCGCTACGGATGCGGCCGGAAAGTGGAAGCAATTCCCGGGGTCGACACCCGATTCACCGCAAACGGGCGTTCCAGCGATGTTCGGACCGTAGCCGAAGACCGAGGTCTTGTTGAACGCGTTTCCGTAGATATCCTTGGCGGGAAGGATCTGCTGCGTAAACGGCCTTGCAGCGATTTCGTAGTGGTCAAGATTATTGGCCGTGGATGTCGGGGTCATCACGGCGCAATTGGGCGTCTTGGTGGCACCACAGACACGGGGCAGAGGGTCGACAAACTTCGGGACGAGCGACGAGCTCAGGGTAGTCGCGAGCGCCGCTAGTGGCAGCGCGCCAAGGACTAAGCCGGAGACCCAAATTCCAATTCTGCGATGTTGCGCGGACATGAACCGTACTCCCCTCCCGTCTCGCAACGGGACGTTGAAGATGAACCCACGTGATCGAAAGTCTTGGATAGTTCCAGACGACAGATCACCAGTGGCGACGGCCGTTGATCAAAGGCGGTAAGGCAAGCTCGACGGCGGTTCGACGACCGCCTTTCTCGTTAATACCGACTCGTTAGTTCCAACCGATGCCCCCGCAGTAGAGTCGACCACACTGACACCCTAAAGTCTCTGCCGGCATCTACCTACATTTGTTTGAGGGTTTTCCCGCGGGAGGCGGGGTCAGGTCTATACTGAGCTGTGCTGATATTCAGGGGTGTTGCTATGCGTCAAGCAGCTTGTCAGAGTTGGCCGCGCAGTCCCCATCAACAATCAAACGAACCATCTCTCCGTCCGGGTCGCCGCGGCACAAGTCCGACAGCACCCGAGGTGACGACTCATGGTGAAGTCCCAGGGGCACCATACGGGACTTCGCGAGGCTGAAGACGTTGGAAACTCCTGTCACGCGCCTCATTGGCTTCTGCGCCAACAACAAACTCCTCATTCTTTCGCTCGTTGCGGTGGGCTGCCTGTGGGGAGCCTGGGTGATGATGCATTTGCCGCTGGATGCCACGCCGGACTTGAGCGAAACCCAGGTCACCATCCTGTGCCGCTGGGATCGCAGCCCGGACATCATCGAAGACCAAGTCACCTATCCGATCATTGCCGCGATGACCGGCGCCCCGCGGGTTCGAACGGTCCGCGGCATCACGGACTTCGGTTTCTCGTACGTTTACGTGATCTTCGAAGAAGGCACGGATATCTATTGGGCACGCGCCCGGACACTCGAGTACCTCGCCGGCGCGACCTCGCGGCTGCCCCCGGGCGTCAAAACCGAGATCGGTCCCGATGCGACCAGTCTGGGCTGGATCTTTCAATACGTCCTGAAGGACGAATCGGGCGGGCACAGTCTGGCGGAGCTGCGCGCATACCAGGACTGGTATCTCAAGTATTACCTGAAATCGGTTCCGGGCGTGGCCGAGGTCGCATCGCTCGGCGGGTTCACTCAGCAGTATCAGATCAACGTCGATCCTGATCGCCTGCGCGCCTACCGGATCCCGATCTCCCGCGTGGCGGATGCGGTGCGTGCCGGCAACAGTGAGATCGGCGCACGCTTGCTCGAGTCGGCCGGGGCCGAGTACATGATTCGCGGGCGCGGCTACGCCAAGTCGCCCCAGGACATCGAGCGCATCGTTCTTGCAAGTCAGAATGGCACGCCGATCCGCATCAGGGATGTCGGTGAGGTCGTGCTCGGTCCGGACATCAGGCGCGGCGCCGCGGACCTCGATGGCACGGGAGAGGTCGTCTCCGGCATTGTCATCATGCGCGACGGCAGCAATGCCCTGGAAGTCATCGAGCGGGTGAAGGCGCGATTGGCGGACGTTGCCCCGGGCATGCCGGCGGGCGTCAGGGCGGTGCCCGTCTACGATCGCTCGGAGCTGATTCGGCGCTCCATCTCAAACGCCCGCGATACGCTCATCGAAGTCATCGTCACCGTCGTCTTCATCATATTGCTCTTCTTGAGGCATTTCCCGAGTGCCGTCATCCCGGTTGTCACGATGCCGGTCGCGATTCTCGTGACGTTCATTCCCCTTCAATACATGGGAGTCAGCATCAACATCATGTCGATGGCGGGCCTTGCCATGTCCTGCGGTGCCCTCGTGGACGCTGCCATCGTCGTCGTGGAGCAGACGCACAAGAAGCTGGAAATCTGCCAGCGCTCCGGACGGCCCTTCAGATACGAGGAGGTCATTCTCGCGGCGGTCAAAGAGGTCGCCGGTCCGACGTTCTTCGCGCTGCTGGTGATGGCCGCGGCGTTCGCGCCGGTGCTGGTGCTCGAGGGAGAGGAAGGCAAGCTGTTCCGGCCGCTGGCGTGGACCAACATCCTGGCCATGCTGGCCGCCGCTGTCCTGACGCTCACGCTCGATCCGGCGTTGCGCCTGTTGCTCATCCGCCGGCCGCTCGCGTTGGGCTCGACCGAGAATCGGTTGCAGGGGTTTTTGCGTTGGTTGCTGGGCGGGAAAATCCGCCCCGAGGAAACGCATCCCCTCACGGGGCCGTTGATGCGGTTGTACGATCCGCTGGTGCGGTGGATTCTGCGCTGGAAAGTACCGGTGATCGCGGCCGCCGCGGCGCTGGTGGCGCTCACACTGCCGGTATTCTGGATGATCGGCGCCGAGTTCATGCCGCCGCTGGAGGAAGGGTCCCTGCTCTATATGCCCACCGGCATGCCGGGCATCTCGATTGCGCAGGCGCAGACGCTGCTGCAGGCCGCCGATCGCATCGTGAAGACTTTTCCGGAGGTGGATCATGTGCTCGGCAAGACGGGCCGCGCCGACACGGCGACCGATCCAGCCCCGCTCTCGATGCTCGAAAGCGTGATTGTCCTCAAGCCCCATTCGCAGTGGCGCAAGGCACAGACCTGGTATTCGTCCTGGGCGCCGAACTGGGTGCTCCCGGTGCTGAGGCACGTCACGCCTGACCACATTGCACAGGAGACACTGATTTCCGAGATGAACGCCGCGCTGAAGATCCCCGGGATGTCCAACTACTGGACCATGCCGATTCGAGGTCGAATCGAAATGCTGGCGACGGGAATCCGCACTCCGGTCGGCCTCAAGATCCAGGGAGGCGACGTCAACCAGATTCAGCAGGTCGGCCGGCAGGTGGAAGCGGCGCTGGCCAGCGTGCCGGGCACCCGCAGTGTGTTCGCGGAACGCACGGGCGAGGGCTATTTTCTGGACGTGAGCTGGGACCGCGACGCGCTCGCACGGTTCGGACTTTCGGTGGAGGAGGCGCAGAACGCACTGTCCACCGCGGTAGGTGGAGACAACGTCGGTACCCTCATCGAAGGACGGCAGCGGTATCCGATAAACGTGCGTTACCAGCGGGATTTTCGCTCAGACCTCGAAGCGCTCGGCAGGGTGCTGGTGCAGAGCAGCAGCAACAGGCAGGTGGCGTTGTCTGAGTTGGCCACCATCCGCATGGTGAGCGGTCCGGCCATGCTCCGCGATGAGGACGGCTTGCTGACGGAGTATGTGTTTGTCGATGTCGGCGGCCGTTCACCCGGCGACTACGTGGCGCAGGCGAGGCACGAACTGCAAAACAAGCTGAAGCTTCCCACCGGCTACACGGTCCTGTGGAGCGGACAGTATGAGTCCGCGGAGCGGGCTCGCCAGCGGCTGTCGCTGGCCGTTCCCATCACGGTCGTCCTTATTCTTTTGCTCCTGTACTTCAATACTCGGTCGATCGCGAAGACTGCGATTATAACTTTGGCCGTTCCGTTCTCCGCAGTGGGTGCCGTGTGGATGGTCTACCTCCTTGGGTACCACATGAGCATCGCGGTATGGGTGGGCATCATCGCGCTGCTTGGCATCGACGCCGAAACCGGCGTGTTCATGTTGCTCTATCTCGACTTGGCGTTCGCGCAGGCGAGCCGGGGGAAGGAGCGGTTCACGCGCGCGCGCCTCTGCGAGGCGATCGTTGAGGGAGCGGCCAAGCGATTGCGGCCGAAGTTGATGACTTTTGCCGCGATGAGCACGGGACTGATCCCGATACTGTGGTCCAGCGGCACCGGGTCGGAAATCATGAAGCGCGTCGCGGCGCCCCTCGTGGGTGGAATCGTCACGTCTTTCATTCTGGAGTTGGCGGTTTATCCGGCGATCTACGCACTCTGGCGTGAGCGATCGACGTTGGTGCCCGACGGGGGAGTTGAACCGACGCGCTGTCCATTACCGTCGGCCCGGTAACGTAGCCTCATGGACCTGACTCCGGACCGCGTCGCCGACGGTCGCAATACTGATTGTATGCCCGGCGCGGGCCGCCGTCGCTTGCGCTAACGCGGCGCGGGCGCCGGCGGGGTGGGAGCAGCTGTTGGCCACGAACCATGCATGCGCTCGTGCATGCCGTGCATCGCGAAAAACGGGCAGTGACGGCGGCCGTGAGCGGCGGCGAATATGCTGCCCAGGATGACGAGGCCGGCCAGCGTGAAGGCCCAGAAGCCGAGGTATCTTCCAAAAGTCCGCAGTGCGCCTTCAGAGCGCGCCGACAGGTAGAGAGCAAAGTAGCCCGCGATGGTGAGCGCGGTAGCCGGCA
>WNFW01002457.1_pt1 | contig 12650 bp, 10 predicted proteins | sample 5400131 | NCBI WGS metagenome assembly WNFW01 (sample SAMN13153362, study PRJNA577476) | soil metagenome | isolation source: 20 cm soil or saprolite under grassland replicate 1 | place: USA:California | collected 2016-06-15 | reverse complement strand
CGAAATATTGCGCCAGCATTGCCGAATCGCGGCCGGCGATATCTGCGGCGCGTTTTCGTCACCGGTTTATGCGCGTTGGAAACAGCGGTTCGCTGCCGAATGGGACCGCCCGAAACTAACGCCGTCGAGCGCGGCGAAAATTCAGCGAATCAATTTCGCGACCCTCGAAAAACTTTGGCCGTACATTATCTCGTGAATCCATAAAGCCTGTCATCCTGAGCGCCGCGAAGGATCTCTAATTTTTCTGGCTTCCAATTTGCGAGGGGTGCGATTAGAGATTCTTCGCTTCGCTCAGAATGACAAAAAAGCTGGCTGCGGGCAATACGGCTGAAATACTCCCATCCAACGAACCCCTTATATGAACTCGATGAACTCATTTCCGATTTGGTTAATCACAGCGATATCTTTATCACTCGCACCTGCGCAGGCAGCGGAAGAAAAATCGCCTGGCCCGTTGCAAGCTATTGCCGTCCTCCATCCTACCAGTGGCAATAAGATCGCTGGCACAATCAAGTTTACCGAAGAAGCCGACGGCGTCCGTATTCACGCTGAAATCACTGGTCTGACACCTGGCAAGCATGGTTTTCATGTCCATGAATTCGGCGATTGCAGCGCAGCCGATTTGAGTTCGGCCGGCGCGCATTTCAATCCCACCAACAAGCCGCATGCCGGACCTGATGATATGCAGCGACATGTCGGCGACATGGGCAACATAGAAGCCGACGCTTCCGGCGCGGCGAAGTTAGATTATGTCGATCACAATATTTCTCTCGTAAGAGAGCAGAGTTCCGTCATCGGACGCTCTGTCGTGGTTCATGCCAAAGCCGACGATCTCAAAACACAACCAGCCGGCGATTCCGGTGCGCGCATTGCCTGCGGCGTGATCGGAATTGCGAAGAGCAAGTAATGTAGCGGCCAGCGCTGCCGGCAATCACTCTCTGCGTAATTCTCGAATTCTACGAATTCGCCGTCATGGCGGAGATGGTGTTGGACTCACTTCTGGCGGCGTTTCTTCTGCCGGAGTTAACGCCGCTTTTTTCTTTTTCGGTTTTCCGCCGCCGACAAGGTCGTTGAAAAAATCCTTGAGACCGCGACCGACCAGCCGGTCCATCAAATTTGTTTTTGGGCGATCAACGGTCCCGCCAACTTGAAAATCGAGCGCGTAATAGCCAGACTCGCTGATGGGCTGGAAATTTTCGCGCACTATTTTGAAAAGCTGACCGCGGATTTTGTCGTTAATGGCGAGTTGCGATTCGAGTTTGAGCTTGCCGGCAAACGTCACTGTGCCGGTCGCGGAGAGGCGAATGTTCGGCGAGCGTAACACGAGCTCGTCGATGATAATCAATCCCGGTGTGATGTGATATTTCGCGTCCGCCTGTTCGAGATGTAACTGGGTGAGCTCTTCGATTTGGAGAATTTGCCCGAGCGCAACAAGCAAACTGTATTGGCGTACCTGGCCGTCGCGCAGGAAAATCTCGCCTTTGCCGGTAAGCGCATTGGGATCGGCAGTTTTGCCGGTCGCTTCGAAATCGCCTTCCAATTTGCCTTGGACCATTGCTTTCGGGCCGCCGGCATCCGCAACAATCTGATCGGCCTGCACGTTTCGAAAGTTTACGTCCAACGTGAACGGTGAATCCTCCGCTTCGGGCTGCATGGCGAAATGACCGCTGATTTGGCCGCTTCCCGCCGAGGCGGATATTTTTGATAGCTCCAGCACATCGGGTTCGTAACTGAACGGCGATTGCAGATGCTCGAGAAAAAAGCGGTCGCGCAGTGAAATTTTCATCACCTTTGCGTTTCCGCGAATCGATGTAGCACTTCGCACGCTGGAACGAAAATCGACCCCCTGGAAATTGCCGACCAAGCCGCCGTGCCGATCAAGAAAACTAAAGTTTCCGCGCTTGACGTTGATGCGCTCAATTTCTGGCACCACCGAGATGGCAACCTCTGCGCTTTGCGACTTCGCGATGGTGGTTTGTGCCGGGGGTTCAGTCGTGACTGGTGAGGCCGCGACCGACGGTAGGGCGCGACCGCCGGGCGCGCCGGACGCAGATTCCGCGACCTCTTTTTCCGGCGCACCCGGCAATCTCCATTTCCCTTCCGAATTTTGCGGCCAGACCACGGTGGGATCGACAAGCGAGACTTCTTTGACCACGAGTCGCTTGGCAAACAACGAGAAGAACCGAATTCGAAGCCGAAAAGTTTTCGCGTCGAGAAAAGCGCTCGCGCTCACGGCTGAAGTTTGTGGAATCGCGATGCCGCTCAGTTTCAATCCACCCCACGGCGTCACGCTGATTTGGCGAATTTGCAACGGCGTGCCGAGGCGCTGGCTGAGTTCGTGCTGAATCTTTGCTTGTATCGACCGGGATTGCACATACAGGTTCACGCCCAGCAAAACAATGGCGCCGAGCGCAACCACGCTCCCGACGCCAACCAAAATTATTCGGCGAAACTTTCCCACGCGGAGACGTTACGCAGCAGCAGTTTGAAGAAAAGATCAAAGCCCGGTCCGAGTTTTTCCCGAAAGAGTGACACCGTGGTCATTCTCAATCCGGCCGCACGCGGCGAGCGGGCCAAGCGCTGGCGCGCGCGCGTCGAAGCGATCGCTCGCGGTTCTGTTTTGTGCGCTACGTCGCATTCGGGCGAAGCAGAAACGATTGCCCGGCACGCCGCGCAGGAAGGATTTGGAAAAATTGTTGCCGCCGGCGGCGACGGAACAATCAATGAAGTCGTCAACGGGATTGCTGGAACCAACGCTGCGCTGGGTTTGTTGCCAATGGGAACAATGAACGTTTTCGCGATGGAGCTCGGCCTTCCAGCCCACGATCTGGGACGTTGCTGGAACATTGTTGAGCGCGGGAATACGCGCCTTGTCGATCTTCCGAATGCTAATGGAAAGCATTTCGTCCAGCTCGCCGGTGTTGGTCTCGATGCGCAAGTTGTGAAAGAAACCAGTCTCGCGTTCAAGCGCAGTTTCGGTCCGCTTAGCTATCTCATCTCGGCGGCGCAGATTGCCGCGCGCAAACCGCCCCGATTGTTTATTGAATCGGAGAACGCGTCGATCGAGGAAGGCTCATTCGTCCTCATCGGGAACGGGCGTCTTTACGGAGGACCATTTCCTTTTTTCAAACACGCCGTCATCGACGACGGTTTGTTTGACGTCGTCGTCTTCAAACGGCTCGGTTATCTCGAGATCATCAAATATCTTCAGGATGTCGTGTTCAGTTCGGACATTCGGGTTCCCGAGATCGAATATTTTCAGACTCGGCACTTGCGCGTAACCAGCGATCAGGATGTCCCGGTCGAACTCGATGGCGAACTCGTCGGCCAGTGCCCGGTCGAGTTTCGGATGCGAGAAAAAGCATTGCGGGTTCTGGCGCCCGCGAACACGCAGTCATCCTGAGCGAAGTCGAAGGATCCCGTGGCGGAATCGCACGCAATTCAACGGGATTCCTTGACTTCGCTCGGAATGACAAGCTGAAAAACGCGTGAACCTGGCCCGGGCAACTCCGCTCGCAACGTTTTTGCGCGATAAGTTCGAATTCTAAATGACATTTAAAATCGTCTGCGATATTCTTTTGCAATGCCGCTCTCTGGTCGGAAGCCATCGTTTTCGACGCGGCATTGGACGCAGCGTCAGCGAGTTGTCCTCATCACATTAATCGGCGCGAATGTCGTTGCGTTTGTTACGCAACTTTTTCTGGAAACGTCTCAACCGGGTTTCGTGCGCGACTATCTCGGCATCAGCGATAGCGCCGTGCGCGACGCCTACGCCTGGCAATTTGTTAGCTCCATGTTCTTGCACAATGGCCCATGGCATTTCGCCCTGAACACGTTCGTGCTTTACCTTTTCGGCCGCGACGTCGAGTCGATTGTTGGCCAGCGCCATTTTCTTTATCTTTATCTCGCTGGTGCGATCGGTGGCGAGCTCGGGCATCTTTTTCTCATGCCGTCGGATACAGTTCTCCTGGCGGCATCCGGTGGCGTGGCAGCGGTACTAATCGCTTATGCAACGATTCTCCCGGAACTCGAGCTAAGGGCGCTGGTGGCTCTTGTGCCTTCGCGCATCAAAACCAAGCATCTCGCCTGTGGTGGCATCGGGCTCGCAATCCTGTTAATTTGCCTGAGCCGGACCGGTACGGTCGGACACAGTGCGCTGCTCGGTGGCTTTGCGGCGGGATGGCTTTATGCGCATCTGCTCGGTTTCGGACGAGCCTCAATAATCCAGCGTTTGATTAACCGGCGTCACGCCGAGGCCCAACGCTTTCAACAGATGAGCGTCGATCAATTGATGGCCGATGAAATCGATCCGCTGCTGGAAAAAATTTCACTTAAAGGATTGCAGAGTCTCTCCCGCGGCGAACGGCGAAGGCTCTTCGACGCGCGCGCGAAAATTCTGGAGAAAAAGCAGGCGCGGTAAACCCGCAGGCGGGACGTCCGTTGGCCAAGACAGGCTGGAAGCCTATCTTCCGACTCGATGCATCGCGATTGGATCCAGAAAAAGGCTGCCGATTCGCTTAATCCGGCGCAAGTCGAGAAGGCCCTCTCTCAACTCAATGGGAACTGGCCAGACACAGCGCCGGCACTTGTCGATCTAATCGAGAATTTTCCGTTGGGTGAATCGGCGCTTCTTCATCTGCTCGCGAGGTCGCACATCTGCGCTGCCCGTTTGATACGCAGCCCCGAAATTTTCCTCTGGCTCTGCCAGCCCGATGTTTGTTCGAAACGCCGCGATTACGGACAAATGCGCCGCGATCTTCACGCACTGGCTGATCAATCGATCGCCACAAATAATTTTCGCGCGCTGCGTTTTTGGAAAGGGCGGGAGATGACTCGGATTGCGCTGCGGGAACTGGCCGACGTTGCGCCGCTGGAAGAAACTACGATCGAATTGTCTCAGCTCGCGGAAATTTGTTTGGCCGAAGTGTTCGAATATTGGGACTCCGATTTGCGGCAACGCTACGGCTCGCCCGAAACCGAGTTTACGATTCTGGCTTTGGGAAAACTCGGCGGCCGCGAGCTAAATCATAGCTCCGATATCGATCTTATTTTTCTTTATAGCGATGATGGGGAACTGTCTCGCGTTTCCTATCACGAATGGTTCAACCGTTTGAGCGAGAAAATTGTTGAGACGTTTGCGAGCACCAACACTGACGGTTCTCTGTTTCGTGTCGATCTTCGTCTCCGTCCGGAAGGTTCCAGCGGGCCGCTCGCGCGTTCGCTCACGAGCATGGAAAATTATTACGCCGGTTTCGGCGAGACCTGGGAACGTCTCGCGTTGATCAAAGCGCGCGGAGTCTGCGGCAGCCGCGAGCTCGCCTACGAATTTTTGAGAAAGCTTCAACCATTCATTTACCCAAAGAGTCCCACTGCTGATCTGCTCGACGAGATCGCTGCCATCAAACGACGCATCGAACGCGATGTCGTCGGGTACGAAAATCTAGCCTGGAACGTGAAGCTTGGAGTAGGCGGGATCCGCGAGATCGAGTTTGTGGTCCAGGCGCTTCAATTTATTCATGGCGCGCGCCATGCGTTTTTGCAGGAACCGAGCACACTCAAGGCACTGCGATCGCTCCATGAGTTGACGCTGCTTCCTTCCGACGAAATTGCGGCTCTGGAGCACGCCTATCGATTTCTGCGGCGAGTCGAGCATCGCCTGCAAATCGAAGCGGAACAACAAACGCACACTCTTCCGCAGGATTCGGAAGCTTTTCAAAGGCTCGCGACAAGCCTTGGCTATTCGTCGAGCAGAGAATTCACCGACGCGCTCCAAGACCAAATGCGGAGCGTTCGCGAGATTTTCACCCGCGTAATTTCGCAAACGCCTGCCGAATCGGCGCCTATTCAGTTGTCGATCTTCGCTGATGAAAAACGTGCAGCGAAGGCGCTGGTCGACTTGGGTCAGGGCAGTGGCAACGTGCATTTCGCGCCGCGAACACGCCAGGTTTTCCGCAAGTTGCGGCCGCTGTTACTCGATCGGCTGAGCAGGACAGCCGATCCAGATGCGACGCTCAACCAGATTGTCCGATTCGTGGAGGCATATGGTCTGCGCGGTTTGCTTTTCGAGTTGCTGGTGACGCATGCGCGCTTGCTTGAGTTGCTGGTGAAAACTTTCGATGCCAGCCAATTCGCGGGCGATCTTTTAATCCGCCGGCCACAGTTGCTTGAAGAAATCACACGCGGCGAAACGCTCGATCGCCCGGTCACTGTCGAGGAACATGGTCGGCGGTTATCCAGCCGCGATCAGATCGATGGCGTCCGCTCTTATCGCCAAACACAATTGCTGCGAATTCTTCTGCGGGATGTGCTCGGGATCGTCGATCTTCCCGAATTGTTAGCCGAACATTCGGCCTTGGCTGAAACGTGTCTGCTGTCCGCGAACAGAATCGCTAGTAGCGAACAACTCACAATTATCGCACTTGGAAAATTCGGGGGACGCGAACTCGGTTACGGCGCAGATCTCGACGTTGTTTTCGTGGGCGAGGACGCGCGGGCTGCGCAGAATCTTATCGGCGCGATGTCGCAACCGAGCGCGGCGGGAAATCTGCCTGCACTCGACGCTCGTCTCCGGCCGGATGGCGAAAAAGGTCCCATCGTCGCTTCGCTCGATGCCTATGATTCTTATTACCGCCAACGGGCTCAGATCTGGGAAATCCACGCGCTGACTCGCGCTCGTCCTATCGTTGGCCCGCTTCGGGACCAATTCATGGAAATGGCGCAACGTCATTGGAAGAACGCTGGGGCGCGTTCCGACCTGTTTCAGCAGATCGATAGCATGCTGGAACGAATCCGGCGCGAGCGCAGTTCCGGCTCTGATTTCCTGGATTTGAAAACCGGGACCGGTGGAATCATCGAAGCTGAATTCCTCGTTCAAGCGTTGCAAATGAAAGCGAATATCTGGGCGCCGAATTGGTATCGCGCGATCGACGCATTACGTAAATGCGGAATTCTCAGCTCAACCGAAATTTCGGATGCAAAACGCAGCCACGATTTTTTGAGACGCTGCGAGTCGGTGCTGCGTCGCTGGGAAAACAAACCAGTGTCAACTCTGCCGGGCGCTGAGCACGAACAACGCAAGCTTGCCATTCGCTTCGGCTCTCGCGATTTCGACGCATTCCGACAAGGATATGTCGATGCCCGGGAAACGATTCACGCGCTCTATCAAAGCCGCATCAAGCGCGCCGCCCATCAATCCTATTGATCGGACAACGTGTGGCTGATCGCCCGCAGAAGCAGAAAAGTCATGATGAGCCCTGAGCAAACAATCAGAAAAAGCAGACCTAGAATTGCGCCAACAAAAATCCAGTCGCTTTTGCGCGATTGTTGCGGCACGACCTTGTGCTGCACGAGCAATTCGTAGTTGCGCGCGTTCGACTTGAACCAAAATGAAAACGCGTCACCAACGACGGGAATGATGCCGATCAGTTCGTTAACGAGAATGTTCATGGCCATGCGCGCGATCAGAATCTTGGGCAATCCGGACCGCGCCGCATAGATCAGCGCCATTGCCGAAACAATGGCCGAACTGGTGTCGCCAATTCCCGGCAGCAGACCAATGATCGGATCGAGGCCAAAACGGAAATTTGTGCCGGGTACGCGCAGGACATTATCCATGATCAGCGCGAGCCACTTGAACAACGGCTCGGGCGATCCGCGCCGATGTCGATCTTCCGGTGGGAGGAGTTCCCACTGCAGAATTTTCGATTGTCGATCTTCGATTTTCGATTGCATTGTTCGCGCCGATTTCCTAATCGAAAATCGCCAATCGAAATTCGAAAATAACTAGCCGGGAATTTCCTTTAGCATCTGCGTATTGGTCGGGAATTTTTTGACGAACATAAGCAGACGCTGGATCGCTTCCTCTGGCTTATGACCGGCCAGGCCGCGGCGAATGAGATTAATTTTTTCCAGCTCCCACGGTTGCAGGAGCAATTCTTCGCGGCGAGTGCCGGAAAGGAAGATGTCGATCGCGGGATAAATGCGCTGATCGCTGATCTTACGGTCGAGCACCATTTCCATGTTCCCGGTGCCTTTGAACTCCTGGAAGATCAATTCGTCCATTCGGCTGCCGGTCTCGATAAGAGCGGTCGCCACAATGGTGAGCGAGCCGGCCTCTTCGGTGTTTCGCGCAGCGGCGAAAATTTTTCGCGGGATCTCCATGGCGCGAGCGTCGATACCGCCGCTCATGGTGCGGCCACCGCCGGCCAGCGCGTTGTTGAAGGCGCGGGCCGTGCGCGTGATCGAATCGAGCAGAATGAACACGTGCTGGCCTGCTTCCACCAATCGCTTGGCGCGCTCGATTGCGAGCTGCGCGATACGGGTGTGGCTCTTGATGTCAGCATCATTTGAACTGGCCATTAATTCCGCTGTCGGATGCGAGCGCCGGAAATCGGTGACTTCCTCCGGGCGTTCATCGACAAGGAGAATGATCAGTTTCATCTCCGGATGATTCTTCGTGACGGCATCGGCGATGTGATGCAATAATGTTGTCTTGCCCGTGCGCGGCGGGGCAACGATCAAACCGCGCTGACCCATGCCGAGCGGTGTCATCAAATCCATAATGCGGGTTGTGTAACGATCCGGCGCGGTTTCGAGCTTGATCTTCTTGTTGGGATTGATGGTTGTAAGTTCCTCGAACGGACGGAGCCCCTGATATTTCGGCGGATCTTCAGCGTTAATCGTCAGCAGCTTCAGTAACTGCGGACCGCGATTGCCGCGTCGGGTTTCGCCGTAAATCCACATTCCGTCGCGCAAAACAAAACGGCGCACGATTTCGGGAGTGACGAAAATGTCCTGCGGGGTCTGCACGAAGTTGCGCTTCGGATCGCGCAAGAATCCAAAACCTTTGCCTGAGATCTCGATCACGCCTTCGCCGAATTCCGGCTCGGTTTGAACCTGTTCGCCCTCGCTGATTCCTCCTTCACCGCCCTCGCCCGATTGTCGATCTAAAGTCTCTGTTCCATCTCCCGCAGTGCTAGAGGAATTTGAGAATTCGTTGGAATTGTCGCCTCCGAAGCGATCGCCTCGATCGCGGTAGCGTCTGCGCGGAAAGCGGCGCCTTCCCCGAGGCGGGCGTTGTTCAGGCGAAGCAGGCGCGGGCGCAGTCTCCAACGGTGCAGGTTGGTTTTCGTTGTTATCTTCGTTCATAAGCGAAATCGTTCTCCAGGCTCGCTAGGGAGCACCCTTCAAAAGTTCTGCGGCAATTTCTTTTCAGGCTGGCAACGTGGCCAGTAGTTCGTCGGGAATTTCTAGATTTGAATAGACGTTTTGCACGTCGTCGTCGTCCTCGAGCGCGTCACACAATCGGAGCACCTGGCGCGCCACGGTTTCATCGGCAACCGGAACAGTCGTATCGGGAATGAATGTAAACTTTTGCCCATCAGTAGTCACGCCCGCATTTTTGAGCGCTTCAGCTACGGCGTATAGCTGATCGTGGGAAGTGATAATAACATACTGATCCTCGTCGGTTGTCAACTCCTCGGCGCTGGCCTCCAAAACCAGCTCCAAGAGCCGGTCCTCACCGATGCTGGACCGCGGCACAGTGATCTGCCCTTTTCGGTGGAACATGTAGGAAACGCTGCCGCTAGAAGCGAGATTGCCGTTATTCTTGGTGAAGATACTGCGGATCTCCGCAGCGGTGCGATTCTTGTTGTCGGTCGCAGCTTCGACAATAATCGCAATGCCGCCAGGCGCGTAGCCTTCGTAAACAATTTCGTCGAAATGCTGGGCGTCGTTACCTTCGCCCGTGCCGCGTTTAATGGCGCGCTCGACATTATCATTCGGCATGCTCTGGGCGCGCGCAGCTTGGATTGCACTGCGCAGACGCGGATTGCCATTCGGATCGCCTCCGCCAGTCTTGACCGCGATAGTGATTTCCTTCGATAACTTGCTGAAGATCTTGCCGCGTTTCGCGTCGATCGCGCCCTTAAACCGTTTGACCTTCGACCACTTGCTATGTCCCGACATGTGCGGAGTCCTTATGAAAACTGCTGCTTGAAACCTGCGAATTTCCGAACAAAACCTCGCCGAGAGATGACTGGCGAAGAAGAAATCTAACGTGTGTTATCTAACTGGGATCGGATGCTTTGTCAATAGCCTTCCATCGCTGAGGGCCTGTCAATTTCGCTGCTCTGGCGCTGTCAATTACGTTTTGGGCGTTGTCCCTGTGCTGGCCGCGGGCGCTGCTGTCGCGGTTGCCGCAGCTGCTTTCTTTTTCGCCGCCGCCTCGGCTGCGGCGGTTAATTTAGCATCGACATCCGCCGCATCTGTCGGACAGATGCGGTGATAATACTCATTCGATTTCGACAGTTCTTCTTTTCGCATCAGCAACGCATCGAACCGCTCGCGTTTACTCAGTTCGAAATCCTTATCCATCTTGATCGCTTCGAACGGGCAAACCTCGACGCAAATCTGGCAGCTCATGCAGACCGAGACGTCGATGTCGAAGACCGCAGGATAAAACTGCGGCTTGCCCATGTAATCCGGCTTCTTGTCGTCGCTCTTAATAATATAGATGCACTGCGGCGGGCATTCCTTTTCGCAGATCTTGCAGGCCACGCAGCGCAAGCCGGCCTCCGGATCGTTCGTGTCGTAAATCAGGAAGGGAAAGTTGCGATAGTTCTCCGGCAGCGGACTGCGTTCCTCCGGATACTGCACGGTCGTTAGGCGATCCTTCTCGAAATAACTACCGACGAAATTTCGGGCGGTAACCGCCATGCCCTTGAGTATTCCCGTCCCAATCATCGATCTACTTCTCCCATCACGATATCGATGCTCCCAAGAATTACCATCACGTCGGCGACGGTGTGGCCGAGGCAGAGGTCTTCCAGGATTGTCAGATTGATGAAACTGGGAGGACGCACCCGATAACGATACGGATTTGCGCTGCCGTCACTGATGAGATAAAAACCGAGCTCACCTTTCGGTCCTTCGATCCGACCGTAGGCTTCGCCCGCCGGCGGCTTAAAGGCGCGAATCTTGACCTTCGGGTTCACGATCGGTCCGGCCGGGATTTGTTCGAAGGCTTGTTTGAGAATCCCGATGCTCTCGCGCATTTCGAGCGCGCGCATCATCAACCGATCGTAGGTGTCTCCATGGTCACCGAGCGGCACGCGAAATTTGAAGCGCGGATAAAATCCGTAGGCGTCCACTTTACGGATGTCATAGTTCACGCCGCAGGCGCGCAGCATCGGACCGGTGATTCCGGCGCTGATCGCGAGTTCGGCCGAAAGTTTGCCGACATTCTGCGTCCGCGCGATCACAATCTCGTTTAGGAGAATGAGCTGTTCGAACTCGTCGAGAAATTTCGGGAAAAGATCGACAATCTTCTTTGCGCGTTCCATCCACTCAGCGCTCGCGTCCGCCCGGCAGCCGCCGAAGCGCATGTAATCGCACATCATGCGCGAGCCGGAGAGCGATTCGAACAGATCGAGAATTTTTTCGCGTTCGCGGAACGCGTACATGAGCGGCGTGCCCCAGGCGCCCATATCGCTGAGCAGAAATCCGAGAAGCGACGCGTGATTTTGCAATCGCGTCAGCTCGGCTAAGATGATGCGCAAATATTCCGCCCGCTCTGGGACTTCGATTCCCGCCAGCTTTTCGACACTGAGGGCGTAGGCCCAGTTGTTCGTCATCGAACAAAAATAATCGAGCCGATCCGTATACGGCATCGAGCTGAGATAGGTCGCGTTCTCGCCGATTTTTTCATGATTTCGATGGAGATATCCGAAAACCGGTTTGAGTTTGCGCACGATCTCGCCTTCGAGGGCGACGTTCATCCGAAACACACCGTGGGTTGATGGATGCTGCGGACCTAACGACACCTCCATCAACTCGGCTTCGAGTCGCGAAGTCATCCCGCGTGCTGGTTCGAATGTTTGGATGGTGGCCGGCATGGCAAAAAATTAAAAGGTTAAAAACTGTTACATCGTTAAAATCGTCCGGGCTTCATGCTCCTATTTAACGTTGTAACATTTTTTGACGATTTAACGTCACGGCTACGCCGTAATGTTCTCCGCTCCGTCGAGCTGCGGGCGCGCCGCGTAATGCCCTTTCGCTCTCTCCAGCACCTCATCATGCGGCGTCGGCTCGTATTCGTAGTCGTCGGGCTCGCGATAATCTTTACGCATTGGAAAATCTTCGAATTCGTCCCACATCAGAATGCGGCGCAGATCGGGATGTCCGTCGAAATAAATTCCGTAGAGATCGAAAATTTCGCGCTCCTGAAACTCCGCGCTCCGCCAAACTGGCGTCAGCGACGGCAGCCGCGCGCCATCCGCTCGATCTGAAGTTCGCAATCGAATCACGAGCGGACCGTGCTTGTGCTTCATCGAGTAAAGGTGATAGACCGCTTCGAGATAGCCCGGAATTTTCTCCTCGGTCGTCTGGTCGACTTCCTTTTCCACTCCATCGACCATCTGCTTAATCTTCACGGTTTTTTTCACCGTGCGTTCGGGCCAGTCAACTCCGGTAACGTTCGAGCAAAAATCGAACTTCAACACCGGATGATCGCGCAGAAACGTTGCGACTGCGGCCGCGTGTTCGTTGTCGATCAGCAACGACGATTGCTGCGACGGACCGGGATTAATGACGATGTCGATCTTTGCGCCGCGCGCCGCCAATTCAGCGCGATTTTTAATTTGCTCCAGCGT
>WNFW01006134.1_pt1 | contig 12652 bp, 11 predicted proteins | sample 5400131 | NCBI WGS metagenome assembly WNFW01 (sample SAMN13153362, study PRJNA577476) | soil metagenome | isolation source: 20 cm soil or saprolite under grassland replicate 1 | place: USA:California | collected 2016-06-15 | reverse complement strand
GCGTCCATAATCTCAAACCCAATGAGCCGTTCGCCACGACGCATGAATTAAGTGTGAACACTCTAGCGGCCTTTTATCGCTCCTCTGTTGGGAAAAAAATGATCGTCGCGATCACCGGCATCATTTTGATTCTTTTTGTCGTCGGACATCTGCTCGGGAATCTGCAAATCTTTCTCGGACCCGATTGGATAAACGGTTACTCGCAGCATCTCCGCGACCTTGGGCCGTTGCTTTGGGCAATTCGAATTTTTCTGCTCGCTGCCGTTACAATTCATATTTACGCGACGATTCAGCTCGCGATCGAAAATCGGCGCGCTCGACCCGAACCATACGTCGACAGAGACTACGTGAAAGCAAGCTGGGCGTCGCGCCACATGGTCGTCAGCGGATTAGTGGTACTCGCCTTCATCATTTTTCACCTGCTCCACTTCACCGCACACAAGTTCAACCCGCAATTTCCCCTGCTCAAACTCGACCCGCTCAATCGTTACGATGTTTACTCGATGATGGTTTACGGATTTGAGAATGTTTACGTGTCGATTTTCTACGTAATCGGGCTATTTCTTTTGACCCTGCATCTCACGCACGGTTCGTCGAGTTTTTTCCAATCACTTGGACTGAACGATAGAAAGCTCACGCCTCGTCTCGCGTTGGGCGGCCGCATTTTCGCGTGGCTTCTTTTCGCCGGCTACACGTCCATTCCGATCGCTATTTTGCTCGGCCTGATTAAACCGGCCCAACAATTATGATCGGGACACTCGACGCCAAGATTCCACCCGGGCCGCTCGCCGGAAAATGGACAAACCACAAGGACCATTCGCGATTGATCAGTCCAAACAACCGCCGGAAATTTGAGATCATAGTCGTCGGCAGCGGCCTCGCGGGCGGATCGGCCGCGGCGACGCTTGGTGAACTCGGTTATCGAGTGAAATGCTTTTGCTACCAGGATTCACCGCGTCGTGCACATTCGATCGCGGCACAAGGTGGAATCAATGCCGCGAAAAATTATCAGAACGATGGCGACAGTGTTTATCGCTTGTTTCACGACACAATCAAAGGCGGCGATTTTCGCTCGCGCGAAGCAAATGTTTATCGCCTTGCTGAGGTCAGCAATCTGATCATCGATCAATGCGTCGAACAAGGGGTGCCGTTTGCACGAGAGTATGGGGGTCTGCTTGCCAACCGGTCGTTCGGCGGCGCGCAAGTCTCCCGAACTTTTTACGCACGCGGCCAGACCGGTCAGCAGCTTTTGCTTGGTTGTTACCAGGCGCTTTGCCGTCAAATTGCCGCGGGCACCGTCCAGATGTTTCCGCAAACCGAGATGCTCGATCTGGTGATTGTCGATGGACACGCCAAAGGAATCATCACCCGCAGCCTGCGTTCAGGAAAGATCGAGAAGTATGCGGCCGACGCGGTTGTGCTCGCTACCGGCGGTTATGGAAATGTTTTTTATCTTTCCACCAACGCCCGCGGCTGCAATGTGACCGCCACGTATCGCGCGTTTAAAAAAGGCGCGCTCTTCGCGAATCCTTGTTTCACGCAAATTCATCCGACCTGCATCCCCGTCAGCGGCGAGCATCAATCGAAGTTAACTCTCATGTCCGAGTCGCTGCGTAACGACGGACGCGTCTGGGTCCCCAAGCGCAAAGAGGATTGCGGCAAGCCGCCGGGCGAAATCCCCGAAACGGAGCGCGATTATTATCTCGAGCGAAAATATCCCAGTTACGGCAATCTTGCACCGCGGGATATTTCTTCACGCGCAGCCAAGAAAGTTTGCGACGAAGGCCGCGGCATTGGCCCCGGCGGGCGTGGCGTTTATCTCGATTTCGTCGACGCAATCAAGCGGCTCGGCGAAAATACGATCCGCGAACGCTACGGAAATTTGTTCGAGGTTTATGAAAAGATAACCGGCGAAGATGCCTACAAAGTGCCGATGCGAATTTACCCTGCGGTCCACTACACCATGGGCGGGCTCTGGGTTGATTATGATTTGATGAGCAACGTGCCCGGCCTGTTTGTAATCGGCGAAGCAAATTTTTCCGATCACGGTGCTAATCGGCTCGGCGCCAGCGCCCTCATGCAAGGTTTGGCCGATGGCTATTTCATTCTGCCTTACACGCTGCCAAATTATCTAACCGGTCAGATTGGGAAACGCCCGTCTGCCGATTCTCCGGACTTTCAAAAAGCAGAAGGTGAGGTTCGTGCTCGCGTCAAAAAACTGCTCGATGTCGATGGGAAACGTTCGCTCGATTCCATCCATCGCGAACTCGGGCTCTTGCTGTGGGACAAATGTGGAATGGCGCGCAATGCCAGAGGGTTGGGTGAAGCGCTCCAAAGAATTCCTGAACTGCAAGAAAAGTTCTGGCGCGAAGTCCGGGTTCCTGGTGATGGAGAAGATTTCAATCAATCGCTCGAACGTGCCGGACGCGTGGCTGATTTTCTCGAGTTTGCAGAGCTGATGTGTGCCGATGCGCTCGCGCGCGACGAATCATCCGGCGCACATTTTCGCGAAGAGCACCAAACGCCTGACGGTGAAGCGCTGCGCGACGACGAAAACCACGCCGCAGTGTTCGCATGGGAATTTCAGGGCGACGTTGGCCAAATTGCGCCGCCAAAGCTGCATCGCGAGCCGCTTCACTTCGAAACCGTGCATTTAACGCAGAGAAGCTACAAATGAGAAATTTCATAGGTAGGGCGCGACCGCCGGGCGCGCCGACTAAGTTCCGCGGACGGCTCGGCGATCCGTCCCTACCATTTGTAACAACCATGAACTTCCGACTGAGAGTTTGGCGTCAGCCGAACGCGAAAGCTGCCGGCAAACTGCTGGATTATGAAGCACGCGACATTTCGCCGAACACGTCGTTTCTCGAAATGCTCGACATCGTGAACGAAAATTTGCTCGCGCGCGGTGACGAGCCGATTGCGTTCGACTCCGATTGCCGCGAGGGCATTTGCGGCACTTGCTCCCTCACAATCAATGGAGAAGCGCACGGGCCCGACCATCCCGGCGCGGTTTGCGAGCTTTACATGAGAAAATTTCGCGATGGCGAAACGATCGTTGTCGAACCATTTCGCGTGAGATCATTCCCGATCATCAAAGACCTGGTGATCGATCGAAGCGCGCTGGATCGAATTGTGCAAGCCGGCGGTTTTATTTCCGCGCGCGCAGGTTCTGCGCCGGAAGCGAACTCAATTCCAATTCCAAAGCACGATGCCGACCTTTCCATGGAAGCCGCAGCATGCATCGGCTGCGGAGCGTGCGCGGCGGCGTGCCCAAATGCGTCGGCCATGCTCTTCACCGCAGCGAAAGTCTCACATCTGTCGCTCGTGCCTCAGGGAAATCCCGAGCGTGTCGGCCGCGCTTTGAGAATGGTGCACGTAATGGATGCGGAAGGCTTTGGTAATTGCACCAACACCTACGAATGCGAAGCGGTCTGTCCGGCCGAGATCAGCGCCAGTTTCATTGCGAAACTGAATCGCGAATACGCGAGGGCAGCATTGCGCACCGGCGCGGGCGATTAGGTGGAGGGACACGCGCTGTCGTGTCCCAAATCTAATCTACAAGGAGAGCTGTTAGCCCCCATCGGGACGACAACGTCATCCTTTATAGTCTGTGCGCTTGGAACGTCCAGAGTTCGTGATCGAGCTGATCGCGCGCCCGCTTGGCGACAAGTTCGACATCTGCGCGTGGGCGCATCACCGCGAAAACCGTCGAACCAGAGCCTGATAGTAATGCCACTCCCACTTCTGGTTGACGCAACAACCACATTTTGAGCTGTGCGAGAAAAACGAATTTCTCGAAAACAGGACGCTCTAGATCGTTCATGAAAGTTTGGCCGGCGAATTCCTGAGTTGCGTACGAGACACCAGGAACTTCTCGCGAATCCTGCCAGTGCGAGTATGCCCATTCGGCCGCGATTCCAAAGCTTGGCTTTAATAAAAGGATCGACAATTGTTCTGGCAGCTGAATCGGCGTGACCAGCTCCCCTCGTCCACGACAGAGCGCGGCCGATTCGAAAATAAAAAATGGAACGTCGGATCCGATTGCCGATCCAAGCTCAGCCAACTCATCACGCGCCAGGTTCGTTTCGAAAAGCCGATTAAGGGCGAGCAAAGTCGTTGCCGCATCGCTGCTTCCGCCGCCCAAACCCGCGCCATGGGGAATTTTCTTTTTGAGTTCGATTGAGACCGCGGGGATCAATTTTGTCGCCGCAAAGAAATTCGTCGCCGCACGAACAACGAGATTGTCTTCATCTGGCGGAACTGACGGATCATCACAGTGAAACTCGATTTCTTTTCCGCTGTTGATCTTGTCGATTTTGATCTCATCGCAGAGCGAAATCGGCGCGATGAGCGTCTCGATTTCGTGAAAACGATCGTCGCGACGACGCAAAACTTTGAGCGAAAGATTGATCTTCGCAGGCGCGGAAACTTGCATACCTTGCAATCTGTCCACGAATTTTAGCAGAATTACAGGATGAACTCACAATCCCGAACGGTCAGCGCCCGGGACAGATTAATCGTAGCCCTTGACGTTCCGACGCAAACTGAGGCGCTCAACTTTGTCCGCGATTTAAGTCCCGAGGTCAGCTTTTTTAAAATCGGGCTGCAACTTTACACCGGCGCAGGTCCGGAGATTGTGCGCGCCGTCCTGGCGACGAGCGCCAAAGTTTTTCTGGATTTAAAATTGCACGACATCCCGAATACCGCGGCGCGGACAGTGGAGTCCGCTGTTTGCCTGGGGGCGCAGATGCTGACGATTCATTTGAGCGGCGGAGCTGAGATGATTGGAGCCGCGATTGCCGCACGCAAAAACAGTTTGTCGATCCTGGGCGTCACGGTGTTGACCAGCGCAACTGAGGAAACGCTTCGCAAAATTGGGGTCTCCGATACAATAGACAGCTACGTTTTGCGCCTGGCAAAAGTTGGAGTCGCGGGAGGAATTGATGGACTGGTCGCGAGTCCGCGTGAAGTAAAAATGTTGCGCGCGCAATTCGGCGCCAAGATAAAACTCGTAGTTCCGGGAATTCGCCCAAGCTGGTCAGAAGTCGGCGATCAAAAACGCGTGATGACGCCGCGCGAAGCGCTGGATGCAGGCGCAGATTATCTCGTCATTGGCCGACCGATTATTGCACATCCGCGACCACGCGAGGCAGTCACCAAAATTTTGAACGAAATCGAAAGCTGACAGCTTCGCATGCCGATCTTCGCCAAACTTGAAATTTGCAGGGATGCTACCCCGCGATCGGCAGCGGTGAACATGGCGATCGATGAAGCTTTACTCGAGACGGCAAAGGTTCCGTCGATTCGCTTTTATCGATGGAACTCCCCTGCTCTGTCGTTTGGATATTTTGGCAAATTTGCCGATGTTGCTAATTATGCGCCTAGACGCGACTTGGTCCGGCGATGGACTGGCGGTGGAATTGTTTTTCACGGAGATGATCTCACCTACTCAATTGTAATTCCCGCGAACGATCCGGCCTTCAGTGAGTCGTCGATGTTGATCTACGAAAAAATTCACTGCGCTTTGTGCAGTGCGTTGCTCGCAAATGGTGAGCGAGCAGAACTAGCCCCTGTAGCCGGTGTCGTTGACGCCGGGGCCGCGATCATCGATCGCGGCTACAGCTGTTTTGCGAATCCGGTGCGAGCCGACGTAATGGTGAATGGCCGAAAAGTTGCCGGCGCAGCGCAAAGGCGCACACGCGGTGGTTTACTGCATCAAGGCAGCATACAACTCGCCACAGGATGGGTCCGTGTCGCCGCGACGACCGGACATGTCGATCTTGGAAATGGTCTCGCGGAACGGTTTGCCAAGGAGTTGTCGGAAGGGCGCAATGAAAAATCGCTGAGCAACACCTTGGTAGAGCGCGCGGAGAAAATTGCCGAGCAAAAATACAATACCCAAAACTGGTTGCAGGGACGTTGAGTTGAGTGTCCCCAGTGCGCGCCGCGTGCGCTCCACAAAAGCAGAGTCTTCGAACGTGTTGCTTTGACAATACGCAAGCCGCCCCTCTATTCTGCGCCTGTGAAAGCCTTTGCACGCTCGCCGGCGTTAACCACTTCTCCGCTGGGGCCGCTGGCTCGAGTGGCGCTGCTCGTTCAACCGCATCTCGACGAAGTGGAAAGGCGCATCGCGCAACAAACGGCAGCTTTCGATCCCGCGATCGAAGGCTATGTGACCTATGCCGTAGGCGGTCGCGGTAAACGGCTGCGACCACTTCTCGCGCTCCTGGCTGGAGGCGCGACCGGCGAGATCAATTCCGGACATCTCGATCTTGCTGTCATCGTTGAACTAATTCATGTCGCCACGCTCGTTCACGACGACATTCTGGATGAGGCCGAGCGCCGTCGCGGACAGCCAACCGTGAATGCGCGCTGGGGAAATTCGCTCAGTGTTCTTTTGGGCGATTGCCTTTTCGCGCATGCCCTGGACCTCTCCACCAATTTCGAAAACGCGGACATCAGTCGCGCAATCGCCCGAGCCGCAAGGGAAATCTGCTCGGGAGAAATGATCCAAACGCAGCGCCGTTTTGATCTCAAACTCGAGGTCGATGATTATTTGCGGATCGTCGAAAAGAAAACCGGCTCGCTTTTTTCGACGGCGGCCGAATTGGGAGCGACGATCAGTGAAGCTGATCCAGGCGTGATTGAAACATTCAGGACTTTTGGGATGCGCGTCGGCAAGGCCTATCAAATCTACGATGACTGTCTGGATATTGCCGGCAACGAGAGCGCGACCGGAAAAACGCTGGGAACGGACTTGCGCAAAGGGAAGTTCACGCTTCCCGTGCTGATCTTTTTGCGCTCCGCTTCCGAATTCGAACGGGAGCGCTATTGCAGTCTGATCCTCGAAGGAAAGAGCGAGCAGATGACAGAACTTTTGAGAAATAGCGCGACGAACGGCGCCCTGAATGAATCGATCGCTGCGGGAAGCGATCTTATCCGCGAGGCGCAAACTGGGCTCGATATCATCCCTCAAAATCCGTATGGGGACGCGCTTTTCGCGCTGGGCGGCGCACTGCGGGAAATGTTTGATCACCTGCGAGTGTAGATGAAATGTCGAAGGGGCCTTTGTGTCCCGACTTTCAGCAATCTCCCATCGCGGCGCTGAGGTTGCTCCTACTTTCGAATGTCGCAGCTAAAGATCCACGAGATGCCGCGGGAGGAGCGGCCACGCGAAAAACTCGCCGCGCACGGCCCTTCGGCACTCAGCAATCCCGAGCTGATCGCAATCCTTCTTCGTACTGGCGTCGTCGGGACAAACGCGATCGAAGTTGGGCGCGAACTGCTCGAAAAATACGGTTCGCTCGGAGGATTGAGCCGTTGCTCGGTTGACGAACTGGCAAAGGTCAGAGGGGTTGGTTTCGCCAAAGCCGTGCAACTTGTCGCGGCATTTGGGCTGGGGCAGCGGCTTGCCCGCGAAACATGGTCAAAGCAAAAAATCGATTCACCGGAGATTGTGAATGAATTGGTTGGGGCGGAATTGCGAGCGCTGCGTAAGGAATCGTTGCGCGTGATCTTGCTCGATACTCGGTATCATCTCATCCGCATTGAACAAGTTTCGCTGGGGAGTGGGAATGAAAGCATCGCGCACCCGCGCGAGATTTTTCATCCAGCGGTAGTTTCGTCGGCTTATGCTGTGATTGTCGTGCATAATCACCCCTCCGGCGATGCGTCGCCGAGTCAGGCTGATCACAGTCTAACGAGGCGTTTGGCCGAAGCCGCAGAGCTTCTCCAAATTAAACTGCTCGATCACATCATCATTGGCGCGCCAACGGAGGGAGGCCCGGGCTATTTTAGTTTCAAGGAAGCAGGCGTGCTTTGAAGATTCATCCGACGGCACTTGTCGATCCCGATGCGCGAATCGGAGCCGATGTCGAGATCGGTCCATTCTCGGTAGTCGGGCCGCGAGCCGTTATCGGTAACAACACAATCGTGCAGTCGCACGTCGTCATTGAGGGAAATGTCACGATCGGCACAGGCAATTTTATTGGACATGGCGCAGTTATTGGCGCGGCGCCGCAGGACCTTTCGTTCTCGCCGGAACGAAAAACGAAAGTCGAGATCGGAGACGACAATGTCATTCGCGAATACAGCACGATTCATCGGGGCAGCCCGGAGGGCAGCTTCACCAAAATCGGCGACAGAAATTTTCTTGCAAGGCAGTTCCGCCTTTGGCAAAGATCTGCCGCCGTTTGTTGTCGCGGCCGAACGCAACTCTGTTTTTGGAATCAATGTGATTGGGTTGCGGCGTGCCGGTTTCAACGCGCAAGATCGTGATGAAATCAAAGCAGCCTTCAAATTGCTTTACACTAGCGGCCTGAACATTTCGCAGGCGCTGAAGAAGGCCGCTGCGACGGAATTTGGCGCACCAGCGCGGGAGTTCTTTGATTTTGTCGCGAGCGCCAAGAAACGCGGGATTTGCCCTTATAAAACGTTGGAGGGACGGGCTCCGTCCCGTCCCTAATTTTTTTGGGACGACACCGCGGTCGTCCCTCCATCAGACGAGCGCAAGCAACGCGAGCATGCGGCCGGTTTTGCCTTTCTCCACACGGTAGGAATAATAAAGATCGACATGACACGCAGTGCAGATGCCGCTGTCGTGGATTTCCGTCACGCCCAGCTCGCGACATTGGCGCACAATTTCGGCTGCGAAATCGACTTCGTAATGTGGCGGACGAATGCAGGGGCTGACCTGAACGATTAATTCAGCTGGATTCGATCCGAAGCGCTCGATCATTTGCGTGATTGCGTTGGTGACAACGCCGAGCTCTGTGCCTTTGCGGCCGGAATGGACGAGAGCGATGGCGGGCGTTTTTGGATCGATAATGTAGACCGCGCAGCAGTCGGCAACATGAATGCCGAGCGCGAGCCCCGTGTGATTTGTAATGAAGCCGTCGCAGCCGGCGAAATATTGGTCCTTGTCGGGCGATGTATCGACAACTGTGATCTTATTCCCGTGAATTTGTTCGGCGGTGAGCAGCGGCCAATTACTGACGCCGATTGCACGGCGAATCTCGCGATGCGCGACATCGAGCCGCTTTAACGCTTCGGTTTTATCGTGCGAAACGTCGATGCCGGGAATTCGTTGCGTGAAAACATGCCGACACATTGCAATCGCTCCCAGCGCGGGAAATTGCTCGAATGGAAGCCGCGTCATTTAAACTTAAAATCCTAAGTTCCAAATTCTAAGTCCCCAGTAAATTCCAATCATCAAATCCCAAAAGCTCCTACCGCCCGTTTGGAATTTCGGATTTGAGCCTTATTTGGAATATGAAGTTCGAGATCTTCTAGCCGGAATTGGCAGCGCGCTATCGTCAGCGCGTTTCGGCTTTCCTTCGGCGTCCACGCCGCTGCCGGTGTAATACGTTTTGGTTTTCGTGGCGCGCGGAGTCAGGTTGGCGAACATCTCGTCGTAGGTGCTCTGCGCGCCTGTGGCTCGATCAAATTCCGCGAGCGAGGAATTGTATCCGAAAAGCGCCTGTAAACGCGTCGATTGCGCTGTGAGCAGTTGCACCTGCGCGTTGAGCACATCCAATTGAACTCCTGCGCCAGCATCCAGGCGCGCTTTGGCGAGGCGCAACGCCTCATCGGCCTGTTCGACATTTTTCTCCTGGCTCTTAATAAGTTCACGGTTCTGCTGCAAATTTGAGTAGGCCTGTTGTATTTCCAGCTCCACCTGCCGGACATCATCGTCGTAACTGAACCTGGCTTCCGAAAGGAGGGCACGCTGTTGTATGACCTGGCCAGCGATCGCGCCGCTGTCCCAGATCGGCACGCTGCCCGTCACCTGGGCGATCCAACCTTTTGAAATATCGTGCCAGCTCGAGTTTGTCGACGAGCTGACCCATTCGCCGCCCCCCGTTGTGGTGATGGTTGGCAGCCACTGACCAGCTGCCGCACGCACTTGTTGAAGCTGGTTCAAGACATTTGCCCGCGCCTGCTTGAGAAATGGGCGCCGTTCTTTTCCCAACTCGATCGCGTCCGCCAGCGCGATGCTGCGCGGGATGTAGGGCATTTCACCTACCACTTCCAGCGGCGGATTTTCACCCCGCCTTGGCTGGAAATCGAGGCCGAGTGTCTTGGCCAGAGTGATCATCGAGATACGATAATTATTTTGCGCGGTGATCAATAGCGGAAGCTGATTGTAGAGGGCCACTTCCGCCTGGAGCACGTTAAACCGCGGGACCGTTCCGGCTTCGAACCGATTTTGCTGGTCCTTCAGCTGAGTCTCCAACAGATGTACCGACTGCTCCTGTACTTTGATAAGCTCTCGATTGACCACTACCTGGTAAAACTGTGTTTTCACGGTCGCGACGAGTTGGTCCAGAATATTGCGGAACGCGAAGTAGGCGCTGTCCCGCTGAAAGAACGTCCCACGGATCTGCGGATAGGTGGTGCCGTTAAAAATCAGCTGCGTTCCGGTCACGCGGATGTTGTAAGTTACATCGCTCAGCTGAGTATTCGTGGCAGTTGGTATCGGCGTTGGGCTGGCCCCTGCTTGAACAGCCCCGGCCTGCGATGTGGGTGAGTCAACAATGGATGCGGCCCCGCCCGTGGTCGTAGTCCCAGTCGTCGTTGAACTTTGAAATATGTTCGCACGCAGGTTCGGATCAATCCATTCAAAACTCCCGCTGGCTGTGATCTGCGGAAGTGCTTGCGCGCGGACTTGAATGATGACGCCTTTGGTCCGTTTGATCTCTTGTTCCGCGATGAGGAGAGTCGGATTGCGCTGGAGCGCAGTCAGGATCGCTTGATCAAGTGTAAAGGTGGGAACTTTGCGTGAAGAAGATGTTTCGCTGCGTGCCGACGTCGATCCTTCGCCTGTGCCAGCGCGCGCCACCGAGCTTGTAGCAATTATCGAAGCGGCGAAACCCCAGATTACAAAATATTTTCGCATAAAGAAGATTTAGCCCGAGAGATTAGATGCGTAATCGTAGGCGCGTAGATTCAAACTGCGCGCTTTTTACCGTGGTGTGATAACACTGCCGGCCAATAGATGAAAATCATTTCGATTGGCAGTAATCATAAATTTTACTGTAAATGTGCAACCACGCCTTTTGTTCGTCGGGCGTCAGGTGCTCCAAAATCTTCATAAGATTGCCGACCATCTCCTCACGAATACGCTGGACAAGAGCCGAACCTTTCGGCGTGATGCAGACCATCACTTTGCGGCGGTCCTCCCGCACGCTCGAACGCATGACGTAATCGAGATTTTCGAGCCGCGCGACCAAACCGCTTGCCGCCGCCGTGGTGTGCCCCATTTTCTGCGCGATGGCGGACATCGTGAGGACTTCTTTCTGGTCGAGAAAAGCAAGAAGGAAAAATTGCGGAAAAGAAACATTGCCCGGCGCAAGCTCCTTACAAAGATGCAGCACAAAACAGCGCTGCATTTCGAGAACAATATGAGAAAGCCGTTCCGCATCGGCACGAATTTGATCGGTTGGATTTCGTGCAAACGCGATGGAAGCGCCTGTATTCAACGCGCTTAAGCTAAGAGAGCCATTTGACCTGTCAAACATCGCTGCGACAAGAATTTCCCTAATCGAAAATCTGAATATCGACAATATCGCCGCGCGCTCGCGCTTCGCCAACCGCCAAACGGAAAAGCGCATTCGATTGGCTCAATCCGAAGAGGGCGTGCGATTCCTGGCGGCCAACCGGCGAAAAATTTCCGTTCTCGCATTTTCCTCGGACATAATGCGGGCGATCGCCGTCGTTGCTTAGATCGACAAGCAACTTTGCAGGCACTTTCGAGAGATCGAGCTTTGTTGCGCCCATCATTTTAAAAATCGCTGGCCGAACGAATTGCAAAAATGTGACAAACGCGGAGACCGGATTTCCCGGTAACCCGAACACAGCGCACTCACGAATTCGACCGAAGACAAACGGTTTTCCCGGCTTGATCGCAACTCTCCAGATGTCGATCTTCGCCCCGAGCGACCGCAACGTTGATTGGACTAAATCGTGTTTACCCACGGACACGCCGCCGTTGATAACAAGAACTGAATGCTTGATTGCCTGTTCGAGAGTCTTCCTCAACGAATCTGCCTCGTCTTTGCAATGCTGCACCGATTTCACAGCAGCGCCGCAACGTTGCAGCAATGCTTGCAACAGGACTGAATTGCTTTCGTAAATCTGACCGGGCTGAAGTTCCGTTCCAAGTTCGGCCAGTTCGTCGCCAGTCGAAATAATTGCCGCATCCACTTCGCCGCCGACCGTCACCCCAGCGAAACCTTGTGATGCGAGCAAAGCTATTGTCGCCGGACGAATCAGCTCGCCCTTTGCCACGATTTTCTGACCCTCAGTTAAATCGCAACCACGCTTTCGGACAAAATCGCCCGGATCGACATCAGCATTTATGACCATTTCCGAGCCGTCGCGGGTCACGTCTTCTTGCATTACGACTGCATCTGCGCCCGCGGGCATTGGTGCGCCGGTAAAAATCCGGATCGCTTCACCGGGCGATACACGCAATTGTCGATCCAGGCCCGCAGGTTGTTCACCGATAACGCGTAATCGTTTACCGGCACCGCACGTGCCTGCCACAACCGCATAACCGTCCATGGCGGAGTTGTCGAAGTTCGGCAGCGGCAGCGACGAAAAATAATCCTCCGCGGCAAAACAATTCAGCGCGTGCGACAGCGAAACT
>WNFW01005973.1_pt1 | contig 12658 bp, 11 predicted proteins | sample 5400131 | NCBI WGS metagenome assembly WNFW01 (sample SAMN13153362, study PRJNA577476) | soil metagenome | isolation source: 20 cm soil or saprolite under grassland replicate 1 | place: USA:California | collected 2016-06-15 | reverse complement strand
GTGACATGACTACCGTTGGAGTGAACGTCGTCGCGTTCTTCGCGGGCGCGCGAATATTCCGGGTGCATCGCGTGCGGCCGAACCGGCTCGCGCTCGATGCTGCGTGGGCGCTAACGCCCGCGGCGTCGGAGCTCGTCACGGAATAGCCGCAATGGCAGTCAGAAAGCCTCTTCGTGGACGACCGTGTCTTTGCCTAGCGACCACACCACCAGCCAGGTCGCCACCACCTGAATCAGGATCAACGTCGGCAGCAGATTGCGATGCTCCATTACCGGAATGAATGCGCCCGATCGCGGGAACATCAGTGGAATGTTGATCAGGTTGAAGATGACGATCCCGACCAGGAGCCCGCGCGAGCCGTCAAAGATTTTCCAGCACGCCAGGCAGAAAGCCAGCTCCACCACAAAATCGGCGAGCGGATACGCCTGCAGGTTCAATCCTAGCCGCGGGCCCCATGCGATCGGCAGCACGCTGATGTTGGGCTCGTGCTGAATGATGTCCAGCAATACGTGAGACAGGATGCCAAGCGCGAGTGCGATGCCAACGTTGGTGCGATGCACTGACTTGGCCATGCCCCAAACGATCGCGGCAAGCAACGCTCCGGTGAAAACGGAGTGCGAGTAGGGAAGGAAATCCAGATGGATAGCATTCGGAGTTGCCTTGAAGTGTTCGATTCCGAGGTAGGTGAATAGAATCCAGAGCAATTCTACCAGTTGGACGGAGATGAGCAGCGGCCACAGCCCGACTCTCGGAAACCTTCTCTTGAGAACGAGTGCTGCTGAGGCGTGACTGATCGCGTACGTAAGTCCTCCCGCGGGGCGGTGCGCGCCTGACGGACAATGTCAACGACCAACCGGTAGGGCAACTCACGAGCCGCTGAATTAATTTTGACTCCGTACTCTTCCTCGAGGCCCCTCCGATAAGACGGTTTCCTTCGCCGGGTTGGACGACCGCCGTGCTGCTGCTCTTCGTTTACATGCTCACCCTTGCTCCGGGCGTCACGCGCTGGGACTCGGGCGAGTTCCTCGCTGCGATTCATTCGCTTGGCATCCCGCACCCGCCCGGTACACCGCTCTACGTATTGCTCGGCAGAGTCTGGAGCATGCTGTTCGCTTCGGCGTTCGGCTTTGCACGCGCCGTAAACCTGCTCTCCGCGGGATGCACCGCGTTCGGATTTGGGATCCTGACCAGTTTGTTCGCCAAATGGACGGAGGACGGGTTCGCTGCAACCGCGGCGGGGCTGACGGCGGGCCTGATGTCGACCGTGTGGCTGAATGCGACCGAAACCGAAGTGTACGCCGTGGCGCTGTTGTTCGGCTGTATCATGCTGTGGGCGGCCGATCGGGCCGGCCAGAATTCTGATGCCCGGTGGGCACTCCTCGCTGCTTATCTCGCCGGACTGTCGTGGTCACTCCATCTGATCGCGCTACTCGTGGTGCCGAGCGCGATCCTGCTCGTTTTCAGCACGAGCGATGGTTATTTCGCGGTTCCTGTAGGAAGACGCTACGTCGATGGCCGGCGCGAAGCGCACTCGTTTGCGAAATTGTTGCGCGGGTCCGTTCTCGTCGCTCTTGTCGGCATGACGTGCGTCCTTTTTCTCCTGATCCGTGCGCGCCACGATCCGGCGATCAACCAGGGGAATCCGTCAACGTTCGGATCGCTCATCGACGTGATCTTCAGGCGGCAGTACGACGTGCCCGCGTTGTGGCCGCGACAGGCCCCGTTTTATCTACAGCTCGGAAACGTCTTCGAGTACGCCGACTGGCAGTTCGCGAAGGGTCTCGCGCCAGACGCTCCGCCGAGCTGGTGGAGAACGCCGATCACCGTCCTTTACGGTCTCGTCGGTGTCTACGGATTTCTCGCGCACCGCAGTATCGACCGACGCAGCTGGCGAGCCATTGCGGTGCTGTTCGTCGTCGCGTCGCTCGGGGTCGTCCTTTACCTCAATCTGAAGGCAGGACCATCGTTCGGAGCAGGAATTCTTCCAGCGGGTGCGCTGCACGAAGCGCGCGAGAGGGATTACTTCTTTTTCTGGGCGTTCATCTGCTGGGGACTGTGGGCGGGATTCGGCGCGATTCGCGTTTCGCGTCGCCTAATCCCGCCGTTCAGCGTGTTGGCGATGGTCCTGCCGTTCGCCCCGGCGATTCTGAACTGGTCGGCTGTCGACCGTCGAACCGATCCGGTGGAAGCGCGTGCGCGACTCGACGAATCCGAAATGCTCGCGAAGGTTCCGCCATCTGGCGTGCTGTTGGCTTTGGGCGACAACGACACCTATCCGCTCTGGTACCTGCAGCAGGCGGAAGGGACGCGAAAGGACGTCACCATCGTCACTGAGCCTCTGCTCGGGGCTGAGTGGTACCGTGCGGAGCTCGCCCGCCGGTACAAGCTGCTCGATTCAGCGGCCGTTGATCGATGGCTCGGGCGCGATAGTACCGTGGCGTTGCTGACGAGACGCTCGTACGATCAGAACCGGCCGGTCGTCCGGTCCCCGTTTTTCGCGCTGGACTCCGGCGCCAAAAAGAAATAGCGGTACGACTACTGAACTGTGATCGTGTACGGGCCGGTTACACCGGCGGCCGTCGAACGCGCCTTGATGAAGTAGAATCCGGTCGAAGGCACCGTATAGACAAACTGCGCGTTCAGCGAGGTGCCGTCCTTGCTGTCGTTGGAAGCAACAAGCGCCGGCGGACTGCCATTCGTATAAAGCTCGAGGTACGAATCTACGACTGTCGATGTCATCGACACCGTCAATGATTGGCCGACGGCGAGAAAGATCAGATAGTCATCCGACAAGAACCCGGTGGCGGTTGCCGTGCAGTCGGACGTCTGTAGCGCCTGGTCCGAACTTATCCCGGGAAAGACGAACACATCCTCGCAGTTCGTTATCGGCGCCGTCGAGGTCGAAGAGGACAGCGTATAACTTCCGGTGATGTTGGCATCGTACGAATTGGCGGCGACGGCGAATGCCCCGGCGGGAAGAATCGCCTTGATAACCGACGTATTGGCCGCTCCGAAATCGTCGTTGACCCCGATTACAGTCCCCGCTGACGTGAGCAGGAAGAGATAGGTGTCGAACGTCGGGGACGTTTGATTGAAGACGTAGGTGCCGGTGGCCGGAGTAGTGACCGCGTACAGGTCCGCGAAGCTGCCATCAGAGAGCTTGCAATCCGACAACGAAAGCTGCCCATTCGTCGTGGACCCGAGCGAATGCGCCTGCAGAGTTGTGCAAGGATCGAAGCCGCTGGCGGTGAAAGTCACAGGGGGAAGCGATCCGCTCGTCGCAGTTAATGTGTTGGTACCAGCAGCGGTGCCCAACGTCCAGCTACCGACTGTGGCGATGCCATCTGAATTGGTCGTCGCGTTTGCGCCAGTGACGACGCCGCCACCACTCGTTACGGCAAAGATCACGGCAGCGCCACTCAACGGCGCGCCAGCTGCGTCGCGAACCAGAACCGACGGAAGCTCCGTGACTGCGGTACCCGGAGCCGCGGTCAGCGTTACCGAAGAGTTCGCGTCGATTGATGCTGGAACGCGGCCCGGCCCGGACGAGTCACCGCAGGATAGCTGCGCGGCGACCAGTGAAAATGCAAGCAGCTCGAAGCTGATTCGTGCCGGGCTTCTCATTCGTCGAATATCAGTCGGGGGATGAGGGTGTCAAGGGACGATTCGGAGTGAGCCATGGCGCGAAGTCGACGGAGGGCAACAACCGAGCCGGGGATGGTCCTTTTCGCTCCGGGTTAATAGCGGTAGTGTTCTGACTTGTACGGCCCTTCGATGGGAACGCCAAGATAATCCGCTTGATCCTCAGACAGCTTCGTCAATTTGACGCCCAGCTTGTCGAGGTGCAGCCGCGCCACTTTCTCGTCGAGCTTCTTCGGCAGTGTGTACACCCTGCACTCGTACGCATCACAGTTGGTGTGCAGCTCGATCTGCGCCATAACCTGGTTCGTGAAGCTCGCCGACATCACGAAACTCGGGTGACCAGTTGCGCATCCGAGATTCAGCAGGCGGCCTTCGGCGAGAATCATCACGCTGTGGCCATCGGGGAAGACATATTCGTCATACTGCGGCTTGATCTGCACGCGCTTGATGCCCTTTGTCTTTTTCAGGCCGGCCATGTCGATTTCGTTGTCGAAGTGGCCGATGTTGCCGACGATCGCTTTATCCTTCATCTGTGCCATTTGATCGGCGGTGATGATGTTCTTGTTGCCGGTTGCCGTGACGAAGATGTCGCCCGTCTTTACGACTTCATCGAGCGTCGTCACCTGATAGCCTTCCATTGCGGCCTGCAGCGCGCAGATCGGATCGACCTCGGTGATGATTACGCGCGCGCCCTGCCCCTTGAGCGCCTGGGCGCAGCCCTTGCCGACGTCGCCGTAACCACAAATCACGGCTACCTTCCCGGCGAGCATTACGTCAGATGCGCGGAGAATGCCGTCGGTCAGTGAGTGCCGACAGCCATAGAGATTGTCGAATTTCGACTTCGTCACCGAATCGTTGACGTTGATCGCGGGGAAGAGAAGCGTCCCCGCTTCCATCATCTGGTAGAGTCGGTGCACGCCGGTCGTCGTCTCTTCCGAGACGCCGCGTAGATCCTTCGACATGCGCGTCCAGCGCTGGGGGTCCTTCTCGAGCTCGCGGCGCAAAAGGTTAAGGATGATGCCGTACTCCTCTGCGTCCTTGTCCGGATCGAATTCGGGAACGCGGCGGGCCTTTTCGAATTCCACACCTTTGTGAACGAGCAGGGTCGCATCTCCGCCGTCGTCGAGCAGCAGATTCGGGCCCGAGCCGTCAGGCCAGACGAGAGCCTGGTCGGTGCACCACCAATACTCTTCGAGCGTCTCGCCTTTCCAGGCGAAGACTGGAGTTCCCTGCGGGTCGCTCATCGTTCCGTTCTTGCCGACGACGACCGCGGCGGCTGCGTGATCCTGCGTCGAGAAGATGTTGCACGATACCCATCGCACGTCGGCGCCAAGCTGCGTGAGGGTCTCGATGAGAACAGCTGTCTGCACCGTCATATGCAGAGAGCCCATGATTTTCGCGCCCGCGAGCGGCTGCTTGCCCTTATACTCGGCACGCAGCGCCATGAGGCCCGGCATCTCGTGCTCAGCGAGGCGAATCTCGTTGCGGCCGTATTCCGCCAGCGAAATATCCTTCACCTTGTACGGCTCTCGCCCGGCTTCGACTGCCGCGGTGAATGCGTTCATCGGTTCTGCGATCGTGCTCACTGTGTGCTCCATTGAAGTCAGTGTTGGGTCAGGCGGTTTTCATGAGCGGAACCGAGTCCGCTTTCTTGCGCGAGCTGCTCTTCGCTGCAACCGCGCCTCGTTTTGCCGACGCGGCGAAGAGCATCGGACCCTTTGCTTCAGGATCGGGTGGCAACGGGTTATAGCGAAAATGCTGTAGACCTGCCGACTGCATCCATCCCTCGAGTAGGGCGGGGTCGAAACCCTGCCAGACGTGTCCCATCGTCTGTCGGAGATCCTGGCGATCGTGCGGCATCATGTCGAGAACGAGAAGGCGGCCACCGGGTTTCACGACGCGAGCAGCCTCTTCGACTACTCGCGCGGGATCCGCGACGTAGTGGAGCACCAGGAAAAGAAGCGCGACATCGACTTCGGCGTCGGCAAGCGGCAAGGCTTCGAGACGACCGTTTCGGATGTCGACATTCTCGGCTCCATGCAGCCGCTTTTTAGCGGCCGATAACATCGCGTTGGATTCGTCGACGGCAATAACGTGCTCCACGAATGGCGAGAGCGCCTGGGTAATCGCTCCGGTCCCGCAACCAAGGTCAGCCACGATCCATGACTCATCGAGAAGACCGAGCAGCGCGACATCGGCGCGACGGCCGAACAACTCGAGCCTCATTCTGTCCCATTGACCGGCCGACGTCGAGAAAAACTGCTGCGACCGCGTGCTGCGCTCAGCCAACACCGCTTGGGTTCGGCGCGCGTCCTGTTCGGCGGCGCTGGTGTGCATGACTTCGTCGCGCACGATATGCCAGAGCCGTCGACTGGCTGGATCGAGCGCGTCGGACGCAATGCGGTAGTGGCGGCTCGTTCCCGCCGCGCGCGCCTCCACCCAACCCTCGGCGCTCAACATCTTGAGGTGTCTACTGACCGTCGATTGTGGTAGCTGAAGGATCGACGTGAGCTCGTTTACCGTGAGCTCGTTACGCTCGAGCGCGAGCAGGAGCCGGCTCCTCGTCGGGTCGGCGAGGGCGGTCATATGCCCAAAAAGGGCGGGCGAGTTCAAATGCTCAATCCGTTCATCCGGATTTAAGGTTATAAGCCCTCGAGCGAGAAGTCAAGCTCTATCTGGCCCGCCCAGGCCCGTATCTTCTCCGCATGATTTCGAGGCCCTTGTGGATCGGGTTGGCTTTTCTTGGCGTCGCCTGCGCGCGCCATCAGAGAACAGTCACAATTTTTCTGCAATGCAGCAGTATCGGGTATTGTGTGGACCAGTTCGGCCGTGTAACCGCACCGACGATCGTTGCGTCGGAATCGGACTGGCCCAGTTACGGCCGCACTCCGTACGGCGACCGTCACTCGCCACTTCGCCAGATCGATACGAGCAACGTCTCGAGGCTCGCGGTCGCATGGCGCTTTCACACCGGCGAAGGCGCAAGCGAGTTTTCGACGCGCTCGCCGACGGCCCTCGAAGTCACGCCGCTGGTATTTCGTGGCACGATGTATCTGAGCACCCCACTCGGCAGGGTCTTCGCGCTGGATCCGGTCACCGGATTAACGCGCTGGCGATACGATCCGCAAGTCGATCGCACGATTAGGTACGGCGACTTTGCGAACCGTGGTGTCGCACTGTTGCTCGACAACACCGTCCCGCCGGGACACCGATGCTCCCTGCGCATCTTCGTCGCAACTATAGACACTCGTCTCATCGCGCTCGACGCCGCGACCGGGACACCCTGCACTGATTTTGGGAACCAGGGTACCGTACGACTTCGCGATGGGCTGAGGAACCCACCGGATTTTGCGAGTGAATACGAGGAGACCTCGCCCCCCACCGTTGTCGACGGCGTCGTGGTGGTCGGCTCCGCTGTCGCCGATAACAATCGGACCGACGCGGCCAGCGGCGAAGTGCGCGGCTATGACGCGCGAACCGGAGCACTGCGGTGGACGTTCGATCCCGTTCCGCAGAACAGCGTTGATTCCGCTTCGGGGACATGGATTGGGCCCAACGCACATCGCAGCGGTGCCGCCAATGCGTGGACGATATTCGCCGCCGATCCCGTTCGGAAAGTCGTGTTCGTCGCTACGAGCTCTCCGAGCGTCGACTACTTCGGCGGGGAGCGAAAAGGACGCAATGAATACGCGAACTCGGTCGTCGCGATTCAAGCGGCAAACGGAAAAGTGCTTTGGCACTTCCAGACCGTGCGACACGACCTTTGGGATTACGACAATGCGTCCTCTCCTTCCCTTGTGACGCTCGAGATCGACGGCCGCAGCGTCGACGCCCTTCTGCAGGCGACGAAGACTGGCCAGCTATTCACGTTGGATCGAGAAACAGGTAAGCCCCTTTTCCCCGTTACAGAGGGACCAGTCCCCGCGAGCGACGTTCCGGGGGAGGAGGCGTGGCCGACGCAGATTCTCAGCACCGGTCTCCCCGCGCTCAGTCCGCAGCGTTTGAGCCGCGACGAGGTGTGGGGCCCGACACCGGAGGATCGCGACGCATGCCGCAGGCGGTTCGACGAGCTGCGCAATGACGGGCCGTTTACTCCGCCCAGTGTGCGAGGGTCGCTGATCATGCCGTCGAATGTTGGCGGCGCTCATTGGGGCGGAGCCGCGTTCGATCCGGCGAACGACGTCGTGATCGTACCGACGAACCGCATCGCCGCCGTTATCACCCTCATTCCTCGTTCCGCGTACGAAGCGAGTCGCGCGCAGCCGAGCGTCGGCGAGCGGATCGGAACCGAGTACGCAATGATGCACGGAACCCCATTCGTGCTGAAGCGTGAGCTTTACCTGGGTCCATCGAACGCACCGTGTACTCCACCGCCGTTCGGCGCCCTTGTCGCAGTGAGCCTCCGCACCCGCCGAGTATTGTGGACCGTTCCGCTTGGCACTTCGGAAGGTCTCGAGAAAATCGGGATCCACGTTCCGCCAGACATTCCAGGTGCCATCAACCTCGGCGGTCCTATCACCACGGCCGGTGGGTTGATATTCATCGGGGCCGCGATGGATCGCTACTTCCGGGCTTACGATCTGAAAAACGGACGTGAGCTGTGGAAGTTCGCGCTGCCGGCCGGCGGCAAGGCAACTCCAATGAGCTATCTTGGATCAGATGGCAGGCAATACGTCGTCATCGCAGCTGGCGGCGACGGGAAAGCGTGGGGCTGGAGCGATGAGGTAATTGCCTTTGCTCTTCCACAATCGACACGCTGATATTTCCATTATCTCTACTCATCTCACGACAATCGAGGCGAACCCTCATGAACTTCGAGAAAAGTCTGCGGCGGCTCGATTCTCACGACAATCGAGGCGAACCCTCATGAACTTCGAGAAAAGTCTGCGGCGGCTCGATGAGATCATGGCCGCTCTCGAAAGCGAGCAGGTCGGGCTGGACGCATCGCTGAAGCTGTTCGAAGAGGGCATCGAGCTGCTCCGTTCCGCGTCGGCGGAGCTCGATCGAGCGGAGACGAAAGTGCAGATACTTCTCGAGAAGTCCGGCGGTGGCTTCGAGCTACGGGAGATGGATCTCTAGAAAAGTGTCCGCAGGCTTCGGCGCGGACCGGGCAAGTATCGAGCTGCGACTCGATGAGATATGCGACACACACCTCGCGCCGATCCCAAATCAGATTGCCGATGCGATTCGTTATGGACTGAAGAGTCCCGGCAAAAGAATCCGTCCGCTGCTCCTCCACTTTGCTTATCGCGCCGCCGGGGGCGCCCGTGACGCGAGCTTGCTTGCCTGCGCCCCGGAGGTCATTCACGCGTATTCGCTCATTCACGACGATCTTCCCTGCATGGACGATGACGCGATGCGCCGTGGCAGGCCAACCGTCCACAAAGTCTTTGGCTCGAAAACCGCGATCCTCGCCGGCGTTGCGATGATTCCACTCGCCGCGCGCGTAGTCCGCGCGGCAACGCTGCAAATGGAGCTGCGGCAGGCGTGTATCGAAACGCTCCTCGCAACTCTGATGGAGGCAGGCGGCCCCGCCGGAATGATCGGGGGTCAGCTCCTCGATCTCGGCGGCGAAGGACTTTCGCTCTCCCTCTACGACCGCGAAGCGATTCATTCAGCGAAAACGGGGGCGCTGATCGTGGCCTCCGTCCGTATGGGCGCGCTCGCAGCGGGAGCAGAACGTGCCCAGGTGGAAGCCCTCGAGCGTTACGGGCAGGCGGTCGGACTTGCGTTCCAGATCACGGATGACGTGCTGGACGTCACGTCGAGCAGTAAAGCAATGGGAAAGGTTACCGGCAGGGACGCCATCCTGCAAAAAAGCACCTATCCGGCGCTGCTTGGCGTTGAGGGCGCTCGACGCCGCGCGCAGTCCCTCGTCGACGCCGCACTGGAAGGACTCGCTGAGCGTGGACTGCTGACGCAAGAGCTGTCACAAGTCGCTAATTTCATGGTAACCCGCACGTCCTGAACAACACGCTCGAAATGTCAATCCTCGACCGAATCCACTCTCCCGCGGATCTCAAGCCGATGACGCGCGATGAGCTGCGCGCCGTCTCGGAAGAGATGCGCGTTCGTCTTATCGAGATTTGCTCGCGGACGGGCGGCCACATCGGGGCCGGGTTGGGAGTTGTCGAGCTGACCGTCGCGCTGCACGCCGTCTTCGATGCTCCGCGCGACAAGATCGTTTGGGATGTCGGGCACCAGGGCTATCCCCACAAGTTCCTCACTGGACGGGCCGACCGTCTCGAGACTCTCCGTCAGGAGAATGGCCTGTCGGGATTCCTGAAGCGCGCCGAAAGTGAGTACGACACCTTTGGTGCGGGTCACGCCGGCACAGCGATATCCGCGGGTTACGGAATGGCCGTCGCGCGCGATTTGAACGGCCAGGACTTCAAAGTCGTTTCCATTCTTGGCGACGGCGCCCTCACCTGCGGACTCGCCTACGAAGGCCTCAACAACGCTGGCGCATCGGAGCGCGATTTCATCGTCGTTCTCAACGACAACGAAATGTCGATTGCACCAAATGTCGGCGCGATGTCGAAATACCTGACGTCCATCCAGCGCAATCCCCTCTACAATCGTCTCCGCTCCGCCATCGGTAGTGTCGTCGATGCGGCACCCGGTCCGCTATCCGGCGTCGGTACGCTCGTCAGGAAATGGGAAGAAAGCGTGAAATCCTTCCTGACTCCCGGCGTGTTGTTCGAGGAGCTCGGCTTCCGGTATTTCGGACCAATCGATGGCCACGACATCAACACACTGATGGACACTTTCGCGGCGGTGAAAGAGATGAAGGGGCCTCGCCTAATTCACTGCATTACGCAAAAGGGCAAGGGTTTCCCGGCGGGTGAGCACACCGAGAAGTGGCATGCGCTGCCGCCCGGCCACGATCCGACGACTGGAAAACAACGCAAGGTTTCCGCCGCCAACACGGCTTACACCGCCGCGTTCGGACAAGGGTTGGTGGAGCTGGCGAAGGAGAATCCGCGGATCGTGGCCATCACGGGTGCGATGCCGAGCGGCACCGGTACCGGCGCATTTGCGAAAGCGTACCCAGACCGATTCTTCGACGTCGGAATCGCGGAGGGCCACGCCGTGACGTTCGCCGCCGGCCTCGCCACTGAAGGTATTCGGCCGGTGTGCGCCATCTATTCGACCTTCCTGCAGCGCGCATACGACAACATCATTCACGATGTCGCGATCCAGGGGCTCCCCGTCGTCTTCGCGATGGACAGGGCGGGAGTCGTCGGTGAGGATGGTCCAACGCATATGGGCCTGTATGACATCGCCTACATGCTCGCCGTACCGGGCATGATCGTCACCGCACCAAAAAACGGCCGTGAGATGATCGCGCTTTTGCGCAGCGGACTCGAACAAGAGACTGGACCTTTCTGTCTTAGATACCCGCGCGACGCGACGCCCGACAACGTGCCGTCGGCCTCCGACATCGACGCAGTTCCTCACGGGACCTGGGAAGTGCTTCGACGGAGTACGAACGCAGGGCGTGATGCGTCGGGGGCGGTTGCGATTCTGGCCGTCGGAACCATGGTTTTGCCGTCGCTCGCCGCTGCGGAGATTCTCAACGAAAGCGGGATCAGCGTGACGGTCGTCAACTGCAGGTATCTCAAGCCGCACGACGAACGGGTTCTCGCCGAAGTAGTAAGCGACCACCGCAACATCCTGGTCGTGGAAGAGGGCACGGTCGTCAACGGCTTTGGAGCGCGCATGTCCGCGGTCATCGCGGCGATTGACTCAGGCGTGAGAGTAGTCACCCACGGCGTGCCGGATAATTTCGTCGATCAGGCGCCTCGCGCGAAACAGCTCGCCAGTCTCGGGCTCGACGCCCGCGGGATTGCGCAGCGCGCCACCGGCGCATTCGCTCTGGAGAGCGCGCGCACTCACCTTCGCGCGGTCTGATGCGCCTTGGTGTCATCGGCCACAAGGGATATGACGAGCTTCCGGAAATCCTCCGCACGCTCTTTCGCGTTGCGCCCGCGTTCGGCATCGAGGCGGTGCTCGAGCAAGGTCTCCACGAGGTAGCCGGAAAAGGGAACCTGCTCGAAGATCCGTCGCAGCTTGATGCGCTCGTAACACTCGGTGGCGATGGAACGCTGCTTCGCGGCGCCCGGTTTCTCAATGGCAGGGACATTCCGATCCTCGGCGTAAATCTCGGTCGCGTGGCGAATACGTTGCGCAGCCGCGGATGGCACTCAGTGCGCGGGCGCTCAACGCGGATGGGGAAACACGGAAACAGTGGAGGGCTCTCAACGATTTTGTCCTCCACAAAGGCGGGTTTGCTCGTGTCGTTCGGCTCAGGATTTCTGTCGACGGTGAGAGCATAGGCACTTATGCAGCGGACGGCGTGGTGATCTCGACTCCGACCGGGTCGACGGCCTACAGCCTTTCCGCTGGCGGGCCAGTGGTAGTGCCGACAGTGGAGTCGATCATCATCACTCCCATTTCCCCGCACACCCTCGGGATCCGATCCCTCGTCATCCCGTCGGACGCCGAAGTGACGGTGGAAGCAAACGAGACTCCGACGGAGCTTCTGGTTACGGTAGATGGCCAGGTTGGCACGAGCTTCGTAAAAGGCGACAAGCTCAAGGTGAGGAAGGCCGACAACCCCGTTCGCATCGTACGCTTCCCGGGTGCGACGTTCTTCGAGCGAATGAGACTCAAACTCGGTTGGGGAGGATTGCCCGACCGCGACCAGCCGTACTGATGCTGACAGAGCTTCGCATCCGAAACTTCGCGATCATCGAGCAGGTGACGCTTCCCCTCGGTGAGGGATTCAACGTGCTCTCGGGCGAGACCGGCGCGGGGAAGTCGATCATCGTCGGCGCGCTCGGTCTCCTCCTTGGTGAGCGCGCGAGCGCCGATCTCATTCGGTCGGGCGCGGAGAAGGCGACGGTCGAAGGCGTCTTCGACGTCGCGAGCGTGAAAGGAATCGCCACGATGGCCGCCGAGCGCGGCATCGACGTCGAGGACGAAACGCTCGTGTTGAAGCGTGAGATTGCGA